>Ga0335074_10009657_pt1 | contig 13476 bp, 9 predicted proteins | sample Lox_Sample_23_FD_206715 | JGI IMG/M metagenome (GOLD analysis project Ga0335074, IMG submission 206715) | Soil microbial communities from Loxahatchee National Wildlife Refuge, Florida, United States - Lox_Sample_2.3 | ecosystem: Environmental > Terrestrial > Soil > Wetlands | place: USA: Florida...
CCGGCTTACCATCAGCCCGTTGGCGATCAGCGTGACATCGCCGCCCTCGCGAAGCCGGACTGCTTTGCCCAATTTGAATTCGTAATCACCGCGATGCACCTGCGGCACGGGCACGCGCGCGATGCGCAAGAACATCGGTCCCGCGTGGACGAGCGAATAGCTCATCACCGCGGCCGTCTCAATGGGATCCGCAGGCACGATCACCGTCATGTTCGGCAGCACCCGCATCCACGCCAGGTCTTCAATGGAGTGGTGGGTTGGGCCGAGCTGGCCATAGGCCATCCCCGGCGACATGGCGCACAGCTTCACGTTGGCTTTTGAATAGGCCAGATCGACCTTCACCTGCTCCATGGCGCGCGCCGTCAGGAAACACGACGCGCCGCAAACATAAGGAATCATGCCTCCGTTGGCCAGCCCAGCAGCCACGCCCACCATATTCTGTTCGGCGATGCCCACGTTCACAAAGCGTGCGGGAAATTTGGCTTTGAAGTTCTTGAGCTTCGCCGATGAAAGCGAGTCGTTGGCCACTGCGCACACGCGCTCGTCCGTTGCGGCCAGTTCCTCCAGCATGCTCGCGTAAGCATCGCGGCAGTCGAAGAGCGGCGGCGCGGCCGGCTGCAAGGAGGCGTTGCTCACCATGCCGCCTCCACACCGAGCTCGGCGGCCGCGGCAGCAAGCTGCTCCTCGTTCGGTACGCCGTGATGCCAGGCCGGCTGATTTTCGGCGAACGAGACACCTTTGCCCTTGATGGTGCGCGCGATGATGCAGGAGGGTTTGCCGGGTTCGAGCGGCAGGTGGGAAAAGCGGTCGAGCAGCGCCGCAGGCGAGTGGCCATCGATTTCTTCCACGGCAAAGCCAAATGCGGCGAATCGCGCCGCAAGCGGCTCCATGCGGATGGTGTTCTCGGTAAAGTCGCCCTGCTGAATGCGATTCCTGTCCACAATGAGGGTGAGGTTGTCGAGGCCGTAGTGCTGCGCCGTCATCGCGGCCTCCCAATTGGAGCCCTCCTGCAACTCGCCATCGCCGGTCAAAACAAACACGCGCCAGGTCTCCTCTCTCATGCGCGCGGCCAGCGCCGCACCGACGGCAACAGGAAGGCCATGTCCTAGCGGGCCGGTATTGGCCTCTACGCCAGGCAGCTTGTTTCGGTCGGGATGTCCATTCAGCATGGATAGGGGGTCCATGTATGTCTTGAGCTGTGCAATCGGGAAAAATCCGCGCGCCGCCAGCGTGGAGTAATATGCCGCCGCGCCATGCCCTTTGGAGAGGATGAAGCGGTCGCGCCCGGGCCATCGCGGCTGGTCAGGATCGACGTGCAAAACGCCGCCCAGGAAAAGCACGGCGAGAATGTCGGCCGAGGAAAGGTCGCCGCCCGTGTGACCCAGCAGCGCATGATGGTTCATCGTCATGGCGCTGAGCCGGATCCAGTTTGCCTGCCTTTGCAGCCAATCGGCTTCCCCTGCTCCTGCGGCCATCGGGTTTTGTGAGGTATCTTCCATTTTCCAGTCGCTTTCGCCACGCGCGATTTTCATTGCGATGGTATTTGTCCTGCGTGGAGGGGTCAATACCGATCGCCTGCCGTGCCGCGCATCAGCCCGGCGCTCGATTTCGCGCGTTCGGCTGCGACACTTCGCCTCCCGCGCCCGGGCTGCAGATCAGACTTGCAGATTCCGATTACCGGAATATACTAGTACGGCCTGAACCACCTGAATCAGGGGAAATGCATGACCCGTCGCGAAGAAAGTGAATTCATCGACGAATTGGAGAAGGAACGGAACGGCGCGCCTGCGGGCCGCCACGACAGCGAACGGAACGGCGACAGGAACGAATCTCAGACCGTTTTGCGAGCCTGCGAGGTGCTCAAGGCGTTTCGTCACCTGGGCGAGGAATTGCCGCTGACAGCTGTGATGGAGCGGACCGGATTGCCCAAAACCACCACATTCCGTTTGCTGCGCACGCTGATTCATGGCGGCCTGGTGGAGCGCGTAAGCGCGGGCGTTTACCGTAACAGCTTTGGACCCGTAACGGCGCGCCCGTTCCGCATTGGCTTTGCCACGCAGGGCGACACCGAGTTTGCGCGCGAGGTGACGCGCAGCATGGTTACGGCTGCTGCGCGCGATCACGTGCAGCTGATTACGCTGAACAACCGCTACAGCGCGCGCGAGGCACTGCGCAACGCCGACCTCCTGATCCGCGAGCGTGTCGACCTGGTGCTGGAATTCCAGACCTATGAGCGTGTGGCGCCCGTGATTGCGTCAAAGTTTCTGGCCGCCAACGTGCCGGTGATCGCCATCGAAGTACCGCACCCTGGAGCCACGTATTTCGGCGCGGATAACTACAAGGCGGGCCTGATTGGCGGGCGCGCGCTGGGCCGCTGGGCGCGCGAGAACTGGGATGGTAAGGTGGAACAGCTCGTACTCGTCGAGTTGCCCATTGCCGGGTCGCTGCTCGAACTCCGGCTCTCCGGGCTGCTCGACGGCCTGCGCGCCGAGCTGCCCAGGATCGTCGAGGCCCCCCTTGTTCGCCTCAATGGGCGCGGAAATTTCGAGCAGGTGCTCGACGTGCTGCGCAAATACCTGCGCCGCCGCGGCCCGCGGCGCACTCTCGTTGGCACGGTCAACGACATCTGCGCGCTGGCTGCGCTGCGGGCATTTGAAGAGGCGGGCGCATCGCAGCAGTGTGCGGTGATGGGCCAGAATGCGCTGCGTGAAGCCCGTGCGGAATTGCGTCGGCCCGGCACGCGCCTGGTCGGATCGGTAGCCTACTTTCCTGAGCGCTACGGCGACGAGCTGATTCCGCTGGCGCTCAATATTCTGCAGCAGAAGCCGGCGCCGGCGGCGATCTTCGTCAAGCATCAGCTCCTGACGCCGCGCAATGTGGATTTGGTTTACCCGCTGGATGAGGCCGCGACGGGCGGAGTGCGGAAGGGGGCCGGGGGTACGGCAGGTTCCGCGATGCGGAATGAAAGAGCCGTCGAAGTTTGATCTTCGGCGTGGGAAATCAGAGATCGTAAGGTCCAGGAGGACGACGCTCGTTCAGATGCGGACTGGAGTGACACGAAGGGAATTTCTGGCCGGGGCCGCTGCGGCTGCTGTGCTGAGCACTGGACCTGCGCCGGTCTTTGCAGAGACTGGAGGCGCCGCGACTGCAGGGCCTCTCGCGGAATTTGACTACGGTTCCGTGCAACTCACCGGCGGTCCGCTGAAGCGGCAATACGATCGGCTCCACGCCGCCTACCTGGCGCTGGATAACGATCGCCTGCTCAGGGTGTATCGCGAGCGCGCGGGATTGCCTGCGCCGGGAGCGCCCATGGGCGGCTGGTACGGACGCGACGGTTTCGTGCCGGGCCATGCGCTGGGCCAGTACATCTCGGGGCTGGCACGGATTGGCCGAACGACGGGCGACCGGGCCTGTACCGCCAAAGTGGCAGAACTGGTGGAAGGCTTCGCGGTAACCCTCGGCCCACGAGATCAGCCCTTTGCCGCGCCGAATGCCGAAAAGGTCTGGCCCTGCTACATCCTCGACAAGCATCTCGCCGGCTTGATGGATGCGTACAACCTGAGCGGCGTCAGCCTGGCCCGCGACCTCGTTCCGCGTGTCTTTCACGGCGCGCTCCCCTACATTCCTGAGCATGGGCACGATCGGGTAGGCAAGAAAAATCCTCCCTATGACGAAACTTACGTGCTGCCCGAATCTCTCTTTCTGGCCTACGAGATGACCGGCGAACAGGCGTTCTACGATCGCGCGCGGGCCTACATGCTCGACCGGGATTATTTCGATCCGCTGGCACAGGGCGAAGATGTTCTGCCCGGGCGTCACGCCTATAGCCACGTCATCGCGCTCAGCTCGGCGGGCAAAGCGCGCCTGGTCCTGGGCGGCGAAAAGTATCTGCGCGCCATGAAAAATGCGTTTGACTTGCTGCGCACGAACCAGCAATATGCAACCGGCGGGTGGGGGCCGAACGAAACATTCATCGAGCCGAACAAGAGTCAGCTTTACGAAAGCCTGCGCTCGACGAGCGATCACTTTGAGACGCCCTGCGGCAGTTATGCCGCGATCAAGCTGGCGCGTTACCTGGTGTGCGCCACCGGCGACGCGCGCTACGGCGAGGGACTTGAACGCGTGCTCTTCAACGGCGTGCTGGCCGCCAGGGACCCCGATGCCGACGGAGATTATTTCTACTACTCGACTTACGGGTGCAACGCGCACAAAGTCTTTTATCCGCAAAAGTGGCCGTGCTGCTCAGGAACGCTGGTCGAAGGCGTGGCGGACTACGTGAAGAACATCTACTTCCGCGCAGTAGATGGCATTGCGATAAATCTCTACGCTCCATCGCAGGTCCATTGGATGGAGCGGGGCGCGGCGGTCACGCTGACGCAGGAAACCGAGTATCCGCTCGGCCAATCCGTTACCGTGCGCATCGCCTGCGAGCGGCCTGTCGACTTCACCCTGCTGTTGCGGATTCCGGGGTGGATGACGGCCGAACCGTCCATCCGCGTCAACGGAAAACCGATCCGGCCCGAGATGCGCCGAGGCTTCGCGGTTCTGCGCCGCTCGTGGGCCGGCGGCGACTCGGTAGCGGTGGAATTACCGCAAGCCTTCCGCACCGAAGCGATTGACGGCCTGCATCCTGAGACTGTAGCCATCCTGCGGGGGCCGCTTGTGTATGTGGAGAAGAATCCGGACCCGGGCAACGAGAAACATGCAAGCCTGGACGCACTGCGGCCGGTTGCCGAAAATCTGGGCGTGTTCGAGGCGCATGCCGGCGCGCAGAGCCGCACGTACGTTCCCTTTTACTTCGTCGGCGACGAGCCGTACACGATGTACTCCCAACCGAGCTAGTGAGCAGCGATGACGAGCGAAGACACGATTGCCGAACGGATCGGGGCCCGTTATTGGATCGAGACGGCTTACCCGCTTGAAGATGCGGCAGCAATCATGGCGGGTGAGCAGTCAACCGGCACGTTCGTGCGTGTTCCCGGCGAGACCGATGAACTGCGCGAGCGCTACGCTGCGCGCGTGGAGCAGATCATCGAACTGGGCTCGGTGGATGTGCCGTCGCTTCCCGGTTCGGGCCTGCCGAAAAACCATGCGGGAGCCGCGGTGCGCCGAACGGCCGAGGTCACGCTGTCGTGGCCGATCGAAAACATGGGCCCATCGCTGCCGAACCTTCTTGCCACGGTCGCAGGTAATCTCTTTGAGCTGAAGCCGTTTTCCGGCCTCAAGCTGCTTGACGTGGTACTGCCGCCGATTTTTCTCTCGGCGTATTCCGGCCCTCAATTTGGTGTGGAAGGAACTCGACGCCTGGCAGGTGTCTACGGCCGCCCGTTGATCGGCACCATCGTCAAGCCCAGCGTCGGCATGACGCCGGAGCAGACCGCGGCGCAGGTGAAGATTCTGGCCGAAGGCGGCGTCGACTTCATCAAAGACGACGAACTGCAGGCTGACGGACCGCATTGCCCTTTCAGCCGGCGCATTCCCGCCGTGCTGCGCGTTTTGAACGACTACGCCGAAAAGACCGGCAAGCGGGTGATGTATGCGGCCAACATCACCGGGGAAATGGACCAGATGCTGCGCCGCCACGACCTGGTTGTGGGGCATGGCGGCACCTGCGTCATGGTCAGCGTGAACAGCGTGGGCCTGCCCGCTCTCACAGCGCTGCGCCGCCACGCGCAAGTTGCGATTCACGGCCATCGCAACGGATGGGGCATGTACGGCCGTTCGCACGCCACCGGCATGAGCTTCATCGCTTATCAGAAATTCTGGCGCCTCGCCGGCATCGATCACATCCACGTCAACGGCCTGCGCAACAAGTTCTGCGAAGACGATGCGAGCGTCGTCGCCTCAGCGCGCGAGTGCCTTACGCCCATGTTCGCCGCTCCGCACAAAGGCTGCCAGATCATGCCGGTGTTTTCTTCCGGCCAATCGGCCCGGCAGGCGCCGGAGACATACCAGGCGCTCGGCTCGCTGGATCTGATTTTTGCCTGTGGCGGAGGCATCCTTGCGCATCCTGGTGGTCCCGCCGCCGGCGTGCGCAGCCTGCACCAGGCCTGGGAAGCGGCGGCGGCCGGTATTCCGCTGGCCAAGGTCGCCGAGCATCATGCAGAACTGCGCGCCGCGCTGGAGGCGTTTGCCGCATGAACCGTGAACGAGCAGCGCAATCGCTCTATGCGTGGTACGGCGACGATTTCACCGGCTCGACCGATGTACTCGAAGCCCTGAGCCTCTATGGCGTAAGGGCCGTGCTCTTCACGCACACACCGGACGCGCGCGATCTCGCGGCATTCCCGCAGTGCCGCGCCATCGGCATCGCGGGCGAAAGCCGCAGCCGCAGCCCGCAGTGGATGAGCCGCAATCTTCCCGCCATCTTTCGCGCGATGCGCCGCCTGGGCGCCCCGGTTAATCACTATAAGGTCTGCTCGACCTTCGACAGCTCACCTTCCGTGGGCAGCATCGGACGCGCCATGGAGTTAGGTAGTTCCGTCTTTGGCCACGGCCCAATTCCCATTGTTGTCGGTGCGCCGCGCCTGGGCCGGGCGGTGGTCTACGGCAACCTCTTCGCGGAGGCCGACGGCATGATGTACCGCATCGATCGCCATCCGACGATGCGCTGCCATCCCGTGACGCCAATGACCGAGGCCGATCTGCGCCTGCACCTTTCCCGGCAGACTGCACTGCGAATTGGCCTGGTCGACACCGCGGCATTTGAGTCAAACACCGTTGAGCTGCGCTTTTGCGCTGAAAAAGCTGCCCGCGCCCGGGCGATCGTTTTCGATGGATTCTCAAATGCGATGGTGGAGGAAACCGCCCGGGTGATCTGGCAGAGTGCATGCAAGCGCCCTATTTTCGCGGTGGGAAGTTCCGGTCTCACTTCCGGGCTGCTGCTGCATTGGCGCTCAATTGGCCTGATCGAGCGGGCAAAAAGGCCGGCGCGAGCCAAACCGGCCGATCGCTTGCTTGTCCTCAGCGGCAGCTGCTCGCCGGTCACGGAAAAGCAGATTCGCCGGGCAAAACAAATGGGTTTCGTCACCTTGCGTCTTTCCGGCGCGGCGCCGTGGACTGCTCAGGTCGCCAAGGCTCGCGCAGCGCTCAGAATTAGCCAAAGCGTCGTTCTCTATACCGCACTCGGCCCGCAGGGCAGGAGCCTCGGACACACGGAATGGTCCGGCGAGTCGCTTGGAGCCATGCTGCGCGACCTGGTGCTGGCAACAGGAGTACGCCGCGTATTGATCGCCGGCGGCGATACAGCGACACACGCAGTGAAGCAATTGAACCTCGACGCGCTTACCTTCGCCGCCCCGCTCATCCCGGGCGTTCCGCTCTGCACTGCGCACGCAATGAGTTCGCCGCTCCATGGCGTTGAACTCGCGCTCAAGGGCGGCCAGATGGGTGGGGAAGATTTCTTTATCCAGGTGCTCGGGCAAGCCGATCGGACCACTACGCCTGCGCGCCGTCATCCACGCACTGTGCGCCATCAATCTGCGTAAAGATCGCCGCGCTTGTCAACACCATTCCGGCAATAAACCAGAGCGGCAGATTGTAGCTGCCGGTCAAGTGGACGATGTAGCCGAAAAGCAGCGTGCACAAGAATCCGCCCGCCTGGCCCGCGGTGTTCATCATCCCGGTCGCGGTGCCGCTCAGCCGCCCGCCGATCAGCAGGCATAAAGCCCACGCCGAGGGCAGCATCAGGTCCATCATTCCGAATCCCGCACTGGAGAGAGCAACCACGGCGAATTTTCCGTGACAGAGTGCCATGGCGATCAGCAGCCCCGAAGTCAGCGTCAGGCAAACTGCCGGAATCCATTTGAGCGCGACTCGCGCGGTCCAGCGCGCCGAAGCCCTGTCGCCCAGTTGCCCGCCTGCAAGGTTCGCCGCCAGCCCAACGAGAAACGGGAGCGAAGCAAACAGAACCCCATTGAGCGAGAAGCCCGCCGAATGGACCATCCAGGTGGGGAACCACGAGAAATAAAACCAGCTTCCCGCGCCGTAGCACCCGTAAGCCAGCACGATGAGCCACAATGCGCGCGAGCGGAACAATCGTCTCCACGGCACTTTCTCGTGGATGTGCGCGGCGCCGGGGTCGCCGATCTCAGCAAGCTCGGCAGCCGTGACCGATGGATCCTGCCGCGGCTGGTTGCGAAACCGGAACCACCACACCGCGGCCCAACTGAAGCCGGCGAGCGCCAGCACGCGGAAAGCCGCACGCCACCCGAAGTAATGCACCAGGGGAACAATCAGCAATGGCGCCAGCGCGCCGCCCAGCCGGCTTGCGGCCCATACCAGGCCCTGGCACCGCGCGCGCTCCCGCGCCGGAAACCAACGCGCAATCACGCCGGCTATATTCGGATACGCACCCGCCGTGCCAAGCCCGAAAAAAAAGCGCGAAGCGCAGAGCTGCCAGAATCCGCGCGACCACGACGTGAGCAGATTGAATGACGACCACCAGGTGACAATGCGGGTCATTTCTCCGCGCTGGCCGCGCCGGTCACCCACGGCGCCCGACGGCACCTCGAAGATCCCGTTGGCCAGCACGTACGCGCTCAGGATCCAGCCAAAATTCTGCGGCTGAATGTGCAGGTCGGCCTGAATCGTGGGCCCGGCCACTGCAATGGCCAGCCGATCGAGAAACGTGAGAACCGAAAGCAGGCCGAGCAGGCCCAGGATCTTCTGGCGCTGCTTCAAGCGCCGGCCCTCGCCAGTTGGGGCAGTTCCAGTGCCAGCCGCGCGCTCAAGATGGCGAGTTCCGGGCTGGAGAGGACGGGCGCATGCACCACGTCGGCGGCAAGCGTGGTGAGCACACGCGCCATGGAAGCCTGCGCCAGCACGATCAAATCCACTCCCTTCAAATCCTCCACCAGCGCCTGCGCCAGAATCCTGTCGTGGGTGGCAGTATCACCGGCGAGCACAGCAGGAAAAGCATCCTCGCACAAGCACTCTACCAGTTCCACCCTGCGGCCGACATGCGCGGCTTTTTCGCGCAGCAGCGCGGTCGTGGGATCGAGGGTGGTGCGCAGCGTTGCCAGCACGCCGATGGTATTCGCCTGCCGCACCGCGGTTTCGGCCATGGCGTCGTCGATGCGCAGCACGGGGATCTCAAAGAGTTGCTGCGCCAGCGTGACGCCCGGCCCGATGGAAGAGCAGGTGACGAGAACGGCACTGGCGCCGGCCTCCTCCGCCGACGCAATCTGTTCGATCAACCGGCGTATGGTTGCTTTGCGCAAGTACCCGGCCCGGACTGTATCTTGAATCAGGCTCTCGTCCACCATGTGGAATATCTTGGCCTCGGGCAGATGGCGATGACAGAGCTTGGTGAAGCCGGGCGCGAGCGTAGGGCTGGTATGAATCAGAGCAAGAGTCGGTTTGGATTCGGTCGACAACGTAATGCCTTTCCGTGAAGTGGGCCCGTCGAGTATACCGAGGCCAAGCCGGGAACGATATTACACGAAAGGCCGGCTTCAATTGCTCTTCACGTTACCGCATTTGCATCCGAGCTTGCGAACCACAATGAACCGGGAGCGCTGCAATTCCGGTAAGCGGAACGGACACAACCGCCCGCTGCGACGGCGTCTGCGGCGCTCCGTGTGATACAAGAACATCGCATGGACAAATCCGCAATGAGAAACAACGCCTGTCTTCGGCTGCGGGGCCGCACCGCGGCGCGGCTGGTTTCTCGCGCCGTTTTCGCGTCCGTTCTTCTGGCCGCCTGCCTGATGTTCCTGGCCAGTGGCGCGGCAGGGGAGCCAGGCTCACAGCCTGCGTTGCTGCTGGGCGCCGCGTGGTATCCCGAGCAATGGCCGGAGTCGCGCTGGGATGCGGATTTGCAGCTCATGGAAGACGCGCATCTGCACGTCGTCCGTGTTGGCGAGTTCGCATGGAGCACGATGGAACCGTCGCCAGGTCATTACAGCTTCGCTTGGCTGGCGCGCGCCATCCGCCTGGCTGAAAAGCATCACATCGCGGTGGTCATCGGCACGCCTACCGACGCGCCTCCCGCATGGCTTACTTCAGCGCATCCTGAGATCCTGCGCGTTGACGCAGCAGGCCACCGCGCGGAACACGGCGGCCGGCGCCAGTTCAACTATGCGAGCCCGGAGTATCGCGTTTTTTGCGCGACCATCGCCGGGCAGCTTGCGCAACGCTTCGGTCACGACCCCGCTGTCATCGGCTGGCAAATCGGCAATGAGTACACCGACGAATCTTTCGACCCGCAAACCCGCCGCCAGTTCGACAATTGGCTCAGGCGAAAATACGGAACGCTCGACGCTTTGAATCGCGATTGGACGACTGCCTACTGGAGCCAGACCTACGATCGATGGGACGAGATTCCCCTGCCCACCGATGGCGGCAATCCGGGCCTTCTGCTTGACCACCGCCGCTTTGTGAGCGACACCTGGCGCAGTTTCCAGCAGGTGCAGATTGACGCGATCAGGAGATACGCCGACCCGCGGCAATTCATCACGACAAACATCGGCGGTCTCGGCTGGTCAGACAACTGGGACCATTACGAGATCACGCAGCCGCTCGATCAGGCAGCATGGGACGACTACGTTGGCGAAGGCCATCTGAACGTCGCCCGCAACGCCGCCATGCACGACTTTGCCCGCGGCTGGAAACGCAAGATCTTCTGGGTGATGGAAACCCAGCCGGGCTCGGTGAACTGGGCTCCCATCAATACCACACTCGACCGCGGCGAAACCCGCGCCATGGCCTGGCAGGCAGTCGGCCACGGCGCCGATGCGGTGCTCTATTGGCAATGGCGCGATGCGCTCAACGGCCAGGAGCAATACCATGGCGCGTTGGTCGGGCCGGACGGCATACCGCTTCCGATTTACAGCGAGATTTGCGGGATCGGCAACGAATTCGAGCGTGCTTCGGCGGCGCTGAGAGGGACCAAACCCGTCGCCCAGGTTGCCATCGTTGTGAGCTATGACAGCCGCTGGGCCATCGACTTCCAGCCGCACAGCAAAAACTATGACCAGCTCCAAGTTCTGCTCGGCTCCTATCGCCCTCTGCGCGATGAGCGCCTGACGGTCGACATCGTCAGCGCCGACGCCCCGCTCGATTCCTACAAGGTTGTCTTCGCGCCAAGCCTCAATGTCATTTCAAAAGAGCTGGCCGCGCATCTGCTCGCCTATGTGACGCAGGGCGGGCATTTGTTGCTTGGACCGCGTTCCGGAATGAAAGACGAACACGACGCATTAAACATCGAGCGCCAGCCGGGCCCCATGGTTGTCCCGCTCGGCGGCCGCGTTGAGCAGTACTACGCTCTCGACGGCGGTGTGCCAGTGAGCGGAACCCTGGGTTCCGGGTCTGCCTCGATCTGGGCCGAGCAGCTTTCTAAATCCACACCCGACACTCAGGTTCTCCTCCGTTACGGCAAGTCGAATGGCTGGCTCGACGGCCAGCCTGCCATGATCACGCGGCCGGTGGGCCAGGGGCGGATCACTTACCTGGGAGCAATCCTCAATCCGGACCTGATGCACCGCATCATTTCCTGGGCCACGGCCGCAGCGCAGATTCAACCGGAATTCGGCGCGATTCCGGCGAATGTCGAAGTCTGCCGCCGCGTGGGCGCCAGTCACACTGTATTCGTCGTCATCAATCACGGCAGTGCAGCTGCGAAAATTCTGTTGCCTGCTGCAATGCACGACTTGCTCAATGGCGGCCAGGTCGGCAGCGTTGAACTCGATCCCCAGGGCGTTGCCGTGCTATCGAAGGGGACAGATTGACTGAATTCATCGAAAGGCACAGCAGGATGATCTTCCGTCTCACTCGGCGGCAATTCGCTTCCCGGCTCGCGATGGCAACAGCCGGCCTGCCGCTGCTTGGTCGCGCGCAACCGGCGGCCGGCAAATTCTCCAGTCGCCAAATCGCCCCCTTCCTCACGCCCTACAAATACGGCAAGCTCGTTCTCGGCGCGTCTGCCACCCCGGATGCCTTCGACTGCAAATCCGTTGACGATCCATTCGTATTTCTTCACGGCGGCGCGTTTCACATGCTCTACATCGGCTTCGACGGAACCGGCTACCAGACAGGCCTCGCCAAATCCGCTGATTTGGTTCACTGGCAGCGAATCGCCTGTGTCGCCCGCCGCGACCCCAACTCCCAGTACACGCGCTATAACATCGCGCTCAGTTGCATCGTTCGTGAAGATGGCCTCAGATCGCCGGGGCGCTTGAAAAATGTCCAGGGCCGTTATCTGGGCGCATGGAACGCCTATCCCAACGCAGGCTATGAAGAGGGCGCCGCTGTCATCGGCCTGGCATGGAGCGACGATCTTTTGCACTGGGAGCTGACCGATCCCATCCTCTTTCCCGCCGACGGCGCGCCATGGGAGCGCGGCGGCCTCTACCGGCCAAATCTCGTTGAGCACGGCGGCGTTTTCTATCTCTACTACAACGCCAAGACCGACCCACTGCCCAAAAGCGCAGGCGGCGGATGGCGCGAGCAAAGCGGCGTCGCGACTTCGCGCGACCTGAAGCAGTGGACGCGCTATGAAGGCAATCCGATCCTGCCGAATGGCGGACCCGACTCCTGGGATGCTCGATTCGCCAGCAACCCTTTCGTCGTTCGCAACAAGAACCTCTGGGGTATGTACTACTACGGTCTCGATCGCCACGGCGTCGCACGCGACCTGCTCGCCCTTGGCCGCGATCCATACCATTTTGAAAAGATGAACGAGATCATCATCGACCGCGGCGCACCGGGCAGCGTGGATGAAACTTACGCGCACAAGCCCTGCGTCATCTTCCATAATGGCGCGCTCTATCACTTCTACTGCGCCGTCTCCGGTAAATGGCCGCACGAGATCCGCGGCATCTCCGTCGCGCGCTCCACACCCTGGTAAGAAAGCTGCCCCCGAGAATAACCGGAACTGTTGTAACGCCGGCCTTCCGGCCGGATGTCGTGCGGGCGTCCTCGCCCGCAATCTCCTTAGGCGCTACTCCGCCGGATTCGCGGCGCGAATCCGATACATGCCTGATCCAACCATCAGCTCAAGTCTGTGGCCTTCAGCTGTCGCGGCCGCCACGCCAGCCGCTTTGGGCGCAGGAACACCATTCACTTTCACCGCACCCGGCGCAGCCGAATCGATCTCGATGGTCGCCGTCGCATTCGCCGGAAGCGTGATGTCGTAAGCGGTCTCCGCCGGCCCGCGATGCCAATCGCTTTGCACTGGCCCGAGAGCGGAATCGTACCGCGTCCGCACCCAGTCGAGCTTGCCCACAACTACTGGATGCAAAACCAGCCTCTCGGCGCCCTCGCGTGCCATGTCCACATTGATGCCGCCGAGCCCGCGATAAAACCACTCCTCCGCGCTGCCCAGCATGAAGTGATCCTGCGAATGCGTTGCAAACCAACTCTCGGTCAGCGAAGTTGCGCCCTGCGCCAGGATGTAGCCGTAGCTTGGCGCGTTGGTCTGCTCCAGCATGTCGTAGAGCACATCCGACCGGCCGCTATCAAGCAGTGCATCCACCT
>Ga0335074_10009658_pt1 | contig 13476 bp, 12 predicted proteins | sample Lox_Sample_23_FD_206715 | JGI IMG/M metagenome (GOLD analysis project Ga0335074, IMG submission 206715) | Soil microbial communities from Loxahatchee National Wildlife Refuge, Florida, United States - Lox_Sample_2.3 | ecosystem: Environmental > Terrestrial > Soil > Wetlands | place: USA...
GAAGCCTTGCAGAATCTCCACTGTTTGACTGCGTCCGCGATGCCAAGTTGAACGAGCTTAGGACCGCTGTCGATCGTAACCTCTCCCGGCGCGCATTTCTCGCCAACCGTGAAGTGGAATGAGACGACCCCTTGGACGCTTGCTGCCTTCGCGATTGGCGGATAGATCGGAGGCAGGAATACATCCGGCTGCATTGGAGTACTTGAGAACAGATTCACCGTTGGCAAGGGTGGCGGAATTTGCGACTGAGCATAGATCTCCGACACTTTAAATGTCGTTGCCGGGAAAAGACTGTCGTACTCGCCATTCTGAATTGCGACCAACAACGGGTCGGTCTGCGTATTTTGGGAGGAGGTTGGAGCCGTCGATGGAACCGGAAAGGCCGGCTTTTCCATTGCGCCAGGCCCCAGCGCAGAATCGATCTTCTCCAGCATCTGCATCGTCCAGGAAGTGTACTTCGGTGTATTCGGATGGGCTTCAAACCAGTCTTGCTCCAGGACATCGAATGGAATCGTACGTTCCTCGTTCGTGCATTGGACCCGCATGGCGATATTGGCCCCACTGAACACTAGAGTGTGTTTGCGTCTTCCTTGTTCCTTCCTAATTTCACGGTCTTTGATGCCGCACGGGTCCATTCCACCAAGTAGGTCCGGCAATGTGTCATGCAGGACTGCAACTTCAGATTCCACTTTGGCAGGCTGAAAGCAGCCGGCCGTTGGCGTAAGCAGTACACGTTCGACTGAGAGCGATTCGCCCTGGGGCCGAACTCTGATGACCTCGAAGTAATCGAACGGCGGCCCGAAATCGAAGAACGTTTGTCGCCCGATGGTAATTTCGTCAAGAGGTTTGGGAGTTTTCGAATTGGCCTGTGCGCAGGCCGTACCTGCGAGGAGTGCAGCGATCGATGCGGCTATAGCTTTTTTCACCATGGCGCACCTCGGCGTTCGAGCGTCTTGGGGAGGATACATTGGTTGGACGGATCAGAGGCGATTCGTCATCGTGATTGGTGGCGTGTCGTATGCCTTAAGATGAAAGTTGGCACCTGGTTGAAAACACAACGTGCCGAAACGTGTTCGATCTCATGGCCAAGCACGACTCCAGCGCAGACCACTTTTACCTGACCACGCCGATTTACTACGTGAATGCGCGGCCGCACCTGGGCCACGCTTATTCGACGATTGTGTGCGACGCGATGGCGCGGCGGAAGCGGGCCCTGGGCGTCGAGACGTGGTTCCTGACCGGCACGGACGAGCACGGGCAGAAGATCGAACGCTCGGCCAAGCTGGCGGGGCGCACGCCGATGGAGTTCGCCACGCATATTTCCGGCGAGTTCCGCGCGCTGTGGCAACGGCTGGGGCTGACCAACGACGACTTCATCCGGACCACAGAGGAAAGACACAAGCGTGGGGTGCAGAAGCTGTTTGCGACGCTGCGCGAGCGCGGGTTCATCTACAAGAGCACGTACACGGGCCAGTACTGCGTGAGCGATGAGGCGTGGATGGAGGTGGGCCCCGGCGAGCCCTGCCCCACCTGCGGCCGGCCCACGGAGACGGTGAGCGAAGAAAACTACTTCTTCAAGTTGAGCGCGTTCGAGCGCAGGCTGCTCGAGTTCTACGAGGCCAACCCGGGGTTCATGCAGCCGGAGTCGACGCGTAAGGAAGTGATCAGTTTTGTACGCTCGGGTTTGAAGGACCTTTCGGTGAGCCGGACCACGTTCGACTGGGGGATTCCGGTTCCGGGCGACGAGAAGCACGTGGTGTACGTGTGGCTGGACGCACTCGCCAACTACATCACGGCGCTGGGCTATGGCTCGGACGACGAGAGCAAGTTCAAAAAGTTCTGGCCGGCGGACATGCACCTCATCGGCAAAGAGATCAGCCGGTTCCACTGCGTCTACTGGCCGGCGTTCCTCATGGCGGCGGGGATTGAGCCGCCGCGGAGCGTGCGGGCCAACGGCTGGCTGCTGTTTGACGACACCAAGATGTCGAAGTCGCTGGGGAATATCGTGCGCGCGGAGACCGTGGACACGGTGCTGGGTGCCGACGCGCTGCGCTACTTCCTCCTGCGCGAGATTCCCTTCGGGCAGGATGGCAGCTTCAGCTTCGACGCGCTGGTGCGGCGCTACAACGGCGACCTGGCCAACGGCTACGGCAACCTGGTGAGCCGCGTCGTGAACATGATGCACAAGTACTTCGGCGGGGTGGTGCCGGAGTTCGAGGGTGGGTTTCCGGTCGACGAGTATCCGGACGAAGGTGCCCTGCGGATGCGTGCAGAGTTTGCAATCGGCCAGTTCGCGCGGCAATTCGACGAAATGAATTTCTCGGAGGCCTTGATAAGCGTGTGGCTGCTGGTAGCAGAGACGGATGGCTATCTAACAGCCAATGCGCCGTGGAAGAAGCCCCCAGAGCGGACGGACGCAGATCACACGATTCGGCAGGCGCGAGTGCTGGCTCACGCGGCAGAGGCGATTCGCGTGATTACGGCGCTGGTCTATCCCATTCTTCCGGTGTCGGCATCGAAGGTATGGCAGCAGCTTGGCTTGGGCGATATGCAGGATGCGGCGCAAGAAGCATTTCTGAAGGATCTGGCGTGGGGCGGGCTGAAGCCGGGGACGAAGTTTGGCGAACCGGCGCCGCTGTTCCCCCGCGCGGAAAAGGACGCGACAGAGCGCATGGAGAACCTGGAGAGAGAAAACAACGCGAGCGCGGTGGACGCGGTCTCGGCGAAAGATGCCGGCAAGGCCATGCCTCACGCGCCTGCTTCGACATCGGTTTCGCCGACGGACACGGCGTCCGGGGCGCAGAAGGGCCATCCCACAACGCCCACGACTGCGGTGCCGCACGAGAAAGGGAAGCCGGTGGATACAGCCAAGGTGCACGAGGTGCCCAAGGATATCGCTTCGGCCCGCGTGAAAACGGCGCCGAGCGCGGCGGATGTGGGAGAGAAAAAAGTAAACCCTGATCCGGCTCCGCAACCCACCGCGGCGACTGGTACGACGGCAAGCGGTCCCGCTGCTGCGCAGGGGCATGATGGAGTCTCGGCGCAGGCGGCTGCCCACCCGCAGGTGGCTGCGGAGTCCACGCACATCACCATCGACGATTTCACCAAGGTGGACCTGCGCGTGGCGCAGGTGCTGGTGGCGGAGCGCGTGCCCAAAGCGGACAAGCTGCTGCGGCTGGAGGTCGATCTGGGCTACGAGAAGCGGCAGATTCTCGCGGGCATCGCTCAGTATTACGAGCCGGAGAAGCTCATCGGCCGCAAGATCGTGATCGTGGCCAACCTGGCTCCGCGGAAGATGCGCGGCCTCGAATCAAACGGCATGCTGCTGGCGGCGTCCATTCCGCCGGACGGCGCGCCGGTGCTGGCCGGCTTCCTGGAGGACGTGCCGCTGGGGGCGAAGCTCAAGTAAAGCGGGGCTCGGGTTTCATCGCTCAGGGATCGGCGCACCGGGCGGACTTGGCGCGCCTTTGCCATTCCGGGAGCGCCGTTTCTATACACACAAATCGTGCTATCCTTACACATCGGAGCATCGCTATGCGGACCAATATCGACATTGACGACAGGTTGATGAAGCAGGCCATGAAGGCCACCGGCGCCAAGACCAAGAAGGCCGCAGTAGATGCCGCTTTGCGCAAAGTGGTGCAGCTCAAGAAGCAGGAGCGCATTCTCAAGTGGTTTGGCAAGATCGATTGGGAAGGCGATCTTCAAGCCATGCGGGCCAATCGTTTTCCTGACTGGATCAATGGTGGCGAAGCATCGGAAGCTGAGCGGTCCGGCAAGAGTGCGGCCTGAAAGTTAACTGGCGTGGTCATCGTCGACAGTTCGGTGTGGATTGACGCCCTGCGCGGAGTGGCGAATCCACAAACTCTCTGGCTTACATTTGCGATTCCACAGGCAGAGGTTGGCCTCACTTCGCTGATACTGTGCGAAGTCCTTCAGGGTGTTCGCAGTCGCACACAGCTTAAAGGGTTTCAGCGCGACCTGCTTGAACTTCCTGTTTATGAGGCCGCATCGAAGGAGCTTGCGATCCAATCCGCGAAGAACTATCTCAGACTGCGGGCTCTCGGCATGACGGTCCGAAGCACGATCAACTGTATGACGGCTACATTTTGCATTGAGAGTGGATTTGGGTTGCTCCACCACGACCGGGATTACGATCCGTTCAAGGATCATTTGGGGTTGCAGGTGGTTGAGCCATTCGCAGGCAACTGAGAATTCTTCGATTGCCCCCCAAAATTAAGAAGCGGGCGACCGAAACCGGGAGTGGAAGGAGGTCCCGAAACCGGCCGCCCGCTGGACCCTGAACCGGGTCTAGGTGGTACTGACTAGTGTGTGCCTGTCGGGGCGGAAAAGCAAGAGGATTCTCGCTCCGCAAGGCCGAATCGTGATCGCGGGACCCTCCTACGGTGACAGCAGTCACAGGCGCGCGTGCGCACCCTGCCCGCCGCGTTGACCACCATGCCATTTGCCTGATACAAAAAGGTGTTCTACTCCAACTGAATCGAAAGCAGTCCGCCTGAAAGAAAAGCCTCGACCAGCATGGAATTCCTGATTCATCAAGCCGGGATTATTTTGTTCGCCGTCCAGGCGGCGGCCCAACCGGAGCCGAGCATTTTGGACCAGTTAGGGCAACTGTTCGTGGGTGCGATACCTACCGCTTTGCTGTTCATTTTGCTGGTTTTAGCATACCAGTTCCTGGTGCAGCAGCCGCTGGGCCGCACCCTGGCCGAGCGCCGCGCCCGGACCGAAGGCGCGGTGGAAGCGGCCCGCCAGGCCATAGGACGGGCCGAGGATAAGGCGCGCGAATACGAGGCGAAACTGAGGCAAGCTCGCGCCGAAGTCTACAAGGTGCGCGAAGAACGCCTGCGGAAGTGGAACGCCGAGCGCGACGCCGCTCTGGACGGCGCCCGCAAGACAGCCGGACACCGGGTGAACCAGGCCAAGGCTGAGCTCGACACTGAGGCCACCCAGGCCCGGAAAGCCATCCAGGCCTCCGCCGGCGAGCTAGCCGGCCGGGTGGTTCGCGCGGTTTTGCCGCTGACCGCCGGGGGGACGCGTTGAGTACTTCGCAGCACAAGCCATTGAACCGATTGTTTTTGCTCGCTCTGCTGGCTGGACTTGCCGCCGGTTTGGCCGCGATACCTGCGCCCGCTCTGGCGCAAACCGAGAATCCGAATGCGCCGGGGAAATCGGAGGCGGCGCACCGCCATGCCGGCCAGCCCACTCAGCCGGGCGAGGTGCGGACCCAGAAGGTAGAAGAGGCCGAAGAAGTGAACGTCTACCGGCATACCGCGCTGGTGGCGTCCATCTCCGATGCCGTTTTCCACGATAACCCCCAGGCGACGGAACCGCAGCAGGTTGAGCTGCGCGAGAAGCACATCGAGATCACCGCGCGGACGTTCGAGTGGGTGAACACTATCATCATCCTGCTGGCCATCGTGCTGCCTATCGCGCGGATTTTGCCCAAGGTCATACGCAAGCGCGAGCAGACGCTGAAGCATAACCTGGAGCAGGCGCGGAAGAGTACGGCGGATGCGAACGCGCGCCTGGCTGCAGTGGAAGCGCAGATGGCGCGGCTGGACGAGGAGATCGGGAAGATTCGCGCACAGGTGGAAGAAGAGAGCAAGCAGGACGAAGCGCGCATCAAGGCTTCCATCGAGGAAGAAAGCGTTCGCATCGTGGCCTCGGCGGAGCAGGAGATTGCGGCTGCCGCGGCGCACGCGCAACGCGGCTTAAAAGCGTTTGCGGCGGACCTGGCCATCGAGCAGGCCGCGAAGCAGTTGATTCTGACTCCGGAGACCGACCGGGCGCTGATTGCCGAGTTCGTGGCGAGCGCCGGCAATGGCGCAACCAATTCCGCAAAGACGGGAGGGCGCAGCTAGATGCCGGCCTTTGTCTCCCATTACGCGCGCGCCCTTGCCGACGTGGTGGCCGCAGCCAAGCTGGACACCAAGTCCATCGACCAGCGGCTCAGCGATTTCCTCGCCACCTGGGACGGCAGCAAGGAGCTGCGCGAGGTCTTCGAGAATCCGGCGGTCGCCGTGGAGCAGAAGGTGGCGATCCTGGACAAGATGAACGCGAAGCTCGGCATGCAGCATGAGCTGCGCAATTTTATCGCGGTGCTGTTGAAGAACGACCGCATCGCGCACGTGCACGAGGTGGCGGAAGCGTATCGCGCGGAACTGGAAGAACGCCAGGGCATCCGGCAGGCCGAAATTGTCACGGCGCGAGAGCTGGGCGAGCAGGAGCGCGCCTCGCTGCTGGCCGGCGTGGGCAAGATGGCCGGCGCAAAGATTCAGGCAAGTTTCAAGCTGGACAAGTCGATCCTGGGCGGAGCCATCGTGCGCGTTGGATCCACAGTGTACGACGGCTCTGTAAAGGGACGGCTTGAGCGGCTGAGGGAAGAGTTGGTGGGCTGAAGCCCGCAGTTCATAGTTCGTAGTTCGCAGTTTTTCTACGTTGGCAATCAGCAACACGAGCCGCCTTGAGCGGCCGGGAAACGGCAAAACAGGAGTCACAAGGCACGGACTCAGTTCGCGACGATTCAAAAAATCGGTTGTTCCAGCACGAATGGAACTGTGAACTGTGAACTGCGAACTGTGAACTCCAAGGAACTTGAGAATGGCGCAGATCAAGGCAGACGAGATTACACAGCTTCTTCGCGAGCAGATCGCGAACTACGATTCGAAGGTCCAGGTGGACGAGGTGGGAACCATCACCTCGCTGGGCGATGGCATTGCCCGCATCCACGGGCTCGACAAAGTGATGGCCGGCGAGCTGCTGAGCTTCCCTCACGGCATTTCGGGCCTGGCGCTGTCGCTCGAAGAGGACCAGGTGGGCTGCGTGGTGATGGGCGACTACACCGAGATTCGCGAAGGCGACGAGGTGAAGCGCACGGGCAAGATTCTTTCGGTGCCGGTGGGCGACGCCATGATCGGCCGCGTGGTAAACGCGCTGGGACAGCCCATCGACGACAAGGGTCCCATCGCCACTACGGACACGAACCCCGTGGAGCGGCTTGCGCCAGGCATCATTGACCGCCAGGGCGTACGCGAGCCCATGGCCACAGGACTCAAGGCCATCGACGCCATGATCCCGATCGGCCGCGGACAGCGCGAGCTGATCATCGGCGATCGCCAGACCGGCAAGACTGCCGTGCTGCTGGACACGATTCTCAACAATGCCAAGAACGACCTGATTTGCATCTACTGCGCCATCGGCCAGAAGCGGTCGTCGATTGCGCAGGTGGTGCAGACGCTGACCGAGCGCGGCGCCATGGGCCACACCATCATCGTGGCCGCATCGGCCTCAGAGCCCGCGCCGTTGCTCTACCTGGCGCCGTACGCCGCATGCGCCATGGGTGAGTACTTCCGCGACAAGGGCAAGCACGCCCTGGTGATGTACGACGATCTCTCCAAGCACGCCATGGCGTACCGCGAGATTTCCCTGCTGCTGCGCCGCCCGCCGGGACGCGAAGCGTACCCGGGCGACGTGTTCTACCTGCACTCGCGGCTGCTGGAGCGCGCCTCCAAGCTCTCAAAGGAGCGCGGCGGAGGATCGCTCACGGCGTTGCCCGTGATCGAGACCCAGGCCGGCGACGTTTCGGCCTACATTCCGACGAACGTCATTTCCATCACCGACGGCCAGATCTTCCTGGAGACCGACCTGTTCAACTCCGGCGTGCGGCCGGCGGTCAACGTAGGTCTGTCGGTCTCGCGCGTAGGATTCTCCGCGGCCATCAAGGCGGTGAAGCAGGTGGGCTCAACGCTGAAGCTGGACCTGGCGCAGTACCGCGAGCTGGCGGCCTTCGCGCAGTTCGGCTCCGACCTGGATCCGCTGACGCAGAAGCAGCTCAACCGCGGCCAGCGGCTGACGGAGCTGCTGAAGCAGCCGCAGTTCCAGCCGCTGACATGGCAGCAGCAGGCAGTGGTGCTCTTCGCCGGCACGCAAGGATACCTGGATGACCTGCGCGTGGACCAGATCCGCGCCTTCGAGGACGGCCTGCACAAGTATTTCGAGAGCCAGCAGTCTGCGCTGATGGCCGATCTGACGCAGAAGAAGCAGCTTGACGACGACATCAAGAACCGCCTCCACGCCGCCATGAAGGAATACAAGGAGACGTTTAAGGCGCAGCAACAGGAAGCCGTAACGGCGTAAAGGCGAGTTCACAGTTCTTAGTTCACAGTTCACAGCAGCGATTCTGGCGGAACTGGCAACTACGAACTGTGAACTACGAACTGTGAACTAAGAACTGTGAACTGAGCAATGGCAAACGTACTCGATCTTCGACGGCGCATACGCAGCGTAAAGAACACGCGGCAGATCACCAAGGCCATGAAGATGGTCTCGGCGGCGCGGTTGCGCCGTGCGCAGGACCGCATGATGGCGGCGCGGCCGTACGCAAAGATGATCACCAGCGTGCTGGAGTCGCTGACGCGGCGCATCGAGATCATCGATCCGGAGACCGGGAACCTGCGCCATCCGCTCTTTGCCACGCGCGAAGAGAAGCGGGTGCTGCTGGTGGTGGTAAGCGGCGACCGCGGATTTGCCGGGGCGTTCAACGCCAACATCCTGAAGGCCGCGTTCCAGTTCATGGATGCGGGCCCGGACAAGGAATACGACATTGAAGCCGTGGGGCGCAAGGGGCGCGACGCAACACGGCGCCGTTTCCCGTTCGCAGAGTTTGCGGAGACCGAGGGCGAAGAGACCGGGAAGCGCAAAGAGCGCGGCGCGCGCAAGGGGCGTATCGAGATTACTGGCGATCATCCGGGCATGCTGCTGAAGCTGGAGGCAAGCCGGGTGTTCGAGTTGGCCGAGAGCATCATCGATCGGTATGTGCACGAGGAGATCGACGCGGCCTACATCGTTTACAACGAGTTCAAGTCGGTGATCTCGCAGCGCGTGGTGGTGGAAAAGCTGCTGCCCCTGATCAAGATTGGCGCGCAGCAGGTTGCCGGAGCGGCTGAGCCGACGCTGGCGGAGAAGGAGCGCGCGGCCGAGGCGGCGCTGACATCGGGCGTCGCGCTGGAGCCGGCAGACACGCACGAGGCCGATGAGGAAGCGAAGAAGTTCGGCACCGCCAACGTGGACTACATTTACGAGCAGCCGCCGGAGGAGCTGTTCAACGGGCTGCTGCCGCAGTACATCTCCGCGATGCTGTATCACGCCATGACGGAATCGGTGGCGGCGGAGCACGCAGCGCGCATGACGGCAATGGATTCGGCAACCAACAACGCTTCGGACATGATCGACGCGCTCACGCTGAATATGAACCGCGTGCGCCAGGCGGCGATCACCAAGGAGATTATCGAAATCGTAAGTGGGGCCGCGGCATTGTAGCTCCCGGAGGGAGCGCAAGAATCTAGCCCAGGACAAGCCCGAGCGAAGTCGAGGGCGCAGTCCTGGGAAGGAGCGCAATAAGATTCCCGAGCCCCGTAGGGGCGATGGAAATCGGGTTTTGAAAGGGTACGGCTTCAGCTATATCGGCGAGCGCGGGGTTTTGTAACAGGGCACGACTTCAGTCGTGCCGCAACAGGCAATCGAGAATTTCGGGGCTTCAGCCCCTGAAGGAATGCGAATTGGGCTCATAGTAAGGACATGAACATGAATTTCCGTGAGTTCTTCCGGTACGAGATCGGGCACAAAAGAACGACACGGAAGATTGTTGTGGCGCTGGGATTTGCTCTTGGAATTGTCGCAGTTGGATTGATGTCTTGGACGGCTATTGATCGGCTTTGGATTTCGCCTGGAGAACGCAACGCGGCCAGGAAAGCTCTATTCCAGCTTGATGCTCTTCAAAATCAGGGCGTTCTTAGCGATATCGACTTTGTTGCAAGAGCGAAACAGATTGAGGGAAGGGTCGATGCTGCAGAGAAAGCAGCTTGGACGACGAAAGACAGATCCATCGTTGCCAAGCTTATGAAATATCAGTCCGTAATCTCGGAGAGCCAGGCGCTGCCCCGAAAGCAAATCATGGCGCAACAACGGGAGCTTTCTCTCGCGGACCCAAATTGGAAGCAGAAATGGCCCCCGAGATCTTTCGGCGTCGCTACGATCGGGTTTGATAGCCGGGAATTGCACAAAGAGCTGGACTAACAAAGGTTTGGATTCAGGAAGGCAGAAGAATGGCACAGAACTCAGGCAAGGTAATTCAGATATCCGGTCCCGCGGTGGACGTGCAGTTTGAAGAAGCGACGATGCCGCCCATCTACCAGGCGCTGCGCGTCACCAGCGAGGGCTTCTCGACGCCCGTGCCCATCAATGTGATCCTCGAGGTGCAGCAGCACCTGGGCGAAGGCCGTGTGCGCACGGTGGCCATGGAAGATACCAACGGCATGGTCCGCGGCATGAAGGCCCTCGACCTCGGCGGACCGATCCGCGTGCCCGTGGGCAAAGAGACGCTGGGCCGCGTCATCAACGTGATCGGCGAGCCGGTGGACGAGCTTGGCCCGGTGGGCGAGAAACAGCGCATGCCGATTCATCGGCCGGCGCCGCTGTTCGATGAGCAGTCCACGCACGAGGAGATGTTCGAGACCGGTATCAAGGTCATCGACCTGATCCAGCCCTTTTTGAAGGGCGGCAAGATCGGCCTGTTCGGCGGCGCCGGCGTGGGCAAAACCGTCGTCATCATGGAGCTCATCAACAACGTGGCCAAGAATCACGGCGGCTACTCCGTGTTTGGCGGCGTGGGGGAGCGTACCCGCGAGGGCAACGACCTCTGGACCGAAATGACCGAGTCCGGCGTCATCAAGCCGGGCAAGTGGGAAGAGTCAAAGTGCGCGCTGGTCTACGGCCAGATGACGGAGCCGCCGGGCGCGCGCCTCCGCGTGGCGCTGACCGCTCTCACCGTCGCCGAGTACTTCCGCGACCAGGAAGGCGCGGACACGCTGCTCTTCATCGACAACATCTTCCGCTTCACCCAGGCGGGATCCGAAGTGTCCACGCTGCTGGGGCGCATGCCTTCGGCCGTGGGCTATCAGCCCAACCTGGCCACGGAAATGGGCGAGTTGCAGGAGCGAATCACCTCGACCAGCAAGGGGTCAGTTACATCTGTTCAAGCCGTCTATGTGCCTGCCGACGACCTGACCGATCCGGCGCCGGCGACGACCTTTGCGCACCTGGACGCCACCACCGTGTTGAGCCGGCCGCTCTCGGAGCTCGGCATTTACCCGGCCGTCGATCCGCTGGCCTCCACCTCGCGCATCCTCACCGCGCGCACCGTGGGCCAGGAGCATTACGACGTGGCCCAGGGCGTGAAGAAGATTCTTCAGCGCTACAAGGACCTGCAGGACATCATCGCGATTCTGGGCATCGACGAGCTGAGCGAAGAAGACAAGCTCACCGTGGCCCGCGCGCGCAAGGTGCAGAAATTCCTCTCGCAGCCGTTCCACGTGGCCGAGCAGTTCACCGGCATTCCCGGACGCTACGTCAAGATCGCAGACACGGTCCGCAGCTTCAAGGGCATTCTCGAAGGGAAGTACGACGACATTCCCGAGCAGGCTTTCTACATGCAGGGAGCCATCGAGGAAGTCCAGGCCGCGGCGGAGAAGCTGAAGGCGACGGTGTAAAAGACAGTTCACAGTTCATAGTTCGCAGTCACAGCAGGCTGGCGATCGAAACTAGGAACTGGGAACTACGAACTAGGAACTGATTTATGGCAGACACATCCAACTCGCTTCGCGTCCGCCTCGTTACTCCCGAGCGCACCCTCTTTGACGCGCCCGCCGATGCCGTCGAGCTTCCCGCCAAAAACGGCTACATGGAAGTCCTCTACGGGCACGCGCCTTTGCTCGCCGAGCTGGGCGCCGGCGACGTTCGCACCCACGGCGGCCCGCAAGGTGACCAGATTTACAACGTGAGCTGGGGCTTCGTCGAAGTGCTGCCGGAGCGCGTGACCATCCTCGCCAACGATGCGCTGAAACCCGGCGAGATCGATACGGCGCGGGCGCAGCAGCAACTCGACCGCGGCCTGCAGATGTGGAAAGATGCGGGCGAAAGCGAGGATGCCTACGACCACGCTCTTCGCGTCATCTCCGAGGCCGAAGCCAAGCTGGCCACTGCGGCCGAAAAACACTGACACGCGTTGCCGCAAGTCAGCGCTCGCAGCCCCGCTCTCGTTCCGAGCGGGGCTTTTTCTCAGTCCACTTGCTGCAGCTCCGGAATCACCGTTCCCGGTTCAATCCGGTCCGGTTCCAGGTTTCCGGTTCGTCGGATCAGTTCGGTAATTCTTGCCCACACCATCTCTCCGGTGTCGGCCTGACCTGCGCCCAGGCTCGAGAGCAACGTCGTCGAATTCGCCTCCAGCACTGCGTCGGCCAGCTCACGGACCGTCTCGCACGGCAGTTCGGTGGCACGGCCGCGCGTGGTCTCCAGCAGATGCTTGTCTACACGGCTCTCCAGCAGCAGGAACCCCAGTGCGGCGGGAAGAGAAAACAGCAGGATGCCAAGGCCTCGGATCCAGTCCAGCGCATACAGCGCCCACCACACCGCTAGCACCGGCACAGCCGAAATGGCCATGCTGGCCAGCATCATGCGGTCCTTCCATCGAGCGGAATGCTGCAGGCGGGGAAATCGCACGCCCGCCGTGCGAACCATCTGGTTCCACTGTGCAGGGCGGTCATCGGCGGGAACCAGCGTCTCCAGTGCAACATCCGGCCTGACGATGCGTCGCGACGCCCCCGACACCTCCGCCAGGGCCCGCCGGACCAGGTACAAAGCCCGCGACGGAACCAGCAGAGATTCCTGCACCAATTTGCTCATAACCAGCCGCTGCAGATCGCCGGCCGTGCGCACCAGCGACATCTCCTCTTCGGAGATACTGATCTGAAACTCGTCCTCTACCCGTTGAATCAGCCCGGCCTTGTCTGGCTCCACGGTACACCTCACCCGGGGACCGGCGTTTGGGATTCTGTATCCAGAACACTAGCAGGTTCCGGCAGGCCCGTTAAGCCCTTTTCTGCGCGGCAAGCCGTGCCCGGAAGCGGAGCCCCGGCGGCTGAATCTGGGTCTATGGCGTCTCGGGCGCAACCGGCGTTGCCTCACCTAGAATCCTCGTCGTCACATGCGTCTTCTCGAAATCCCGATTCTGCGCGTCGATGATGATGAGCCGCCGGAAAAAGAAGAGCACTTCTATCTTGAACTCAGTCGAAAAAGTGACCGGAAACCATACCCCGTCGGGCTGGGGTGCGTAGGCTACGGTGAATCCCAACCCCGGGAAGTTGGTGCCCAGCAGGGTGCGCACCGCGAAGGGGATCTTGCGCGACATTCCGGTCGTGACCAGAACCGGCTGGTACGCTGCCGCATCGATATAAGCATCCCCTTTCCAGCCAAAGTCCTGCCGGTCCTTCGGGCGAAAGACCACATGAAAGACGTCGCGGCCGTTCAGCCTCTCCTGGCCAATAAGCTGGAAAGTGTAGTTCCCCTGCTCTTTTGAGGTCAGCGGAAACAGGTGGGCATTGATTCCATCCTTCGACTTGT
>Ga0335074_10009659_pt1 | contig 13475 bp, 14 predicted proteins | sample Lox_Sample_23_FD_206715 | JGI IMG/M metagenome (GOLD analysis project Ga0335074, IMG submission 206715) | Soil microbial communities from Loxahatchee National Wildlife Refuge, Florida, United States - Lox_Sample_2.3 | ecosystem: Environmental > Terrestrial > Soil > Wetlands | place: USA...
TACCCAAAGTAGCGGAGATGGCCGAGACCATTTACGGCCAGCTCGATCGGTTCGCCGATGACACTTGTCGCAAGAAGCCACAAGACCGGAGCGAGTGTAGCGATCAGGCGTATGAGGATTGAAGCTCCTGCACGGCGGGAAAGATAAGCTCCGAGAGCTCCCCACAGGGGCAAAACTCCCAACCAAGTCCCATAGAAGAACATTTCAACCGGGCCAGTTCGCGAAGGGAAGATCTGCCCTGCCAACAAAAGAAGCAGCGTTGCCTCTCTATGGAACGGTATTCAGTCTGTGGGAGTAGGGGTCGGGCTGGCTGGGTGAGTCGACGACTTGATTCAGGCCGTTGATCCAGTGGGTGTTGCCGGTTCCCGTCCAGACCTCCCGCTGCTTGCCATCGATGGAATCGGTGGTGAGATCAACGCCGCGGATGGCACGATCGATGCTGTCGAACTGGCTCTGCGATGCGGCGGAACGGCGCTGAAAGTCCTGCTGGATCGCAGCCATATTTTGGTGAAAGTCGCGCATGATCTGTCCGCTGGCTTGGCCGTTCAGCTGGAGCTGGCGGTACTCCCACTGCTCGCTCATGGCAAACGTACTGAGCGAGTGCATCAGCAGTTTCACGGCCTCTTGGGAGCGGTCCTGGGAGGCAATGAAGCTATAGAGGCAGGTCACAAGCCACGTTCCGACACCCTGCATCATCGTGAGTTGAGTTTCGGCGTAGACGTAGGCGACTTGCGGTCCGGAGGCGGAATCACAGGCATAGACCACCTCGCCCGCAGTGGTTTGCGAATTGGCCGCCGGCGGAATCATCAACTCCGCCTTCTTCATCGATTTCAAGTGAAGGTGCTGGCACTGCGAGGAAAAGCGGCCCTGGCCGTAAACATCGGCGAAAACCCAACCGGGACGATAGTTCGCAATAACCCCCTGCGCCAAACCGCGCGGACTGTAGGGATGGCCTTCGCGCCAGCCAAGGCCCATCAGTGTAGGCGTCAGTGTGGAGAAGGGTGGGACGTGATAGTCGCCAAGGCGAATATCAATCTTGCCATCGGGCGACATCATGTCGGCCATAGGGCGGGGATCAAGTTGGCCGAAACGATAGGTTCCTCCTGTAATCTTCCATCCTTTCGGAACATCCACCGTGAAGGCCTGCTCGGCGGGGTCCTGGTACTTGATCCAGGTGACAGGACCGGCAGCAGCATTCGGCGTAGCTGAAGGATCGAGCGGTTGCGACGTGCAGGCGATCGCGAACGATACGATGAGTGATAACAGGGCTAAAGTGGTTTTCAAAAGGCGACTCCGCAGCAGGAATGAGCGTGTGGCAGGCATCGTACCGCGTTAAGCGGCTGTTCACAAGGCGGAAGTGAAAGCGGCACTCTGGCCCGACGGGAGGCACGATGAGTGAAATGGCAATCTTTCGCTGATGGACTGTGGCTTAAGCTTTCAAAGCTGCCGCCTAATCATCAGTCGCCAGTCAGCGACACGCGGCATCCAATTGTTGAATGCTGCCGTTAAATCTGGACACCAACTGGCGTGGTGAGATAACCATGGTGAAAACACGCATCCCTCGTTTCATCGCACAAGGAGGCTCAAGATGACCGATAAGCAAAATAGCCAGCAGTATCCTGGAGTGCGGGATCAAGAGATCCGTGCCGCACTGGATCAGCATTGGGCGGCGTCCGATGCCAACGATTTTGAAACGGAGCACCTCATCTATCACGAGGACGCGGTGCTGGATTACCCGCAGTCCGGTGAGCGAACCCGCGGGCGCCGCAACATACAAGGCCAACGATCGAGTCAACCCAACAAGAAGCGGTTTACGGTTCAACGAATCGTCGGAGGCGGTGACCTCTGGGTCACCGAGTTCGTCCTGACATATGACGGGAAGCCGTCTTACACGGTGAGCATCATGGAGTTCAGCGGCGACAAAGTTGCACGGGAAACACAGTATTTTGCGGATCCATTCGTCGCTCCCGCATCGCGCGCTCAATGGGTCGAAAAGATCGGCAGGTAATCGAGGCGCGGAATTCGCTCCGATGGAGGGAATAAAGATGGAGTGGAAACGTTTAGTCCAGTTTGCACTGCTGGGTAGCGGCGATTTGGAGCAATACGCCATCTTGCTCGTACGCGTTTCGCTCGGGCTGTTCTTCGCCATCTCGGGGGCAAACAAGTTGTTTGTCGCTGGAAGAATGCAAACTATGTACGAAACGCTGGTTGCGGCCAAAGTCCCGTTCCCCCACCAGATGGTCTATTTCGTGTCGGGTGTCGAGTTCATTGGCGGATCCGTGCTGATTGTGGGTTTTTTTTCGAGCACGGCCTGCGTGGTTTTATTGATTGATATGATTGTCGCCTTTCTGACCAGCACGCTTTCCACGATGCCTAAGGGACTTTCGCCGCTTGGCTGGCTCGACGATTTCCTTTACCTTCCGGAGGTCTTGTACGTGCTCTTTTTTGTATGGCTCATCTGCTCCGGTCCGGGAGAGTTCAGTGTTGATTACTGGCTTGCCGGCAAGTTGCTGAAGTGATCGATCAACGAAGGTGCTGCTGTCGGCGCTACACAACCTAGGCGGCAACTCGGGCTGATTTCATTGAAGCGGACCGCGGTTGGCGCTCGCCCTCTTTTCCCACCTATTACCCTCTGGTTACCATGCACCAATATTGATGCAATGTTAATCATCCAGTAATCGCCTAGTAACAATCAGTTGTCACACTACAAATATGGATCTGCCTGCCTACAACACGCTGATCCTTTCCGACCTCCACCTCGGGGCCGAGATGAGTCATGCGCGCGAGGCTACGCGCGTTCTGAAAGAAAATCGCTTTGAGCGATTGATCCTGCTGGGTGACATCTTCGCTGATCTGAATTTCGCGCGCCTCACGAAAGAACATTGGAAGTTCCTTGGACTCATCCGAAAGCTGTCGAATCCCAAGCGGAAAATTGAAGTTGTATGGGTCGAAGGCAACCACGATCACGGGTTGGCCGATATTATGTCGCACCTGGTAGGTGTGCGCGTGTATCACCACTACGAGTGGACGTATCGCGGATTGCGGCACCTGGCGATTCATGGACATCAGTTTGATGGGTTCCAAGTGAATCAACTGCGGTTGAGCCGCGTAGGGACATCGCTGTATCTCGCTCTACAGAAATTAGATTTCAAGAAAAAGCCGATTGTCCGACTGATTGACCGCCTGAATACGCGCTGGCTGCGGATGTCTTCGAAGGTTTCGGCGGGAGCGCTGGAATATGCGCGGCGTTATGCGGCAGACCGCGTCTTTTGTGGACACACTCATGAGGCGCTGCGCATCGAACAAGAGGGCATTGAGTACTACAACTCCGGCGGTTGGGTCGACTCGCGCCTTACGTACTTGACGATTGATGAACTGGGGGTGCAAATCCATGACTACCACGAACGAACTGACGATCGTGATTCCGGCGAAGAACGAAGCGAAGCTGATTCCTCGTTTACTGACTTCGCTGACGAATCAGGATTACTCGAAAATGTCGAGTACGAGAGTGTTGGTCGCTGATGCGAAGTCGACGGATGGAACGCCCGAAGTGGTTCAAAGTTTTCGCGACCGGCTGAACGTGAGCGTGATTCCGGGCGGAATGCCCTCGGAGGGACGGAATCGCGGCGCAGCGCAGGCTGATACTCCTTACGTGCTATTTCTGGATGCGGATATCGAACTAGCGGACCGTTCGCTCATTCGCCGGTGTGTCGAGAAAACGCAGAAGCGGAAGCTGCACTGCGTGACCACGAATATTGTTTGCAAAGAGGGCAACTGGGTCGACAAGCTGTTCTACGTAACCAACGACTTGTTCCAGTATTTGTCGCAATTGCATCGCCCATTTGCGACCGGCATGTTCATGCTGTGGGAGCGCAAGAAATTCTGGGAATTGGGCGGCTTCCACGAGAAGATTCAGTTCGGCGAGGATTACCGGTTGAGCCAGAGAGTCGAGCGGCGGCGATTCGCGATTGTACGCGGCGGAGTTTACACCACGAACCGGCGGTTCCAGAAGATGGGACATCTGCGCGTGGGATGGCTGTTCCTGAGAACGGCGATGAATTTCTGGAATGAAGATTTCTTCCTGCGTGATCACAAGTATTGGGCACATCACGCCGACGGGGCGCGACGGGCATAACTGCTTTTAGCTGCCAGAAAAGTTTTGTAGTGGCCACGAGAAACAGGATCCGGCAAACCAGCTGGGTCCTGCTTTTTTGTGCGCGAAAGTCTGTCCGTGGTCAGAAGCGGACTACGATTCCGGTCGACAGGCGCACGTTATTCTCGGAGATATTAAACAAGTGCGCATGTACGTAATCTCCCTCAAAGCGCCAGGCCAGTATCCGAAGCAGACGGTAATCGATGCCGCCGCCAACCGCGCTAGCGAATGAATTGTCTGATCCGGCGGCGTTCGCGTTGATGTGAGCCACGCCAATCATGCCTTCAGCAAACGGGCGGAATTTCCCCACCGAAACCGAAGCGCGCGGTCCAAACAAGTAGTTGTGTTCGGCGATATTCGCGCTATAGGACGGAATACAGAGTCCGACTCCGCTACATACAGCTGGGAAATCTTCCGAGCCATAATACGCGCTGAAGTCGCCGACGATTCCGATGAATGGCAATACTTTGCCTTCGACCGAAGCCTCCCAACCATTGGTGCTGACGCGGTCGATACCAGAAGGATTCGTGTTGTAGTAGGAATATCCGAAGAAGACGTTGCCCGAAGTGGGGACCTGAGCTGCCGCTACGGCAGTGAACACGCCAACCATGACCGAAGCAAGAAATAATTTGCGCATGAATCTCCTTTCCAAACCCAGCAATCTGATAGTGGTGGCGTTCCCCGTTAGGGAAGCCCACCCCTACAGAAAGTTGTTGGATGATGCGAAGAAGAGATTCGTCTATGGCGAACTGGACAGTCTGATCTTAGCTCTAAAAACGCCGCCCGGCTGTTGGCTCTCTGCCAGCTAAATCTCAGAAACGCCAGACGATTCCTGTGGAGGCACGAACGTCGTTCTGGTTGGCCGAGCCGTAATGCGAATGCAGGTAATCGCCCTGTACGCGCCAGGAGAAGTTCTTGAACCAGAGTTTGTAATCGGCGCCGCCGCCGACATCGATCAGAATCGGATTGTAGATGAAATCATTTGAATTAACGTGTCGGACGCCGGCCATGGCTTGTGCGAAGGGGCGCCATTTGCCGTAATTGTTGGAAACCCGAAGGCCGCCGACTCCGAGGTATTGGGTAACTCCTGATCTGTAGTAACCGCTGCCGTCGCCCACAATCCCCAGGTGAGGGAAACGGTTGAAGGCAAAGAACTCGGCCGACGCATTCCATCCCTTATAGCTTTGTTTGTTTACCTGATCGGTGAGCTGGCCGTAAGACACGCCAACGTAGACGTCGCCGCTGGGAATAAAGCTAAAGAATTGTGCCGACATCGGAATCGAGAATAGCGTTACAAAAAGGAACGCCATTGCGGCAGCAGTTTTCGACACGAATTATTCCTCCCCGGCCCGAGGCCGGCAAAAAAGAAGTAAAGTCTCACGAAATCCGTTAGATGCAGTGTACCGGACGCTTTCGATGTCCGGCCCGACAAATTTTATCCCGCCGCGACATGTGGCAAGCAAGATGGGGAAAATTCACACGAAATTTATGGTGCCGATAACGGGGTACCCGCGTCTATTTATTAGCATGCAACCTATGAATACGAACTGGCAAATGTGGCAGCCGCACAATGCGGCTGCCCCTCGACTACATCCCAAGGAGTCGCAGTTGAAACTCAGTCTGGAAACACGTAATTGTGGTGACGTCATTATTGTGCACTGCCAGGGCCGGATCGTCTACCGTGACGAGGCGGCAGCTCTGTCGCGGGTCGTGAGTGAAGTTTTGCAGCACGCCGGCAAACTGGTGCTGGATTTGAGTGGCGTACATTCCATCGATAGCGCCGGTATTGGCGAATTGGCCGCGCTGCATCTTCGGGCGCAGGAGCAAAAAGTCAGCTTCAAGTGCTCCGGTGCCAACACAACCGTAAGAACCCTGCTCGATCTGACGAATCTTGATACCGTGCTGGACGTGTATCCCTCGCTGGAGGCAGCTTTGGAGGCCTTGCGCGAGCAACACGCCTGCGCGGACTGCTAAAGTCGCCGCTAACCTCTGAAACAAAACAAAATAGGGCAGGGCGAAAACTCTGCCCTATTCTTTCACACTGCGCTTTTCCATCTCAGCTTTCGCGCTGGAAGCGATAACGTCCTTTTCGTTCGGCGGCGATTGACTCTGCCACTTTCAAAAATGCCCGGCCGGCGTGCGATAGATTCGCGTCTTTGCGGTAGATGAGGCGTAGCTTGCGCTTGATCTGCAATTCCGCCACGGGGATGCGCACCAACTCGCCTCTTGCCAACTCTGGTTCGACACTCATTTCCGGCACCAATGCGACACCGCTTCCCATCGCAACATATTGTTTGATGGCTTGCAGAGTGGGCAGTTCAACATCCATGTGCAGTGGAGTTTTGTGCGCTTTGAATTGCTGAAGCACCTTCTCGCGATGCGGCGAGGGCACGATATGCGCGACGAAGGACTCGGTGCCCAGCTGGCGAATACTCACTTTCGGTGCGGATGCGAGAGGATGATTCGGCGGCATGACCAACACGAGTTCATCGAGGTAAACAACGATCGAATGCAGATTCGGCTCCTGCGGCTCATAGGACAAGACACCAAATTCCGCGTTGTAGCGAAGAACATCATCAGGAATACGGCTGCCGAGCGCGCGTTCGATGGTGACTCGGATCATCGGATGGCGCTGGCGAAATACCGCCAAGAGTGAAAGCAGGTACAGCACGGTGAATTCGTTGGCAGCGATGACGAGTTTCCCTTTTTGCAGCTCACGAAGCTCCGTCAGCGATTCAGTCGCTTCACTGCGGAGATTGATAAGTTTCTCGGCGTATTCGTAAAGAACTCTTCCCGCATCGGTGAGGACACCATCCCGCGAAGAACGATCAAACAAAGCTTCCCCTAACTCATCTTCCAGCTTGCGGATGGTCTGGCTGACGGCTGACTGCGTCCGATAAAGTTTTTCCGCGGCACGCGAGAAGCGGCGTTCCCGGGCAACGGCCAGGAAAACTTCCAGTTGAGCGAGCTCCAAGATGCGCTCCTAATCATTGCTATGATTTACATTAGAATAACTTATTATAGCGTTATTTCTAATTGTTTCTAAACAATTATAAGTTTTGCTTCTGCGCTCCTCGCCCATACCATTGAAGTTTCAGTTCGGACGCGAGGGATTCATGACGCCAGAATGTGCCCATATCACAGTTTTCGATACCACGCTACGCGATGGCGAGCAGTCGCCCGGTTGCAGCATGAATCAGCAGGAGAAGCTGCGATTGGCGCACCAGCTTGATCGTTTGGGTGTGGACGTGATTGAAGCGGGCTTTCCCATCGCCTCGGACGGCGATTTCGAATCGGTAAAAGCGATTGCCGCAGTGGTGCGCCGCCCGATCATTGCCGGATTGGCGCGGGCTTGCCGCGCAGATATTGAACGCGCCTGGGAAGCGCTGAAATACGCGGCGCGGCCGCGCATCCATGTATTCCTGGCGACCTCCGATATTCATCTGCAGTACAAGCTGAGAATAACCCGCGATCATTGCGTGGCGCAGGCGCGCGATGCGGTGCGCCTGGCAAAATCGTTCTGCGATGACGTGGAATTCTCGCCGGAGGATGCGACCCGCACGGATCCCGATTTTCTGATTCGCATCCTCGATGCCGTGGTTGAGGCTGGAGCGACCACATTGAACATCCCTGACACCGTGGGCTATACCGTGCCTGCGGAGTTCGCGGAGCTGATTACAACAATCCGGCAGCGGGTGAAGGGAATCGAGAAAGCAACAATTTCAGCGCACTGCCATAACGATCTTGGATTGGCGGTAGCGAATGCTCTCGCGGCGGTTGATGCTGGAGCGCGACAAGTGGAGTGCACGATCAACGGAATCGGCGAACGCGCCGGGAATGCCTCGCTGGAAGAGATCATCATGGCGATGCGAGTCCGTCCCGATCGCCACCCGTATGAGACGGGAGTGGTGAGTGAACAGATCTTCCCCGCCAGCCAGATGCTGAGCGAGATTACTGGTGTTCCGGTGCAGCCGAATAAGGCGATCACCGGCCGGAATGCGTTTGCCCATGAGGCTGGCATTCATCAGGATGGCGTGCTGAAGAATCCGCTGACTTACGAGATCATGACGCCAAAGTCGGTGGGAGTGCCGGATTCAAAGTTGGTGCTGGGCAAGCATTCGGGCCGTCACGCGCTGGGTATGCGCTGCGAGCAACTTGGATATCAATTTGACCGGCGGGCGCTGGACGATATCTACCGCAGATTTGTGCGGCTGGCCGACAAGATTAAGCACGTGGAAGATCACCATCTGCTGGAACTTATTCGCGAGACGCATAAACCCTCAGGTTCGGCTACGCCGCTCATCGAGCCGATTGCCATGGCGGCGGCTGCCCAAGCGAACATTGCCTCGCCCATTCTAGCCGCAGAGTCGACAAAGACGTTTCCCGAGCCGCATGCAACGAATGCATTTGGTGTGCCTATGCCCATTCAGCACGACGCTCACCATGAGCAGCAGCAGGAAGATTACCTGTGGGGAGTTTAGGAATTTGGTAATCGGATAATTGAGTGATTGAACAATTCTCTTCGTTCGATCCTAGTTTGTTCGCCTGCGCTAGAATCTTCGGGTCCGTCGATTACTCAATTTCTCGCTCACTCAATGATTCTGAATCTCACCGTTCTGCCCGGCGATGGCATCGGACCGGAAGTCACCGACCAAGCCGTACGTGTTCTCCGTGGGATAGCCGAAAAGTTCGGACATCAGCTTGAGCTTCAACAGAAGCTTATCGGCGGTGCTGCTCTGGCAGCCGCCAATGATCCGCTTCCCGCCGACACCATTCAGGCATGTTTCTCCTCTACCGCAGTGTTGATGGGTGCAGTGGGAGATCCGCGATTCGATCACAATCCTGGCCACTTGCGCCCCGAGGCTGGGCTGTTGAGCATCCGCCGCGAATTGGGTGCCTATGCGAATCTGCGGCCGGCCGTGTTCTTTCCCGCGCTCGAAGACTGCTCTCCGATGCGCCCAGAAGTTGTGCGGGGAACCGACATTCTCATCGTCCGTGAGCTGCTGGGCGGCGCTTACTTCGGGCAACCGCGATCGATCGAGGGTGATGCTGGAAATCGTGTCGCCGTGAACACGATGCGCTACAGCGAAGGCGAAATCGAGCGCATTGCGCGAGTGGCTTTTGACCTTGCCATGAAGCGCAAACGCAAAGTTCTGTCCGTCGACAAGGCCAATGTCCTCGAATGCTCGCGGCTCTGGCGCGAAGTGGTCACGCAGGCGGCAAAAGGTTACCCCGAGGTCAAGCTCGCTCATCAGTATGTCGATTCCGCGGCAATGCTGCTGGTGCAGAGGCCGACGGAAGTCGATGTGCTTCTGACTGAAAACATGTTCGGCGACATTCTTTCCGATCAAGCTGGGGGGGTAGTCGGATCATTGGGGTTGCTGGCCTCGGCGAGCATTGGTGGCCCGGTTGGCTTGTATGAGCCAGTGCATGGATCGGCACCTGATATTGCCGGCAAGGGAATCGCAAATCCGTTGGGCGCGATCCTGTCGGTTGCGATGTTATTGCGGCACAGTTTTGGATTGGAGAAAGAGGCGAAGTGTGTGGAGACTGCCGTTTCACGAGTTCTGGAACAAGGTGTGCGAACGGCTGACTTAGCGGGGAGATCGCATAACGCGATTTCAACTGCGGCGATGGGAGAACGGATCGTAGAAGCTATGGGAAGCTCCGCTTAGAAGCTTCTTCTGACCGGACAGGGGCGCAGAGGCTGAGGCACGCCTCGAAACGCTTGTGCCTTAGATCTGTGGGCGGCGGTCGTTGGGGACGGTTTTGGCGTGAGGAGAAATCGCAGGAGTTCCGTCATATTTGCCAGTCAAATTATTCCAACGAATGTGGAACATCTCCTGCACCATGCGGGAGCCGTCGACGAGTGGATTGATGCGAGTCCCTCCGGTGTGTCCCCACGCGACGGGAACTTCTTTCACTTTGTATCCAAACTTGCGCGCGAGGAAGAGGATCTCCGGATCGAATCCCCAACGTTCAATTTTCTGCAGCGGAAAGACTGCCTCCACGGCGGGGCGCTTGAAGGCCTTAAATCCGCATTGCGTGTCCGCAAATTGCAGCCCTAGCGTCATCCGTAAGAACAGGTTGAAGATGCGTCCGAAAACCTGCCGATGGAAAGGCTGACGCTGCGTCTGCGTTTCCGCCCGCAGCCATCGCGAGCCGATCGCGATGTCTGCGCCCGCTGCCAGGGCTTCAAGTAGCTTGGGGGCTTCTTCGATCGGGGAAGAAAGATCGGCGTCGCTGAAGAGGATGACCCTCCCGTCGGCATGCAGCATGCCATTGCGCACGCTATATCCTTTACCGCGATTCCCAGGGTTTTCAATCAGGCGCAGGCTGGGATCTTTTGCGGCCATGCTGCGCACAATCTCCGCCGTGTTGTCAGTCGATCCATCATTGACAACGATGACCTCGGCATCCCATGACTGACGGTGAACGTAGGCCAAGACCTTTTCGAGGCTGGCACCAAGACGGGCGCTCTCGTTGTAAGCCGGGATGACGACGCTATAGACAGGTTTCAAATTGGTTTCGTTTCTTGTGTCGTTTCTCTTCGAATGAACAGAAGATGCGTACGCACCCGCTTTGGCTGCCGCCAAAGCAGTCTAAACATTGTACGTTTGCCGCAGCCCCGTGGGAAAGGAATCAAAAATCGGGCGAAACACCTAGGAGCGGTGACTCTAATGCCTTATGCAACCTGGCGCTTTTGCCCCAGCATAGAGAAATATTCGCTGACCAGTTCGGTATCCCAGAGGCTGCGTTGAGCTTCCCCTTGCATGAATTGCACAGCCTGTTCATGAGTGAGCGACGGTTTATAAGAGCGGGCAGTACGGAGAGCGTCATAAACGTCTACCACTTGCAGGACACGTGGCAGCAGAGGGATCTCGCTTCCGCTAAGGCCGTCAGGATAGCCGGATCCGTCGGTATGCTCATGATGGTGACGAATGATCGGCAAGACCAGATGGAGCGAATGTAATGGACGGCAAATGTTCTCGCCGGTGATGGGATGTAGCTTCATGATCTCCCATTCGGAGGCAGTAAGGCCTTTTTCCGTTTTGTTTAGGATGTAATCGGGTACGGCGATCTTGCCGAGGTCGTGAAGGAATCCGCCGCGCTTCAAGGCGATGATGGAGTCTTCGTCCAGCCCAAGGTGCCGTCCAAGGTCGGCAGCATGATCAGAGAGGCGTTGGCAGTGACCCTCGGTATAAGGATCGCGGCCTTCAACGATCAATCCCAGCGTGCAGAGGACGGAGTCAGCCGTCTCGAGCTCATCTGTGAACTCCTTGAGCCGCAATAAAGATTTCACGCGCGCAATGAGTTCTTCAGCGAGGACGGGTTTGTTCAGGAAATCATCCGCTCCGGCTTCGATGCCGCGAACTTTGTCCGTGCTGTCGCTCAGGCCCGTGATCAGAACGAACGGAATCAGGCGCGTGGCCGGATCATCTTTCAGGCTTCGGCAAAGGTCGTAGCCAGATTTGCCGGGCATCATCACATCGGAGAGGATCAGGTCTGGATGCTGCCGGCGAACTTCCGCTTCCGCCTGCTCCGCGCTGCAGGCCGTGATCACCTCGTATCCACGCATGGTCAGCAGTTGGCTCATCAGCCCCGCGATGCTGGGCTGATCATCCACGACCAGGATGCGGGCGGTTCGATGTTTTGCGAGCAAATCCCCCATTTCAGAGTAAGAGGCAGCGCTGGCTTTGGAAGTTGTCCGAGGTTTCGGCTGTAACGGAATGGGCGAAGTAGAAGAAAAACTCATGATGCACCGCTCGCACTAGCGAACATTCTAATGCCATTCTCTCCGCTTTTTTCCCGGGTCAGCCATTTTTTTCTACGCGAACCGGAAGCCCGTCAGGGCTATCCTTTCCCACTTCGGAACGCAGCCCTCAATAATGTGATGCCTTACCTTGCCACGAAGCTTCACAAGTGCCTAGTCTCGCATCATGTTCTCCATTCGATCGAAATTCTTTCTTACAAGCCTGCTATGTGCAAGTTTGTGCGCGACCGCTGCAGGTGCTGGACCGAAGATTCACGTCATCGTATTTGGAAAGTGGGCGAACGTTGCATGGTCCACGGACGCAGGCGATAAGCCCGTTACCCTGAAAATCAGAGCGCTGATTGTCGATGGGCGAATCCGCGAATACGCGATCGGTCCGCCCCATGAAGTGACGGAGCGGCTGTTTGTCGTGCGCCGAGCCTTTCGTGTAAACGACAGCCTGCCCGAAGACTCCGCCGTTCAGTGGCGATGGCAGCGCGGAGGATGGTTGCTGGTGGATCGATTGACCGGGCACATCTCTCCCATCAATCTGCCGGAATTCGATTCTTTCTTTTCTGCATCGAGCTGGTATCGCGATTATGTAGCGTATTGCGGCGTCTCTGACGACGGTAAAAAGACTTATGCGATCGTGGCGCAGATTGGCAGGCGGAAGCCCGCGTTGAAGAAACAGCTATCGGATGCACTGCCGGAGAACGGCGGCGCGGATTCGGCGTGCGGAACTCCACTTTGGCAGCGTGGACCGATTCGAGTTAGCTTCGAGGTGGCGGAAGCACCAAAGCAGACTTTTGAGATCCGTGGACATGTCGTTGATATGGTCAGCGATGCTGACGATGAGGATGAAGGAGACAAATAGAGCCGACGAAAAACGACCTCATCGACTGGGTTCACAGTTCTTGCTCGCAGGATCTCAATCGCCGGTCACTTCCGCGGGAGGGAGTTCGTCAGCTACGGCTTTATGTTTCACCTTGGCGCTGGTCACCAGGATCACCGATAAGACCACGATCGCGCTTCCTGACAAAATGAATCGATCCACGCGCTCGTTCAAAATCAGCCAGCCCAGAAAAACCGCTACGACCGGATTCACATACGCATAAGTTGAGACTTTCGACGTGGGAACGTGCTCAATCAGCCAGATATAGCAGATATAGCCAATCCAGGAGCCGCAAACGACGAGGTACATGACAGCGCCCAGTCCCCGGGCAGTCCAGTGGACGTGGGCAACGTCCTCCACAAAAAACGCAAACAGGAAGTTGCCTACACCTGCCGCTGTGATTTGCCAGCCGGTGGCACTGAAAACGTCCATCCCGGATTGCCAGCGCTTGGCAAGCACGGAACCGAGCGCCCAACTGAATGATCCCCCGATCAGGCTCAGAGATGACCACAGTTCGCGCCGGCCGAGCGTAGTGCCAGAACGCAGTTGAGGCCAGACGAGAACAAACAGGCCGACGAGTCCGATCGCCAGACCAATTTTACCTCGCCTGGAAATGTGGTGATCGCCGAGCAGAAGCGAATCAAGGACAAGAAACCACAGCGGAGTGATGGCAACGA
>Ga0335074_10009660_pt1 | contig 13474 bp, 11 predicted proteins | sample Lox_Sample_23_FD_206715 | JGI IMG/M metagenome (GOLD analysis project Ga0335074, IMG submission 206715) | Soil microbial communities from Loxahatchee National Wildlife Refuge, Florida, United States - Lox_Sample_2.3 | ecosystem: Environmental > Terrestrial > Soil > Wetlands | place: USA...
TGAGGGGGCCAGTCGAGGAAGATGAGGCCGGCGGAGGCGATGGGCTGACCGTCGTCCTCGGTGATCCAGCCCAGGTAGCGGCCGTCGGCCAGGCGCGGAAGCAGCCAGGGCTCGAAGCTGCGGGTCATCTCATCGAGGACGTCCGGGGTTAGTGAGCCCATAGCCGCGAACATGGCGCGGCGGTGGGAGGCGATGAGGGCGGCGTCGGCCGGGGTGGCTGGGCGGGTGGCGAGCATGGGGTCAGGATAGCGGGGAGCAGCCGGCATGGTGGGGAGATAGAATGGTCCCACTTTCAGCGGGGAGGGTGCTATGCGGGCTCTGCTGTCTTTCCTATGCCTTCTGATTGGGGGCGCCATGGCTGCCGCGGGACAGGCCAGGACGGCTGCGACGGCGTCGGGCGGCCGGTGTGAACAGCTTGCCGGCCTCAAGCTTTCCGATGCTGTGGTCACGACAGCCGCCGAGGTTGCTGCCGGCGCGTTCAAGGGATCGCCGAGCCTCTTGACAGGCCAGGATGAGTCCGCGTTCTACGGGAAGCTGCCGGCATTCTGCCGCGTGGTGGTGCATTCGCATCCATCGGACGATTCCGATATTCCGATCGAGGTCTGGATGCCGATGAAGGGTTGGAACGGGCGGCTGCTGGGCGCCGGCAACGGCGGCTTCGCCGGATCGATTGGATATGACAATTTGGGCGCGGCGGTGGCGAGGGGATATGCGGCCGTAGGCACGGACACGGGCCATTCCGGGTCGGGCATTGACGCGCGCTGGGCGTTAGGACATCCGGAGAAGGTGGCCGATTTCGGCTGGCGCGGCATTCACGAGATGACGGTGACGGCAAAGGCCATAGTGGAGCAATTCTATGGCGCGGGGGCAAAACGCTCCTACTTTGCCTCCTGTTCCGATGGAGGCCGCGAGGCCCTGATGGAGGCGCAGCGGTTTCCGGAGGATTACGACGGGATTCTGGCGGGTGCGCCGGCGAACAACTGGACGGCGCTATTTGCGACGGCGGCCGTGGATACGCTGGCGCTGACAGCGAAACCGGAGAGCTTTATTCCGCCAGCGAAGATTCCGGCCATTGCAAATGCCGTGCTGGCCGCGTGCGATGCGCTGGACGGCCTGAAGGACGGGATCCTGAACGATCCTCGGCAGTGCAAGTTCGATCCGGCGACGATCGAGTGCAAGGCGGGCGAGGATACCGGCGATTGCCTGACCGCGGACCAGGTGACGGCGCTCAAGGCGCTCTATGCCGGTCCGCACGATGCGAAGGGACACGCGGTGTTTCCGGGGTATCTGCCGGGCGCGGAAAAAGGCCGCAACGGCTGGGGGACGTGGATTTTTGGGCCAGCGCCCGGGCAAAGCGCGATGGCCCTGTTTGCCAAGGGCTACTTTTCAGACATGGTGTACGACAAGGCCGATTGGGACCTGAAATCGTTCACGCTGGAGAGTGGACTGACGGACGCACGGAAGAAGACGGCGGCTCAACTGGATGCGGTGAATCCGGATTTGAGCGCGTTCGAGAAGCGCGGGGGCAAGCTGATCCTGTATCACGGCTGGAACGATCCGGCGATCTCGGCGCTCAACACCGTGAACTACTACGAGAGCGTAGTGACGAAGCTGGGGAAGGCGCAAACGGCAGGTTTTGTGCGGCTCTACATGCTGCCGGGGGTGCAGCACTGCGACGAAGGACCGGGTGCGGACGAGATCGGGCAATCGTGGACGTGGCCCGATCAGGATCCTGGTCACAATGTGCGGGTTGCGCTGGAAGACTGGGTGGAGAAAGGGACAGCGCCGGGGACGATTGTGGCGACGAAGATGAGCGGTGAAGAGACAGGCACGGTGGTGATGACGCGCCCCGTGTGCCCTTATCCCGAGAGCGCGCAGTACAAGAGCGGGGATCCGAACAAGGCCGAGAGCTTTGCGTGTTCAACAAGCCATTAGCGATCAGGGAAGCGATGAAGGATGAGTGGGCAGGGTCGCGAAGGCGGGTTTTTGAAAGAATAGAGCACGTTCGCGCCACAAAACGATGAAAGACAGCAGGATCAAGAGGCCTGTCTGAATCACCTTGCTGGCGGGGTCGGTTTGCAGGATCTCATTGAATACCCCGGCTGTGATGTGGAAGACCACGGCCACCGAGATATTGCGGCCAGTACGAAGATAGAGCCAGTTCATCAGCATGACGAAGGGAAAGATACTGAGCAGAAAATTCAGGCTGTAAAGCCAGCCGCTCATCATCACGTTGCTGTGGTAATAGCCTTTGATGGAGGACAGCGGGATGTGCCAAATACCCCAATAAGCGGCAAAAAGCATGCTCGAAGCGAACACCGGCCAGCGCCTTAGAAGCGCATCGGTTCCATATGTGTGCCAACCCAACTCTTCCACGACGGGCGCGATGACCAGGATGGCCCAGGCCGACATTCCTCCCATGGTGAAAGACGGATGTTGGGCGAAACGAAACTGCGTGGCGCCATAGCCCACGGTCAAGGAGAGCACCTGGGCGAGGAGAATGCTGACGGGCATGAGCAGAAATGCCAGGGCTACGAATCTGCCACCTTGGCGAGGCCAGCGAAACAGCCTATTGATCACATCGCGGCGCAGAATCGGGTCGCGCCCGATCAAGACGCTGGCCAGCAACATGGGCGCTGCAAGGCCCAGGGTGCCGAGCGCGAGCAGAATCGAAGGCGGCCACGACAGTCCGGGCGGGCGATGGCTGTTCCATCCGGCGAAGAGCCATGTGGCCCATGGGATGGCCGTGGCTCCCAGATAGAAGAATCCGACATGCCGATAAGCAGAGATATTGGCAAGATTCTCTGGCAGCCTGGCGCTGGAGATTTCCAAGTTAGTCGCGGTCTGGCAAACTGCTGCGCTCATCACTTGCTCCTTTGTGTTGCGGGTTGCGATTCAATGCCTGCTCGATCAGCGAAATGGACCCCGGCGCCGCACCGAGGGCGCGCTCGATGAGCAGGATCATGGCCTGGTGGCGGGCCGTGAATTCGTCGGGTGTCCAAGCGAAGGCACCCTGGTCGAAGATGACCTGGGATCCGGCCAAAAGGAATTGCACTGTGGACAAGGGATCGGGGACGCTGAAGATTCCCTCATCGCAGCCTTGCTGGATCACATTGGCCAAAACCGGCCCAATTGCCCTGATGGTCTCCATGTTGATCTGGTCATGCAGTTCGCGGTTTTCCGGGCGGTGCAGGTGTTCCACGACGGTCTGTTCCTGCTGCTCGACCATGCGCTGCGCCGCGAAGATGGCTACGAGCTTCCCCATTGCCCCCAGTCCGGGTTGTTGCAAGACGGCTTGCGAAACCTGAACCATCCGTTCCACCACTTTGCGGGCGATGGCTTCCAGTACGGCCTTTTTCGAAGAAAAGTGGTAGTAGAAGGTGCCCTTGGCGACGGCGGCGGCACGGACGATCTGGTCGACCGAAGTGGCTTCATAGCCGAGGCGGGCGAAGAGGTCCGCTGCAACTCCCATGATTTCGTCCCGGCGTTCTTCAGGCGGTTTTACAGTTCGAACCATGGGAAGATTGTATCAACTGACTGACCGTCAGTCAATGATCTTGGGTTTTGGCTGTTAGCGTATTACGCCGTCTTGAGGAACGGCCTATGATGCTGAGGTGAGCGGATTAAGAAGACTCAGGTTGGATACTTTGTACTTGTGGCCGGGGATGCGGCTGGCGGTTGGGGCGTCGGGCGGGGCGGATTCCGCGGCGCTGCTGCGGGCGCTGGCGGCGCGGGCGGAGGAACTGGGGCTAGTGCTGAGCGTGGCCCATCTGCATCATGGGCTGCGTGGCGCGGATGCGGATGCGGACCTGGAATTTGTCCGGGAGCTGGCGGCGAGGCTGGGGCCCATCCGGAGCTGCCGTCAACGACGGGTATAATTTGCACCACATGGCAAAAAAAGGGGGGAATCCCTGTGGGGATGCTCGAGCTCATTGTGGCCCCGTACGACGCTGCCAGCCCCGAAGCAGTACGCAACAGAGACTCCTTGAAGTCTCTGGAAGAGTACGCCCGCTCGCGGCTGCATCAATTGCGGCTGCCATCCGAGGTCGATCCAAGGTTCGCGAAGTTAATGCAGGCGTTAGCTGACATCCCCTATGCCGCGCCGGTCGATCAACAGGACCTCCTTCGGCGGTATCCTGAGCTTCGCGGTCACGTAGGACTCCTTGAGGCTTGTCTGGAGCAATATCCGGAGATTTTGACCGGCAAAATAGACCCGATTTTTGTAATCTTCCCGGGCTGCACCTTCCAACTGCTGGAACCGGTATATCGCGACAACCCCATTGCTGCCCATTACAACAAGGTCGTTGCTGAGGTTGTCGACAGATTCGTTCGGCTGCGGCCCGGCAGAAATACGCGGATCTTAGAGGTTGGAGCAGGGACAGGCGGGACAACCCAGTACGTTCTGCCCGTTCTCAGCGATGCGGACGTCGAATATGTATTTACCGATGTCTCCGCTGCTTTCTTCAAGAACGCCAGGCAACGTTTCTCAGACTATAAATTTGTGAAGTATCAAGTCCATAATGTCGAGGCAAAGCCGGAATTCGGGCAAACGTTCGACATTGTGATCGCGGCAAACGTGATCCACGCCACATCCGATATTGGGAATAGCCTACGCAATATTCGCAGTGCTTTGTCGGATGATGGAATCCTGATCCTTCGCGAAGTCACATCGCGGAACGATTTTGCTACGCTGACCTTTGGTCTTCTTGACGGATGGTGGCGACACTCAGATGGCCATCGAATTCCCAATAGTCCCCTGCTTACCGGGCAGGCCTGGAGATCGTTTATTCAGGCCGCAGGATTCTCTGATCTGGCTTCCCGTGGCGACGAGGATCATCAGGTGATCGTTGCCGAGGCTGGCTAAGAGCAGATGACAATACCGCACGGACTCGGAGACTCTTGAGGCAATGAGTCAAAGATGTTCGCTCTTAGGTGAGTAACAATCATTCTAATTACGCGATCCGAGCTAAAGATCGACACGCCACTGCTACGGCCCGGGATGCGGCTGGCGGTTGGGGTGTCGGGCGGGGCGGATTCGGTGGCGCTGCTGCGGGCGCTGGCGGCGCGAGCGGAGGAGCTAGGGCTGGTACTGAGCGTGGCCCATCTGCATCATGGGCTGCGTGGCGCGGATGCGGACGCAGACCTGGAATTTGTGCGGGAGCTGGCGGCGAAGCTGGGGCTGCCGCTCCTGGAGGCGCGGGTGGATACAGCGGCCGAGGCGCAAGCGAGACGCGAGACGATCGAGGAAGCTGCGCGGCGGCTGCGGTATCAGTGGTTTCGGAAGTTGATGGGTGGGGCGGCGGGACCTGAGAACCGTCCCTCGGGGTCTCAAGGCCAAATCGTTAATGCGGGCGTTATTGGCACGACTGAAGTCGTGCCCCTTCAAAGCAGTGGGGCGCCTGGGGCATCCGGCGATCTTCCATCCCGGGTTCCCAGACGCGAGGGACCCGAGGCACCCGCCGTGCTTCTTCACAAGCTGGATGCAGTGGCGACCGCGCATACCCTGGACGACCAGGCGGAGACGGTGCTGGCCAAGTTTCTGCGCGGGGCGTGGACGGAGGGGCTGAGCGGGATCCATCCGGTGGTCGAGTTTCCGGAGGGGCGAGTGGTGCGGCCTCTGCTGGAGACGACGCGGGCGGAGGTGGAGGCTTACCTGAAGGCGCTGGGGCAGGATTGGCGGGAGGACTCGACGAACCGGCATTTGACCTTCAACCGGAACCGGATCCGGCATGAGCTGTTGCCGTTGCTGGAGGGGTGGAATCCGCGGCTCAAGGAGCACCTGGCGCAAATGGCGGAGCTGGCTCGAGATGAGGATGCGTGGTGGGAGGACGAAGTCCGGCGGCTGGCTCCCGGCGTCGTTCTGACGGGGAAGCCGGTGCGGGGCGGCGGACGGGCGGCGAGCGAGGGGCTGGCGCTGGATCTGGCGCGACTGGCCGAGCTGACCCCGGCGATGCAGCGGCGCATGGCGCGCCATGCGGCTGCTGGGCTTGGGTTTGCGCCGGATTTCGTGGGGACGGAGGCTCTGCGGAAGCTCGCCTTGCAGGGGCATGCGGGACAGAAATGCGAGCTGGCCGGCGGTCTACGGGCGGAACGGACACACCGGGAGTTGCGCCTTACGGTGGCGCCTGAAGGCGGGACGAATGGGCCGGAACCTTCTATATGCGCGGAAGTTACGATTCCCGTGCCGGGGGAGGGGGAGTCGGCGGAGTTGGGCATACGGATCCGGATCGAGCTTAGTCCTTCAGAAGCTGAAGCCCGCCGTCAACCATCCGGCCTTTCCGGCACGACTGAAGTCGTACCCCCGCAAAACGTTGTGGCCCTTGAAATCCGTGAGGACAGCACCGCGGCGGTGTTGCGCAACTGGAGGGCGGGCGACCGGGTGCGGCTGCGGCACTCGGCGGGGCCGAAGAAAGTGAAGGAAGTGCTGGAGCGGCTGAAGGTGACGGGAGCGGCGCGGGCGCGCTGGCCGGTGCTGGAGCTGAAGGGGCGGATTGTGTGGATGAGGGGAGTGGCTGTGGAACCCGAGGCCGGGGTGACGATTCTGGCGACGGAACTGAAGGGGCCGGCAGCTTCGTATCCGGCAGGGTGACAGTTTTCCACCGGTTGAACCCCTTTTGGGTACAGGAGTAATGTCACCCCGGCGGCATGCAAGTTTCTTACCCCGGGAGTACAATTTGAAATACTGCTGATACGGGCGGGAGCTTGACTTGCGCTCGCCTGCGGCGGGTGGAACATTGTGTGACCAGAGGCGGGTAACAAGCGTCATAAGAGTATGGGGAAACAGGGAGTAGTCCCCGACGCGGCAAGTCCCCTCCGCGAAAAGGAGTCCTGGTGAATTCAACCGTAAAAACGATCGTGTTCTGGGTTTTCATCCTCATTTGTCTACTGATGTTGTGGACAGTCGTGTCGAAGAGCACGAGCATGGGGAAGGACCAGGAGATCCCCTACTCCGAGCTGTATGCGAAGGTGCAGCAGGGACAGGTGCAGGACGCGACGATCCAGGGCACCGATCTGCACGGGCATCTGAAGGGCTCGAAGGACCAGTTCCACACCACAGTGGGCGGCAACTACGAAGATCTCGAGAAGGCCATGCTGGATCACGGCGTGAACTTCCAGTTGAAGGATCCGCAGAACAGCATGCTGATCCCGCTGTTGATCAACATCGGTCCGTTCATCCTGATCGGCGCCATCTGGTTCTTCATGCTGCGGCAGATGCAGAGCGGTGGAAACAAGGCACTGAGCTTCGGCAAGAGCCGGGCGCGGCTGCTCTCCATGCAGCAGAAGAAGGTCACGTTCAAGGACGTGGCCGGCGTGGACGAGGCCAAGGAAGAGCTGAAGGAGATCATCGAGTACCTGAGGGAGCCGCAGAAGTTCCAGAAGCTGGGCGGGCGGATTCCCAAGGGGGTGCTGCTGGTGGGACCTCCGGGCACCGGCAAGACTCTGCTGGCGCGGGCGGTTGCCGGCGAAGCGAATGTGCCGTTCTTCTCCATCTCCGGCTCGGACTTTGTGGAGATGTTTGTGGGCGTGGGCGCGAGCCGCGTGCGCGACCTGTTCGAGCAGGGCAAGAAGAATGCGCCGTGCATCATCTTCATCGATGAAATCGACGCAGTGGGACGGCATCGCGGAGCCGGCCTGGGCGGCGGGCACGACGAGCGCGAGCAGACGCTGAACCAGTTGCTGGTGGAGATGGACGGGTTCGAATCCAACGACGGCGTGATCCTGGTGGCGGCAACGAACCGGCCCGACGTTCTGGATCCGGCACTGCTGCGGCCGGGACGCTTTGACCGGCGCGTGGTTGTGGGACTGCCCGATGTGCGCGGGCGCGAGGAAGTGCTTCGGGTGCACGTGAAGAAGGTGCCCATCGCCGAGGACGTGAACCTGAACGTGCTGGCGCGTGGGACGCCGGGATTCAGCGGCGCCGACCTGGCCAACATGGTGAATGAGGCGGCGCTGAACGGCGCGCGCCTGAATCGCAAGCAGGTCACCATGTACGACTTCGAGCTGGCCAAGGACAAGGTGCTGATGGGGGCCGAGCGCAAGTCGATGCTGCTGACCGACGAGGAGAAGCGGGTAACCGCGTATCACGAGGCGGGGCATGCGCTGGTGAGCTTCCTTCGCGATCACTCGGACCCGATCCACAAGGTGACGATCATCCCGCGCGGGATGGCGCTGGGCGTCACGGTGTACCTGCCGGACGATCGGCACAATTACACCCGCGATTACCTGGAGACGCGGCTGGCGACAGCCTACGGCGGACGGGTGGCGGAGGAGATCTTCCTCAACCAGATGTCGACCGGGGCGGGTTCGGACATCGAGGTGGCGACGGACCTGGCGCGGCGCATGGTGTGCGAGTACGGCATGAGCCGGTTGGGACCGCTGACCTTCGGCAAGAAGGAAGAGCAGATATTCCTGGGCCGCGAGATCGCGCAGCATCGCGACTTCTCCGAAGAGACGGCGCGGCAGATCGACCTGGAGGTGCGGCGCTACATCGACGAGGCCTACCAGTCGGCGCGCTCCATCATCGAGGCGCATCAGGACGCGATGCATCGCCTGGCGGCGGCATTGCTGGAGCGCGAGACCATTGACGCCGAAGAGGTGAAGCTGCTGATCGAGGGCAAGGAATTGCCGCCGATGCGCAGCTCGCTGGCGGCGCCGAGCGATGGTCCCGGATCGGGACAGCAGGTGCTGAAGCCGGAGCCGCGCAGCGGATCGGGATTCCCGGAGGGATCGCCGAGCCCGGCGTAAAGACAGGGAGCAGGGTAGAGGGAGTAGAAGGGCCGCTCACGCTGAGCGGCCCTTTCTTTTTGCCGTTGCTAAGCTTCTGGCGAGAGTTGGCGCCGTTCCGTAAGGGCAGTTCAAAGTTCGTAGTTCGCAGCAGGGGCCGCTCCGGAATGAGCGGCCCTTGCTGTCCTGGGTCCGGCAGAACGATTCGAATCCGCCGGTCAATTCGGTGTTCGGTATACTCGAAAAGAGTATGTACAAACGGATTGTTCTGAAGCTTTCCGGCGAAGCGCTGGCCGGAAATCGCGGGTTTGGCCTGGATGCCGACAAGGTGGCGGAAACGGCTGCCGAGATCGCCGACGTGCACGACCTTGGCGTCGAAGTCGCCCTGGTGGTGGGCGGCGGGAATATTTTTCGCGGCGTGGCCGAGCAGGCCAAGGAGATGGACCGTGTCTCCGCCGACAACATGGGCATGCTGTCGACCATCATCAACGCCATTGCGCTGCAGGATGCGCTGGAGCAGCGCGAGGTGCAGTGCCGGGTGATGACGGCGGTATTCATGAACCAGATTGCCGAGCCGTACATCCGGCGTCGCGCGGTGCGGCACCTGGAAAAGGGACGCGTGGTGATCTTCGCGGCGGGCATTGGAAATCCGTTCTTTTCCACGGACACCGCGGCGAGCCTGCGGGCGATGGAGATCAAGGCCGACGTGCTGCTGAAAGGCACCAAGGTGGAGGGCGTTTATAACGCCGATCCAAAATTGGTGGTGGACGCCGTGAAGTACGACGAGATCACCTATATGGAGATCCTGAAGCAGGGTTTGAAGGTGATGGATTTGACTGCGGTGAGCCTATGCAAGGACAACAACCTGCCCATGATCATCTTCAACATGAACCAGCCGGGGAATATCAAGCGCGTGGTGATGGGAGAAAAGGTCGGGTCGCTGGTTACGGCGTAAAAACAGGGAGTAGGGAGTAGGGGGTAGGGAGTAGTAGCCGACCCCGCGGCCCACCGAATTGAAAGATCCAGGGACACCCATACATCCAGCAAGAGAGTGATCCATCCTGCCCGTATCGCAAGCACAAGGACCGGCGTCTAATCGTGCAGTGGAGATGCGCAAGCCAGACCGGCTGAACGCGTTGACCGGCCTGCGGACTTTCGCGGCCATCAACATCGTCCTCTTTCATTTCTCCAATCCAAAGTGGTTCGGCATCCTGGCGCCGGTGGTGAACGCCGGCTATGTCTCGGTAAGTTTTTTCATCCTGCTCTCCGGCTATGTGCTGGCCTATAACTACGCGGCGCGGGCGCGCGACGGGAAGCTGGATACGATCCGCTTCTACAAGGCCCGGTTTACCCGGCTCTATCCCATCTATTTGCTGAGCCTGCTCATGGCGTGGCGCGTGGTCTCGCAGGAGTACGCGTCGCACACGCACCGGATGTTCTGGGCTGGGATGGTGCTGAGCCCGCTGTTGCTGCAGGGGTGGATTCCGGAGATTGCCACCTTCCTGAACACGCCGGCGTGGACGATGTCGGCCGAGTCATTCTATTACGTGCTGTTTCCATTCCTGGCGCGGTGGAAGCGGCCAGAGACGATGGGGCCGATCCTGCGCCGGCTGGGCGGAATCTGGCTCGTCGGCCTGATCCCGGGGACGCTCTACATCGTTTTCAGCCCCGATGGCATTGCCCATCCGGATCGTTTTTCCACGGGGCCTTGGCTACAGGCGCTGAAGTTTACGCCGCTGCCACATCTGGCGAGCTTTGTCTTCGGCATGGTGCTGGCAGAGCTGGATGAGCTGATTCCGCGCGCAGCGCGGGTGCGATTCCTGCTCGGCGTGACAGGCTTCGGATTGCTCTTTTTCCTGTTGTGGCTCGGGTCGGCCATTCCATACGCCATCATTCATGACGGTCTTCTGATGCCGCTGTTCGGCTGCATCATTCTTGGCCTTTCCGGGCAGAATCCGCTGGCGTCTGCGCTGGGCATCCGGCCGCTTGTGTTCGTGGGCGAAGCCAGCTATGCCCTCTATCTGCTGCACTTCAACTTCTGGAACCTGATCCACGACACGCACATTCTGAACCGGCTGCACCTGGCGCAGTACGATCCGTGGATCAGCTACGCGATTCTGGTCGGGATGGCCCTGCTGGCGTTGCACCTGGTGGAAAAGCCGGCGCAGCGGCAGTTGCGAAAGTGGATGGGGGCGTAAAGCAGGGAATAGGGAGTAGGGAATAGGGAATAGAAATAGATAAAAGACCTCAGGCTGTAGATATGGATATTGCGGGTCCCGAGACCGGGGACCTCTTCGCAAGGCTCAGGGGTACGCCGCAGCTATCAGGGCAGGTCGCTGCCGGCAAACAGGAACTCCCACGACGCATCCAGGTAGAGCCAGCGCTGCGAGCTGAACCAGCTTGTGGGCAGGCTTGGCACATGGAGCAGCGTGTGGCCGCCGGTGCAGATCATCTCCGTGCCGTTCCAGCCCAGGAAAGTACGAGACGCGATGCCCACCTGCGCGGGATGCGTGACGCGGCGAAGGCAGACCGGGCAGCGATGGCGCTGGTCGAGTACGGCCCAGCGGAAGAGGAACAGGCACAGCGTAAACGCAAAGACGAATTGCGCGAACTCCGCCATGGGAGAGAAGCCGACGAGATTCCAGTAAGCCAGGTCGCACGACGCGAAATAGCCAATGCAGGCGCCGATGGCGAACTTGGCGGCGAGAAATGCCCAGCGTAACAATGCGGTGGTGAAAGAAGGCCGATGCGCACTGAAACTGGATTCGCTCATAGCCACGGAAGTGACCGCGGGAAGCGCGAGTAATGCAAGAAGCAAGGCGAACAGGAACACGCGCTCCGGGCCGTCCATGGGCTGTTCGAGCAGCGCACCATCGAATGACGTCTCGCTGCCGTCATCCATGATCGAGATGTGGTCGCCGGACATCATGGCCTGGCCGAGCGGCGAGAGGTGGGCGATCACAAAGCCGCGGGATGCGGCGGAGGCCGGGAGGTCATCTCCCAGCAACCATGCATCGGGATGGCCGGGCAATTGCCACGAGCCATACGACATGATCCCGGCGATGCGGACGGTCTCGCCGCCAACCTGAATCAGGCTGCCGGTCAGGAGCAGGTTCCTGCCGAAGCCGCGATCCCAGGCCTCGCGGCTGACGATGAGCGCGGGAAGGCTGGAGTCTTCGGGCAGGGTCGGCGAAAGTTGGAGCGGTAAATCGAGGATAGGCAGGAGATTTGCGCTGGCATGGGCCACGCGCAAGGTGCCCGATTCGTGAGCCTCGTTTTCCATCGCTTCGGCGGTGATGCGATAGAACGCGAGGCCGTCGAAATAACGCTGCCGGCTGGATTTCCAGGTTCGATACTGTGCGAACGGGATGGAAGGCTGCGAGGCGGGGCCATAGACATCTCCAACCGAGATGAGCGCGGATTGCAGGCGGAAGCGACAGCTCTGGTATTCCGCACGTACGCCGGTGAGCAAGCGTGCGGGTACCGCGCAGAGAATCAGGACGGCGCAGAGGCAGAGAATGCACTGCGCTGCCGACTCATGGACCGGCGCGCGCCGCGGATGCCATGCCTGCCGGCGAATCTCGACGGCATCCGGAAAGCAGCCTGCGCAAAATGCCGTGATTTCCCACTCGCTGCCCAAGGAACTGGCGACGGCAGCGGGCCGCTCGTGCCGGATATGCCACAGCTCAGCGCGCCATTCGCGCAGCCAGTCATGCCGCTCGCCGCGAGGCACGATCAGCGAGGCGGAGCGCAGTAACAAGAGATGCGCAGCTTGAAACGCCCGTTGGAGAGGAAAGCTCATACGGACTCAGCCTCCTCGGCTGGAATGAGCCGTTCGAGGAGCGGATAACGCTTGCGCGAAGCTTCCAGGGTGGATCGGCCGACGGCAGTGAGCTTATAGTATTTGCGCGCAGGGCGCTTTTCCTCTCGTGCCGCGGATTCCTGCTCCCAATGAGAGCGGATGAGGCGGTCGCGTTCGAGGCGGCGCATGGCGGGGTACACGGTGCCACTGGGCAGGCCCGTCACCTCCATGATGCTGAATCCATAGACGAAGCCGACGCCGATGGCCTGAAGAATGAGAGCGGCTGTATGCGAGAGTTTGGCTTCTTGCGCCATGCTGCATTCTACCTATGTAGAAACCTACTTGACAAGCGGGAAAACGCGAATATGCTGAATACTACATAGGTGCGGGGAGAGCCGGCCGGGAGGGCCGAGCCGATGCTGGAAGTGAAGAACCTTTACAAGAGCTATCGCGGAATCCCTGCCGTTGCTGACGTCAGCTTCCGGCTGGACGCCGGCGAGATTGTCGGTTTCCTGGGACCGAACGGGGCAGGGAAGTCCACCACGGTGAAGATGATTACCGGCATGCTTCGGCCCAACGAAGGGCATGTGCTGTTCGAGGGACGGGACATTCGCGAGGACCTGGTGGCCTTCCGCGCCGCGATGGGCTACGTGCCGGAGGAGGCGCATCTCTACAGCTATCTTTCGGGGCTGGAGTACCTGCAACTGGTGGGACGGCTGCGCGGTATGGGTGAGCGGCAGATTGAAAAGAAGGCGACTGCGCTGCTGGAACTGCTGCAGTTGAAATCGTGGCAGCACTCGCCGATTTCCTACTACTCGAAGGGAATGCGCCAGCGCGTTCTGCTCGCCGCGGCGCTCCTGCACAATCCGCGCCTCCTCATCTTCGACGAGCCCCTGTCCGGCCTGGATGTGATCTCAGCGCGGATGTTCAAGGACCTGCTGGAAATCC
>Ga0335074_10009661_pt1 | contig 13474 bp, 10 predicted proteins | sample Lox_Sample_23_FD_206715 | JGI IMG/M metagenome (GOLD analysis project Ga0335074, IMG submission 206715) | Soil microbial communities from Loxahatchee National Wildlife Refuge, Florida, United States - Lox_Sample_2.3 | ecosystem: Environmental > Terrestrial > Soil > Wetlands | place: USA...
GATTTTGTGACAACTGATTGGGCTGCTGACACCAAACAAGTAAGTAAGCAGTTTGGACCACAGATGAACGCAGATGGACGCAGATACATCGCTCAGCTCGAAGGATGGTGGGCAAAAAGAGGGATCTTGAGGTGGGACTTGCCCAATATGCTTATGACCTCGAATGCGCAACCAATGACCTGCTCCGATGGTCGATCAACCAAGACTTCATCTGCGAGCATCTGCGTGCGTCTGCGGTTGAAATCTCCGAGCTGCCGATGCAGCATCGGCCTCGCCGGCAAATAGAGTACTAGCATGCGACCTGGGCCTGCCCTGGTCCGGATGTCCCGGCTGCCGACAATAGGGCACCACCTGTTGATAGTCCCGCTTCTGGCGGTGCTGTCGGTGTTTTTCATCGTGCCATACGCCAATATGGTCGCCATCAGCCTGATGGAGGCAAGCCATCGAGCCGCCTACGTACCAGTCTTTACCATCAGCAACTACACGAGCCTGATCGAATCTCGCTTCACCTGGGGCGTTATCTGGCACACGCTGTGGCTTGGAGGGTTGACGACTGCGATCTGCCTGGCGGTGTCCTATCCGATCGCCTGGCAAATGGCACGGGCGAACAGCCGGACTCGGGCGACCTTGATGATTCTGGTCATCGCACCTCTGTTGGTGGGTGTGCTGATACGTACTTATGGCTGGATGATCCTGCTGCAGGACAGCGGTATCATCAATCAGTTGCTGCGAGCCATAGGTTTCGCGCCGTTGCACCTGATGTACAACGACACCGGCGTGGTCATTGGCCTGACGCATGTGTTCATTCCCTTCATGGTTCTGCCGATCGCCAGTACCATTCAGTCCATCGACCCCGAACTTGAACTGGCTGCCCGCAACCTCGGGGCCGGGCCGTGGCGCAGCTTTCGGCGCGTGGTGCTGCCGCTCAGCCTTCCAGGTGTCACAGCGGGAAGCGTCCTCGTGTTTGTGCTTGCGGTCAGCTCCTATGTCATTCCACAACTGCTCGGCGGCTTCACCGTTCTGACCGTGCCCGTTCTGGTCATCCACACCATCAGCGAGCTGTTCAACTGGCCCGGAGGCAGCGCCTTCGCCGTCCTGTTCTTCATCATTACGGCGTTGGTGATCTGGTTCTATCTGCGCACCATCGGCAGGGTGACGCATGCAGGCTAGGAGGCTTGAGCGCGTCGGTTTCAATGTCGTGACTGCGGCGATCTACGCCTTCCTGCTGGCGCCGCTCGTGATCGTAGTGCTTTCGGCGCTGAATGCCGGGACCTATCTGCGCTTCCCGCCGCAAGGCGTGTCGGTCCGCTGGTTCGTGGAATTTGTGCACAGCCGTTCGTTCATGGGCTCGCTGGGTTTCAGCCTTCGGCTCGCAGCCATCGTCACGGTTGTTGCCACCATCCTTGGAACCATGGCGAGCCTGTGGCTGACCGGTGTCTCCGGGCGTTTCCGCAGCGCGCTGCAGGTCCTGATTATCGCGCCGCTTGCGGTACCCGGCGTCCTTACCGGGATCGCGTTGCTCTTGTTTTTCTATACGCTCGGCTGGCGGCAGACCGGACTGGCTGACCTGATCATCGGTCACACCCTGATCTGCGTGCCCTATGTCGTGCTGATCGTCGGCGCCGTGCTCGCCCGGCAGGACAAAACCCTGTTGGAAGCCGCCCGCAATCTCGGCGCCGGGCCGCTGCGGACCTTCTGGCGTGTGACGCTCCCACTGAGCAGGGGCGGCATCATCTGCGGTGCGGTGTTCGCGTTCGTCACGAGCTATGACGATTTCAACATCTCGCTACTGTTGAGCGGCGTCGGTGCGACGCCTTTGCCGATCCAGCTTTTCGACTATCTTCGCTTTTCTTTCGACCCCACGCCGGCGGTCGCCGGTACGATCAGCATTGCCATCACCGCCTTGGTCGTGCTGCTGGTACAGCGACTGATCGGACTGGATGCGCTTTATTTCGGGAAGAAATGACGCACTGTGGTAGGAGGATGGGCAGATGGCGCTTCACTTCGCACCGGAGGAATTCTCGGCTCGGCGCAGGCGCGCCTGCGAGGAGATGGCAAAGGCCGGTCTCGACGGCCTGCTCGTGTTTCGTCAGGAGAGCATGTACTACCTGACCGGGTACGACACCGGCGGCTACAGCATGTTCCAGGGCATGTATCTCGGGGCCGACGGCGCGCTGGCGTTGTTGACGCGGTCGGCCGACCTGCGGCAGGCGCACCTGACTTCGGTCATCGAGGACATCCGCATCTGGACCGACCGCGAGGGGGCGAACCCGGCAGTGGAACTGCGAGACATGCTGGAGAGCTATGGCTGCCGGGGCAGGCGGATCGGCGTCGAATACCACGCCTATGGCCTGACCGCGCAACGCGGCAAGATGGTGGATGCTGCGTTCGACGGGTTTTGCCGGCTGCAAGACACGTCCGACCTCGTCCGCCTGCTGCGGTTGGTCAAGAGCCCGGCGGAGCTGGCATATATCAGAGAGGCCGGCCGCCTCGCCGACGAGGCATCCGCGTTGTCGCAGCGCCTGACACTGCCCGGTGCTCATGTCGGCGCGATCTATGGCGAGATGATCAGCACGATCATGCGTGGCGACGGCGATCCCAGCGCCAGCCGTTGGCCCATGGGGGCGGGCGATGAGGCGCTGCTGGTCCGCTATCATACCGGGCATGGCACGGTCGGGGTGCGCGATCAGGTGCAGTTCGAAATCGCTGCCGCGTTCCGTCATTACCATGCTGCGCTCATGTACGTGATCCTCACCGGCGAGGTCGATCCCCGCCAGCGCGACATGTTCAGCGCGTGCGCCGAGGCGCTCGATGCCTGCGAGGCAACGCTGAAGCCCGGCAACACCGTCGGGGAGGTGTTCGAGCAGCACGCCCGCGTGTTCGAGAAGGCTGGGTACACCGGGCACTTTCTCAACGCCTGCGGCTACACGATGGGAGCCACCTATCCGCCGACCTGGATGGATTGGCCGATGGTCTATGCCGGAGAGCCGCAGGTGCTGGCCCCGAACATGGTGTTCTTTCTGCACATGATACTTGTCAACAGCGACACCGGCTTGAGCATGTCGCTCGGCGAGACCTCGGTCATCAGCGAAACCGGGTGTGACCGGATCAGCCATGTGCCCCGCCGGTTATTGACGAATTGATGCTCGCATGGAGAAATGAGGCGGCCGTGACGGAAAAAGCCGACTTGCTGGCGGCGATCGAGCGGGATCGCGACGAGATCATCGAGTTCCTGCGCGGTTTCATCCGCCGGAAGAGCCCCAACCCACCGGGTGATACGCGCGCCGCCGCTGCGTATATCGGCGACCTGCTGAACGCGGAGGGCATTGAATTCCGCACCGTCGCGCCGAGGCAGGAATTTCCAAATCTGATCGCGAGCTTCGATGGAGCGCAACCGGGCCGACATCTGGTGCTCAATGGGCATATCGACGTGTTTCCAGTGGATCCGGCGGGGTGGACGCAGGACCCGTGGGGCGGCGCGCTGGTGGACGGCAAGATCTATGGGCGCGGCGCGTGCGACATGAAGGCGGGGACAAGCGCCTCGATCTTTACTTATCGCTATCTGCACCGCATCCGCGACAGGCTGAAGGGCAAGCTGACACTGACCTGTGTGTCGGACGAGGAGACATTCGGCCCCTGGGGGGCACGCTACCTGATCGAACATTGCCCGGACGTCCGCGGCGATTGTCTGCTCAACGGCGAGCCGAGCGGACTCAACACGATCCGGTTCGGCGAGAAGGGGCCGTTGTGGATCGCATTGTCGGTGAACGGCGCAGGGGCGCACGGCGCCTATACGCATCTGGCGCCGAGTACCACGAAGATCGCGAGCCGGTTGATCGCCGATCTCGAGGAAGTCACGACGATTCCGGCGAGCCCACCGGACAATATCGTGCGGGCACTCGAACAGGCTGCGGCCGCGGTGGATCGCGCGATGGGCGACGGCGCATCGGCGATCGTGCCGAAGGTCACGCTCAATATCGGCGTGGTGACGGGTGGGCTGAAGGTCAACATGGTCCCGTCCCAGTGCCGGATCGAAGCCGACATTCGCCTGCCGCTGGGCGTGGACAAGGAAACCGTGATGGCGAAAGTGGGCGAGATCGTCGCGCGCTATCCGGATGCCACGGTTGAGGAAATCAACTTCAATCCGCCTTCCTACTGCGACCCTTATGGCGAGATGGGGGGGATTCTGCAGGCAAATGCCAGGGTGCTGGCGGGAATCGAGCCGGTGCCGATCGTCAGCCTTGGGGGCACCGATGCGCGATTGTGGCGGTATCACAATGTCCCGGCCTATGTGCACGGGCCGCCGCCAACGGGGATGGGTTCATATGACGAGCACGTCGCGGTTTCGGATTTTCTGCACGTGGTGCGCATGCATGTGGTTTCGGCTTACGACTATCTGACAAGGTGACACGTGAACAGGCGCGGCCATCACCTCATGAGCGAGGTAGCGTGGCTCGGTCCTTCCTGATCGCTGCGAGTACCCGTTCCGGTGTCAGCGGCGTTTGATTGATCTCAACGCCCAAAGGCGCGAGTGCATCACGTACTGCATTGGCGATCGCGGCGGGCGGGACGACGGCGCCGCCCTCGCCCATGCCTTTCATGCCGTATTCAGTCGATGCCGCCTGGGTGTGCAGATGTTGAATTCGAATCGCCGGGAGCTCATGAGCGCCGGGAATGTGATAATCGAGAAATGTACCGGCGAGCGGCTGGCCTTGCGTATCGTATCGAATCTCCTCGTGGAGTGCGGTGCCAATTCCCTGCACCACGCCGCCGCGGATTTGCCCCTCGACCAGCATCGGGTTCACCATGGTACCACAATCCTCGGCGACGGCGAAATCGAGGAGTTCGATTACGCCAGTCTCCGGATCCACGGCGATAACCGCACCATGCGTTGCGTATGAATAGACACCGGTGCTGACGCTGGGCTCGTACGTTGCCGTCGCGTCGAGCAGCGGTTCGACGCCAGGCGGCAATTCGTGCATCCGCAGATGTGCGATGCTGGCGATCTCGGGGACCGTGACTGAGCCCTTGGGGCTATGTACTGCACCGCGCTCGCACCGCACGTCGTCGACATCGCATTGCAGCAGATGCGCACCGATCCGGCATAGCTTGTCTCGAAGAATGCGGCTCGCGCGTGCCACCGCTCCACCCGACATGACCATGCTGCGGGAGGCGAACGTGCCGAAACCGAACGCCGTAGATTCGGTGTCACCGTGCCGCACCGAGATGTGTACCGGGTCGATACCCAGTTCCTCGCAGGCAATCTGTGACAGCGCAGTCTCCAGTCCCTGGCCGTGCGACTGGATGCCGACCATCAGCACGACGCTGCCGTCGGTGAGAATGCGCGCGGTGCAGCTTTCGAAACCGGGGACGATCGCGGCACCGCGGCCGGCATACTCGGTGGCGCCGTGCGCGGTCTGCTCGTTGAAGCAGGCGAAACCAACTCCGACAAGTCGTCCGTCAGGCTCGCCCAGTTGTTGGCGCTTGCGGATGTCGGCCAGCTTCAGCATCTCGGTACAGAGCCGCAAGCTGTTTGGATAATCGCCGGAATCGTAGTGCATACCAGTGATCGACTTGTAGGGCATCTGATCGGGCTGAACCATGTTCTCGAGCCGCACCGCAACGGGATCGCGACCTACCGCGCGGGCGATTTCATCGATCGTCCGTTCGACCGCAAAGCAGGCACCGGGACGGCCGACGCCGCGATAAGGGCCGATGGGCGTCTTGTTGGTCGCGACCGTGTAGGTTCGTGCGCGGTAATGCGGAACCGCGTAGGGGCCCGGAAGGCTACGGGCGACCATGTTGGCTTCCTGATACGGGCCTTGCGGCCACATGCCGTATGCGCCGGCGTCGACGGTGATCTCGCAATCGATGCCGAGAATGCGGCCCCGCCGATCGGCGTAAGCCGTGACCCGGTACTGATGGTCGCGGGCATGGGCGCTGGTCAGAAGGTGTTCGCTGCGCTGTTCGATCCAGCGCACGGGGTGATCGAGTTCCAACGCCAGTGCGGCGAGTACGATTTCCTCGGGATAGAGCCTTACCTTGGGCCCGAAGCCGCCGCCGACATCGGGAGCGATGACCCTTATGCAGCGCTCTTCGAGGCCAAGAATCTCACTGAGCGCGACCCGCATCGTGTGCGGCATCTGGGTCGAGGCATATAGCACGAGCTGGTCCAGGCGGTGGTGACGATAGGCGAGAACGCCACGGCACTCCATCGGTGCGCCTGATTGGCGGCCCGTGCGGAATTCGCGGCTGACGGTCAGTTCGGCAGTGCGCGCGGCGGCTTCGATGTCTCCACCAGTGAATGTCCTTTCCTGGTACAGGTTGTCACCGAAGTATTCGTGCACCAAGGCGGGGCTGCCAGTACGCTCGGTCAGGGGGTTCATCACGGCATGCAGCGGCCGGTAATCGACGGTAACGTCGGCGGCGAGGTCTTCGGCCTCGGCGCGGGTCGGTGCGACGCAGGCGGCGACCGCTTCGCCGACATAACGTACCTTGTCGGTGGCGAGCGGTGGCCAGGGCGGCGAACGAGCGCCGGGCGCCTGGGTTATCACCCGAATCGGTTTAATCCGCGGCAGGTCGGCGGCCGTGAACACGCGGCCAGGGGAGGTCACGGGGACAGAGATTGAGTCGATGTGAGCGTGGGCGTGCGGGCTGCGGAGGAATACAACCTCTTGGGTGCCGCGCATCGCGATATCCGCGACGAATTGGCCGCGCCCGCGCAAGTGTCGGTCATCCTCCTTGCGCAATATCGACGCGCCAACACCGTGGTGTTGACCGGAGCGCTCACTTGCCATCGCCCGTTCCACGAGCCTCCTCTACCTTGGCGATCGCCGTGAGCACGGATGAGATGACGGTAGAATGAGCCTTTGGCGACCACGGAGCAAGCTTCGCTCGGGTGGTCCACATCGACCAAGGAATCCCAGGCTGGTGCTAATTTTCCAAAGTAGCTTCCCCTTTCCATGGACGCGGCTGCTGTGCCAATTCTTGAGGGTCGCCGCATGGTGGGGATCGGGCATGGCAGTTCGCTATGACGATATTGGAAACAGGCTGAGGGCGTTTCGGCTGGGCTCCCGCCTAAGTGCCGACGATATCGCCCGCCGGACCGGCATATCACGGACGGCTCTTTATCGATTCGAAAGAGGCGAGGTCGTAAAGATCGAAACGCTGGATCGCCTTGCAAATCTCCTGCAGGTTTCCGTGGCGACCTTGCTGGGTGTCGGCGTCGAGTACATTGCATCGGCGGTGAGCTATTTCGAGCGGATGCGTCAGATTGAGTCGACAGCACAACACATTATCGCCCTTGCCAGCCCGATCGCGTCGATTCTGGCTTCTGACAGCTTCGAGAACACGCTCGAAGAGGTGTTGCGTGAAAGCATCCCTGCCGATGTCGGGGATCGGCCTCGGCTGCTGGAAGACACGGCGCGGATAACCGCGATTCTGCGGGAGCGAAAGGCAACGTATCGGGCGCGGCAACCGACTGTTCTCAACCTGATGTCGGCGCTGGAAATCGAGCGGTTCGCACGGAACGGGCTGGTCGGCAATTCCAGGCTTCCGGAGCGGTTGAAGCGTGCGCGGCGCCGGCTCGCGCGGGCTGAGATCGAGCATTTTGCTTCACTGATCGAGGACGATCCGATCAATGTTCGGATCGGAATTATCTCCGAGACGCTGGCGCACACCGGCTTCCAGATTTTCCGCCAGCCAGATCGTCAGGTACTCACCATCAGCCCTTTCCGACTCGGCGAACATCCCAATATTCGCGTGGGTGTTGCGATGATCACCTCGGCTCCCGAGGCGCTGACGTTGCATAACACGGTCGTCAATCAGATGTGGCGCAGCGCGTTGAAGGGCAAAGACGCGGCGCAGTTCCTGAGGGGATTGCTTGGCCAGGTTTCTCCGCCAGTCGCAACAGTGCCAGCATCCGCTGTGGCGTCACCGGAAGCGCGGTCACGGCGCCGGGCACGCCGATAGCATCTTCGATCGCCGAGGCGATCGCCGCGCCGGCGCCGCTGCATCCCGCCTCACCGACGCCCTTGATGCCGAGTGGGTTGAACGGGCTGGGCGCGTCCTCGGTGATCATCACCTCTACATGCGGCACCTCGTGCAGGGTCGGCACCAGGTAGTCGGCGAGGGTCGCGGATAGCGGCTGGCCCATCTTGTCGTAGCAGAACTCTTCGTACAGCGCTCCGCCGACGCCCTGCGCGACGCCGCCGGTGATCTGTCCGTCGATCATCTTCGGGTTCACCGCGCGTCCCACATCGTTGGCGACGAAGTAACGCTCCACCGTGACTTTGCCGGTCTCACTGTCGATTTGCACCACGGCCAGGTGGACGCCGTAGGGAAACGTCAGGTGCTCGGAATGGAACCAGCCCTCGCTGTACAATCCCGGCGTGCCGTGGCCCGCGGCCTCCTGCCCGGGAGCATACTGGCGAGCCAATTCACCCAAGGTGATGGATGCGCCGTCGGGCACATCCCGGCGCGCTACGACGCCATCGATGATGTCGAGCTGATCCGCGGGCGCCTGAAGCAGTTCCGCGGCCAGTGCCAGGGCCTTCCGCCGTACCTCGGCTGCAGCCACGTGGACAGCGCCGCCGGTCATCACCGTGGCGCGCGAGGCGTGGGCGCCAATGCCGAAACGGATCCGGTCGGTCTGGCCGTGCACGATGCGCACCCGCCGGTAATCGACGCCCAGCGTCTCGGCGCAAATCTGCGCCATCGCGGTTTCGAACCCCTGCCCCACCGAGGCACCGCCAGTTACCACCTCCACGTAGCCCTGCGCATCAATCGAGACGAGCGCGTTGTCGGACGGTCCCTGACCACTTTTTTCCAGGAACAATCCGATGCCGGCGCCCACCAATTCACCGGCGGCGCGCCGCTGGCGCAGTTGGGCCTGTACATTGTCCCAGCCGAATGCATCGAGCGCCGCCGCCAGCAGGGCCGCATAGTCGCCGGAATCGAGCAGGACCGGATGGCCGTTCATGGTCAGCGCCCGGGCATATGGCATCTCATTGCTGGCGATCAGGTTGCGACGGCGCAGCTCGATCCGGTCGAGCTCGAGCCTGGCCGCGACCATGTCGAGCAGCCGCTCGCGAACATAGGTGCTCTCGTAACGGCCCGGTGAACGATAGGTCGCGGCGGGCGTCTTGTTGGTCAGACGAAAGTGGCCAACGCCGCGGTAGGCCGGCACGCGATATGGCCCCGGCAGAGTGCTCAGCGTCAGGTCCGCAACGCGCGCACCGTGGGTGCGGACGTAGGCCCCCTGGTCGAGTGTGAACTCGTCGGCTAGACCCAGGATGTGCGCTTCGGCATCGAGTGCCACGCGCACCAGGTGACGCTGCTGGCGGGAATGATTGGCCGCCATCATATGTTCGAAACGGTCTTCGATCCACTTCACCGGTCGACCGAGACGCTGGCTTGCGACGCAGACGAGGAAATCTTCGGGATACAATTCGCCGCGAATTCCGAAGCCACCGCCGACATGGCCTTCGTGAAGCTGCACCGACGCGGCCGGCCGCCCCAGGAAGCGCGCCAGCGCATCGCGATTACGGTGCGGTACTTTCGCTGCCCCCCACAATTCGACGATGTCGTAGGCGGCATCGTAGCGTCCGAGCGCGCCGCGGCATTCCAACGGCATGCCACTGTGGCGGCCGACTGACAGGTCCGCCTCGACGATGCAGTGCGCGGCGCGGAACGCCGCATCGACGTCGCCATATTCCTGGCGCAGCACGAGCGCTTCGGTACTTACACCGGGCGCGAATTCGCCGGGCGGTGCCGACGCATCGAGCGTTGCCGGCAGCTCCTGGAGGTCGAGTGCCACGAGTTCAGCCGCATCCTCGGCGAGCGAGGCGCTGTCGGCGAATACCGCCGCCACCGGTTCGCCGACATAGCGCACGCGGTCGCGCGCCAGCAGCAACTGACGATACGGTTTCAGCGCCTCCGCCGCCGGATCGCGAAAATCGATCGGCGGTAGTCCGGCGATATCGGCGTGCGTCCATACGGCGACAACACCTGGCATCGCGCGCGCGTCGTCGGCACGGATGTCGATGATCCTCCCGTGCGCCTGCCCGGATCGCACGATGCGCATGTGAAGCTGGCGCGGGAAGTTGATGTCTGCCGCGAATCGTCCGCGGCCGGTGACCAGCGGCAGATCCTCGAGCCGTGTCACCGGATGCCCGAGGACCTTCGTCGTGCCCTTCTGGAATATCGGCTTTGCGCATGTGGTCATCGGCTCGATCGAGCCTTCATCTCGGCCGCGGCCGCCTTTACCGCCGCGAGGATGTTTTTATAGCCGGTGCAGCGGCACAGGTTCGACGCCAGCACGTCGCGCAGCGCCGCATCATCGATGTCAGGCGTCTGCTGCAGCGTGGCCGCGGCAAGCATAAGGAACCCTGGCGTGCAGTAGCCGCATTGTAGCGCATGATGTTCGATGAACGCGCGTTGCAGAGGATGCAGGTTGCCTGGGTCGCCAAGGCCCTCGACGGAAACGATGCGCATATCCTGCGCCTGCACCGCGAACATCAGGCAGGAACGGATGGCGCGTCCGTCGGCAATCACGGTGCACGCACCGCACACACCGTGCTCGCAGCCGAGATGCGTTCCGGTGAGCCCGCAATTGTCGCGCAGCGCATCGGCCAGTGTCTGGCGTGGCTCGATCGATATGCGGTGGCGCCGGCCGTTGACGTGCAGCTCTACATCCACCGTGGCGGTCATGAGAGGCTGCGCTCCAGCGCGCGCGACGTCACGGCGCGCACGAGTTGGCGGCGGAAGTCCCCTGTGGTGTGGCTATCCTCCATTGGATGGATATCGGCCGCCGCGGCTTCAGCCGCCGCGCGGAAGCTCTCGCCGCCGGGCTTTGTACCGGCGAGCATTGCTTCCACCTCGGACAGGCGGCGCGGGAACGTTTCGACGCCGCCGAGTCCGAAGCGGGCATCGGTGATGCGTCCCTCGGACAGACGATACGCCACCAGCGCGGCGGCCATCGCGAAGTCACCGGCTCGGCGGCTGACCTCGTAGAAACCGTACCGCGCATCATCCGCCAGCAGCCGGAATCGGCATTCCATCACCAGTTCGTCGGCGGCGAGCGACGTCGTCATGACACCGAGGAAGAAATCGGACGACGGCAATGTGCGGGGACCGCGCGTGCTGCGCGCGACAATCGATGCATCGAGCGTCGCCGCCACCAGGCACCACTCCGCTGACGGATCGGCATGCGCGAGGCTACCGCAGAACGTGCCGCGGTTGCGTATCGGCGGATGCGCGACGGAACGTGCGACCTCGCGCAGCAGACGCCCCAACGTGCCGCCGTTGGTTGCCGCCTCGATATCGGCATGACGGACCGTGGCGCCGATACGAAGCATGCCCGCTTCAACCAACAGGCGATCAAGTCCCGCGATGCGGTTGATGTCGATGAGATGACTGGGGCGGGCCAGACGGAACGCCATCATGGGCACAAGGCTCTGCCCGCCGGCGATCACGCGGCCGCCCCGTTCGGCGAACTCTCCGAGCAGCGATACGGCCTCGTCCACTGTGCCGGGGGCGTGATATTCGAACGAAACCGGCTTCATGGTTCGCGAATCGCCAGCAAAACGCGTCCGCTCGCGCGCCGGTCGCGCACCGCGGCCATCGCCTCGACAGCGCGTTCCAGCGGATACGTCTCGACGTCCATCGACACCAGCCTGCCAGTGGCAAACCATTCGAATAGCTCCGCATAACAATCAGCCATCATGTCGGGACGGCGCTTGCGGTAGTCGCTGATCTGCAGGCCGCTGACCTCGATGTTTTTCAGCAGCAGGTAGTTCACCCGCACTGTCGGGATGCGTCCGCTGGCGAAGCCGATGACGACCAGCCGGCCACGCCACGCGACCGCGCGCAGCGCGGCGTCGAACACGTCGCCGCCAAGCGGATCCAGCACGACGTCGGCACCATGCCCCTCGGTCAGTTGGTAAACCTGCGCACGGAGGCTGTCGCGCAGATCGGTGGCGGCGAGATCGATCACTGCGTCGGCGCCGGCGCGCTGCACCGCTACCGCCTTTTCCGCGCGCGCGATCCCGGCAAGCACCCTGGCGCCCATCGCCTTCGCCAGTTGCACCGCGGCAATGCCGACAGCGCCCGAGGCGCCGAGTACGAGCACGGTTTCGTTAGGTTGCAAGCGCACGCGATCGCGCAGCGCGCACCACGCGGTATCGAAGGCAACGCTCATTGCGGCGGCCTGCGGGAATGAAAGCCCTTTCGGCAGCCGGTAGCATTGGTCGGCGGCGACCGCGATCTTCTCGGCATAACCACCCTGTTCCGCCATTGCCAGGACACGGTCTCCCACGCGCAGGCTGTGGACTCCGAATCCTAGCCCGCACACCACGCCCGCGGGTCCCTTGCCAGGTGTGAACGGCAAGGGCGGCAGGTATTGATAGGCGCCGGTCACGACCAGCGAATCGACGAAATTGACCGGGGCGCAGTGCACCTCGACGATCACCTCGCCGGGCTGTGGCTGCGGATCCGGCCGTTCTACCAGCGTTGCCCATTCGATCGGCCCGAACTGCGCGATCTCGATCGCTCGCATGTCACGCGCCGACCTCGACGCGGCGCTGGTAGCGCACGGGGATGGGCGTGTGACGACCTTCCTCCACCCCTTTGACCAGTACGCGCTTGGTTATCTTCCCACTCGATGTTAGCGGTAACTCATCGAGGAATAACATATATTCCGGCATGTCGTAGCGTGACAGGCCGAGCGCATCGAGATGATCCAGTAGCGCGTCTGGCTGCACTGCGCAGCCGGCACGCGCTACGACCGCAAGACAGACGCGCTCGCCCAGGCGCGTGTCCGCCACGGGAAATGCTGCTGCCTTCTCGACATCCGGATGACGCACGGCAAGCGCTTCGATCCGCGCCGGATAGATGTTGTGGCCGCCACGCAGGATGACGTCCTTCTTGCGCCCCGCTATGCGCAGGAAGCCGTTCGAATCGAGCGATCCCAGATCGCCCGTCATGAACCATCCGGACGTGTTGAACGATTCCTCGGTTGCCGCCTGATCATCGAAATAGCCGAGCATCAGGCTCGCGCCGCGTCCGCCGATCTGGCCGACTTCGCCAATCGGCAGCTCTATGTCCGGGTTCTCCTGATCCCAGATGCGGATTTCGAAACCCGGGCAGGATCGGCCGCAGGTTTCCGCAATCAATTGCGGATCGTCGCTCGGCAGCGTGTACTGGTGCGAGCATGTCTCGGTCATCCCATAGCCGCTCTGCGGCATCACGCCCCGACGCATCAGTTCGGCTATCACCGCACTCGGCGTGGGGGCACCAGAGATCCGGAAGCCCTTGACGGCGCCAAGCTGCCTCAGACCGCGCGACTGTATCTCGTGGAGCAGATCGACAGCATGCGTGGGAACGCCGAACAGGAACGTAACACCGGTTTCGATCAGCCGGTCCACTGGACTTCGGCCGCGTGGCAGGTCGTGCACGACCAGTTCACCACCAGCGG
>Ga0335074_10009662_pt1 | contig 13474 bp, 9 predicted proteins | sample Lox_Sample_23_FD_206715 | JGI IMG/M metagenome (GOLD analysis project Ga0335074, IMG submission 206715) | Soil microbial communities from Loxahatchee National Wildlife Refuge, Florida, United States - Lox_Sample_2.3 | ecosystem: Environmental > Terrestrial > Soil > Wetlands | place: USA: Florida...
CGCGTGGCTGGGCTCCGCGTGGCTGGGCTCCGCGTGGCTGGGCTCCGCGTGGCCGGGCTCCGCGTGGCCGGGCTCCGCGTGGCCGGGCTCCGCGTGGCCGGGCCCCGCGTGGCCGGGCTCCGCGGGCGCGGACCAGGATAGGCGGACCACGGCGCCCCGTCCCGGCTCGGACCATACCGACGCGTGTCCGCCGCAGTCGGTCATCCGCTCGGCTATGGACCGCCGCAGGCCGAGGCGGGTCTGATCGACGCTCACCGGGTCGAACCCGATCCCCGTGTCGCGCACGGTCACCTGCAGGCGGCCCGGGGTCCCGTTGGGGGCGATGAGGCTGACCGTGACCCAGGCCTCCCCGGTTCCCGCGTGGGCGGCCACGTTCGACAGCGCCTCGCGCACGGCGTTCGAGATCGCCACGGTGACCGGGGCCGGGAAGGCCGGCGCCTCGCCGCCGTCGATGTCGAGATGCACCTGCAGCCCGCGGGCGCTGGCCTGCGCGGCGACCGCCCGCACACCGCGCACGACGTCACCGTAAGCTCGCCCGGTGTCCGCCTCCTCCTCACCCGGGTCGCTGAGCGCCCGCTCGATCAGCGCCACGTCCTGCCGGCACCGGGCCACTACCCCGGCCACGTCGTCGCGGCCCGCGCGAGCCAGGGCCGTGAGCGTATTGAGCACCGTGTCGTGCAGCAGGCGCTCGTGCTCGCGCCGTTCGATGTTCCTGGACAAGACGACGAACTGCTCGCCAGCGGCCCGGTCGGCTTCGGCCAGGGCGGCGTCGGCGGCAGCGGCGCGGCGGTAGAGCTGCCGCCGGACGTAGATGTGGACGCCGGCCGCCATGACCAGCAAGATCGTCGCCGCCGTCATGGTCCGGCTCGCGGTGCCAGTCGCCCGCTCCGCGCCGACAAAGTAGGCCAGCGGCGAGGTGAGCGCCAGCGGCACGGCGAACGCGGCGGGTGCGTACCACGCCGGGACGATCAGCTGGCTCCACATACTGATGAGCAGCCAGCTGAAGGCGGCCCCGCGGATGGTCGGCGCCACGCACGCCTGCGCGCCGAGCGCGAGCGCCACGTACACGGCCGTGTCCAGGCAGACGAACAGGGGGGTAGGCCAGCGCCGCCGCAGGTAGGCCGTGACCACGGTCGCCCAGGCCGCGGCCGCGACGGGACCCGTGAGGCGCCACGGATCGGCCGCGTAGAACGAGTGCCAGATGGCGATCTGGACGACGACGTACACGATGCCCGTGCCGCGCGTCAGCGACGCCAGCCGGGCGACCACCGACCTCAGGGTGGTCATCGCGGGGCCGACCGGTGCGGTGCCGGAATCGCCGGTGAACCACCACCACGGCGGGGCATCGGTCGGCCGCATGGACCCGATCATAGGCTCGGGCGCAGGCGCCCGACCGGTATTCGGGTGTGCCGAACTCCCGTGCTCAGAGAATCGGGCCCGGCCCGCCGGAATGTCGGTGGGCACGGCTAGGTTTGGTGTGGGGGCAGTGGGCGATTGGAAGAGCTGTTGGTTACCTACGAGGCGCCAGACCGGCTTTCGCGGCGAGCGGGCGAGCGGCGCAGGGCCGAGCTCGGGGAGTTCCTGAAGGCCCGGCGGGCCGGGCTGAGCCCGGGCGACTTCGGTATGCCGCCGGGTTCGCGCCGGCGTACGCCGGGACTGCGCCGCGAGGAGGTCGCGCTCCTCGCCGGGGTCGGTGTGACCTGGTACACCTGGCTGGAGCAGGGCCGCCAGATCAACGCCAGCACCCAGGTCCTCGACGCCGTGGCGCGCACGCTGCGGCTGGACCGGGCCGAGCGGGAACACCTGTACCGGCTGGCCGAGGCGACGCCGTTGCGCGCGGAGTGCAGCCGCCAGACGGTGCCGGACGCCATCCGGGAGATCGTGTCCTCCCTCGACCCGCTTCCGGCGAGCGTGACCAATAGCCGGTATGACGTCCTGGTGTCGAACCCTGCGTCGGAGGAGCTGTTCTGGGAGTGGCACACGATGCCGTGCATCCACAAGAACACCCTGTGGTGCTGCGTCACCGAGCCGAGCGCGCGCGGCAAGCTCGTGGAATACGAGAGCCAGGTCCGCTACATGGTGGCGCGCCTGCGCTCGGCTTACGGCAGGCACGTCGGCGACCCGGACTGGGAAGAGGACATCCGCAGGCTGGCCAGCCTGAGCCGCGAGTTCGCCGAGTTGTGGGCGCGGCACGAGGTGGCCGACCCGGAGCCCCGGGCGCTGACCTACCTGCACCCGGTCGCCGGGCCGCTGCGGCTGGTGCTCAGCGAGCTCAACGTTCCCGAGATGCCCGAGGCGCGTATCTCCGTCTACACCCCCGCCGACGACGACACCCGGGCCAGGATGCCGCTGACCCGCCGGACCCAGTCCCGGCCGTGGCCGTGGGTCAGTTGAGGAAGTAGCTGCTGCCGCCGGTCTGCGGGTTGGTCACCTGGGCGAGGACCTGAATCGTGCCGGCGTTAGCGAACGTGAGCTGCAGCCAGATGTCCTTACCGTCGTGCATGGGCCCGGCGCCGGTGATCAGCAGCTGATAGCTGTCCGGGTTCAGCCGGACCAGCGAATCCGCCGGGATGGGGATATCCGACACGGGGCGCATGACCAGGGCGCCCGTAGGGCTCTCGACGCGGGCGCGCAGCTGCACCGTCCCGCCCACGCTGGTGTGCGCGGCGACCAGGCGGTCGGCCTGGCCGTTGTTCCGGATGTCCAGGTAGGCGACGGTGGTCCCCGGGGTCGTCGGCTGGGGCACGTACGCGCTGGTGAGGCTGATCGTGGTCGACGACGCGCACCCGGCCAGCGCGACCGCCGCCAGCAGCACCGCGCTGGCGAGGCCGACCAGGGACGTCAGTCTGCGCATACCCGAAAGGCTACCGCGCGGTGCGCCGTCAGCCGCGTTCGACCGCGGTGCCGAGCAGGCCGAGCGGCGGCGAGCCGAGGTCCATCAGGGCCTTGTGGAAGCGCTGCAGCGTGAAGCCGGTGCCCCACTCCTTCCTGGCCCGCTCGCGCAGCCTGAGGATCTCCAGCTTGCCCCAGGTGTACCGGCCGTAGGTCGGGTCAAAGGTGGCGCGCCGCGCCTCCGAGAGCGCCGCGGGGCCCGACAGGTGGGTATCCGCCTCGAATCGCTGCGCCGCCTGCTCGACGGTCATGCCCGCGGTGTGCACCCCGATGGCGCACGCCAGCCTGGTCACCCGGACCAGCGCCTCCAGCCAGACGCCGATGGCGATCCTCGGATCGTCCGCCCCGAAGCCCTCCTCGAGGGCCATCTCCTCCGCGTAATGCGCCCAGCCCTCGACGAACGCGCTGGACACCACGAAGCTGCGGACCGGCGAGGTCAGGCGGCGCATGGCGCGGCCGTGCGAGAAGTGCCCGGGCGCCACCTCGTGGACGGTGATGCCGGGGAGCGTCGTGTCGCTGAAGACCTCCAGCCACTCCTCCTGGTCCCGTTCCGGCCAGGACTCGTCCGGCGGCGTGATGTGGTACCACGAGGGGCCTTCGGGCTCGCCGGGTGCGGCCGCCGACATCATCGCCATCGCCCACCGCCGCGACGCCGGCGCCAGGCCGACCAGGCAGACACCGTCGTGGTAGGGGACCAGGTCGTGGTCGCGGGTGAACTCGATGACCCGCTGCGTCCACAGCCGGGCCGCGTCGATCACGCCCGCCCCGTCCGGGTGCTCGCGGACCAGTTCCCTGGCCACCCCGAGGGCAGGCCGGCCTGGGGCGACGCGCGCGCAATCTTCGGCCAGCAGGGCGTGCAGCCGGTCGCGTTCCGCGTCGGCCTGCCGGGCCAGCGCGCCCAGGTCGACCGGCAGGGCCTCCGCGCTGCCCATCAGGGCGGCGAGCCCGGCCGGGCCGAGCGCGGGATCCGGGTCGCCCTGCACCGCGGCCTGCTCCACGTGCGCCACCAGGCGCGTGTGCGCGGCCAGCGCCGCCGCCAGCACCGTCTCGTCGAACCCCGCGCCGCCCGGTTGCTCAGGGTCGTCGAGCCCGGCGGCGAGCCCGGCGACCGCGCCGAGCAGAGCCTGCGCGACCGGGGAGCTGACCTGGTCGAGCGAGGACACCGCCGCGTCGACCGCCCGCGGCCAGCCGGCCAGGTGCTCGGCCCGCGCGGCCTCCCGCTCCGCCGCCGGGGCGTAGTCCCGGTCGTAGCAGGCCAGGTCGAGCTCCCCCAGGTGCAGGATCGGGTTGCGGCGGTGCAGTTCGAGGTCGGCGAAGGTCACCCGCAGGCGCGCCTCCACCGCGGCCAGCTGCGCCTCGTCGTGCGGGTCGCCGACCGGCTCGCCGTCGGCGGACGCCGCCGCGAGCCGGGCCAGCCCGGCGCGGACGCCCTCCGCGGACAGGTCCTGCAGCTTGCCGTCGTACTCGTGCCGGCCGCCCTCGCGCACCTCGGCGACGTTGAGGTCGCACACCGCGCGCAGCCGCGGGGATAGGTCCATGCGGCAGACGTTACCCCCGGGCCTCAGGGCTGGACCCCGCGCACCCCCAGGCCGGTCCGGACGGGCATGACGAACAGCAGCGGCGCGCTCAGCGCGGCGCAGGCGTCGAAGGAGTGGCTGACGTAAATGGCGACGGTCTGGCCCGGCGGGAACACCTTCAGCCACTGCACCGTCTGCGGCTTGCACGCGGCACCCGGGAAGTTGCCGGCCTCGGCCACCTGGAGCCAGGCGTGCGCGACGCCGCCGGGATCCAGGCGGACGGCCAGCTTCCCGTACGCCGGGTTCTCCTGCGCCGCGGCCCCGACCTGGGTCCCGGTGCCGCTCCCGGCGGTGACGAAGGAGACGCCCGGGTAGCCGTACATCGCGCAGGCCGAGCCCGAGGTGTTGGTGAAGTCGACCGGGTAGTACGTGCTGCCGGCCGCGGCACCGGCCGCGGCGGTGTTCACGGTGACGTGCAGTGAGGCCGACCGGCACACCGCGAGGCCGTTCACCGAGGAGGCGGGGGAGGTCGCGGGGGACCCGGTGCCGGCCGCGCCCGGCGGCTGCGTGTGCTGACCCGACGCGGTGCCACCGCCCGCCGGGGCCGAGGCCGACTGGGGTGCCGTCGCCGTGCCGCACCCGGCGAGCAGGCTCGCCAGGGCCACCGCCGTCAGGACCAGCGGCGCCACGCGCCGTACGCGGACCCGCCGGCCGGCGGGGGGAATCGTGAGCATCAGCCTGTACCTCACAGTGGTGGATTAGTCGCGATGAGTAATCATCGGGCATGCCGGGGGTGCCACGCCAGCCGATACCGAAACTGACTGACGGCGGACCGGTGAGAGGATCGGGCCATGGGCGAATTTCCCGAGTTCACGACCCGGCCGGAGCTGGCGGGAACGTTCGGCATGGTGGCCTCGACCCACTGGCTCGCCTCCGCGGCCGGGATGGCGGTGCTCGAGCAGGGCGGTAACGCGTTCGACGCGGCGGTCGCGGTCGGGCTGGTGCTCCAGGTCACCGAACCCCACCTGAACGGCCCGGGCGGCGAGGTGCCGATCATCGCCCACGACGCGGGGCGCGGGGAGACGTTCGTGCTCTGCGGGCAGGGGACGGCCCCCGCCGCGGCCACGCTGGAGGCGTTCGGCGACCTCGGCCTGGACCTCGTGCCGGGCAGCGGGCTGCTCGCGGCCTGCGTGCCCGGGTCGTTCGGGGCGTGGATGCTGCTCCTGCGCGACTACGGCACGCTGCGCCTGCGGGACGTGCTGGGCTACGCGATCGGCTACGCGGCCGGCGGTTACCCGCTCGTGCCCGCCGTCAGCTGGGGCATCGCCAGCGTGGCCGACCTGTTCCGTGACCACTGGCCCAGCTCGGCCGAGGTCTACCTGCCGGGCGGCACCGTGCCCTGGCCCGGCTCGCGGTTCGCCAACCCGGCGCTGGCCGCCACCTACCAGCGCATCCTGGCCGAGGCCGAGGCGGCCAGCGGCGACCGCGACGAGCAGATCGAGGCGGCCAGGCGCGCCTTCTACGAGGGCTTCGTGGCCGAGGCGATCGCGGGGTACCTCGCCGTCGCCGAGGTGATGGACGTGACCGGCCGGCCGCACCGGGGCCTGCTGTCCGGGGCCGACCTGTCGCACTGGCGGCCGCGGCGGGAGGAGCCCCTGACCTTCGATGCGTACGGCCTGACCGTGTGCAAGACCGGGCCCTGGGGCCAGGGCCCGGTGTTCGGCCAGCAGGTCGCGCTGCTCGGCGGGTTCGACCTGGCCGCCATGGGGCCGGGTCACGCGGACTTCATCCATACCGTGGTCGAGTGCGCCAAGCTCGCGTTCGCCGACCGTGAGGCCTGGTACGGCGACCCCGATTTCACCGACGTGCCGGTCAAGGCGCTGCTGTCGGCCGAGTACGCCGACGCCAGGCGCGCGCTGATCGGGCCGCAGGCGTCGCCCGACCTGATCCCCGGCGCCCCGGAGGGCAGGCCGCCCCGGCTGCCGGCGTTCATCACAGACTCGTTCGGGCTCCACGAGCTCAGCGGGAGCGGCGAGCCGGACACAGACCCCCCGCTGGACCCGGGCACGGGCGAGCCGACCCTGCGTACCAGCGGGCCTGGCGACACCTGCCACCTGGACGTGGCGGACCGGTTCGGGAACATGGTGTCGGCCACGCCGAGCGGCGGCTGGCTGCAGTCCTCGCCGGTCATCCCGGGTCTCGGCTTCTGCCTGGGGACGCGGGCGCAGATGTTCACCCTGACGCCGGGGCTGCCCGCCACGCTCGCGCCGGGTAAGCGCCCGCGGACCACCCTCACCCCGAGCCTGGCGCTGCGGGACGGCGAGCCGTACCTGGCGTTCGGCACCCCCGGCGGCGACCAGCAGGACCAGTGGTCGCTGCTGTTCTTCCTCAACCACGCGCTGGCCGGGATGAACCTGCAGCAGGCGATCGACTTCCCGGCGTTCCACTCCGCGCACATGCCGTCGTCGTTCTACCCTCGCCAGGCGCAGCCGCGCGTGGTGGACATCGAGTCGCGCGCCGACCCGGCCGTGATCGGGGAACTGCGCAGGCGCGGGCACCTGGTCAACGTCCGGCCCGCCTGGTCGCTCGGCCGGGTGAGCGCGGTAGCCCGCCGCGACGGCCTGCTGTACGCGGCGGCCAACGCGCGCGGCATGCAGGGCTACGCCGTCGGCCGCTTACCTTACATAGTGTTTGATTACCGCTGGACGCGGCTGCCGGCGTCCGGTGCATTTCGCCTGGACCTCTGAATGCCTAACCGTTCCCCTACACCTCATCCGCATCTACTCGATCATCTGCTCCCATCTCGAAGCGCTTACCGTGGAACATCCGTGCCTAGCGGAAAGAAAGGCGCCATATTCAGCGCCTTTTATTCCGTTGAGCACCGATATTCCATGATCTTTTCTGGGTCTGAGATGCCACGGCACGCATTGATCAGACGCTCAGTTAGCGCGGCCGGGCCAGCCCACGCCGAGCCGAAGCCGAGCCGGAGCCGGGCCAGCCCACGCCGAGCCGAAGCCGGGCCGGAGCCGGGGCCGAAGCCGGGCCGCGGCCGGGCCAGCCCACGCCGAGCCGAAGCCGAGCCGGAGCCGAGCCGGAGCCGGGCCGAAGCTGAGCCGAAACCGGGCCGCGTAACCGAGCTGGCGATGACAGATGTCATGGCTGGCCGCTGAGATACGGCACTACTGGACGTCGTCCGCTTCGTGATGGTATGGCACCACCGGCAGACAGGCGGGGACCAGCCATGCGGAACCGGAAGACAGGGGCAAGAGATGAGCCAGTCTGGGACAGGCTCCGGCGCTGTCCGGAGTGACGGGAGTGACAGTAGCTCCTCTAGTCATGGGAGTGTCAGAGCCTTCAGCGGGTCGGGCGCTCCCGTTGTCTCGTTCGAGAACGTCTCCAAGCACTACGGAAGCCTGCGCGCGGTCGACGGGCTGACCCTGGACCTGCGCCCCGGCGAGACGGTAGCGCTGCTGGGGCCGAACGGCGCGGGCAAGTCGACCTCGCTGGACATGCTCCTCGCGTTGCGCAAGCCGACGAGCGGGCAGATCAGGATGTTCGGCTCGGATCCCTACCACGCGGTGAAGTCCGGCCGGGTGGGCGCCATGCTCCAGTCCGGCGGGCTGATGCCCGAGGTCACCGTCCGCGAACTGGTCACCCTGGTCACGAACCTGCACCCGCGCCCGGAACCGGTGGAGTTGACGCTCACGCGGGCGGGCATCGCCCAGTTCGCCGACCAGCGCGTCGACCGGCTGTCCGGCGGCCAGACCCAGCGGGTCCGGTTCGCCCTGGCCATCTGCGGCAAGTCCGAGCTGATCGTGCTCGACGAGCCGACCACGGCCATGGACGTCGAAACCCGCCGGCTGTTCTGGGCCAGCATGAAGGAGGAGGTCGCCGAGGGGCGCACGCTGCTGTTCGCCACCCACTACCTGGAGGAGGCCGACCAGGCCGCGGACCGGATCCTGGTCATCAACCGGGGCCGGCTGCTCGCGGACGGCACGCCGGCCGACATCAAGGCGCGCGCCGGGGCCAGGCGGCTGTCCTTCCGCCTCGACCACCCAGACGAGCAGTTCCTGCTCGGCCTGCCCGCCCTGGTCAACGTGGAGGTCCGGCACGACCTGGTGCAGATCCAGTCGTCCGACTCCGACGCCACGCTGTACGCGGTGCTGGACGCCGGCTACCGCCCGCACGAGATCGAGGTCACCGGGCTCGGCCTGGAGCAGGCCTTCCTCGCCATCACCGCCGAAGACGACCGGGCCAGCGACGACGTACGAGCAGAAGCACGAGCAGAAGAGGAGACGTTCTGAGATGCGCGGCATACTGTCGCTGACCGGGCTGGAGATCATGCGGGTTCGCCGCAACCGGCGATACCTCATCTTCACGGTCGGCTTTCCCGTCGTCCTGTACCTCCTGCTCGGCAAGCAGGTCAGCGCGCTGGCGGAGGGCGTCTCGTTCCACGCGTACTACATGATCGCGATGTGCATGTTCGGCGCCTTCAGCGGAGCGCTCACCGGCAACGCGCAGCGCATCTCGCAGGAGATGAAGGACGGCTGGATCCGCCAGTTGCGGCTCACCCCGCTCCCGGCCAACGCCTACGTGGTCAGCAAGATCCTCGTCTCGATGGCGACCACGGTGCCGTCCATCGTGATCGTGCTGCTGCTCGGCCGGTTCTACGGCGGCGTCAACCTGCCGGTCTGGCAGTTCCTGGTCATCGCGCTCACGGTCTGGGGCGGCGCCACGATCTTCGCGGCGCTAGCCGTGGCCATCGGGTACCGGTACCAGCCCGACCAGGTGCAGCCGATGGCCATCGCCGTGTACTTCGTCTTCGCGATCCTCGGCGGCCTGCTGTTCCCGATCGGCGGCACGCTGGCGAAGGTCGGCGAGTTCACGCCCACGTACGACGCGGTGAAGATCGCCATCGACGTGATCCTGAACACCTCGGTGTCGGTAGGCCTGATCGTCGGGCTGGTGGTCTGGCTGGCGATCTTCATCGGGCTGGCCACCCTGTCGGTCCGCGCCACCGCGGAGAGCGTCTGAGCGATCCAGGCCCGTGCGTGGCAGCATGGAGGGGCGGACCCCGGAAGACCCGAGAGCTGAGGAAGGCCATGGCCATCAGCGCGGACGAGCCTGCCGTGTCCCCGGCTGGTGCCGACGAGCCCGGTGCCGACGAGCCCGGTGCGAGGCAGACCGCAACCGACTGGCTCGCGCCGGGCGTCATGGTCGGGGGCATCCTGGCGCGCGACGTCCCGGGGACCGGCGGCCCCCAGCGCTGGCTGTTCTCGAGCATCTGGCTGGTCTACCTGATCGCGCCGGTCTCCGGGCTGTTCGGTCACCGGCACGGCGCGGCGTGGATCGCGGGCGGCCTGGCCATCGCCGCCGCGTTCTGCGTCATCTATGCGCCCACCATCGCCCAGGCGAACAACTGGCCGCGGCTGGCCCGGGCCGGGCTCGTCGCCCTCACCGGGCTCACGGCCCTGGCCTGCGTGGTGTACGGGGCGGCCTGGACTCCGCTGTGGATCTACGTGTCGGCCGCGACCGGGATGGTGCTCTCGGACGCGCCGAACCGGCGGCGGCTGTCCCGGCTCGCGATCCTCGGCGTGGGCGCCTGCTACACGTTCTGCTGCTGGCTCTCGCACACCGGCGTCGCGGAGTACCTGTTCGTGCTGCTGCCGGTCCTGCTGGTCGGCGTGGCCATGATCGGGTTCCGGATGCAGATCACGCTGATGCGCGACCTCGCCCAGGCCCGCGAGACCGTTGCGAAGCTGGCCGCCAACGAGGAGCGGCTCCGCCTGGCCAGGGACCTGCACGACCTGACCGGCCAGTCGCTGTCGATGATCACGCTGAAGTCCGACCTGGCCGCCAAGCGGCTGAGCAGGCTGCCGGCCTGCCCGGAGCGCGACGCGGCGCTCGGTGACCTCGGCGACATCGGCCTGGTCAGCCGGCAGACGCTGCACGACATCAGGGAGGCGGTCAGCGGCTACCGCCGCCCGACGCTCGCGATCGAGTTGATCACCGCGCGGAGCGCGCTGGAGGCGGCCGGCGTCGGCTTCGACGACGACGCCCAGCTGACGCTGCGATCGGGCACGTTCGACGCGGACGCGGAGGCGGCGCTGGCCTGGTGCCTGCGCGAGGCCGTCACCAACGTGATCAGGCATTCCGGCGCCAGGTCGTGCCGGGCGCGCCTGATCAGGGGCGCCGGGGACCTCACCCTCGAGGTCACCGACGACGGCCGCGGCCCCCAGCCCCAGGACGCCCCACGGGGGGCCGGCCTGCGCGGCATGTCCGAACGCCTGTCCGCGGTCGGCGGGCGGCTGTCACTCGGGCCGGCCGAGGCCGGAAGCCGGGCCCACGGCCTCCGGCTGACCGCGACGGTCCCGGTGGAGCGCTATGACGCCTAACCCCGCGCCGGTGCGGCTGCTGCTCGCCGAGGATCAGGTCATGATCAGGGAAGCCCTGGCCGCGCTGCTGTCCTTCGAGGGCGAGTTCGAGGTGGTGGCCCAGGTCGGCCGGGGCGACGAGGTGGTCGCGGCGGCGGAAAAAACCCGCCCGGACGTCGCGGTGCTCGACATCGAGATGCCGGGCCTGGACGGCCTGACCGCCGCCGCCGAGCTGAAAAAGCATCTCCCGCAGACCAAGATCGTGATCTTGACCACGTTCGGCAGGCCGGGGTTCCTGCGCCGCGCGATGGAGTCGGGCGTGTCCGCGTTCCTGGTCAAGGACTCCCCGGCCGACAAGCTCACCCAGGCCATCCGCCGCGTCCTGGCCGGCGAGCGCGTGATCGACCCGGACCTGGCCGCCGCCGCGCTGGCCGACGGCCTGAACCCGCTCACCCCGCGCGAGCGCGACGTGCTCGAGGCGTCGGCGGACGGCAGCACGATCGCGCAGATCGCGGGCGAGTTCTTCCTGTCCGAGGGCACGGTGCGGAACTACCTGTCCGCGTGCATCCAGAAGACCGGGGCCAGAAACCGGGTCGAAGCGCGGAAAATTGCCTCGGAACGGGGCTGGCTCTAGATCATAAGATGAACGGCGTGACGTCAGCTGGCTATCTTCGGTACCCGCATGTTCACGGTGAGCTACTCGTCTTCGTCGCAGAGGACGACGTCTGGCTCGCCCCGGCCGAGGGGGGCCGCGCATGGCGGCTGTCGGCCGACTCTGCCCCGGTAGGTTCCCCGCGGTTCTCGCCCGACGGGTCGCGCATCGCGTGGACGAGCTGGCGGGACGGGAACTCGGAGGTGTACACGGCCGACCCGGACGGCGGCGACGCGGCCAGGCTCACCTACTGGGGCGACGACCGGGTATCGGTAACCGGCTGGACCTCCGCCGGCGAGGTCCTCGCGGTCAGCGCCGTCGGCCAGCCCGAGATCCAGTACTCCTGGGCCTACGCGATCCCGCTCAACGGCACCCCGCCGCGCCGGCTGCCGTTCGGGCCGGTCTTCGACCTCGCCCTGGGACAGACGGGGACCGCGCTGCTCACCGGCAGGTTCGGCGACCCGTCGCACTGGAAGCGCTACCGGGGCGGTACCTCGGGCAAGATGTGGGTCGCCAGCAACGGCCAGGGACCGTTCACCCGGGTGCTCGCGGACCTGCCGGGTCAGCTGGCCAGCCCGATGCTCATCGGGGACCGGCTGTTCTTCCTGTCCGACCATGAGGGCACCGGCAACATTTATTCTTGCGCCCTGGACGGCACCGACGTCCGGCGGCACACCGATCACGACGGCATGTACGCCAGGAACCCCTCGACGGACGGCCAGCGGATCGTCTACCACGTGGCCGGCGACCTCTGGATGCTGGACAGCGCGGACACCCCCGAGCCGCGCAAGCTCGAGATCACCCTCGGCTCGCCCGCCGCGGCCCGCGCCCCGCGCCTGGTCTCCGCCCGGGATCACCTGGGCAGCCTGGACTGCGACCAGACGGGCCAGGCCAGCGTGGTCGAGGTGCGCGGGACCGTGCACTGGCTGACGCACAAGGACGGCCCGGCCCGCGCGCTGTACGTCAACCCGCAGGCCCGGGCGCGGCTGCCGCGCGTGCTGGGGGAGACCGGCAAGGTGGTCTGGGTCACCGACGCGGGAGGCGTCGATGCGCTGGAAATCACCGCCGCGGATGGTGAGCCACCGCTCGTTCGGCTCGCCGAAGGCCTCCTGGGTTCGGTGCTCAGCCTGGCTGCTTCCCCGGACGGGGCGACGGTGGCGGCCGCGGCGCACGACGGCCGGCTGCTGGCGGTGGACGTGGCCTCGGGGCAGGTCAGCGAGCTGGCCGCGGGCGATGACGGCGCGATCGACGGGTTGTGCTTCTCGCCGGACTCGGCCTGGCTGGCCTGGTCGCAGCCGGGCCCGCAGCCCCTGCGCCGGATCCGCGTCGCGCGGCTCGCGGACCGCGAGGTGATCGACGTGACCGACGGCCGGTTCGCGGACACCGACCCGACCTTCACCGCGGACGGGCTGTACCTGGCGTTCGTGTCGCGGCGCAGCTTCGACCCGGTGTACGACGCGCAGTCCTTCGACATGTCGTTCCCGTACGGCAGCCGCCCCTACCTGGTGGCGCTGGCCGCCGAGACCCCCTCGCCGTTCGGGCCGCTGCCCGGCGGCCGGCCGGTGAGCCAGGATGCGGCGCCTGCCAAAGAGAAAACCAATTCAGCCGAACGAGCGGTGGTGACGGTCCACGCGGACGGCCTCGCGGATCGCGTGGTCGGCGTGCCCGTGCCCGAGGCCAGGTACTCCGGACTGCAAGCGGTCAAGGGCGGCCTGGCCTGGCTGCGCGAGCCCGTCGCCGGGGTGCTCGGGGAGGGTGGCGCGGAGCTGGACGGGGACGCGGCGCGCCCCGCGCTGGAACGGTTCGACCTGCGCAAGCGGGAGGTCACCGAGCTGGCGGGCGAAGTCGACTGGTTCGCCGTGAGCGGCGACGGCACCCGCCTGGTGATCAAGGACCGCGACGACCTGCGGGTCGTCCCGGCCGAGCGCAAGGACAACCACGGCTCTGGCGACACGGTCACGGTCGATGCGTCCCGGGCCAGGTTCTTGGCCGACCCGGCCGCGCTCTGGCGGCACGCCTACGCCGAGGCCGGGCGCCTC
>Ga0335074_10009664_pt1 | contig 13473 bp, 12 predicted proteins | sample Lox_Sample_23_FD_206715 | JGI IMG/M metagenome (GOLD analysis project Ga0335074, IMG submission 206715) | Soil microbial communities from Loxahatchee National Wildlife Refuge, Florida, United States - Lox_Sample_2.3 | ecosystem: Environmental > Terrestrial > Soil > Wetlands | place: USA...
GCCTGGCTGTTCTCCCGCATCGAGGTGTAACGAAACTGGTTCTGCGCGGGGCGTGCAACCCCCCGTCAGAATCGTGCTTCTGGTAACGTGATAGTGAAGCAATGATTAGTCTTCTCCCCGCGCTCCTTCTCTTTCAGGACACCAGTCCGGTGGCGCCTCCGCCCGTGAACAACGGCAACGACATCGTTGCCATGCTCCAGAACAGCGGACCGGTCGCCATGGCGGTGCTGATCGCCCTGTTGATCGGGAGCCTGTTCTCGTGGGCGATCATCCTGGGCAAGTGGGCGGCCTTCCGCCGGGCCCGCACCCAGAGCCGCCGCTTCCTGCGAGCATTTCGCAAGGCAAATCGCCTGCAGGAAATCGCCACCGTGAGCGAGCAGTTCAAGCCGAGCCCGCTGGTGAACGTCTTCGACGAAGTCTACGAGACCTATCGCCGGCAGACCGGCGGGTTCGGGCCTCCGCGCAACATCACGGCACTGGAGCGTGCCGGACACACTGCGGCCAGCGAGTCGCTGACCGCGATGGAGCAGCGGTTGACGTGGCTGGCCAGCATCGGCAGCATTTCCCCGTTTGTCGGCCTCTTCGGCACCGTGATGGGCATCGTGAAGGCCTTCGTCGGCCTGGGCACCGAAGGCACCGCAACCCTGCGGGCCGTCGCCCCCGGTGTGGCGGAAGCTCTGATCACCACCGCAGCCGGCCTGCTGGTGGCCATCCCGGCCGTGATCGCCTACAACCAGTTCACCGCTCGCTGCCGCGATTTTGCGGCGCGCATGGACGACTTTGCCCGTGAACTGCTCAACAGCATGGAAGAAGCAGCGCTGAAGCCCGATCAGGACGCGCTGGAGATGGCCCGTGGCCTTCACAAGTAGAAGCGGCCATACCCAGACCGCCCTGGCGGAGATCAACATCACGCCCCTGGTCGACGTGGTGCTGGTGTTGCTGGTGATCTTCATGCTCACCGCGCCCGTGCTGCAGTCGGGCATCCAGGTCAACGTGCCGAAGACGAAGACGGTGCGCGAGATCACCGAGCAGCGCACGGTGCTGACCATCGACAAGGATCAGCAGGTCTTCCTGAACGACAAGCTGGTGAACCTGAACGATCTGCCGGACATTCTCAAGGCTCAGACCGCCGACCCCTCGAAGCAGGTGATCTACCTGCGCGCCGACCAGAGCGTCACCTTCGGCGCCTTCGCCACGCTGATGGACGCCGTGAAACAGGCCGGCATCACCAACGTGAGCATCGTGACCCAGCCGGCCACGACAGCGCCAACAAAGTAACGTCGCTGCGATTGACGCGACGCCGCCTTCCTCCCTGCTATTCGCCCCTGCTGATCCTCTTCACGTAGTCGTACCAGAACTGGACGCCCTTGTAGAAGGAAGTCTCCGGCAGACGCTCGTCCTTACCGTGCGCACGGACGTCGTTCGTCTCCAGCTCAATGGCCGACCAGTTGTAGGTGGGGATGCCCGCTGCATTGGTATAGACGCTGTCCGAGGCGCCATCCGCCATGTCGGCCACCACCGGCGTTCCCGGCCAATACACATCGACCAGCTTCTCCAGAGGCTGCATCACGGCGGGCTCGAGCGCGACCGGCGGCAAACCCTTCGATGCCGGAGCGGTGTCGTGGACGCCGCCGCCATCGTCCACGTAGCGGACCGTCACCTTCGGCTCGTTGAAGATGCCGATGAGATCCTGGCGAACCTCTTCCCGCGAATGACCGGGGAGGATGCGGCAGTTCACGTTCGCCTCGGCCATCTGCGGCAGCGCGTTGTTGGCGTGGCCGGCCAGCAGCCGCGTGGCCACGCACGTGGTGTGCATCGTGGAGTTCCACCCCGGCGAACGCGAGAGACGTGCGATGGCGGCAGGATCGGGCGGCGTGCCGAGCATGGCGCGGATATCGGCGGCCGTGGACGCGGGCTCCAGAGTGGCGAGCTTTTCAAAGTAAGCGCGCGTGATGCTGTTCAGCTCGAAGGGAAAGGTGTAGCTCTGCAGGCGCTGGAGCGCATCGGCGATGTGGTAGATCGCGTTGTCGGGCACGGGCAGCGAGCTGTGGCCGCCGGGACTGGTCGCCATCACCTGGTAGTCGGCGTAGAGCTTCTCGCTGGCGTCCACGTCGGCGGAGATGGCCTTGCCGTTCTCCAGTTCGACTCCCCCGCCATCGGGATTGAAGGCAAAGGCGGCCTTGACCCGATCGGGATGATTCTTCAGCAGCCAGTCCACGCCGTTCGACTTGCCCCCTTCTTCGTCGGCGGTCAGGGCGAGGATGAGATCGCGGTCGGGCTTGAAACCCTCCTCGTGAAGACGGAGGAACGTGGTGACGAGGATGGCGTCCGCGTCCTTCATGTCCTGCGTGCCTCGTCCGTAGTAGTAGCCGTCCTTCCTGACGAACTGGAACGGATCGGTTGACCAGTCCTCGCGCCGCGCTTCGACGACGTCTTCGTGACCGATGAAAAGGATCGGCGGCTGAGCGCCGCTGCCCCGATAGCGGACCACGAGGTTCTCCTTGCGGTCGTTGGGCCCGCCCAGGTAGATGTCCGCGGCGGGAAAGCCCGCGTCGAGGAAACGCTGCTGCATGGCTTTGGACGCCGCAGAGACGCTGCCGATCGAGTCGGTGGTGTTGATTTCGATCAGCTGGCGGAAGATGCCGAGGGCCAGCTGTTTCGTCGCGGCATCGGGCGGAGTCCAGGCAGGCGCGGATTGCGCGCAGAGCGAAGAAGCGGCGAGCGCCGTGGACGCAACAAGGCCTGCGAACTGGATTCGCATGAAGAAGAGGCTCCTGTGGAGATGAAGCAACAAGGTAACAGATTCGCGCCGGCCCCTCGCCGTACTGGCCATGAGGCGGCGGTTTTGCGTAAGCTGAATCGCGGAGCCGAGGAGAGGTCAGCGATGTTCGTGAGTGTGTTGAGGCGCGGTGCGATGGGGATGGTGGCGGCGACGATCATGACGGGGGCGGCCATGGCGCAACCCGGGACACAACCGGTCTTTGTGAATACGCTGATGCCACAGCCGGCCCAGCTGACCGTGGGCGCCGGAGGTCTGGCCATTGCGCCCGGCTTCTCGGTGAGCTTCGATAAGACGCACGACGACCGGCTGGAGGCCGCTGTGGCGTGGGCGCTGCAGCGGTTTAAAAACCAAACTGGCGTGATCGTGCAGGCGGCTCCCGCCGGCGCGGCGGGAACCCTGGTCGTCAGCGTGGACGGACCGGGCGAAGCCGTGCAGGGCGTGGACGAGGACGAGTCCTACACGTTGGAGGTCACCCCGCAGAGCGTGCATCTGCATGCGGCAACCGATGTGGGCGCAATGCGCGGGCTCGAAACCTTCCTGCAGCTGGTGCAGGCCGGCGGCAGTGGGTTCTGGCTGCCCGCGGTGTCGATCCAGGATGCGCCCCGCTTCAAATGGCGCGGGCTGATGATCGACGTCTCGCGGCATTTCGAGCCGGTGGGCGTGATCGAGCGGACCCTCGACGGCATGGCCGAAGTGAAAATGAACGTCTTCCACTGGCATCTCACCGACGATCAGGGATTCCGCATCGAGAGCAAAATCTTCCCCAAGCTCACCGGAATGGGATCGGACGGGCAGTACTACACCCAGGAGCAGGCGAAAGAAGTGGTCGCGTACGCGCGCGGCCTGGGAATCCGCGTCGTCCCCGAGTTTGACATGCCGGGACACAGCACCTCGTGGGCGGTGGGGTATCCGGAACTGGCCAGCGCGCCGGGACCGTTCTCCATCGAGCGTAAGTTCGGGGTCTTCGATCCGGTCATGGATCCGACGAAAGAGAGCACCTACGAATTCCTCGACAAATTCATCGGAGAGATGGCCGGCATCTTTCCCGACGCCTACATGCACATCGGCGGCGACGAGAACAACGGCGTGGAGTGGAAGAACAACCCCAGGATTCAGGCCTTCGCCGCGGCCCACAACCTGAAGGGCACAGCGGCGCTGCAGGCCTATTTCAACCAGCGGCTGTTACCCATTCTCACAAAGCACGGCAAGAAGATGATTGGGTGGGACGAAGTGCTGACTCCGGGACTGCCGAAGGATGTGATGGTGCAGTCGTGGCGCGGCTTCGACTCGCTGGCGGCTGGGGCGAAGCAGGGGTATAGCGGGATTTTGTCGGCGGGCTATTACCTCGATCACATGCAGCCGGCCTCGGCGCATTACCGCGTCGATCCCCTGCCCGCAAACAGCAATCTGACGCCGGAAGAAGCCGCGCGGATTCTGGGCGGCGAGGCGTGCAGCTGGGGCGAATACGTCGATCCGCAGACCATCGACTCCCGCATCTGGCCGCGAACCGCCGCCATTGCGGAACGGCTGTGGTCGCCCCGCAACGTGACCAGCGAAGACGACATGTACCGGCGCCTGGCCGTCGAGTCGCTGCGCCTGGAAGAACTGGGGCTCACGCATCTCTCCCAGGAGTGGGCGAGCCTGCGCGAGCTTGCCGGTACCCAGGAGATCGATCCCCTGCGGCCGCTGATGGCGGTGCTGCAGCCGGTCGAGTTCGACGCGCGCTCCCACTGGGCTCAGGAGCATGGCGTAACAACGCTCTCGCCCCTCGACAACCTGGCGGATGCCCTGCCGCCCGATCCCCCCTCGCGCCACGACTTCGGCGATCTGATGAGCACCTATTTGCAGGATCCCGTGGGCCATCCCGGAGAACAGGCCGCCCTGGCGTCGACCTTTCGCTCGTGGTCGGCGGAGCCGGGCGCGATGGAGTTGATGTCGGCATCCCCGCAACTGGCCGAGGCCCTGCCCCGCGTCGAGCAACTGGCGGAGCTGGGCACGATGGGGCTGGAAGCTTTGTCGTACTTATCCTCTGGCATCCCGGCGTCGCCGGGCTGGAGGGCGCAAAAGCTGGCGATCCTGGACGAGGCGGACAAACCGCTGGCGCTCACCCGCTTCACCGTGATCCAGACCATGCGGGATCTGGTGAATGAGGCGTCCCGGTAGCGGCGGCTCGCTCCACGCTCTTCATAGTTCCGTGCTACGCTGCCGTTATTGGAGGGAGCCCCGATGTCCCGCTACTCCCGTCGCGATTTTCTCAAAGCCAGCGCCGCTGCCGGCGCGGCCGCCACCCTCACCAGCGTTCCCCTTTCCGGCGAAACGCGCCGTGCCACCGACCTGGTCGCGCTCGGCACTTCCGGCGTGAAGGTCACGCGCCTCGCCTTCGGCACCGGCAGCTTCAACGGGGCGGTGCAGCGCAACCTCGGGCAGGAAGGCTTCAATCGCCTGGTGCGCTACGCCTACGATCACGGCGTCCGCTTTTTCGAGACGGCCGACTCCTACGACGACATGCACACGATGCTGGGGATCGCCCTCAAAGGCATCCCGCGCGACTCCTACCAGCTCATGACCAAGGTGACGACCTTCGACGGCTCCGATCCGCATCAGCGCATCGACGACCTGCGCCGGCAGATCAACTCCGACTACTTCGACGTCATGCTGCTGCACTGGCAGCGCGGAACCGAATGGCCCCACGAAACCACCGGCTGGCAAAGCGCCATCGACAAGGCGCAGGAGCGCAAAGTGGTGCTGGCGCGCGGCGCCTCGGTCCATGGCCTGCCCGCGCTCGCGCAGGTGCCGGCCTTCAACTGGCTGCAGGTGGCCATGATCCGCTGCAACCACAAGGGCACGCGCATGGATACCCCGGTTGCCGATTCAGGTGGCACGGGCGATGTTCCCGAGGTCGTCGAGCGCATCCATCAGGCGCGCGCCGCCGGCCAGGGCGTGGTCAGCATGAAGCTGATCGGCGAGGGCGTCTTCAACCGCGAAGACCGGCAGAAGGCCATGCGCTTCGCCTTCCAGACCGCAAAGGTCGACGCGGTGACCGTGGGCTACAAGAGCCCCGCGGAAATCGACGAAGCCATCGAGAATGTGAACATGGCCCTTGCGTAAGAGACCGCCAACCGTACCTCAGCTCGCTTTCACCAGCATGCAGGTGATGTCGTCGTGCTGCGGCGCGTTCGCCTCGAAGCGATCGATGTCCGCCAGCAGAGAGTCAAGCAGCACTTTGGGCGCGAGATTCGTCCCCCAGTGCGCCATCTGCAGCAGGCGATCCTCCCCGTACTGCTGCTGCGCGGGATTCTCCGCCTCCACCACGCCATCGGTAAAGGCCACCAGCCAGTCGCCGGCCTCGAGAGTGATCGCGCCGGAAGCGTACGGCGCACCGTCCACCACGCCCAGCGGCATCCCTCCCACATCCAGGCGCTGCAGGGCGCCGGATCGCCGCAGCACGATGGGGTTGTTGTGCCCCGCGTTGACATAGGTCAGCCTGCGCGTCGCCGGCTCGTACTCGGCGATAAACGCCGTGGTGAAGCGTCGCCCGTTCTGGCTGTTCGTGCAGGCGTACCGGTTGATGCGCCCCACCAGTTCCGTCAGCGCTCCCGGCGTGTCGCTCAACGTCTTCAGGCTCGCCTGGAAAGTCGCCATCAGCATGGCCGCGGGCACGCTCTTCCCGGCCACATCGGCCACAGCCAGGAGCCAGGTCCTGTTCTCCGTGCCGGGCCGCGCGAAGACGTCGTAGTAGTCGCCCGCCACGGTATTCGCCGGTTTCGTGGCGAAAGCGATCTCCAGCCCCGGCACCAGCGGCGGCTGCGCCGGCAGCAGCCACGCCTGAATCTCCTTGGCGATCTGCAGGTCGCGCTTCATCACCACCCGATCGCCCACTTCCATCACGAGCAGAGCGAACATGAGCAGCGCGCCCCATAGCCGCAGGTCGGGCGTCCCGAGACTGACATCGCTCTGGCCCCACTTCCAGTGCCACTCCGTGCCGGGCACAAACGTGAGCACCAGCGCCAGCAACAGCAGCACGCGCCTCGCCGGCGACAGCTTCTCCAGAAACGCCCAGAAGAACTGCTTCGCCACTTCGAGAAATCGCCGCCCCTGCGGCAGGCCTGCCCCGCGCGTCGCGTCCACTTCCTGGGAATAGAGCCGGTAGCTGGTCCGCGCGTCGGTGTGGAACTGCTTCCACAGCTGATCGAGCTGCATCCCCTCGGTCACGCGGTGCCAGAACCGCGCGAGGTTCTCGCCGACGCCCGGATTCTTCCGGCGATACGGATCCATTCCGGTTTGTGTCGGCCTGGTTGCCATAGCTGGAGCGAAAGCTCTCTGATCAGGATACGCAACCATCGTTCAGCGGTTCGCGCGGGGTGTCTTCTGCGCGCCTGGAACAACGCATGCCTAAGGCCGATTTCCTCCTCGATTCAGCCTCCGCTCCAGACCCGGAACGTAACTGGCCTGCGCATCCGCTTCCAGTTTCTGTGCCGCCGCCAGCGCCGCCTGCCAGGCGGATTTCGCCGCAGCCCGATTCCCCGATGCGGCCTCCGCATCGCCCAGCGCCTCCTGGGCAAGCAAATACTCCGGCGCCATCGCTGCTGCCTGTTGCGCCAGGGCCAGCGCCCGTGCAGTCTTCCGCTCACCGAGCAGCGTGTCCACCATTTCGGCGCGGCTCAACGCCGCTGCATCCTCCAGAGGGATCCCTGCACCGTCCTGCTCCTCATAAACGAAAACGCTGTCGTCGATCGCTGCCGACGGCGGCATCGACTGAAAGCCGCGGTATGGATTCAGCATTCCGCTCGGCCACTCGCAGCCGCTCAGGTCGCCGGCGCTGATCAGCACCGCCCCGTGCACCACCGGCGGCACAATCTCTTCGCCGCCCAGCCACCACGTATCGATCGTCGGCAGCGCGTGGCAGCGAATGCCATACACCGCCGGATCGATCTCCGGCCGCGCAAAGTAGGCGAACCAGCACTCTTCGTCCGGGTGGCGATCCTGCCACGCTTTCACCTGATACAGCTGCTGCCCCCAGTCGACGTTGGCATCGCTCAGCAGATTGTGGGTATTCTTCGCTCCGCCCCACGCCGCATTCGCGTAGGCGATCTGCTGCGGATAATTCAGCAGCGACGAGGCGATGTGGGCGGCCACCAGCACGGCCATCGCGGCAGCCCACGGACGCGAGCCCCGCGCCAGCGCCGCCGCGCCCGCGCCCGCGAAGATCGCCGCCATCACGTAGAGCGGCAGAATGTGCCGCGCTCCGATGTCGATCCCGCTCGCCATCGCGATGGCCAGATAGACAGCTCCCGGCGACAGCACGTAGAAAACCTCGCGCGCCCGCCCGATCCTCCCCGTGAACGCCGCCCAAAGAGCAAGCGCATTCAGCGCCAGCAGTCCCAGCGTCGTCTTGATCAGAATCACCGCCGGAAAGTACCACCACTGGCCGTGCGCATAGACCCTGCCCAGCGCGAAGGTCGGATAGAACTGCGCCATCCGCTTCACATCCGCCAGGCCCATCAGATACGACTCCGGCAGCAGATGGAATCGTGCCGCCGTCAGCACCACCGACTGATCGAAGTGCGCCAGCGGCTGCACGTAATCCGCCAGCGACGTGCTGAGCGCCAGGCCTGCCGGCCGCGCCGCATAGCGGAAGCCGTAGAAGGCCCACAGCACCACGACCGCGATCAGAACCATGGCCGTGAACCCGCCGGCGATTCTCCCCGCGCGTTGCCCGCGCTCACCCCGCGGCGCCGCCGCAACTTCCCGGATCATTGCCGGGACCAGCATCGGGATCAGAAGAATCCCGGAGTGCTTCGTCGCTGCCAGCAACCCCGCCATCAGCCCCGCCACCAGTAGCCGCGTCACGGTCGGCTTCGTGGCGAAGCGGTAGAACGTCCAGATCGAAGCGAGGAAGAAAAGCGTAACACCCAGATCCGTGGTCACCAGTGCGGAGTGCGCCATGATGTTGGGATCGAAGACGACCAGAGTCATCGCGATCAGCGCCGCGCCGTCGCCGAACCATTCCCGCGCCGCGAAGAAGACCACCAGCGACAAACCCCACGCCAGCAGACCCACCGCCATGCGCATACGGAAAACCAGGCGCTGGCTCGCCCCATCGTTGTGTGCCAGCCAGTCGCGGCCGTCGAGGTAGGCTTCCTTCTTGAAACTCCACCCATGCAGTGGCGGAATCCACAGCTGGTCGCCGAGCAGAGGCGCCGCCGCCAGCAGTTTCACCAGCGGCGGATGTTCCGGGTTCAGGCCGTAGTCGCCGGTCTTCCACATCATGTAGCCGGCGAACATGTGGTCGTCTTCGTCGAAGGTCAGCGACTCGCGATGAACCATCGCGACGACAAGAACCGCCTGCACCGCGAGCAGACCCAGGACGGTGGCCCACAGCAGCGGCGCTGGAATCGTCCCCGTCTGCCGCCGCTGCATCGGCAGCCCCCGCGCAACCGGAAATCTCCTCACCGGAACCAGTCTGTGGCGAGCGGGGGGACCTGCCATCCGAATCGCAGATTCCGCGCCGGTCATTCCGCCGTCGTCGGATCGATCGTCATCCGCACCTGCGCCACGCTGTTGGCGGGAAACCCGCCCATGGAGGCATGCTTGCGGACAGCGGCCTCGTCCGGCGCGATATAGATGCAGTAAATCTTGTCATCGGTGACGAAGCTCTCCACCCACTGCACGTGCGGTCCCAGTTCCCGCAGCACTCCGCACGACTTCTGCGAAATCGCGTGCAGCTGGTCCCGCGTCAGTTTTCCGGCTCCCGGTATTTCCCGTTCGATGACGAATTTCGGCATGCCCCCACTCTCCCTGGCAGTCAGTTGTCGCCCCTTCACCGGGATCGGCGTCGCGATCCGAACGAACTCCGGCTGACGCTCTGGAGTGTACAGCGGAAGGCCCGCGTTTCACCCGCGGAACGAAAATTCAGTGCCAGGCCTGCGCCGGCCTCTGCACCGTGGTGCTCCGCGGCAGCGCAAAACCGGCTGCGATCAGGAAAATCATCCCCGGAAACCGCGTGAGCGGGATGAGCGGGACCGCGTGGTGGAAGAGAAACGCGAACCAGCTCAGTTCCCCGCAGACCCCCAGCGCGATGCCGAAGACGCAGATCCACCTGGGCAGCAGCTTCATGATCAGCGCGGGAATCGAGATACCCAGCATCAGCAGCCCCATGGGCACTGAAAACCCCGGGCCTCCGGCCGCAAAGCTGAGGTAGTAGAGGGCGCTGGTCAGCGCCGGGGTCTGGGCGGCGCCGCTCTGGACCATCGCCCACGACCCAAAGGCGGCGGCGAAGCTGTCGAAGACCGTCGCCAGGCCTCCGAAGAGCGCGATATTCACGCCGGCCGCGCGCACCCCGAGGAACCGCATCTGGTTCACGATGGTCGCGGTGAAGAGACCGAGCGCCACCGAGGCGCCGAACTGGAAGAACACGCAGAGCAGCACGGCGTGCGCTCGCAGCTCGAAGAACCGGGCCATGTCGCCCACCGGCTGCCAGGGCCCGGGAAACCAGGGCTTGCCGCCGAACAGGGTCACCGGGGCCAGCCCAATCAGAAACAACACGGCATAAAGGCTGGCCAGCATCCCCGCCGGGGGGCCCTGATGCCGGATGCGGGGCTGGGGAACGGCGGAACTCGATGCGCTCATGGGAATCCTCCTCTTTGCGGCAGAACGTTTCCTGATAGAATCGTTCTACTATAGAATGATTCTCTTGTGCAATAATCGATTCCGTGAAATCGCAGAAAACTGAGGAAAATCTTCCTGCGGACTCGCGGCAGCCTCGCTCCTTCGGGCCTGCCTTCTTGCTGGCTCAGCTGGGCAGCCACGCCGGCCGCCGATTTGCCGAGCGCCTCGAGACCCTCGGCCTCTCCCCCGCCCACTCCGGCATCCTGTTCCTCTTGCAGGGTTCACCGGGGATGACGCAGCAGGCCCTCGCGCACCGCCTTGGCATGGTGCCCAGCCGGCTGGTGGCCCTGCTCGACGAACTCGATGCCCTCGGCCTGACGCAGCGGCGCGTCAGCGCGCACGACCGCCGCCGCCACGAACTGCTCGTGACCGAAAAAGGTCGGAAGACCATCGCCCGGATCGGCGAAATCTCCCGCGAACATCAAAGCGCGCTCCTGGCCGCCCTCTCCGAACCCGAGCGCGAGCGCCTTGGGGATTTCCTGCAGCGCGTTGCCGATCAGCAGGGGCTCACGCGCAACGTCCATCCCGGCTACAGAACGCTGCGGCCTCGCCGCGGCTGATCCGTTCCCAGCCCCGCATCCCCGCCGCCCGCTCTGCGTCAGGAGGACGGGGTGGGCGCAAAGATCGCGCGCAGAATCTTGCGGTTCTCCGCGTAGTTGGCATGGGCGCCCGTGGGCGAGACGATCAGCGGCGGAATGCGAAACGCGGCATTGTGCACCGAGATGTTCACGACGTGCACACCGCCGATCGCCGGGACGTTCCAGGAAAGCAGATCGTTGGGATCGCTCCAGGCCACGATCTGGGGCATGGGAGGCGCCTGCGAGGATTGCTGCTGGAGATATTGGGCGCGTTCGCACTCCCAGTGCGAGATCGAGGCCGGCGCCGCGGTCCCGGACGGATCGGCGGACGTGGGCGCGGGCGTGGCCGGCGCCGCCGAGGCTGCCGGTACCGCACACGGCTCGCTGGCTGCGGGCTGGACCGGACCGACGTGCGCCAGTTCGAGAAGTTCGATCTGATTCGCGAGGAAAAAGAAACTCGCCGTGTGGGCGGAGAGGTAGTCGATCGCCGTTCTCTGCTGCTGCGTGACCGCGAAGGCGGGCAGGATGCCGCTCTGCGGACCGAAGGACTGCGCGTCCAGCGTCGCGAGCGCCAGATAGCTGCCCAGGCTGTGCGTGATGAAGTAATACTCCGGTCCGGGATCGTTGGGGGCGACGTAGGAGAGGTCCACGCCGTCCGCCTGCAGCGACTGCACCAGCAGTTCACGAATCCCGGCATAAAGGATTTGCTGCGTGGGACCGAGAGCCAGCACCGCATCGGCGAAACCCCAGTCCATCAGGCCGTTTTTCAGGTTGCGATTGCCGATCGTGGCCAGGCGGCGCAGCCGGTCCAGGGTCGTCATCTGCGTGGCCGGGATCCACTGGTACTGCAGGAAGCGGCCGGGATGGGCCGGGTCGGCCTCGGTGCCATGCGGCGCGGCGGCGCAGATGTCCAGCTGGGCTCTGGCCGGGCCGGTAAGGGCCGCATCGTGCTCGATCAGCCATTTGCATTTCACCGGGTAGACGATCGGCCACCAGTTGATCTCGTCCAGCACGATCGGCACATGCCCGTTCCCCTCGATGCGGTAGCGGTCGATGAACGGAGCCGAAGCGCTCCAGTCCTGGGCGTCGGTCCAGATCGGCGCACCCATGTCGTCGAAGGGCGGAGGCGCCGCGCCGGCGGCGAAGGGCCCGGCGGCGTAGAAGCGGCCGGCGAGGGTCACGCTGCACTCGTGCAGGTAGCGGCAGATCGCCTTGCGCAGCTCGGCCGAGTCCCCGGCACCCACCTGATTGATGCCGTGCATATACAGAATGTGGATGGGCCGGGGCGCGACATTCGGAGTCAGCCCGCGCGCGTGCACCGAGCGAGCCCGGGACGCTGCCGCGTCGGAGGTGCGGACCGCGTCGCCGATCGAGACAATGCCGGATTGGGCCCAGCCAGGCAGAGCGGCAAGCAGGAGCACAGCAAGGAGCGTCGGGCGCAGCATGGCAAGAGCATAGCCGAGAGCAGGGAGCCTTTCGCCAAAGACTTTTCGTAAAAAATGAGCCGGGCGTCCGGCGCGCGACCCGTGCAACGCGGCCTACGCGGGCAGGCGGCTGAGGAATCGCCGCGCTTTGCGGAACCAGGGGCGTTCGCGGCGGCGCAGATAGGCGGGCATGCCCTGAGCCTTGGCCAGCAGCTTCCGGGCCCACTCGCGGGCTTCCGCCGTGCGGCCTTCGGAAGCCAGCAACTCGGCGTAGTTGAGATAGGTCTCGGACATCGTCGAGGTCTCTGTCGCCGCGCGGAAGAGCGTTTCGGCGCGCTCCTTCTGGCCGGTCAGAGCATACGCGTGGGCCAGCAGGCCCTCGGCGCGGTGGAAATCCCAGCTGGGGTCCTTCGCCACCACGCGCTCGAGGTCGGGGATGGCCGCCGGCGCGTCCCCCATCAGCACGGCGCAGGCTCCCCTCTTGTAGAAGGGATCGAGCGTCGTCGATCCGCCCTGGATGGCGCGATCGAAGGCGGCACGAGCCTGGGAGAGGCGCCCTTCGTCCATGTACAGGTCGCCCAGCTCCTCGAAGTTGCCCACGGCAGTATTCACCTGCACCAGCGACTCGAGTTCGCGGATGCGTTTGCGCCGCGAGAAACCACGGGCCGACTGCTGCGAAAGGAAAGTGAGGTCCGGGGCGGCTTCCACGAACAAATAAATGAGCGCCCCCAGCGGCCCCAGGAACAGGATGACAAAAATCCACCAGGTGTCGGGGCGGCGGCGGATGAAGTGGACAATGGCGACGCCCTGGAGAAGGATGCCCCAGGGGAAGAAAAGTGAAGTGAGCAGTCCCATGGTCAGGATCAGGCTACAGGGTAACAGCCGCTGGCCGGCGAAGCGGTCAGTTGCCGGGCCGCTCCCCGAATTCCAGCGCCCCCGTTAAATCCGCCACGCGCGCGACATGATGCCGGGCGCACCACTGCTCCAGTTCCGAAGCGAGCCGCTCCGTCGCTCGCGGGTC
>Ga0335074_10009665_pt1 | contig 13473 bp, 12 predicted proteins | sample Lox_Sample_23_FD_206715 | JGI IMG/M metagenome (GOLD analysis project Ga0335074, IMG submission 206715) | Soil microbial communities from Loxahatchee National Wildlife Refuge, Florida, United States - Lox_Sample_2.3 | ecosystem: Environmental > Terrestrial > Soil > Wetlands | place: USA...
GAAAACTGCTGAAACACCCGGTCCGCGTGCATCAGTACGCGCCAGAACCGGTGGGCGGCATCCGGATCGTAGGAGGCATGTTCGCGGTCTTCGGCGAAAGGAATGGGATGGGGCACTTCTACCGGTACCGGATGAATGCTGACGCTGACCCCGAGCGCGGCCAGGCTGCGTTGGTATTCGAAGTAGAAGCTGGCTACGGACTGAGCACGCAGAGGGGTGGACAAGGTCGCGCCCGTGCTCATGGCGAACTTCAATTCATGGCTGACAAAATCGAACGCGATTTCGAGAAACTCCGATTCATACGGCATAGCCGACGTGTTCAGGCCGCGGGCGCTGACGTACAAAGGAACGTTCCACCAGTGGGCTTGAAGGGGGCTAAGTGCGAGACGCGTCTTACCCACGATCTGCGTCCACATGTGGAGTGTGTCGGCGGTGTCGTGCCAATCCGTCCACTTGAGCGAAGGCCAGGCGCCGGTGGTCATCAGGATCGCGTTATTGGCAGAAGACCAGCAGGCCGAAGAGGAAGAACCAGAAGATCCCCATGGTGTGCCAATACCAAGCGGTGCAATCGACGACGACCTGGCGCAGCTCGATGCGGCGCAGAAAGACGAGAGCAATCATGGCACCTATCAGCGCGGCAACGCCAAGCAGAAGGTGCAAGCCATGGGTACCGGTGATCAGGTAGAAGAAATGACTGCTGGGATTGGAGGCGTAGAAGACGCCTTCATGGACCAGCTGCTTCCAGGCGATCCACTGGCCGGCGAGAAAGAGGCCTCCCAGGATTGCCGTCGCCGTGAGCCAGGGAGCCGCGCGGCGCATCGTGGGACGACCGAGGCCCAGCCACTCCTCCATGACGTCGATCTCGCGGAAGAAATGCCGACGGCCGATTTCCATGGTCAGGCTGCTGAGCAAAATCAGGGCGGTATTGATCCAAAGGATGGGAGGAATGGCTACGGGGCGCCAATCCATTACCCAAGTGTTACTGGCGGTGAAATGGCCGGTGCTCTGACGGGCAAAAAACGCGCTCACCAGGGCGATGAAAAACATCAGATCGCTGGCTAACCCGAAAAACAGCACCATGCGATAGCGGCCCAGCAGGTCACGAGGTCCACGCCGCCCGGGTGGCCGGTTGTCCCAGTTCTCGCCATCTCCGCCCCCGCCCGTTGGCCTGCGGGCAACCGGCGGCTTCCCGCCAAATCCAGGGTCTTTGCGCTCGGTCTCAACAGGCGTGCGGGTGAATGTTGCGGGCATGCTAGAACTCCGACACTCGAAAGATTACTCCTCTTTGGCCTCCGGCTCACGCTGCAGTTGAAAACTAGTTCGCTGCGGTGAACTCCGTATGCCAAATGAGATGCGCGGGAGACGAATACGCCCCGAACCGCCACACTAAATTGGACGAAAAACCCACACTCAAAGATACACGGCGCGGAAGAACGGCGCGTGTGCCTTAGCAATTGCGTTGGTTACGCACCATGTCGACAAATAGCTTGTGGACGCGCCGGTCGGAGGAGAGTTCGGGATGAAATGTGGCCGCCAATAATTTTCCTTGTCGCACCAGAACGGGAAAGCCGTCTCGTTCTGCCATGACTTCCACTTCGGGACCTACGCCGGCAATGCGCGGCGCCCGGATATAGACCATCTCCAGCGGGCCACCGGGCAAGCTGGTATTTCCAGTTTGAATGGTGCTGTCAATCTGGCGGCCGTAAGCATTGCGCTCTACGTTGATATTCATTGCGGCCAGGCTAGGCTGGGGCGGATGGGAAACGTTGTTGGCAAGAAGAATGCACCCGGCGCAAGTGCCAAAGGCCGGCTTTTCGGAAACGAAGCGTTGAAGGGATTCGAGGAAACCATCCCGTTCAAGGAACTTCAGGAAAGTGGTTGACTCGCCGCCCGGCAGGATCAGGCCATCCAGGCCCTCGAGTTGCGCCGGCTTGCGCACCTCCACGGCCACAGCGCCGGCCTCTTCGAGTGCCTGGGCATGTGCGGCAAAATCTCCCTGGATGGCGAGCACACCAATGCGCGGCCGTTCTTGCCCCATTCCACCTCTCCGGGGTCCCTGGCAGCTTCGCTGCTGGGGCGGCTACAAGAGTCTGCGTGAGAACTCAAGAGTCGTGAAAAGCGGCAATGCCTCAGGGCCAAAGCCCACAGACTCTACCAGCCGCGGGTCTGTAACAGCTCACCCTCTTCGAGGCCAGCGACCGCCAGCCCATGCATGGTCCCGGTTACCTGCTCGCTGACTTCGGCCAGGATTTTGGGATCGTTAAAGTGCGCGGTGGCAATCACGATCGCCTTGGCGCGAGACTCTGCTTCTTCGCGTTCCCTGGGGTTACGCGGCTTGCCGCTCTTCTCGTCCAGTTCCACATCGAGAGGCGTGGAGCTTTCTTTCATGAAGATCCCGGAGCCGACAAAGACGGCCTCCGCCCCCAGTTGCATCATGAGAGCCGCGTCCGCGGGTGTAGCAATGCCCCCGGCGGAGAAGTTTGGTACGGGCAGCTTGCCCGTCTTGGCAACCATGCGCACCAACTCGTAGGGTGCGCGGTGCTCTTTGGCGGCTGCATACAGCTCTTCGTCGCGCAGCACGGTGAGCGCTTTCATCTCCCCGACAATCTGGCGCATATGCTTCACCGCGTGCACCACGTCCCCTGTACCCGCCTCACCCTTGGTGCGAATCATTGCGGCGCCTTCCGCGATCCGGCGCAGAGCTTCCCCCAAGTCACGCGCCCCGCAGACAAAGGGCGTGGTGAAGGCGTGCTTGTCGATGTGATGGAGTTCATCGGCCGGAGTAAGGACTTCGCTTTCGTCGATGAAGTCGACGCCCAGGTATTGGAGGATCTGAGCTTCCGCGGTATGTCCGATGCGGGCCTTGGCCATCACGGGAATCGAGACCGCCTCGATGATTTTCTTGATGAGGCTGGGCTTTGCCATGCGCGCCACGCCACCCTGAGCCCGGATCATTGCCGGCACCCGCTCCAGGGCCATAACCGCGGTGGCACCGGCGCGCTCGGCAATGATGGCCTGTTCGGTGCTCATCACGTCCATGATGACGCCGCCCTTGAGCATTTCCGCCAAGCCCAGCTTCAACCGTAAGCCGGTTGGATAACTGCCATTCATCTCCGCCATGTTGCCGCCTCCCACATCATTTCCAAAATTAAGTTTAGCAGTTATTGTGCACCCCAAAATGACGCTGCGCGCGGTGGAGAGGGCCTGCCTGAGCACCTCCGGCGCTGGGTTGGCTGCGGTATACTTTGACTTACGATGGCGACCCAAAAGACCTTTTATCTTGAGACTTTCGGTTGCCAGATGAACGTGCATGACTCGGAAAAAGTCATCGGCACACTGCGTCACGAAGGCTACGCGCAGGTCGACCGCGAAGCCGACGCCGACCTGATCCTTTACAACACCTGCTCGATCCGCGACAAAGCCGAACAAAAGGTATTCAACCGCCTGAACGACTACAAGAAGCTGCATGCCTCGGGCAAGCGGTTTGTGGTGTTGGGATGCGTCGCGCAGCAGGAAGGGGAAAAGATCTTCGAGCGCGCTCCCTACGTGTCGCTGGTTTCGGGCTCTGCCTCGTATCGGAAATTGCCGCAGATGCTGGACCGGCTGGAAGCGGGAGAGTCTCGGATTACGGGGCTCGACGATCGCCAGACGGAAGAGACCTTCGAGACGGAATTTACTGCGCGAACCAATCCTTACCGTGCTTACATCACGATCATCGAGGGATGCGACAAGTTTTGCGCCTATTGCGTTGTTCCCTATACCCGCGGTAAGGAGCGAAGCCGGACTTCTACTTCCGTTCTCGAAGAGGCTCGCAGGCTGGCGGAGTCGGGCTACACGGAAATTCAACTGCTGGGGCAAAACGTCAATTCGTATCGTGACCGGGAAGGGAAGCGCAGCTTTGCGGAACTGCTGGCCGCGGTGGGCCAGATTCCCGGAATCCGCCGGGTGCGATTTACGACGTCACACCCCCGCGACTTCACGCCGGACATCGTGGCCGCCATCGATGCCGTGCCCAGCTTGTGCGATCATGTGCACCTCCCGGTGCAAAGCGGATCGACCCGGGTTCTGGCAGCCATGCAGAGGGAATACAGCCGGGAGGAATACCTGGAACGGATCGGATGGATCCATTCTGCGAAACGGCCCATCAGCATCACCACCGACATCATCGCGGGGTTTCCAGGAGAAACGGAGGAGGACTTTGAACAGACGCTGAGTTTGCTGACAACCGTGGGCTACGATGCCGTCTTTGCGTTCAAGTTCTCGCCCCGTCCCAATACGCCTGCCATTTCGTTACCGGACAGCATCCCTGAAGAGGAGAAGAGCCGGCGTTTGCAGAAGATGCTCGATCTGCAGCGCGAGATCCAGAGGTCACGTTACGCCAGTCATATAGGACAGATTCTGGAAGCAGCCGTTGAGGGATTCAATAGCCAGCGTGGCCAGGTAATCGGCCGCTCATCGCAAAACAAGACCGTCAATTTCACTACGTCGCAACCTATCCACCCCGCCCCCGGCAGCTACGTGCCGGTGCGGATCACCCAAAGTTTCCCCAACAGCCTTGTCGGCGAGGCCGAGGCCAGGGTATGACTGCGCCTCGCAATGGAGTTGACCATGGATGTTGAAATGAAGATCCGCGGTCTGGTTATGGATCCGGCGAGTAATATGCCGATCGTAATCCTGAAGGACGTCAAGAGCGACACAGTTTTGCCAATCTGGGTTGGCATGTACGAGGCCAACGCAATCGCGCTCGAAATCGAGAAGTCGGCTACTCCGCGTCCGATGACCCACGATCTGCTGAAAAATCTCATCCATGGGTTGAATGCTGCGGTGCAGAAGGTTGTAGTTACGGAACTTAAGAACGACACCTTCTATGCTGTCATCTGGATGGAACAAGACGGAGAGGTGGTCAGCATGGACGCGCGGCCCTCCGATGCCCTGGCGCTTGCGCTGAGGTCCGATTGCCCGATCTATGTTAGCGAAGAGGTTATCCGGATCGCGAAGCTGGCTCCCAGCATGGCGGAAACCACGCCGGAAGAGTTGCGCCGTTGGCTGGAAGGCCTGAACGATGAGGATTTAGGCCGATATAAGATGTAGGCTTTGGCTCGGCAGCTTGCGTTCAGGGCAGCGACTGAGTGAGCAGAGTATGCCTATTTTGTTCTTCACCTGATTCGGCACCCAGCAAGCCAGGTTTTGTTTATACGCGAGAAGTCTGCCTTCGATCTTGCCGCTCTTAGATAATTATCAATTTGCAAGTTATCTTTCGATATAAGTAGCCTATCTTTCGTGCTAATCTGCACTAGCGGTTGGTCATTCCTTGGCCCTCCTTCTCGGAGACCTATGCCGCCTCGGCCATTTCCAGGGTAGTCAGGCTGGAATTCGAACGTAAGCCATTGCCCGGAAAAGCGGCCCATTCTCTCCGCATAGGTGACCATGAAGATTGCGTTCGTCAGCCAGCCGTTCGATCGGATTTTGCCCCCCTACCAGAATTCTGTGGGCGCCTGCACCCATGGAATTGCGCGCCCACTGGCCAATAAGGCAAAGGTGTTGGTTTATGGGATAGCACACAATCATCAGGATCAAAGCGCGTTAGATACCGACAAAAACATCGAATTCCGATTTTTTCCCGCCACCCGCATGGATAAGATCCGATTTAAACTGCACAATGAATTCAGCAAGTTTCGGTTCCGGCCAGCTCCGATTTCGAGTTCGGGTTGGCTGTTTCCTGATTACGGCCGAAGCGTGGCCGAGGATCTGCGGGAACACGCCTGCGACGTGATCCACCTGCAGCATTGCTCACAATATGCTCCCCTCATCCGGCAGTTGAATCCCGAGGCAAAAATCGTTCTGCATCTGCACGCTGAGTGGTTTTCACAGAGCAATCTGGATTTGCTTGCCGATCGCCTACACGTGATCGATCTGGTCACGACGGTAGGGAACTACGTTACCGACAAGACCAAGCGGGCCTTTCCCGTGATTGCCCGCCGCTGTGAGACGACCTACAACGGCATTGATGCGGAGGAGTTTTCCCGCGAAAAGGATTACGCGGCCAGCCGGAAGAGTCCGGTCAAGCGGATCCTATATAGCGGAGCGATCTCGCCCCATAAGGGCCTGCACGTGCTTCTACAAGCCTTCGTCACCGTAGCCAAGGAGTTTCCCAGCGTCATATTGGAGATTGCCGGGCCGGTGGGGAACTACCCGATCGAAGAGACCTTCGACATGCAAGATCGAGAGATGATCCGCGCGATGGCTCCGTATTACGAGATCTCCTTTGGCTCCGCACTCTGGTCCAGATTGCGAGGAAGGTCAGCCGGGAAGGAACGCTACTTGCGTCACCTCAAGGCCAGCCTGCCTGAGGATGTTGCGGAGCGAGTAATTTTTCTGGGGATGATACCCAGGCCGGAGCTCGTGGAGCGCTATTATGCGGCAGACATTTTCGCGTTTCCACCCGTGTGGAACGAGGGTTTTGGTCTTCCTCCAGTGGAGGCGATGGCAGCCGGAGTTCCCGTGGTGACGAGCCGCTCGGGGACAGTGACGGAGACTGTGGTCGATGGCAAAACGGGATATTTGGTGGAAAAGAACAACGCAAAAGAGCTGGCCGAGGCGCTTTTAACACTGCTCAACAATGAAGAGCGCAGAGAAGCGATGGGGCGGGCAGGACGAGAGAGGGCGCTCAGCCGTTTCACCTGGGAAAATATAGCCGAGGACATGCGGAGCCGTTATCAGACACTGTGTGCATCCGCATAGAGGTGAATGGAGGCTTGTCCTCTGGCGAAGTTCGCCATGCCGGGTGGAGAGATTACCAAAGAGTATTTCAGGAGGTCGCAGAGCTACAATAGTTATCGGTTTCCCGACGCGAGTAATTGACAGTGAACTAGGGTAAAGCCATACTGCGAAAAGTTGGTCGCAAAAGGCCAGCAGACAATCCAGCTGAGCTCCGTGCCGCGTTCCGAAAACAATAAGTTAGCGCTCACGCTCCCCGGTGGGCATTCCATTCCGAGGATTCCGTGTCTGAACTTCCAGAGTCTGCCAGCCGCAACCGTTTCAAGCAGTTAAGGCGAAATCTCAGCTTGCAGAGGCTCAAGGCCCTTAGCAAGTCGAGCACAAACCGGGGGATTGAGCGCTATCGCAGAGCCGGCATCACCGCCTCCTCCTCTTTCATCGGCAAGGCGCTAAACATACTGATCAGTTTCCTTTCCGTGCCCCTGACGGTTCACTATCTGGGCGCCGAGCGGTATGGTGTGTGGCTCACCATCAGCAGCCTTATCACCTGGATGTCAATGACGGATTTTGGTCTGGCGGGCGTAGCTCTGGTTAACGTTCTTTCAGAGGCGCACGGCAAGGATGATCGGGTAGCGGCACAGCAGTATACGGCCTCAGCCTGGTGGTCTCTCACGGGAGTGAGCGTTCTGGCGGGAATTTTGTCGGTGTCGTTCTTCCGTTACATACCGTGGCGCACGGTGTTTCGTGTTTCGACCGCGACATCCACACATGAATTGCAGATGGCTTGTGCTCTGACTCTGCTGTTTTTTGTGATCGGATTCCCGCTGAGCGTTCAGATGTCCATCTACAACGCCTACCAGGATGGTTATTTAGCCAACGTGTGGAGTATTTCGGGGAACGCCCTGAGCCTGGTGGCCCTAATCGTGGTGTCCCAGACCCACGGCGGCCTGCCGCAATTGGTCCTGGCTCTTTCGGGCACCCGCTGCCTGGTCTCTATTGCCAACATCTTTTTCCTGTTCCGGCGGTATCACTGGATCACGCCCGTACCGTCAGCTGTGCGCTGGCATTGCGTCAAGCGCCTTTTCAAATTGGGCAGTAAGTACCTCGTAAGCCAGCTGGCCTCACTCGGTATTTACCAGAGCCAACCCATGATCATCACCCAACTGCTTGGGCCAGCCAAGGTGGTGATTTTTGTAGTGGCCTACAAGATTATTTCCTTGCCGATGGATCTGGTTTACATGGCAACTCAACCCTTTGTTCCTGCATTCGGGGAGGCAAAGGCCCGGCACGATTGGGGATGGATTCGAAGCGCCTATCGAAACTGTGTCAAGGCTTCGCTCACCTTCGGGCTTCCCATGGTGGCGGTGATTGCTTTGACGGCCAAGCCATTGATTCGGATCTGGGCAGGGGCAGCTGCTATCCCAAGCTACTCGCTTGTCATCTGGTTGAGTATCTACACCTTGATTGGGGTGATCCTGATGGCGGCCGGACAGCTTATGTCGGGGGTGGAACGTGTCGACCCTCTGGCGATTTCCATCACGCTGTGCGCCATCGGCGTAGTCAGCTCTGGAATTCTGCTTTCACCACGTTGGGGTCTGACCGGGATTGCTTTCGGCATGGCTATGAGCAAGCTGGTGACGTTCTGGCCGATTCAGATCAGGGAAGTCAGGCGGATTCTGCGTTTTGCAGATGCCACCGTGGTCGAACAAGTGGCCAACCCGGTGGCGTAACCGGGGCGGGAAGAGAAACATCTCCGAATGCCTTACTGCCTGGATGCGCCGGGCGTTAGTTAACAGAATATCTGTTATCGGACATGATTGAACGTCCGGACATTACCTCCTCACGTTCGATGCCTTACGGATGTGTGCACCGCCGTGCGCGGAGGTGTGCGCTCGAAACCGCGTATCGGGGCCGAAATGCTGATCCCAAATGTTAGATTCGGTAGATGCAGACCGTTTTTGTTACTGGAGCCAGCGGTTTTATCGGAAGTTCCTTAGTTGACGCCTTATTGGCCAACGGTAAAACTGTCATTGGCTGGGACAATTTCTCGACCGGCCGTCCTGAATTCCTCAAAGAAGCCAAAAGTCACCCCGCATTCACCCTGATCGAGGGCGATAACCTCGATGCGGCAGCCCTGGCCCGGGCCATGAAAGGTTGTGACTTCGTCTTCCATCTGGCGGCCAATGCGGATGTTCGCTTTGGGGTCGAACACCCAGGCAAAGACTTCGAGCAGAACACCACGGCTACGTTCCATGTATTGGAAGGTGTTCGGACGAACGGCATCCGGGGGATGGCGTTCTCCTCCACTGGTTCGGTTTATGGAGAAGCCCAAACGATTCCGACGCCCGAGGAGTGTCCGTTCCCGATCCAGACGTCTCTCTATGGCGCGTCGAAGCTGGCGGGCGAGGGCATGATCCAAGCCTACTGCGAAGGCTTTGGCATTCACGCTTACATTTTCCGATTTGTTTCCATCCTTGGCCCGCGGTACACGCACGGCCACATTATCGATTTCTACAAGCAGCTTATGGATCACCCGAACCTGCTGAAGGTGCTGGGCGACGGGACGCAGCGCAAATCGTATTTGTACGTGCACGACTGTGTGCGCGCCATTATGCACGTGATCGAAAACAATCTTGCCGCGCAGGCCAAACACCACGTGGAGATTTTCAATCTGGGGACGGATGAGTACTGTACGGTACGGGATTCCGTGGGTTGGATCTGCGCCAAGCTGGGCGTTACGCCTACGTTGCAATTCAGCGGCGGCGATCGCGGATGGATCGGAGACAATCCCTTCATCTATCTTGATACGAGCAAGGTCCGTAACACAGGATGGGCTCCCAAGCTTAATATTCAGCAAAGTGTCGAGGCCACGGTAGACTGGCTCAAGACCAACGAGTGGGTATTTGATAAGCCCGCCGTATCTGTTTGAAGTGCGTTTTTTATTGCCGAGGTTCTGATTGAAACTAGCTGGCCGTAAGGCGATTGTGACCGGCGCAAGCGCCGGCTTGGGTTACGCCATCGCGCAGGCATTTGTGGCGGAGGGCGCCAGCATCGTTGTGTGCGGAAGAAGCGCGGCTGCTTTGCAGCAGGCGTTTACTTCCCTTTCCGCGTTGGCGCGGTCCGAGCAGCAAATCCGGATGCATGTTTGCGATGTCTCTTCCGAATCGCAGGTGTACGAACTCGTCCGATATGCTGTTGAACAGTTAGGAAACATACAGATCCTGGTGAATAATGCCGGCGTTCAAGGGCCGATCGGCCGTACGGAGGACCTGGCTCTGGAGGATTGGCGCCGCACATTCGAGGTCAATTTCTACGGGACTTTGTTTGCCTGCCGCGCCCTGCTGCCGCATTTGCGCACCCAGGGGTATGGCAAGATACTGAATCTTTCTGGCGGAGGCGCCGCCTCACCACGCCCGTTTTTTAGTGCTTACGCCACGTCGAAGGCTGCGGTGGTACGACTTACGGAGAACCTGGCCGAAGAGCTTCGCGGAACCCAGGTGGATGTAAATGCGATAGCGCCCGGAGCTCTGAACACACAGATGCTGGAGCAGACCCTTGCGGCCGGGCGAGAGAAGATCGGCGAAGGTCAGTTTGCTCGGGCAGTTAAACAAAAGGAAGACGGCGGATCATCGATGGAAAAAGCCGCGGCCTTGTGTGTTTATCTGGCGTCTGCTGCGTCAGACGGGATCACGGGCCGGTTGATCAGCGCACCCTGGGATCCCTGGCCGACGCTGCACGAACATGGTGCGGAATTGAGCTCCAGCGACATTTATACGCTGCGGCGAATCGTCCCTTCCGACCGGGCGAAACAATGGGATTGATATATGTCTGTTGAATCCAAGATTCGGTTTGCCATCGTCGGCTGCGGACTGATCGGCGGAAAGCGCGCCAATGCCCTTCCCCCAGGATCGCTAACAGCGGTATGCGACCTCATTCCTGAACGAGCGGCCGCACTGGCAGCCAAAGCAGGCCCGCAATGTACCGCAACCACGTCGGTGCAGCAGTTGCTGGAAACAGGACCGGATGCCGTGATTGTGTCCACCTTGAACGCCAACCTGGGCCCGGTGACCCTAGAGTGCCTCAAAGCCGGAAAGCATGTTCTGGTGGAGAAGCCAGTGACCGTGTCCCTCTCTGAGCTGGATGAGATTATCGAATGCGCAACGGCCAGGAAACTGCTGGTTCGCGCCGGCTACAATCACCGCTACCATCCGGCATTCCAACGGGCACGAGAAGTTTTCAACTCCGGAGCAATCGGGCCATTAATGTTCATCCGCGCCCGGTACGGACACGGCGGCCGGGTCAACTACGACAAGGAATGGCGCGCGGACCCCAGGCTTTCCGGGGGCGGCGAGCTGATCGACCAGGGCGTTCATCTGATCGATCTGGCCGGCTGGTTTCTGGGTGAGTGGGCCCAGATCGATGGGTGGGTCAACACGCTGTACTGGAACATGCCGGTGGACGACAATGCGTTTCTCCATTTGTGTAACAGTTCCGGTCAGACGGCATGGCTGCACGCCAGTTGCACGGAATGGAAAAATCTTTTTTCTTTTGAGATTTATGGTCAGCTGGGCAAGCTGCACATTGAGGGACTCGGCGGCAGTTACGGAGTGGAGCGGCTTTATCACTACCAGATGCTGCCGCAAATGGGACCTCCCGAAACCATCATTTACGAGTTCCCTCGCGGAGACGATTCGTGGGGGCTGGAGACACGGGAGTTTGTTGAAGACATACGTCTACATCGCCAGCCGGCGCCAGGATTGAAAGAAGCACGCGCGGTGATGCAGGTAGTGGACACGGTCTACCGGCGTTCCCGGTTGATGCGGGAACACCTTGCGATGGCGGAGTAGCGTGTGATAAGTAGAGCGTGTAGCCCCTTGATTCTTCACACCGAAGTCGTATGGACCACCCTCTTTGGAACTACAAAGATGTTAGCCAAGGTGCTGATTTATCAATCTTATGGCGCGTAAAATCAGCATTCCCGTCGCCATTCTTGCGGGCGGTCTTGCGACCCGCTTGAGACCAGTTACAGAAACTGTTCCTAAAGTATTACTCGAAGTGGCGGGTAAACCATTCCTTGAACACCAGCTTGCACAGCTGCGCGAGCAAGGTGTGGAAGAAGTGGTGCTGTGTGTGGGCTACCTGGGGGAGATGATCCGGGAACGGTACGGAGATGGCCGATGCCAGGGAGTCCGGATCAGCTACTCCTTCGACGGACCAAAACTGTTGGGAACCGGAGGCGCGATTCGCAATGCCTTGCCGCTGCTGGGCGAGGCCTTCTTTGTTATGTATGGCGACTCCTATCTGCGCATCGATTTTGGCGAGGTGGAAAGTGCGTTTCGCCATTCCGCAAAGCCGGGGTTGATGACCATCTATCACAATCGCGGTCTCTGGGATGTGAGTAACGTCTGCTACGGCAACGGCACCATAGAGCGCTACGATAAAGCGCTGCGAGATCCGAAAATGCAACACATCGATTACGGTTTGAGCGTCTTCAAATCCGAGGTGTTTGCCGAGTATCCTGCGGACACGGTATTGGACCTTGCGCAGGTCATGCGCGCTCTCGTGGATCGGGGCCAAATGGCCGGCTTCGAAGCTAAAGAGCGTTTTTACGAGATCGGATCACCGGAAGGCTGGCGAGAATTAGATCAGTTTCTGCAAAGCAATGTTCCACAGAAGCAGGAGACACGATGACATTTACCGAAGACTTTCTCAAAGAAGTACAACAGGTAACGCAGCAGCTCGATGCAACAGCAATTGATGCCGTTGTGGAACAACTGCAGGCGATTCGCGAGCGCGGAGGCCGGCTGTTCATTCTGGGTGTCGGGGGAAGCGCGGGCAACGCCTCGCACGCTGTGAACGACTTTCGCAAGATCTGCGGGTTGGAGTGTTATGCGCCCACGGACAACGTCTCTGAGCTGACGGCGCGAACGAATGATGAAGGTTGGGCGACAATCTTTGCGGAGTGGTTGCGTGGAAGCCGCCTTTCGAAGAAGGACGGCGTGCTGGTGTTCTCGGTCGGCGGAGGCAATCTGGAAAAGAACGTAAGCCCCAACCTGGTGCGAGCGCTGCAATACGCGCAGGAGGTCGGAGCCACGATCACCGGGATTGTAGGGCGAGACGGCGGCTATACCGCGAAGGTGGCGAATGCCGCGGTGATCGTGCCTACGGTGAATCCGGATCACGTAACACCCCATTCGGAAGCATTTCAAGCTGTGGTGTGGCATCTCTTTGTCTCACATCCGCGGCTCAAGATGAATCAGACCAAATGGGAGACGACCGCGGCGTTAGTGCGGTAAAGCATGAGCCGGGAAAGCAATCGCGCCGTATTTCTGGATCGTGATGGCGTCATCAATGCCTCGATCGTGAGAGACGGCAAACCGTATCCCCCGTGGACGGTGGATGAATTTGCATTGTTGCCGGGGGTTGCGGATGCATGCGCATCGCTGAGCAAGGCCGGATTCGCTCTCGTGGTGGCGACCAACCAGCCGGATGTCGGCCGGGGCCAGTTGGCCCAGGAGACGGTCGAGGAGATGCACCGCATTATGTTGGAGCAGTTGCCGATTGACCGCGTGGAGGTTTGCTACGAACCGGGAGGGGGCCAACCTTCGGAGTTTCGCAAGCCTAGACCTGGCATGCTGTTGCGCGCGGCAAGAGAACTTGACCTGAACCTGATGCAGAGCTTTATGGTCGGCGACCGTTGGCGCGATATCGACTGCGGGTATGCAGCCGGATGCAGAACAATTTTTATCGACCGAG
>Ga0335074_10009666_pt1 | contig 13473 bp, 8 predicted proteins | sample Lox_Sample_23_FD_206715 | JGI IMG/M metagenome (GOLD analysis project Ga0335074, IMG submission 206715) | Soil microbial communities from Loxahatchee National Wildlife Refuge, Florida, United States - Lox_Sample_2.3 | ecosystem: Environmental > Terrestrial > Soil > Wetlands | place: USA: Florida...
ACGCAGCGCACCTCGCAGGGTCTGGACGTCGGCGCCGTCTATGGCTTCGGCCCGGGCGTCGTGGCCGTGGCCGAATATGCCTGGGGCCAGGTTTACCAGGGCAATTTCGACTTCCTGGCAAACGCAGCAGGCTCCGCGTACAACACGGTCAACGCCAACGTGTTCACTGTCGGTATGTCAGTCCGCTTCTGATCGCGGACCGGCCAAAGACCAACCGGCTGGGCGGCGGGGTCATTCCCCGCCGCCTTTTTCTTAACCTCTCCCGCTTGCGGGAGAGGTCGAGATGCGAAGCATCGAGGGTGAGGGTGATCGGGTCGGTACTCCGCCCTGGATGGCTGCACGCCGCGCCAAATGGCTGCCAACCGACCCACCCCACCTCACCCGCCGCGCTCCCGCGGCGCCGCCCCGCCTTGACCTCTCCCGCGTCACGGGAGAGGTTTGGCTACCATGCCGCACGACAATTGGCGCAGCCGCGCCGGTACGATCTTTACCTGTGACAAACATCCCGCCGCAGGCACGCGCGGCATGGTGGTCACCAACCACCCGCTCGCCTCGGCCGCCGGAGCAGAGATGCTCGCCGCCGGCGGCAACGCGATCGACGCCGCCATCGCCGCCTTCTTCACCCTGACGGTGGTGGAGCCGATGATGGTGGGCATCCTCGGCGGCGGCATGGCGCATATCCGCACATCAGACGGCACGCACCACGTGATCGACGGCCAGAGCACTGCGCCGCTCGCCACCGGCCCCACCACCTACACCCCCGATCCGAACGCCGCACCCGGCACGATGGACACGATCGGCCGCAGGAATGCCGTCGGTCCCACCGCGGTCGCCGCGCCCGGCAACCTGATGGGCTGGTGCGAGGCACTGCGCCGCTTCGGCACCTTCTCCCTGGCCGACGTCGTCGAGCCCGCGATCCGCCACGCCACCCGCGGCTTCCGCGTAACGCGCTACCTGCACGAATGCGCCACCGATGCCGCCGCCGACATGGCCCGCGACCCGGAGATCGCCCGGCTCTATGTGCCCGGCGGCGCCCCGATCGCGCCGGGCGCCCGCCTGGTCACCGGCGACTATGCCGAGACCCTGCGCACCATCGTCCGCGAGGGTCCCGGCGCGCTGTATGGCGGCGCGCTGGGCCGGTTGTACGCGGACCACATGGCCCGCACCGGCGGTCACCTGACGCTGGAAGACCTCACAGGCTACCGCACCATCGACCGCGAGCCGCTGCGCGGCACCTATCGCGGCTTCGAAATCATCGGCCCGCCGCCGCCGTCCTCCGGCCCGCTGCATATCATCCAGATGCTGAACATCCTGGAGGGCTACGATATCGGCGCACTCGGTTTCGGTTCGCCCGACACCCTGCACCTGCTGGCCGAGGTGCTGAAGATCGCCTTCGCCGACCGCGCCGCGGCTACCGCCGACCCGGCGTTCATCGCGGTGCCGGTGACGAAGCTGCTGTCGAAGGACTACGCGGCGGAACGCCGCGCCCGCATCTCGCTGGACCGCGCGCAATCCTGGAGCGCAGGCGTGGCACCGGGCGAGGGCAACCACACCACCCACCTCACCGTGGCCGATGGCTTCGGCAACATCGTCGCCAGCACGCAGACCATCAATTCTCTGTTCGGCGCCCGCTATATCGTGCCCAGTACCGGGATGATCCCGAACAACTACATGTTCGTGTTCGATCCGCACCCAGGCCGTGCAAGTTCCGTTGCGCCCGGCAAGCGCGTGACGTCATCGATGTCGCCGGTGATGGTGCTGCAGGACGGGAAGCCGAGATTCGCGCTGGGGCTGCCGGGTGGGCTGCGCATCTTCCCCTCGGTGATGCAGGCGCTGTCCAACCTGATCGACCACGGCATGAGCGTGCAGGAAGCAGTGGAAGCGCCGCGCCTGTGGACGCAAGGCTACGGCGTGGAGGTCGAATCCGCTGTGCCGGCCGGCGTGCTGGCGGCGCTGCGCGATCGTGGCCACGATGCGGCATCAGCCGGCACGGTCGGCGGCGGCATGAGCGCGATTCAGTTCGATGCCGACGGCACGATGACCGGCGCCGCCTGCTGGCGCGCCGACGGCACACCGATCGGGCTCGGGGGCGGCCTGGCACGGCCAGGTGCACGATTCCGGCCGGAGCAAGCGGCGGCTACGGCGAGGTGAGCAGCGGCGGCGTGGGTTCGCCGGGCACAGTTCGGGTACGAGGCTGCGCCGGCAGTCAATCGCTGCTTCATCCGGACCACAGTGGAAGGTGATCGTGGCCCAGTCCAGGCGACGCTCCATCTTCGATGCACCGCCCGCCCGTATCTGGCGAGGACTGGGGCGTTCGCAGCACCGTAAGCAAGATTCTAACACAGAGTTTCACAAAGTGCGCACAGAGGGCGCAGAGCATGGTTTATGGAGCTGAGTGCATCCGTTGATAGTTGGGGCAGAGCTTCCGGCGCGAAGCACCAGAAATTAGCTTCTTTGCGCCCTCTGCGCGCACTTTGTGAAACTCTGTGTTAGAATCTTGCTTTTAGTCGCCGGCCGCCATGGTAACGCGCTGTTAACCCATCTGTGCGAACCTGCCCACCCATGGACGAAGAGCTCAACGCCCTCACGCACCACATCATCGGCCTCGCCATGCGCGTCCACACGCGCCTCGGCCCTGGACTGCTGGAGCAGGCGTACAAGCGTTGTCTCTGCCACGAATTGGATCGCGCCGGCATTGCTTACGAATGCGAGGCCGGCCTGCCGCTGGACTACGATGGCACGCGCCTGGATTGCGGTTACCGCGCCGATCTGATTGTCGCCGGAAAAGTGATCCTCGAGTTGAAATCGGTGGAGCATATCTCTCCTCTCCACGAAGTACAATTGCTCACCTATCTGCGGCTCAGCGGATGCCGCGTGGGGCTCTTGCTCAACTTCAACACAGTCGCCTTGAAGGAAGGCATACGTCGGCGCATCCTGTAATTCGCCGCCCGAGCGCTCCCGCATGACGCCCCGCCCGCCGTTTGCCGACGACCTGAAGCTCTCCCCCTACTGGTGGGACGACGTGCCGCGTCCCACGCTACCTCCCTCGCCGCCCCCACCGAAGTCGGACGTGGTGGTGATCGGCTCCGGCTATACCGGGCTTGCCGCGGCGCTGCAGACCGCACGTGGCGGGCGGCACACCGTGGTGCTGGATGCGCACGATGCCGGCTTCGGCTGCAGCACGCGCAACGGCGGCCAGATTTCTACCAGTGTCAAACATGGATATGCCGCACTGGCCCAGCGCTTCGGCGCGGACCGTGCCGTCCGCCTAGTGAAGGAGGGACAGAACTCGCTCGCCTGGGTCGGCGCCTTCATCAAGGAAGAAGGCATCGACTGCGATTTCCGCATCGCCGGCCGCTTTCATGCCGCGCATCATCCGGCGCGTTACCAGGCACTGGCGCAGGCATTGGCGGCGCAGCCGAGAGGCCTGGAAGTCGCCGCCCATATGGTGCCGCGTGCCGAGCAAGCCACCGAACTCGGTACCGACATCTACCACGGCGGGATTTTGTACGAGCACCATGCGTCGGTGCATCCGGCGCGGTTCCATCAAGGTATGCTGGACCGTGTCCAGCAGGCGGGTGCGACGGTGATCCCGCATTGCCCCGCCACCGCGATCGATCGCGACGGCAGCACCTTCCGCGTTGCATGTTCCGGCGGCATCATCGCCGCACGTAACGTCGTGGTGGCGACCAACGGCTATACCGGCCGGCTGACGCCCTGGCTGCGGCGGCGCGTGATTCCGATCGGCAGCTATATCATTGCAACGGAACCCATCGCCGCCGCCACCATGGAACGTTTGATGCCGCGCGGCCGCGTCGTCAGTGATACGCGCAAGGTCGTCTATTATTACCGCCCCTCGCCAGACAACCGCCGCATCCTGTTCGGCGGCCGCGTTTCCTATGATGAAACCGACCCGCGCCGCAGCGGCCCGCCGCTGCATGCGGAGATGGTGCGCATCTTCCCCGATCTGGCCGATGTTCAAATCAGCCATTCCTGGGCGGGCTTCGTCGCCTACACATTCGACGAGATGATGCATACCGGCGAGCGCGACGGATTGTTTTACGCGATGGGTTACTGCGGCTCGGGAGTCGGCATGGCCGGTTATCTGGGCACCCGCATCGGCCAGCAAGTGCTCCGGCGCGGCGAGGGCGCGACGGCATTCGACAACCTGCCGCTCGAATCGCGCCCGTATTATTGGGGCAACCCATGGTTCCTCGCGCCATCTGTCGCGTATTATCGCTGGAAGGACAGGTCAGGGCACTAGTACTGCGATTCCTTGATTCCGTGCCTATCAGCCGGCCTATGTCGCGAGTCCTGGGGCCCGTGTCAGATGTGCCCCATAGGAGTCGAACTTTGGAAACGCTGTACTAGCCAACCACGCGTCGGGACGCACCAGGGGCCACAGAAAACGCTAAAGCCATAGTGTTGCGGCAGTGGAGCGGATTTTCTTTCTGTGCCCTCTGTGGCTTTAGCTTTTTCTGTGTCCTCTGTGTTAGAATCTTTGCTGCCCGGCGCACCGGCCCGTGCAAGAGACCCGACGGCCGCGGATGGCGAGCTGTCGAGCACGAATCCAAACGGTCCCCCGGCCGCACGCCAGTCCTCGCAACGCCACGTACCGGGCCACACTTCGCCCGGCTCCGGGTCTTGGTTGTCTCTATCGCACCAGCGCCGCCAGCAGGGCGTCGAGCCGCAGGCGCCCCGCCGCGAGCGCTGCCAACCGGCCGTCCGCGACGCGCACGTAGTCTTCTGCCTCGGCCTGGGTCAGCACGTCCGCATCAATGGCGTCCGCCAACGCCACGCCGGTGCGGGCGGCAAAACGGGCGGCGTCGATGCCCTCGGTCAGGCGCAGGCCCATCAGCAGCATCTCGCGCGCTTTCTCGGCCGCCCCCAGCGCGATTTGTTCCGCTGTCCCATGGCCGTCCCGCGCCACTCGCTCCGCCCAGATCTCCGGCGCGCGATGACGGCGCGTCGCCCACAGATCCGATCCCAGCGTGAGCCGGCCATGTGCCCCCGGGCCGATGCCGGCATAGTCGGCGTAGCGCCAATAAGTCAGGTTATGGCGGCTCTCGGCTCCCGGGCGGGCGTAGTTCGATACCTCGTAAGGCAGCAAGCCGAACCGCGCCGCTTCCTCTGCCGTGGCTTCGTACAGGGAAGCGGCGGTGTCGTCGTCCGGCAGCACGATGTCCCCCCGTGCGTGGCGGGTGGCAAAGGCGGTGCCCGGTTCGATGGTGAGCTGGTAAAGCGACAGATGGTCCGCGGCCAGCGCCAGCGCCGCGCGCAGCTCGGTCCGCCACGTGGCCAGCGTCTGGCCAGGGCGCGCATAGATCAGGTCGAACGAAACGCGTGGGAAGGCCGCCCGCGCGATTTCGAGCGCCGCCCGGGCCTGGTCCGCGGAATGCTGGCGTCCGAGCAAGCGCAGCGCGTCGTCATCGAGGCTTTGCACGCCGAGCGACAGGCGATTCACCCCAGCCTCGCGGAAGGCGGCGAGGCGCGCGGCTTCCACGCTGGTTGGGTTGGCTTCAAGGGTGATTTCCAGCCCCGCAACGGGATCGAACCAACGGCAGGCGTCCTCGATCAGGGCAGCAACGGTCTCCGGCTGCATCAGGCTGGGTGTGCCGCCGCCGAAGAAGATGGACGCGAGCGGCCGAGGGCCCAGGCGGGCGGCTTCCCAGGCCAGCTCGGTGAGGAGCGCGGCGCGGAAAGCGTCCTGCGGGATCCGCTCCCGGACGTGGGAGTTGAAGTCGCAATACGGGCACTTGGCCAGGCAGAACGGCCAGTGGATGTAGAGCGCGAGCGGTTCCATGACGGAGAGATAGGGCACCCCGCGGGCCGGCGCGACGCTTGTCGCGGCTGCCGCCCGGAGCAAACCGCGCCATGGTCGAGCGCGCCTCTCCTGATGAACATGCTTTGGCGTTGGTAACCTTCAGTCTTCCCGCATGGCTTGCCCGTAGCGGGAAGAGCAATACGGCCGCATGCAGGAATCACCCGGATCGTGATCTCGGCGCGCTGGCTCCCTTCGTGCGAGGCACTATTTTTACCGCATGCCGAAGCGCCGCCGAACCGCCAGCACGACACTGCCCACGGCGATGGCTCGCCTGACATTGGCCTCGTGGGAAACAATCCTCCGCCGTACCTTGCTCATCGCGTCAGGCACCTGCCCGCCCGCCGAATATCGCCGCATGGTCAGGGAAAAGCTGGAGGCGATGCAGCGGGCGGGAGTCGCCGCGGCCATGGGACGCAGCAACGCGGCAATCCTCGCTCCGTTCGTCCGGCGCTCTCGCGCCAACGCCAGGCGTCTGCGGCGCAAGTAGCCGCACGCTCTGCCGCTGCGAAACGCTACCCCCGCACCCCAATCTGCTCCCATTCCGGATGCGGCACGTTTGGGTAAGCCTCCGCCGCGTCCGCCCCATGCGCCACCCCCACCGGATGGAACCGCGCCGCCGACCAGCCCGCCATCTCCTCATACGTCCGGTACTTCTCCAGCACCGCCGCCTGCGCCGCCGCCAGCAGCTTCTCCGCCTCCTCCGGCCTGCTCTGCGCCAGCGAGCGATACCGGATCTCCTCATACGCATAGTCGCGGAACGTCATCATCGGCCGCGGGCTATCCAGCACGAACGGATTTTCCCCGCGATCCCGCAGCGTCGGATTGTAGCGGAACAACGGCCAGTAGCCGCACGCCACCGCCTTGTCCTGCTGCTTCATGCCCGCCTGCATGTCGATCCCATGCGCGATGCAATGCGAATAGGCCAGAATCAACGAAGGCCCGGGATACGCCTCCGCATCGCGGAACGCCTGCAAGGTCTGTTGCGGATTGGCGCCCATCGCCACCTGAGCCACATACACATTGCCATACGCGATCGCCTGCAACGCCAGGTCCTTGCGCGCCACCCGCTTCCCCGCTGCGGCGAATTTCGCCACCGCACCGAGCGGCGTCGCCTTCGACGCCTGCCCCCCGGTATTGGAATAGACTTCGGTATCCAGCACCAGCACGTTCACGTCACGCGAACTGGCCAGCACATGGTCCAGCCCACCATAGCCGATATCGTACGCCCAGCCGTCGCCGCCCACGATCCAAACGCTGCGCCGCACCAGGTGATCGACCACCGACAGCAGATCCTTCGCCGCCGGCAGATCGCCCAGCGCGCGCAGCTTCTGCGTCAGCATCGAAACGCGCACCCGCTGCGACCGGATCTCCGACTCCCGCTCTTGCGAGGCGCCCAGCACCGACTGCACCAGCTCCTCGCCAAGCTGCGGCACCAGTTGCTTCGCCAGCGACCGCGCCAGTTCGACATGCTGGTCGGCCGCCAGGCGGAAGCCCAACCCGAATTCCGCATTGTCCTCGAACAGGGAATTGGACCAGGCCGGCCCGCGTCCTTCGCGGTTGGCGGACCACGGCGTGACCGGCAGGTTGCCGCCATAGATGGAAGAACACCCGGTGGCATTGGCGATCTGCAACCGGTCGCCAAACAACTGCGACAGCAGCTTCAGATACGGCGTTTCGCCGCAGCCGGCGCAGGCGCCGGAGAACGCAAACAAAGGCTCCAGGAACTGCACCCCACGCACATTGGCGAAATCCACACGCGCCCGGTCATTCACCGGCAGATCCGCAAAAAAGCGCGCGTTGTCGCGTTCCGGCTCGATCAGCGGCAGCTTGTCACGCATGACAATCGCTTTGTGAGCCGGATCACCAGGGCTGACCGCCGGGCACGCCTCATAACACAGGGCACAGCCTGTGCAGTCCTCCACCGAGAACTGCAAGGTAAAACGCACATCCGGGAAGCCGCGCACATTGATCGGCGCCGACTTGAAACTCTCCGGCGCCCCGTCCAGCCGGGCAGCATCGAAATAACGCCCCTGGATCACCCCATGCGGGCAGACAAAACTGCACTGGCCGCATTGGATGCACAAATCCTGGTTCCAGCTCGCCACCGTCTCGGCAATGTTGCGCTTCTCCCAGACCGAGGTACCCGACGGCCAAGTGCCATCGACCGGCAGCTTGCTCACCGGGATCTCGTCGCCGCGCCCTTCCAGCATCAGCGCCGTCACCTCGCGCACGAAGGCCGGCGCGTTGGGCGGTACCACCGGCGGCCGTTCCCAATTGCTGGTCGGCGCGTCCGGCACCGTCACTTCGAACAGATTGGCCAGTGACGCATCGACGGCCGCGAAATTACGCTGCACCACCTCCTCGCCGCGCCGCGCATAGGTCTTGCGGATCGCCTGCTTGATATGCTCCACCGCACGCTCACGCGGCAGCACGCCGGACAGCGCGAAGAAGCAGGTCTGCAGCACCGTGTTGGAACGTCCGCGCAGCCCCGCATTCGCCGCCACGCCGGACGCATCGATCACATAGAATTTCAGCTTCAGATCGATGACCCGCTGCTGCATGGCGCGCGGCAGCCGATCCCAAACCTCGTCCGGCCCGAACGGCGCGTTCAGCAGCAGCGTCGCCCCCGGCGCCGCGAGGCGCAGCATGTCCAGCCGCTCGACAAACTGGAACTGGTGGATACCCACAAAACTCGCCTGCTGGATCAGGTACGGCGCCTGGATCGGCTGCGGCCCGAAGCGCAGATGCGACACGGTCTGCGCACCGGACTTGTGCGAATCGTACACGAAGTACCCCTGCGCGTACAGCCCCGCATCCTCGGCAATGATCTTCACACTGTTCTTGTTGGCGCCAACAGTGCCATCGGACCCCAGGCCGTAGAACACCGCAGCAACGACGCCCGGCGGCTCGGCGGTGAACGCAGCATCAGGCGTCAGGCTGGTATGTGACAGATCATCGTTGATGCCGACCGTAAATCCGTTGCGCGGAGCGGCGTGCTTCAGTTCGTCGAATACTGCCTTCGCCATCGACGGGTTGAAGTCCTTCGACGACAGTCCATACCGTCCGCCGATCACGGCCGGCATGCGGCACCGTCCTGCTGCCGCCGCCTGGGCGACCGTGGTGACCACGTCCAGATACAACGGCTCACCGGTCGCACCCGGCTCCTTCGTTTGCTCCAGCACGGCAATTGCGGTGACGCTCTCCGGCAGCGCGGCCAGGAACATGTCCGACGCCCATGGGCGATACAGGCGCACCTGCAAGACGCCCACTTTCTCCCCCCGAGCGCGCAACGCGGCCGCCGTGGTGCGTGCCGTTTCAGCGCCGGACCCCATCAGCACCAGCACGCGATCGGCATCCGCCGGGCCGTCATAGTCAAACAGGTGATACTGGCGGCCGGTAAGGGCAGCGAACCGGTCCATCATGTCCTGCACGATCGCCGGCGTCCGCGCATAGAACGGGTTCACCGTCTCACGCGCCTGAAAGAACGTGTCCGGGTTATGCGCCGTGCCGCGCACCACCGGGTGCTCTGGCGTCAGCGCGCGCGCGCGGAAGGCTCGCACCAGGTCGTCGTCGATCATCGCGCGGATCTGCGCGTCTTCCAGCAGGGAGATCGTGCCGATCTCGTGCGAAATCCGGAATCCGTCGAAGAAATGCAGAAACGGCACGCGCGCGGCCAAGGTCGCGGCCTGCGCGATCAATGCCGCATCATGCGCTTCCTGCACGGAAGCCGACGACAGCAGCGCGAAGCCGCTGGCGCGGACGGCCATCACGTCGGAATGGTCGCCGAAGATCGACAGCGCCTGCGTTGCCAACGCACGCGCCGCGACATGGAAAACCGTCGGTGTCAGTTCCCCGGCGATCTTGTACATGTTGGGGATCATCAGCAGCAGGCCCTGCGACGCGGTGAACGTCGTGGTCATCGCGCCCGATTGCAGCGCCCCATGCACGGCACCCGCGGCCCCGCCCTCGCTCTGCATCTCCTGCACGATCGGGACATTGCCCCAGATATTCGTTACACCGCGCGCCGACCATTCGTCGGCGAGTTCCGCCATCGTGGATGATGGCGTGATCGGGAAAATCGCGCAGACTTCATTCGTCCGGTAGGCGACGTGCGCCACCGCCGTATTGCCGTCCATCGTCGCGGGGTTGCGCAGCATGCAGGATCCTTTCGTCGTCAAAAACCTCTCCCGCGATGGCGGGGTTGAGCCGCGAAGCGGACCAACGCGAGGTGCGAAGCACCGAGGGTGAGGGTGATCGGGAGGGTTCGTAGTAATTCTGTACCGACCCGATCACCCTCACCCTCGGCGCTAACGCGCCTTGATCTCTCCCGCTTGCGCGGGCGAGGTTTCGTATTCCGCGACCATCTCGATCGCATGGCACGGACATTGGTCGAAACACACGGCACATCCGGTACAACGCGCCCAATCAACGCTGTACCCCTTGCCCGGTCCCAGCCTGGCAATCGCTTGCTCCGGACACGCCGCGTAGCAATTGTCGCATTCGAAACACACGCCGCAGGACAAACAGCGCTGCGCCTCATGGCGTGCCTGAGCAACCGAAAGCCCGGCCATCACCTCTTCGAACCCGGTCAGCCGCGCGCCGTCGGCGAGGCGCCGCTGCTGTGCCACGTCCACGTCGCTGAACACCGGCAGATGCAGCATGTCGAACTGCACAACTGCCGGGCGTGCCGGCGCTTCATACGCCGCCCCGCGCAGCCAGGCGTCGATGTTCCGCGCCGCCAGCTTGCCGTGGCCGGTGGCCACCGTAACCGTGCGCTCGCTCGGCACCATGTCGCCGCCGGCAAACAGTCCGGGATGGCCGGTCATCATCTGCCGGTCCACCGCCACCACGCCGTCCGGCTTCACCGCGACCCCCGGCACGTCCTTCAGGAAGGCGCTGTCGCTGACCTGGCCCAGCGCCAGCACCACCGCATCCGCTTCCAGCGTGTCGAACTCACCGGTCGGCTGCGGACGGCCCTTGTCGTCCAGCGTCATGCGCTCGATCTTCAGGGTCGGGCCGACGATCTCGCGGATCGTGCTCAGCCAGTGGATTTTCACCCCTTCCTCGATCGCCTCATCCGCTTCGAAACTATGAGCCGGCATGTGCGCGCGATCGCGGCGATAGACGATCAGCGCTTCCTCAGCGCCCAGCCGGCGCGCCGTGCGCGCAGCGTCCATCGCCGTGTTGCCGCCGCCATACACCACCACGCGCCGGCCAAGCTCCGGTTTCGCCCCCGTCCCGGTCTCCCTCAGCAGCGACACCGCATCCAGCACACGCACCGCATCGCGCGCCGGGATATCGACATGCTGGCCGACATGCGCGCCGATCGCCACGAACACCGCGTCAAACTTTCCGGCGTCGCGTTCCGCCAGCACGTCGGTCACGGGATGGTTCAGCACGATCTTCACGCCCATCCGCTCGATGCGCGCGACTTCCGCCGCCAATTCCGCGCGTGGCAGGCGATACGCGGGAATGCCGAATTGCAGCATGCCGCCGGCCACCGGCCCCGCCTCGTGGATCTCGGCATAATGGCCCAGCCGGGACAGGTGATACGCGGCGGACAAGCCACTCGGCCCCGCCCCCACGATCAGCACGCGCTTGCCGGATGGCGGCGCACCGGCCGGGTAATCCCAGCCCTCCGCCTTCGCCATGTCGCCCAGGAATCGTTCGACGGCATGAATTGACACCGCGGCATCCATATGCCCGCGGTTACAACCGCCTTCGCAGGGGTGATAGCAGACGCGGCCATGCGTTGCCGGCAACGGATTGTCGGCCACCAGCAGTTCCCACGCCCTGCGGTACTCCCCCGCCTGCGCCAGGGCCAGCCAGCCCTGGATGTTCTCCCCCGCCGGACAGGCGTTGTTGCACGGCGGCAGCAGATCGACATAGACCGGCCGCCGCATGCGGAACGGCCCCGTGCCCGCCTCCCGTGAGGGATCGACGAGCGGCGTCAGGTCGCGAGCCGGAACATCCATGGCTCAGCCCACCGCCGGCGAGAGCGCCGGCGCGGCGTCCGGATTCGCCGGCATCTGCAATGCGCGCGATGCGACGATCCCCTGCCACAGCGCCAGGATCGATCGCGACGTCGCCTCCGACACGAAACACCGGCCGTCGCGATCCACGGCGCAGATCAGCGCCTCGGGATCCTGGCGAACGTGACGCAGCGCGTCATTGATGACTTCCAGGCATTCGACCACCTGCGCCACCGATTCAAGCCGCGTATGGCGCAGCACGTCGATCAACCGGAACACCCGAACGCCTTGTGCCGGCGTGCTGCCGCTCTCCCGCCCCAGCTCAAAAAACACCGTCACGACCGGCAAAATATCCTCAATCTGCTCCAGCACCGCCTGCGCGTCGCCCGGCCCGAGCAAGGCAAGATGCCGCGGTGCCGCATGCGCCTCCTCTGCGACCGGGGAAAACAACCCGGCAAGCTGTTGCTCCAGCCAGTGCCGCACTTCCGGCGGCGCCGCGCGTACTTGTTCTGCCGTCAGGCTGATGCCCAGCATGGTCCTGTGCCCTCCGAACCGCGGCACTCAAATGCGCGCGCCGGCAGCGGAGAGCATTGATCCGGATCAATCAGCCGCCGGCGGAAATCAGCAATAATGGCGCGGCTGCTGAAGGAGTGTGCCATGCCGGCCCGCCTGGTGACCCTGACGCTCAATCCCGCGCTGGATATCGCCTGCACGGCGGCCCGCGTGGTCCATACGCACAAGCTCCGCACCCGGGACGACCACCTGGATCCCGGCGGCGGCGGCATCAACGTGTCGCGCGTGCTGCGTGAACTGGGCGGCGACACGCTGGCGGTGATGATGGGCGCCGGCGTAACCGGCGCGCTGATCGAGGAGATGCTGGACGAAGCCGGCGTTCCCCATCTCAACATCCCGATCCGCGGCCGCACCCGCATCTGCTTCAACGTGTATGAGGATTGCAGCGGGCTGGAATACCGCTTCGTGCAGGAAGGCCCCGATGTCACCGATGCCGACTGGCATCGCATGCTGGAGGTTCTGGAGACCATCCCGGCCGACTGGCTGATTGCCAGTGGCAGCCTGGAACATGGCATGCCGGAGGACATTTACGCCCGTGTCGCCCGCGCCGCGTGCCGGCGGGGCCAGCGCTTCGTGCTGGATACGTCCGGGCCGCCGCTGCGCGCGGCGCTGCGCAGCGGCATCACCCTGATGAAGCCAAGCCTGAGCGAGCTAGAGTCCCTGGCCGGCCGCACGCTGCCGGACCCCGCAGCGCAGGAAGCCGAAGCGATGGCGCTGGTGCGGTCCGGCGCCGCGGAGCTGATTGCCGTCACGCTCGGCGCCGACGGCGTCTTGCTCGCATCGCGCAATGGCGTCATGCGCCAGAAGGCGCTGCCCTGCGACGTGCGCAGTGCGGTGGGCGCCGGTGACAGCTTCACCGCCGCGATGACATTGGCATTGTCACGCGGTTCTCCCCTGCCGGAGGCGCTGCGCTGGGGCGTTGCTGCCGGCACGGCGGCCGCGGCTTGCTCTGGCACCGCCCGCCTGCGGCGCGCGGATGTGGAGACGCAGTATCGGCGACTGTCGGAAGCAGTGCGGGAACTTTGTAGCGCGTAATCCTTGCAAGTTTGAGGGAGCCGCCGCCCCAGTGTCATGGCCGCGCTTGTCGCGGCCATCCACGTCTTT
>Ga0335074_10009667_pt1 | contig 13473 bp, 19 predicted proteins | sample Lox_Sample_23_FD_206715 | JGI IMG/M metagenome (GOLD analysis project Ga0335074, IMG submission 206715) | Soil microbial communities from Loxahatchee National Wildlife Refuge, Florida, United States - Lox_Sample_2.3 | ecosystem: Environmental > Terrestrial > Soil > Wetlands | place: USA...
GCGCTGTTCGAACTCGCCGCGTACACAGGGCTTCGCCGGTCGGAGCTGCAGCGGGGCTCACCAAGCACCGCGTGCACCACATCACCGGCATTGGCCGGACGACCATTGATCGCATCCTCGCTCGCACCGCCAGCCCGGAGTGTGCCATGACTGTGCCAAATCGAGGCCAGAATGATCATTGACACAGCAGCAGGCACCTCACCTGTTCGGCAAAGCGCCTGCTCCTGGCGGAGGCTCGGGGATTTGAACCCCGGATGGGCGCGAACCCAAACCGCATTAGCAGTCTTATTTTTCTCGTGAAAGGCAGTCTGCTCTCGTGATATCTCGTCTTGTTCTGGCTGGTCAGAGGCACTGTGGCCAGAACTGGCGTGCAATCGCATCTGTCTTCATGACAGCGCGTTTGGACTCACCTTGGACTCACTTTCCTGGGCAATTCGAGGGCGGCTTGACGGGGCGCCAGGTCGAGCACGGGACCTCGACGGCGGCCACGAGCACGGCGGCCCGAGCACGCGCATCTCGACCGCCGCGGGGGCGAGCACGGGGCACCTCGACGGCCGGGCCGGGCTGAGTACCGGCAGCCGCACCAGCACCAGGCCGAGCACGCGCGCCTCGACGGCGGCCACGAGCGCAGGCGGGCGCTGCGTCTCGACCACGGCCATCTCGACCGCCGGCCGGGCCGAGCACAGGCAGCTGAATGGCGGCGGGCCGCGCCGACCACCTCGACGGCCGGAGCGCCCGACCACGCGGCCCGACGGCGGCTAGGCCGACCACGGGCAGCTGGACGGAGGCGGCGCCCAGACCGAGCGCGGGCACCTCGACGGGCACCAGGCCAGGCCAAGCACCGGGCAGCTGCACAAGCGCCAGGCCGAGCGCGCACCTCGACGGCGCCAAGAGCACGGGACCTGAACGGAAGGCGGCGGCCCGGCCGATGCGCCTCGACGGCCGGAGCGCCCGACCACGCGGCTCGACGGCGGCCACGAGCACGGCGGTCCTAACACGCGCATCTCGACCACCACCGGGGCCGACCGCGGGCACCTCGACGGCGGCCACGCTGAGCATAGGCAGCTGGACGGTGGGCAGAACAGCGGGGCCGCGCAGCGAGCGGCGCCGACCGGGCCATCCGCTGTCCACCGTGGCCGCCGCGCCGGCGGTGGCGGCCACGGCCGGTGCCAGTGGACCCAGATCGCTGAGGCTGCGGTATGGGTGACAGTGCCCCGCAGCTATGCAGCCTGCGGGGCACCGTTGCCCGTCTGCTCACGCAGCCTCGCCGCCTAGGCGGTTCAGATACGGCCCCGTGATCACTCCGGGCTGCGCGTCCCCTGGATTACGGGAGCGTCTCGCAATACTCACAGAGCCGGTGACCACCTGTGCCCGACCGCCAGTGCTCAGGCCTGATGGCACTGCCGTACTTGCAGTCATCGTGGTCGTGGTGCACGTTCGGCTGGCCGTAGTCGGGCTCCCACGTGCTTGTGTGGTAGGGGGCTACCCTTGCCATTTCTGTTACTCCTCTGTTCGCTGTTCCCTAGTCCCGGCTGGGACCAGAGCGGAACGTCAGAGGTGGCTCGCCCGAGCCAGATTCCATCGGCGAGCCTCTGTCGCTCGATGGCATACCTGGACTAATCTTTGTTTTGTCGACAAAGACAGGTGCTCCACTTCCGGCGTTCGCGCCCCTGCCGGGATCGGACCCGGTACCTCCCGCCATGCAGGCGGGCGCTCTTGCTAATGAGCTACAGGGGCACCGCAGTCCAGCCACCCGCTCTCACAAAGCGTGGCTGGACCGCGCCTTAGCAACGGTGTAGCACATGATCGCGAGAATCCACCGATGCCACGCGGCATGCCGCGTCCCCGCGCGTGTCGCGGACTTCGCGGCGAGCGGTTGCCCCCTACGGTGAGGGATAGCAGACACCGGAGGATGCGATGCCAGCGACAGACCAGCAGCCAGCCTCACGCAAGCACCAGACGGGCACGAACGTCCGCCGACGGCAGGCACAGATCAGCGTCCGCCTCACACTTCAGGAATACGCGGCGGTTAAGGCCGCCGCCGACCAACAGCAGCGATCGCCAGCATTCGTGCTGCGTGAAGCGTTCTTCGGCGATAGCGAAGCGAGCTAGACGATCTTCCGGGGTTTCAGCGCCGCGTCCATGATCATGCTGGACGCGGCGCTGCGGCGGCTAGCACCGCCAGGCGGAGCGAGCAGGGACCGGGCGGCCCCGGCCACGCCAACCGCGGACACCTCGACGGCCGGGCGGGCTGACCGCGGACGGCTCGACGGCGGCCACAAGCACGGGCAGCCGGGCGGCGGCGGCCGGGGCCGAGCACGGCCACCTCAACGGGCACCAGGCCCAGCACGCGCGGCTCGACGGCGGCCACGGCCCGAGCACGGCCAGCTGGACGGGCACCAGGCCGAGCACGCGCGGCTCGACGGCGGCCACGGACGAGCAACGGGCAGCTGTACGGAGAGCGGCGGCCAGGCCGACCACCGCGACGGCCCGGGGCCGAGCACGGGCGGCTCGACGGGCGCCAGGGCTGAGCACGGGCACCTGAACGGAAGGCGGCCAGGCCGCTGCGGCTCGACGGCCCGGGGCGCCGAGCACGGCGGCCCGAGCACGCGCACCTCGACCGCCGCCGGGGCCGAGCACGGACGGCCCGACTACGGACGGCCCGACGGCGGGCAGCTGTACGGCGGCGGCCACGCCGATGCGCCTCGACGGCCCGGGGTATCCGACCACGCGCCTCGACGGCGGCCACGAGCACGGGCCGAGCACGCGCACCTCGACGGCCGGGCGGCCCGACCACAGCCACCTCGACGGCCGGCCGGGCATCTCGGCGGCGGCCACGAGCACGGGCAGCTGTACGGAGAGCGGCGGGTAGGCCGACGGCCGGGCCCGACCACGGACGGTTCGGCGGCGGCCAGGCCGAGCACCGGCAGCTGGACGGCGGCGGCGGCCACGCCGATGCGCCTCGACGGCCCGGGGTATCCGACCACGCGCCTCGACGGCGGCCACGAGCACGGGCCGAGCACGCGCACCTCGACGGCCGGCCGGGCCGAGCACGACCACCTCGACGGGCACCAGACCGGGCCGGGCGCCGGCAGCCGCACGAGCACGCGCGGCTCGACGGCGGCCACGAGCACGGGCGGGCGCTGCGGCTCGACGGCGGCCAGGCCGACCACCTCGACGGCCGGCCGGGCCGAGCGCGGGCGGCCCGACGGGCGCCAGGGCTGAGCACGGGCACCTGAACGGAAGGCGGGGCGCCCGATCACGCCTCGACGGCGGCCACGAGCGCGGCGGCCCGAGCATGCGCGCCTCGACGGCCGGGCCGACCAGGCGGCGAGCACTGGCAGTTCCCCGATAGCTGTCGATATGTTAGGCAGTAACATTCCTCATGAGCACGGACCACTCAACGGCCGTCGGGACCGGGCACGACCACCTCGACGGCCAACCATTGCCGCTGCCGACTCCCCGGAAGGAGCGCGACCATGGCGAGAGCGCCTAAGCGGATCGGCTTCAAGGGCCTGGCCTCCAAGGTGGCAGCCGAGTACCGGCGCAAGGGCGTCAGCCCGGCCACAGCCCGGAACTGGGGCCACGCCACGGCGGGTAAGGTGCGAGCCGCCCAGCGGGCCAAGAAGCGCTAGACGAAACGTCTGGACCGTGCACGAGACCGGAGCGGCGGCTACGCCGACCACGCCCACCTCGACCGCCAGGCCGGGCAGCAGCCACCACACGAGCACCAGGCCGAGCCCTCGACGGCCGGCCGGGCCAACCACGGGCGGCCCGGCCGCACCTCGGCGGCATCCTCTGACTTAATCTGACTCATTCTGACCTGGGCAAATCTCTGAGCAAGCCGCAGCAAGGCGAACAGCCTCCGCCGCATATCATCAGATACAGCCTGCACCGGGGCGCCCAGCGGCAAGCTCAGCGCCGCACAGGGCATACACATCGTTGCTTTTGCTAACGAATTGACCCGGCGTCCCGGCTTAACTGCTTCGGCTGCTGGTCTTCCGGAACGACGAACGTCCCGCGCCCCGGCCTGGTCCGTATCCAGCCCTCTTGAACAAGCAGCCGCACCGCACGGCGAACCGTCATCGGCGACAGGCCCGACTCGGACTCCAGCGCCAGATGAGTTGGCAGACGCGATCCCGGCGCGTAAATCCCGTCCACGATCCGCTGTCTCAGGATCGAGGCCAGCTGCTCGAACGGGAACGCCTCCGCATCATGATCGATCTGCACGAGACCAGTGTTCCCCGCGAGAGCACGCACGAGCGAGATCGCGCACGCTCTACTGGTATCGCGCAGTATCCCGTACGCTAACCGGCAAGCCTGCAAAGCGCAGAGCGGGCCGGGCGGGTGCGTAAACACCCGGTGATCCCGGCCCTGACCACCTAACAGGAGGTGGCTGTCATGAATGATCGCACCAAAGCGCCGGACTCACCCGAAACCACGCTCGCCGAGTCGGCCAGCGCGGCGGCGGCCGACCTGGCCGAGCTTGCCGCGGGCGTGCCCGGTGATGCCTTCCGCACTGCGGAGATCGCCGACCGGATCAGCGAGGAAGTCGCCGAGGTGGCCTCCATGATCAGGAGCCTGCCCGGCCGGCCGCGCCCGGCGGCGGGGCATGTTCACCAGGCGATCGCGGCGTTCCGTACCGCCATCGCGGACGGTGAGGACATCGGCGAATTCATCGCCACGGCCCTCGCCCTGCTCGCCGCAGAGATCGGCGGTCCCGGCGCCGTCATCGCCAACCGGCCCGGAAGCTGGGAAGCCGAGCACGTTGCCGCCCTGCTGTCGGGCACGGTGGGCCCCGAGGATGAGTTCCCGGACATCCGGCCGGCCAGTACCAGCGAGGCCGAGCACGGCGCCCAGCTGGACGGCGGCCAGGCTGATCAGCAGCCAGCCGGGTCATGAGCCCCGGCGGAGCAGGCGCCGAGACGGGATTGCCTTACGGTGACGGCGGGACTTCTCTGGACCCGATGAGCGTGCTGCGCCGGGAGTTTCCCGCGTGGCAGTTCGACGTGCATCCCGGGGGCCTTCGGGTCTGGACGGCCTTGTGGCGTTCGGAAGACGGCCGCCACGAGCGTTACATCGTGGCCAGGACCGATGCGGAACTGCTGGCGCGGCTGCGTGCTGTGGAACAGCCGTGAGCGGGCCGCTGGTCACGCCAGACGACCATGCCAGGGCAATCAGCCAGGAATTCCCCGGCTGGGAAGCATGGCAAAGCCTCAGCGGATTGTGGCACGCGCGGATTGTCGGCTCAGTACCTCCGGTCATGGTCCACGGCGATACCGTGTGCGAAATCCGCGATCAGATCCAGGCGAAAATCAGGGAGAATTCATAATGAACAAAACAATGCTGTCAGATGCCAGCCTCCGCCGGGACACTCGCTCTGACGGAAGATATCGCTATCCTTCCCGGATAATATTCGGCGCAATTGCTGAACTTGCCGGGCACGCAAGCTACCGGCTCGACGTACTGCAATCCTGGGCCATGCGGGTGGAAAACTCCGCCGTAAGACGGCACGGGCCATACACCAGGAGATAAATTCCGGGTTCGGCTACCTCACAAAGCGGCTTCTGCGCATAGCGCGGGAGCCGCTTTGCGTCTAGAAATGCCGAGGTCGTCAGGCTCCGGCGTGGCTGCCGCCCCAGCCGGCCCTCGCCGAGATCGCCGGGTTCCGGATGCCGGGGTCGGCCCCCCGCTAGCCGGTAGCCAGTCGTGCGCGCTCCTTCCGGGAATCGGCGGCAGCGCTCCAGAGCAGGAGCAGCCCGGCTCCGGCCAGCATGGCCCCGAACGCCTTGGGGCTGAGTTCCTCGACCGCGGCCACCTTCGCCTGCACCGCTGCCAGGGTCTCGTTCATCAGATCGGGAGCGGCAGTTTGCGGACGGCGTCAGCGGCAGCCCCGGAGACTCCGGTGATGTGCGCCAGGCCGTAGACCAGCAACGCGCCGCCGAATACGACCTTCGCCACCCTGATCCACGTGTTGGCCTGGCCGAGCGCGCCGAAGAAATCGCCGATCTGAGCCAGGCCCGGGATAGTGGTCTGGGTCTCGATCGCGTTGCCCGCATCGTTGAGCGGATTCGGGCTCTGCTGCTTCGCCGCCGCTGCCGTCTTCGCCTCGGCCTGCGTGGCGAACGGTCCCTGCCACTTCACGAGCTGCTCGCTCACCTGCGGGTTGCCGGTATTGCCCTCCGCACCCTGGACGATCTGCCCCGCGTTGGCGGCAGTCCATGCCGCCGACGGGTAGGGGTATTCGATAACGAAGTCGACCAGCTCCTTTTCCGAGCTGGACTGATCCTTGTCGGACGGGGGGATCATCACGAACCACTGGTCAGTCATTTTGGCTCTCCACTTCCGAGGTTGACGCATGAATGCTGCTGCGATTCTATCAGCGGACATGGAAAACAGCCCCTTGACCTGCGGAAACACGCCCAAAAGGCCCCGGCCAGGCCGGGCGGCAAAGTTTGCGCGTAATTTATCGCGCCCGATCGCGCACGGGGGGTGGTAAATCCTTTTCAGCCGCGTGTAATGCATAGCCCTGCGCTTCCCGGCTGGCTGTCTGAATAGATCCATGCGTGCGGCTCGATCGCTGCGGTTGTTTCGTACCAGTCGCGGCCGGAGCGGCCGAGTAGCTTCGCGCCGTCTTTGGCTGCGTCGAGCCCGGCCGTGTGGCCTATCCAGGTCATCGCGCCCTGGTTGCGGCCTGCGACCCATCCGGTTTCGGTAGCGCACAGTATCGCCAGGATGTTTGCTGACCGGCCGAGGTTCATTACCGAGTCGATGGGCTCGGCCAGGCGCAGCTGGCGGCACATCTCCCGCACGTCGTCCAGCACGAGCACGGCGTGACCTTCGGCCGCGACGATCGCCAGGGCGTCGGCGAACCGGCGCGCCGTCTGCTCGCGGTCGGGCGTGCCTGCGAGGCGGAACCACAGGCCGCGGGGGCCGCCGCCTTCCCGGTCGCTGCCGAATGCCGGGGGAACCGAGGTGACGAGCTTCCCCCACTGGCCGGCGTCGCCGCCGTCCCATACAGGGTCGGCTTTCGGCTTGGGATCGAGGATCAGCACCCGCGAGTAGGGGCACAGGCCAAGCAGGGCCTTGACGAGCGTCGTCTTCCCGGCCCCGGTCTGGCCGAAGATCAGATGGTGAGCGGCGGCCTGCGGGTGCCACAGGGCACCGACCCGGTCAAGCACGCGCGGCAGGCGCACCTCGGGAAGATCGATCATGATGCGCTCCGCTGGTCGTAGTCGCGCCAGATCACTGCGCCCAGCGACCCGTAGTGGGCGCCGCATACCCAGGCGCTCCCGATGTCGCGGTCAGCTGGCCCGGCGCACGGCCGGCCGTCGGCGAGAAGCTGGCACCCGTTCCCGGCGGGCAGGAGCCGCCAGCCAAGCGCAGTGATCGCCTCACGCCAGGTCATTCGGCGGCCGGGCGGTGGGGCGGCGGGCGGCGCTGCGGGATCGTCGGCCTGGGCCTCGTCGCCGTCTTCCCAATCGTCGTCGTCGTAGTCGGGCGGCTCGATCTCCGCGGCGGCCGGGCGGCTGAACCATCCCGCGCGCGGGAGCCGCTCGCTGCGGGCCTGCTCGACGAGATCGTCGAGCCGGGCCATGTCCGCAGCCTTGTCGACTTCGGCGCGGTACCACTTCAGGGTGCCGCGGGCCTCGGAGGTCAGCCGCTTATCCGCGGTGAGCGTGTCGAGTTCGTCGGCCAGCCGCTGCCGCCGGGCCTCGAGCGCCCGGGCGTCGGCATCGCGGTCGCGCTGGCTCTTGACCTGCCGCTGCCGCGCTGTTCCCGCCGCGTAGGGCGCGGTTACCCCCGGCGGGGTCACCAGCGTGCCGCACGCAAGGCAGGCGTGCCAGATGCCACGGGGCTCGGCCACGAGCGGGGCGCCGCACTCGGGACACGGGTCGGTGGTCTGGCACGGTGTCCGCGGTTCTGACGGCGGGTCCCAGACCAGCGGCGCAGCTATGATCTCGCGTCTTTCCGAAACGGCCTGTTTCGTTTCGCTTCGCATGCGGCTCGCGCGGCTGGCCTGCGCCCGGCAGGTGTCTGAGCAGTAGCGGGCATCGCGCTTCGGCGTGAACACCCGGCCGCACCCGTCACGTTCGCACGTCCGCGGGGTGCGCATCTGAGGCGCGTTCATCCCTCACCTGTATCCGATCGCCCCAGGGCGGTCACGTTAGGCCGTCAGGTTCGCGCTCAGAAGCCTCACGCCACGACCGGCGGTTTCGGCAGCGGCGGATCATGGTGCAGTCCTTCTTGGCTGGTTCAGTTCGGTGATCTCACGTTCGATGCGGCCGGATTCCAGATCGGATGGCCTCCACAGGTCCCAGTCGGCACCAGTGGCAACGAGGGCGTATTTCCAGGTCGTCTGCTCAGGGTTCATGCGACCGGATTGTTTCTTGAGTTCGCGGTACGCGATGCGGCAGCGGCCGATGAGCTGGAGGTCAGGAAAGCCCTTCAGGTCGGGGGCGTTGTTGAAGCGCACCGTGCTGACGTGAATCCAGCGGACCCGGTGCCGCTTACACAAGGCGATGACTTCGGCCTGAAGCTCGGCTTCGGTCATTGTCCAGATCGAGGGCCGGGCGCCTACGTCCATCGCCCCGCGGAACGCCGCGTTGATGGCGTCCTTGTCCGGGCCGCGAGTCATGTCGTACTCGGTCATGGCGTTACCTCCGAACCCTTTCGTTCAAGCTGGCCGATCAGGTCGGCAGCGGCAGTCTTGATATGGGCGGGGCCGTCCCACTCGGCGAGCACCCTGAGCGCAGCCTGCACGGTTCGGGTCTCGCGGAGCGCCACGGCGGCGCACAGGGCGGCCGATCGGTCGAGGCCGGAGGTCTTCGGTGTCAGGATGGCGGCCTGTGTGGCGAGGTCGGCGTTGACGGTCATCGCGCTACCGCCGTGACGCTGCGGGTTACGCGGGGTGGCCCCGTAACGCTGTGACCTGGGCAGAGTGTCAGCAGGGGCAGAGTGTCAGGCAGAGTGTCAGTGATCAACAGGGCTCTGACCTGGGCAGAGTAGCAGGGGTTCAGCTTTCGGAGGCTTCCTGCGCGCATGCGCACGCGCGCGCGAAGGCCCCTGAGTCTCTGGCACTCTGCCACTCTGCCCAGGTCAGGGCGGGTGGCAGAGTGCCACAGGGGGGTCAGAGTGTCACTGGTCTTCTGCATGAGCGCCTCCCTCGTGCCCTGGCAGCGAGAGCCACCACTCGTTGCGGCCCTTCGGCCCGGTCGCCAGCTGCTCGGCATGGACACCTAGCTGCTTCCTGGCCCGCATGAGAGTGCTGCGGCTGAATCCCTGGACGTTCTCGGCCTCGGTCTCGATCTCCCTGCTGCGCTGCGGCGCGGCCAGGATTTTCCGCAGCCATTCGATGCATTCCATGCGCTCGGTTCGTTCTGCGCCCGATCCTGTGTCGGCGAGGATGTCGCGGACGCTGCGGCTGGACTCGCCCGTGAAGTGCAGGCGCCCGACTTCAGCATCGCCCTCGGCTGTTTCGACCGTCGCCGCTTGGACGAGGTATGTCAGGTTCGGCAGATCGAGCCTGCCGAGGTTGTTCTTGACCTGGGAAACGACGCAGCTTCCGTCGTCGGCGTCGGGGTCGCGGGCTACCGCGATGACCGAACGGACAAAGGCGGTGAACGCGCGGGAGCCGGTCACCAGGTTAAGCGGGTCGTCTCCGCCGCTCTTGTTGAAGTGGGCCAGGCCGACGACCATGCAGCCGGTGTCGTCGGCCAGGGCGCCGAGCGGTTCGAGCGCTGTTCGCATGTCCCGGTCGTTGTAGGTGTCGATACCGTGATCGATCACGGACATCAGCGGGTCGAGCGCGAGCATGGCTGCCTCGGTGCGCTTAATCTCAGCGGCTAGCAGATCGCAGTCACGCGGCAAAGTCAGTTCTATCCGCATGCTTGTTTCGACCGACTCGATTTCGACGCGGTAGACCATGCCCAGGTCGGCGCCTGCGGCAATGAGCCGTGGCACGATCGTATGCTGCCATGAATCCTCGCTGGCGCAATAGAAAACGCACCGCGGCGTGCCGTGATAGGCACCGGGAAGCGTCCCCCGGGTGATCTGCGCAGTCATCCAGATCAGCAGCAGGCTTTTACCGATCCCCTCCCGGCCGGGGATCAGGCTGACATGTGCGACCGGGAGCCGTGATTCCCAGCCCCATTGGACAGGGCGCGGCGGGATTTCTGCGGCGCTGGTCAGGATCAGGCGCCTGGATGTTTCCCCATCGTGCCAGCCATCGACCTGGGAGAGTTCCTGAACGAGACGGTCGCGGGCCGGGCCGAGTTCCAAGTCTGGTGATTCACCGATCTGGACAGCCCTGGTGCCGATTTCGATCAGCTTGCGCCGGGCGGCGTGCTCAGTGACAATGCGAGCGTAGTAGGCGGCATTTACGGCTGCGGGAACGGCAGCCATCAAGGTATGCAGATACGGGGCGCCCCCAATTTTGGCAATGAGCTTTTGCCGTCGCAATTCATCGGCGACGCTCACTGCGTCGATGGGCTTATTCTGCCGACGCATATCGAGGATGATTTCGTGGATCATCTGATGGGCAGGCCGGAAGTAATGCGCAGCCTGCAATCCGGCCGTCAGGGTGTCCTCGATCGCATCCCCAGACGTCAGCATCCCGCCGAGTACAGCCTGTTCGGCTGCGAGGTCATGCGGACTGCGCTTTGTCATCGCCCCGGCAGCTGCCGCCGCCCTCACGCCGCGCCCCGGTCGCTGGCGGCCCAGACTTCAAGACCACGCCTGCGAAACCGGTCAACCAGCCCGGCAGGCACGGCCGCAGCCAATCCGGCCGCATTGAGGTGCTCAGCTGCCCGCTCCCAGGAACGCCGCTCGCGCCGCGCTGCCACTTCATCGGAGGGCGCCCGTGCTACCGTGAGCACGTCGGAGCTCTTAGCCGGGGTAATGACGTGGCGGGCGGGTCCTCTTGGAGGGCTCGCCCGTTCTGTTATCTGTGAGGTCATGGCATTGATGAATCTTTCTAGCTTTCGATGCCGAGCATCCGGAGCAGCGATGCAGTCGGCACTACCATGCGGCGCCCAAGCTTCAGCACCGGGATATCACCACGCCTAGCTGCTTCATATGCCGAAGGTCGAGACAGCCCCAAGAGAATCCCGGCCTGCGGTACTGTAAGAGTCGGCGTTCGCATCGGATCGGGAATCAAGCCGATGTCATTACGGGCAACCCCGTCTGTGCAGGTCATAGCCCGTATGATCTCGTGCAGGATTGTGAACTTGCAAATCATTGATCATGCGCCACAAGCCAAGAGAGACGATTTTTGCAGAGCGATTCGGATGCTGCCTAATCGGTCACGAGACTATTTCTGACCTGGCATTTTCGGTGGCAGAGCGGTGACCGTTATCTTGGCCTACAAAATGCCGATATAGATATTCGCGCAAGAAACTTTTATCCCCGGCGTGTCGAGACCCTTGCTCCGCTCCTGCCATCGCGCCGTGCTCGGCCCTGGCGCCCGTCGAGATGTCCATTGTTTGCCCGGCCGCCATCGAGGGTGGTCGCGCCCGGCCCGGCGCTCGTGCGGCTGCTGGTGGCCCCGTCGAGGTGGCCATGCTCAGCCCGGCCGACCGTCGAGGTGCATCGGCCCGGCCGCCGCCTTCCGTTCAGGTGCCCGTGCTCAGCCCTGGCGCCCGTCGAGGTGTCCGCGCTCGGCCCGGCCGCCGCCGTCGAGATGCGCGTGCTCGGGCCGTGCTCGCGGCCGGCCGTCGAGGCGCGTGGTCGGGCGCCCCGGGCCGTCGAGGCGCATCGGCGTGGGCGCCGCCGTCCAGCTGCCGGTGCTCGGCCCGGCCGGCCGCCCGTCGGGCCGCCCGTGGTCAGGCCCGGCCGTCGGCCTGCACGCCGCTCTCCGTACAGCTGCCCGTGCTCGTGGCCGCCGCCGAGGCGCGCGGTCGGGCGCCCCGGGCCGTCGAGGCGCATCGGGGTGGCCGCCGCCGTCCAGCTGCCGGTGCTCGGCCCGGGCGGCCGCCCGTCGGGCCGCCCGTGGTCAGGCCCGGCCGTCGGCCTGCACGCCGCTCTCCGTACAGCTGCCCGTGCTCGTGGCCGCCGCCGAGATGCCCGGCCGGCCGTCGAGGTGGCCGTGCTCGGCCCCGGCGGCGGTCGAGATGGCCGTGCTCGGCCCCGCCGTGCTCGTTGGCGCCGTCGAGGCGCGTGATCGGGCGCCCCGGGGCCGTCGAGGCGCATCGGGGTGGCCGCCTTCCGTTCAGGTGCCCGTGCTCAGCCCTGGCGCCCCGTCGAGCCGTCCGTGCTCGGCCCGGCCGGCCGTCGAGGTGGTCGGCCCTGCCGCCGTCGAGCCGCGCGCGCTCGGCCTGGCGCTCGTGCGGATGCCTGCGGTCGGCCCGGCCGGCCGTCGAGGCGCATCGGCCGGGCCGCGGTCGAGCCGTCCGTGCTCGGCCCGGCCGTCGGCCTGCACGCCGCTGCCGTCGGCCGGGGCGCCGTCGGGCCGTCCGTACTCGGGGCGCCCGGCCGTCGAGGTGCCCCGTGCGCGGGCCGTCCGTGCTCGGCCCGGCGGCGGTCGAGGTGGTCGGCTTGGCTTGGCCGCCGTCTCCGTCCAGCTGCCCGTGCCCGTGGCCGCGCGTGTTCGGGCGCCCCGGGGCCGTCGAGCCGCATCGGCCTGGCCGCCGTCGAGCCGCAGCGCCCGCCCGTGCTCGTGGCCGCCGTCCAGGTGCGCGTGCTCGGCCTGGTGCTCGTGCGGCTGCCGCTGCCCCGGCCCGGTCTGGTGCCCGTCGAGGTGGCCATGCTCGGCCCGGCCGGCCGTCGAGGTGCGCGTGCTCGGCCCGTGCTCGTGGCCGCCGTCGAGGCGCGTGTGCTTGCCCAGAGCCCAGCGAAGGTCAGGCCAGGTCAGGTTAAGTCAGACCGTGTTAGAATTCTGGGCATGGAACAAGCCCAGACGAAAATCTTGTACCTACGCATTGACACCCAGATTGCTGACCGGCTCAAAGTGCTGGCCACGGCCGAACGCCGGAGCATCAGCCAGCAGGCAGCGTTGCTACTCGAACGCGCACTCGACGCAGAGGAAAACCGGCGCGCTGAACAATAGGAGGCACATCCCGTGAAGGGAACGACGGTCAAGCGGTGCGCGTGCCGTGATCCGGAGACGCACAAGCAGCTAGGTACTCGGTGCCCCAAGTTGAAGGGCAAGAATCACGGGGCCTGGTGGGCGCGATATGACGCACCGCCGGGCGCTGACGGAAAGCGGCGCCGCGCAGCGATCGGGCCGTTTCGCACCAAGACGCTGGCCGATGACGCGCTGGCAACCGCGCTGGCCAAGATCGGCTATGACGGGCAGGCAGCGGACCACACGTTGAAGGTTGGTCCCTATCTCAGCGGGTGGGTAGCTGCTAAGCCTCGATCCACCGGCCGATTCCGGTAGGCGGTTCCCGGCTTCGATTCCTGCACGAGGAGTCTTCCGGGGTGAGTCCGGGCGCGGGCGTCCTGCCGCTCGCCTGTCCTGCGGCTTGTCCGGGG
>Ga0335074_10009668_pt1 | contig 13472 bp, 15 predicted proteins | sample Lox_Sample_23_FD_206715 | JGI IMG/M metagenome (GOLD analysis project Ga0335074, IMG submission 206715) | Soil microbial communities from Loxahatchee National Wildlife Refuge, Florida, United States - Lox_Sample_2.3 | ecosystem: Environmental > Terrestrial > Soil > Wetlands | place: USA...
CACCCATGCCGTCCGACCCATCGCCGTCCCCTTTGGAACAGCTCAAAAATCGGACAACTCGTGTGCTACGTAACCCGGACATATCGTGTGCTACCGACACATTCCAGGCGAGGGGTGGGAGGGCCATATCTCTTCTGCTAGACTGGCTTCAAGGAGAACGACATGCCTGTTCCGGTGGAAAGATTTGCACTCTGCGATCCGATCTGGTCCGCGCTGCGCGCGCAGGCGCAGGAACTGTCGGAAAAAGAGCCGTCGCTCGCCAGTCTCGCGCATGCGACAATCTTAAATCATAAGCAGCTTGAAGATGCACTTTCCTATCATCTGGCGCAGAAAATCGGTGGCGAGGACGTCAGCGCGATGCAGGCCCGCGAAGTATTTGACGAAGCGCTCGGCGCCGATCCGGCGATCGGAGAGGCGGTACGCGCCGACCTTTCCGCGGTCTTCGAACGCGATCCCGCCTGTCACAGCTATGTGCAGGCATTCCTGTTCTTCAAGGGCTTCCATGCGCTGCAATGCCACCGCACGGCGCATTGGCTCTGGATAACGGGCCGGACGACCTTCGCCTATTTTCTGCAGAGCCGCGTCTCACAACTTTTCGCGGTCGATATCCATCCGGCCGCGCGGATGGGGCGCGGTATCATGATGGACCATGCCACGGGAATCGTGATCGGCGAAACCGCCGTGGTCGAGGATGACGTTTCCATGCTGCATGGCGTGACGCTCGGCGGTTCCGGAAAAGAGAAGGGCGACCGGCATCCCAAGATACGACGTGGGGTGCTGCTTTCCGCCGGCGCCAAGGTCCTGGGAAATATCGAAGTGGGCGAGAATTCCCGCGTCGGAGCAGGCAGCGTCGTCATTCAGCCGGTACCGGCGAACTGCACGGTCGCCGGCGTTCCCGCGCGCGTAATCGGATGCGCGGGATCGGACCACCCGTCCCAGACCATGGACCAGCGCATCGAAACGCCCGAGGCGGAGCCGCAGCAATAGCTTCGCGGCTAGTCGGCCAGGTGCCCGACTAAAGCGGCGAGCGCGGCGGTGTTTTCCGTCGATGTCAGCACGTATCTGGCCCGGCCCGCCCCGTCAAACAGGAACAGGGAATCGGAATGCATCACTTCATACGGACGGCCCGGCAACGCCGGTGTAACGGTGTAGAGTACGCGATAGCGTCGCGCGAACATGGCGACGGCATTATCACTGCCCCTTAGTCCGTCAATCTGGGGCGCGAACGCGCGGACATACCCTTTGAGGACGGCTATCGTATCACGCTTGGGATCCACACTCACAAACAGCACCCGAACATTCTGTGCGGCAGGACCAAGCTGCCGGAGGGCGGCTGCGATGTTGGCCAGTGTCGTCGGACACTCATCCGGGCAATGCGTGTAACCGAAATAGAGAAGCACGGTCTTGCCACGATAATCCGCCGCGGTGACATGTGCGGAATCGCCCGCGCGCACCATGGCAAAGCTGAGCGATGGCATTACCCCGGTGATATCGGTTGCGTCGGCGCGGGTGGTGGGACCACATCCGGTCGTGAACATCACCGTAACGATCAGCGAAGCAAACAAGAACAGGCGACACATGCGCGCCACATAACATGGCACAATCGCCGCGTGTGGTGCTGTCACGTGTCCGCGGTGTGACCAATCGTCTCTTCGCACGAGGTTGGGAGCGTTTATAAGCCTGCGCATGTCAAACCCTTCCTTGATGCGGCAATACGTCCCGACGTTCTCCGTCCGAAGGCAGGAATGGCTTGCTTATGATGCGCTGCTCCTGGTCGGCGCAGCGGTTTCGCTTGCCTGCAGGTTCCTTCCGGCAGACCTGCCGTTCTGGATGCCGTGGGACTTCTCGTGGCCGATTTTCTTGCTCACGACCCTTGCTGTCGGCTGGTTCGCGCTCGGGATTGTCCGGATGCCGGAAGCCGCGCGGCCGCCGCGCTGGCGCCAGGTATCGTTCATGCTCGGTGTCCTCGCCACCTACACGGTTCTGCAGACGCATGTCGATTACTACGCGCAACACATGTTCTTCGTCCACCGCGCGCAGCATTTCGTATTGCATCACGTCGGGGCATTTCTGATCGGGCTCGGCGCGCCTGGCGAGGCGATCTGGGCCGGCATGCCGCAATTCCTGAAACCAATACTGGCGTCAAGGCCGATACGCGGCACGGTCGATGTGATCCAGCATCCGGTGGTCGCACCGGTCCTTTTTGTCGGCCTCATTTATCTGTGGTTGATCCCGGATTTTCACACTCGCGTCATGCTTGATTCAAATTTGTATGATGTCATGAACGCCAGCATGGCAATTGATGGTATATTCTTCTGGTCGCTGATTCTGGATCCGCGGCCTCAACCGCCGGCTCGGCTCGGGTTTGGGGTACGCGCGCTACTTGTGATTGCGGTCGAGCCGTTTCAGATGGTTCTGGGAGCGATCTTGTCGCTTTCAAGCACAGACTACTATCCCGTCTATCGTATCTGCGGAAGATTCTGGGACGTCCCGGCATTGAGCGATCAGCATTATGGCGGCCTGATCATCTGGCTGCCGAGTACGCTGACGAGCCTCGCCGGAATGATCTGCGTACTTGTATCAATGCGCCTCAACGAAGAAAGGCTCGAGCATGCGTAGCGTCGTGAAATTTGTCTTGCCCGTCCTGTTTGCAGTGGCCGCTGCGCCTGTCAGCGCCGGCGACCTTACAGTCTCGAATGCCTGGTTCCGCGCGTTGCCCGGCGGCCTGCCGGCCGGAGGTTATTTCTCGCTCGAAAATTCCGGAGCGGCACCCCTCGAATTGACCGGCGCCAAGAGCCCGGCTTGCGGCAGGCTGATGCTGCATCAAAGCACGGAGAGCAACGGCATGAGTCGCATGGACGATGTCCGCAGCCTGACCGTGCCGGCCGACGGCTCAATCACTTTCGAACCCGGCGGCTATCACCTGATGTGCACGAACCCGACTGCAGCCATGACGCCGGGCAAATCGGTCCCAGTGCGCCTGCTGTTCTCGAACGGTACGCACACGGACGCGAATTTCGCTGTCAAGAACGCTGCCGGCAAATAGCGGGCAGGGCGAAGCCCAGTACCTCGGAGCGCCGGTCCGGGCGCGGTTCGGCGCCGTTCACCGGCAGCTTGCGTTGAAGCACTAGCTTTGGTGAACGGTTGGGGATACACCCACCAGAAGCATGGTCCCGGAACGGCGGACCGGCTGATGGCAAAGAGGCTTTCATGTCGCTTCTTCCGCGTGCGGCCGCATTGGAGGACGGCGGTTTCTTTTCGCGTCCGCTCGCGGAGTCGGATCCGGCGGTTGCCGGTGCCATCGAAAAGGAGCTTCGGCGGCAGCAGGACAATATCGAGCTGATCGCTTCGGAGAACATCGTCTCGCGGGCGGTGCTCTATGCCCAGGGCTCGGTCCTGACAAACAAATATGCCGAGGGTTATCCGGGCCGCCGTTATTATGGCGGCTGCGAGTGCGTCGACATCGTGGAAGAGCTGGCGATCGCGCGCGCGAAGGAATTGTTCGGCTGCGAGTTCGCCAATGTGCAACCGCATTCGGGCGCCCAGGCCAATCAGGCCGTGTTTCTCGCGCTGCTTCAACCGGGCGACACGTTTATGGGTCTCGCGCTCGATGCCGGAGGACATCTGACTCATGGCTCGCCCGTCAATGAATCCGGGAAATGGTTCCGCCCCGTTGCCTACGGCGTGCGGCGCCAGGACCAGCAGATCGACATGGATGTTGTCGAGGCGCTTGCGATGGAGCACCGGCCCAAGCTCATTATTGCCGGCGGGTCGGCCTATGCGCGCTTTATCGACTTCGCCGCGTTTCGCAGGATCGCCGATTCGGTAGGCGCCGTATTCATGGTCGACATGGCGCATTTTGCGGGCCTCGTGGCCGGCGGTGTTCACCCAAGCCCGCTGGATTATGCGCACGTCGTCACAACCACGACGCACAAGACGCTGCGAGGTCCGCGCGGCGGCATGGTGTTGAGCCGCGATCCCGATCTCGGCAAGAAGATCAATTCGGCAGTATTCCCCGGCCTTCAGGGCGGTCCGCTCATGCATGTGATTGCAGCAAAGGCGGTTGCGCTTGGCGAGGCGCTGAAACCCGAATTCCGCACCTATGCGAAAGCCGTTGTAGAGAACGCGAAGACGCTCGCGCAAACCCTCCAGTCGCATGGCCTAGATATCGTCTCGGGTGGCACGGACACCCATCTCATGCTCGTGGATCTGAGGCCGAAAAAGGCGACCGGCCGCGCGGCGGAAAAAGCCCTCGACCGCGCCCGCATCACCTGCAACAAGAACGCAATTCCGTTCGACACCGAAAAGCCTGCGATCACATCGGGCATCCGGCTGGGCACGCCTGCGGGTACGACGCGCGGTTTCGGGCCGGTCGAATTCCGGGAGATCGGCAGGATGATCGTCGAGATCGTCGAGGCCGTGGCACGGAACGGCGAGGAGGGAGATCCCGAATGCGAGGCACGCATCCGGGTTCGTGTCGGCGAGCTTTGCCGCGCCTTTCCCGTCTATCAGCAAATGACATCGGCAACGGAAGCGATTTCGTGATTTGGAAATTTGATAATTATTAGAGGAGACGCAAGCGTAGATGCGCTGCCCGTTTTGCGGACACGACGACTCTCAGGTCAAGGATAGCCGTCCCAGCGAAGACAACTCCGCCATACGCCGCCGCCGCCATTGCCCGGCCTGCGGGGGACGTTTTACGACGTTCGAGCGCGTCCAGCTGCGCGAACTGATCGTCGTCAAGAAAACCGGTCGCCGCGAGCCGTTCGAGCGTGACAAGCTGGAACGTTCGCTCGCGCATGCGCTGCGCAAACGCCCGGTCGAAGCCGAGCGCGTCGACCGGATGATTACCGGCATCGTGCGGCGCCTGGAAAGCATGGGCGAGAACGAAATTCCGTCCAGCGTCATCGGCGAACTCGTCATGCAGGCTCTCGCCAGCCTCGACAAGGTCGCCTATGTCCGTTTTGCTTCCGTCTATCGCAATTTCCGCGAGATGAAGGATTTCGAAGCGCTGATCGGTGAGATGGAGAGCACCGATCGCGACTGATCCGCTGCGGCATCCGATCGATACGCATCACATGCGTCATGCGCTGCGGCTGGCCGAGCGCGCGCTCGGAGAGACCGCTCCCAATCCGGCAGTCGGCTGCGTCATCCTTTCCAGGGAGGGAAGGGTGGTCGGGCGCGGGCGCACCGGGCGGGGAGGGCGTCCCCATGCCGAGACAATTGCGCTTGCCGAGGCCGGCGAGGCTTCTCGCGACGCGACGGCCTATGTCACGCTCGAGCCCTGTTCACATCAAGGCAGGACGCCGCCCTGTGCAGACGCACTCGCAAGCGCCGGCATCGCCCGGGTGGTGGCGGCGATCGGAGATCCCGACCCCCGCGTGAGTGGGGCAGGCTTTGACCGGTTGCGCGGCTGTGGCGTCGAGGTTGTAACAGATGTCTTGAAGGACGAAGCCGCCGCGCTCAATGCCGGATTCTTCCTACGCATTCTGGAACGGCGTCCCCTCGTCACACTGAAGATTGCCGCCAGTGCGGACGGGCGCACAGCAAGCGCCGGCGGCGAAAGCCGGTGGATCACCGGCGCGGAGGCGCGCCGCTTCGCGCATCTCTTGCGTGCCAGGCACGACGCCCTCCTCATCGGCGTGGAGACCGCGCTCGCAGATGATCCCGTGCTGACATGCCGACTGCCGGGTCTCGAAGGCCGTTCTCCGATCCGGATCGTGCTCGACAGCCGTCTGCGTCTGCCGCCGTCATCGAGGCTTGCGCAGACGGCACGCCAAATACCGACCTGGGTGTTCACGGCCGCAGAGGGCGGAAGTGAACTTCGCGAACGCGGAATGGAAATCTTCGTGGTCGGCCGCGATGCGCGCGGACGGCCGGACATCGCCGCCGTGCTCCGCGCGCTCGCGGGCCGCGGCATCACGCGCCTGCTCGTGGAAGGCGGCGCCGGCGTCCATGCCAGCTTCGTGGATCGCGGGTTCGCGGACCGTCTCGAAATTTTTCGCGCACCGTTGATGCTGGGCTCCGCGGGCCAACCGGCCATAGGCGCGCTGGCAGCGCTCGGTCTCGACGAAGCGCCGCGCTTTGTTCCCACGGGTACCCGGCGTCTCGGCGCGGACCTGCTGGAGAGCTTCACGTCCGCAAACTAACAGGTGCATACCTGGAACCGCGAATGCTCGTCAGCTTGCGCGGACGTCTGTGTATCCGGATCGGCATTGGCGTGGTCCTGCCCTTTCCGGATGACGAACGGGATCGGCCTGTGCCGGAAAATTTTTTATGAGATGATATCGCCGAAAGACGTGCGCGGGTCTAACGTGGAAACTTCCGTTGCTTCGCCCCGAGGGCGCCACAAGAGGTTTCCGATGCTCCAGATTCACGCCGGTTCGGGCAAATGCATTTTCGGCTGCGGGCTGGCGCTCGCACTAATACTTCTACTTCCGCCCGGCAGTGCGCAGGCGCAGGGTGAGACAGTGCTGTATTCGTTTCAGGGTGGAAATGACGGCGCGTATCCCTATGCGGGCCTGCTGATGGATAAGTCCGGCAACCTCTATGGCAGCACCTATTGGGGCGGCGGTTCGGGCTGCGACGACAAACTCGGCTGCGGCACGATCTTCGAACTCCCGGCCGGCGGCAGCGAAACGGTGATCCATCCCTTTGCGGGGCGGCCCAAGGACGGCGCATGGCCGGCGGCCGCCGTGATCGCCGATAAGGCAGGCAATCTCTATGGCACGACCTATGAAGGCGGACATGACAATACGGGCACCGTGTTCGAGATTTCGTCCGGCGGGACAGAATCGCTGCTTTATCCCTTCACCGGAAGCAGCGGCGGATATCCGGTTGCGCCGCTCATCGCGGATGCGAAGGGAAATCTTTACGGGACCACTTCGGCAGGCGGCGCCGACAACGCCGGCACGGTCTTCGCGATTGCAGCCGGCGGAACGGAGACGGTGCTCTATTCCTTCGGGAGCGGGACGGACGGAGCGGAACCGTTGGGTGGCCTGCTCGCCGACAAGGCCGGCAATCTTTACGGAACAACATTTGCCGGGGGCACCAGAAATGCCGGAACCATCTTCGAAATCGCGCCAGGTGGAACGGAGACTGTGCTATATTCCTTCACGGGCAAGGCTGACGGTGGTTATCCCACGGCCGGTCTGATCGCGGACAAATCGGGAAATCTTTACGGAACGACCGAATCTGGCGGAGAAGGACGCGTTGGCACGATCTTCGAATACGCGGCGGGCGGAGCGGAGAGCGTGCTTCACGCCTTCAGCGAAAAGGAAGGCGACGGCGAATATCCCTGGGCCAGCCTGGTCATGGATAAGGCCGGCAACCTTTACGGCACGACGGCTGGTGGCGGAAAATACAACGCGGGTGCGGTTTTCGAGGTCTCGCCGCAAGGCGCCGAAACCCTGGTTTATTCCTTCGCCGGCGGCAGCGACGGCGCTGACCCCGTGGCGCCACTGATCATGGACAAGGCCGGCAATCTCTATGGCACCACGCAAATGGGCGGCACCGGCACAGCCTGCGAGAACGGCTGCGGCACGATCTTCGAGATCGCAAAGTAAAGCGGCCGTGTGCTCTCGCCAGCACCGCCCAAATGTTCTAGGATTTCCCGCATGCGCCCGCATGGAAGGAGCGGAGCACGAGCCGTTCCGGTTGGCAGATGGCGCCTCAAGGGGGATTGCATGATGAAAACCAAGTTTTGTCCGATGCTCGGCGCATCGCTTCTGGCCGTCGCGGCTGCTGCCCCGTCCGCCGGCAGTTCATCGGCACATCCGACCTATTATCCCTATTTGCGTGGGACTCGACCCCTCGATCCGAACCGGCCGCTCATGCATGCGGGCCCTTACGAAGCACCATACCTGGCTCCTGGAAAGAGCAAATCAGGCACATGGGCGGACGTCTCGACGACGCTTCCGTTCTCGCATGGACCCTGGGGTCCGATGCTGATGACGGACGGTACGGTTCTTGTGCTCGATTATTGTTCGGACCCGGGACAATGGTACCGGCTGACTCCAGACAACAAGGGCAAGTATACCGACGGCAGTTGGACTGCGGTCGCGCCCATGCCGTCGGGCTATTCGCCGCTCTACTTTGCGCAACAGGTTCTGGCGAACGGCAATGCCATCATGAATGGCGGCGAGTACAATGTCTGCAACGGTGACTGGACCAATAAGGGCGCGATGTTTGACAACGCGACCAACACATGGACGTCCGTCAGCCCGCCTACCGGTTGGACATCAATCGGCGACGCGGAAAGCATCGTTTTGCCCAGCGGTACCTACATGCTGGCCGATTGCTGCGACGATCCCAGCGAGCAGGCCCTCGCTTCGATCAGCGGCACGACGGTGAACTGGACCACTTCGCAGGCCTGTTCCGACACTTGCCTCAGCAATGCCGGGTTTACGGCACTCCCAGATGGAGATGTTTTTCTCGTTGAGGGCGCGAACTCCGGGAACAACAATTACTGGGTCTATGACACCAGCACAGGAACGTGGAGCCTCGTTGGAGAAACGGCGGATTATGTCGGCTTCGACATGGGCCCGGCACCGCTGACGCCGGAAGGACCGAAGGGCGGAACGATTATTCAATTTACCGGCGCTGCGTCGCCGGGCGTCAACGACGTCTATTCGGTCGCCAACGGCAAGTGGACCTCGGGACCGGTGATGAGCGTCGGCAACGTCACCTATGTTTCTGCAGGCGGCCCGGCCGCAACGCTGCCTGACGGAAATATCCTCGTCCAGGCGAGTCCCGGACTGACAGAGACGCCGTCGCATTTCTGGGAGTTCGCGATCAACAAGAAGGGCAAAGCGGTCGCGACACAGGTGAATGATCCCAAGGAAGCGCCCGAGACATCGCCTTTCGAAAGCAATCTGCTCGTTCTTCCTACCGGGGAGGTTCTCTGGGATAACAGCCAGGTGAGCCCCAGCGAGGTCGCGGTCTACACGCCGAAAGGCAAGCCGAGATCGAGTTGGCTGCCGCATGTTTCCAGCGTTTCTGCGACGCTCACGGTTGGCAGTACCGGAAATGCCATTTCCGGTACCAACTTCAACGGTTGGGATCTGGGCGGCGCCCAGGGCTTTACGGCACAGGAAGCAACGAACTTCCCGTTGGTGCGCGTTACCAACACCAAATCCGGGGATGTCTGTTTCGGGCGCAGCTACAATTTCGCCACCATGGGCGTGTGGACGCGAGGCACGACAAACGCCGAGTTCGATATTCCCGCCAGTTGCGAGACGGGGGCGAGCACGCTCCAGGTTATCGTCAATGGCGTCGCTTCAAAGGGAGTATCGGTCACGCTGAAGGGCTGAAACCAGGCTGCGGTTGCGGCCCTGCATCCTCGGCCGGCATAGCGGTGGAGTTGGATTCCCTGGACTGGCACCCGATATTGGCGTCCGGCGTCAGCACGGCCTAAAAGGGGTTATGTTTACGGGAATCGTCACGGACATCGGTACGGTGCGCCGCATTGAAAAGCGCGGCGACACGCATGTCGAAATCGGAACGCATTTCGACGCCGGAGAAATCCAGGTCGGTGCGTCGATAGCCTGTGCGGGCGTCTGCCTGACTGTCGTCGAAAAGGGATCGTCGACCGACCGGTGGTTTGCGGTCACGGCCTCCGAGGAGACCCTGTCGAAGACGAATCTTGGCGCTTGGGCTGTTGGTCATCGTGTTAACCTCGAACGACCGCTTCGCGTTGGAGACGAGCTCGGCGGTCATATCGTGAGCGGTCATGTCGACGGCACGGCGGAAATATTGAGCGTCGCACCCGAGGGCGAATCCGTACGCATGACATTCAGCATTCCATCGGATTTCACGCGATTCGTCGCCCCGAAAGGTTCCGTGGCGCTCGAAGGCGTTTCATTGACCGTGAACGACGTGGACGGACGGCATTTCGGCGTAAACCTCATACCCCACACGCTGAAAGTAACGACGCTGGGAGAAGCGCAAACGGGGGACCGCGTGAACTTCGAAATCGACCTGCTCGCGCGATATGTGGCGCGGCTGGTGCGGGCCTAGCGATGTTTCGCGATTATCTCTCCTCGATCGACGAGCTGATCGAAGAAGCGCGCAACGGACGCATGTTCATTCTTGTCGATGCGGAAGATCGCGAGAATGAGGGTGATCTCGTGATTCCGGCGCAGATGTGCACACCGCAGGCCGTCAATTTCATGGCGAAATACGGGCGCGGACTTATCTGCCTCGCGCTTACGCAGGAGCGCGCAAATGCTTTGCGCATTCCGATGATGACCAATATCAACGGGACGGCCCATCAGACTGCTTTCACGGTTTCAATAGAAGCCAAGGAAGGAATTTCCACGGGCATATCTGCGCACGACCGGGCGCATACGATTTCGGTTGCGATCGACGCCACAAAAGGGCCGGACGATATCGTAATGCCGGGTCACGTGTTCCCGCTCGTCGCCCGACATGGCGGCGCGCTTGTGCGCGCGGGGCACACGGAATCCGCAGTGGATATTGCACGGCTGGCCGGTCTTTATCCTGCCAGCGTGATTTGCGAGATCATGAAAGACGACGGCACCATGGCGCGGCTGCCGGACCTTGTTCAGTTTTCCCAACTCCACGGCCTCAAGATCGGAACCATCGCCGATCTCATCGCCTATCGACGGCGGTATGATCACTTCGTCCAGCGTACGGTGGAAAGCGAATTCCAAAGTCACTACGGCGGCGCCTGGCGGCTCTTTGTGTACGTCAATACCATCGAATATGCGGAACACATCGCGCTGGTAAAGGGCGACATCGGCGGACCCGAACCTGTTCTCGTCCGCATGCATGCGCTCAACATTTTCTCCGACATGCTCGGCTATGCGTCTTACGAAAAGGATACGCTTGCAGAGGCCATGCGGATCGTGGCCGAAGCCGGCCGCGGCGTGGTCGTGGTGTTGCGCCAGACGCGACCGACGTTCGTGTCCGATGTTGTGCTTCGGCGCACGGCAGACGACGCGGACCGCCGCAGGGTGAAGGAATTTGGCGTCGGCGCGCAGATACTGCTCGACCTCGGAATCAGCGACATGATTTTGCTGACCGATACGCCGCAAAAGAAGGTTGTGGCGCTCGATGGCTACGGGCTCAATATCATGGATACGCGTCCCATTCGCGGCCTGAGACAGGACAAAGCCCAATGACGGCGAAAATCCTCATCGTGGAAGCGCGGTTCTATCCGCACATTTCCAATGCGCTTCTCGATGGCGCGACGGCGGCGCTGGAACGGGCCGGCGCACAATTCGAACGCGTCACCGTCCCCGGTGCCCTGGAAATACCTCCGGCCATCATGGTCGCCGCTCGCGCCGGCGAAGATTTGGCGAGAAGCTATGACGGTTATGTTGCTCTCGGCTGCGTCATTCGCGGTGAAACATATCACTTCGAGATCGTCGCATCGGAATCGGCGCGCGGTCTGATGGATCTGGGCCTGCAGCATGGCCTTTGCGTCGGCAACGGGATTCTCACTTGCAACACAGAAGAGCAGGCGATAGCCCGCGCCGACCGTCAGGGACAAGATAAGGGGGGCGATGCGGCGCGCGCCTGTCTCGCGCTCGTCGAGCTCCGGTCAAGAATGGCGGCGCGACGGTGATGCCTGCGGCTTCGCAAACAAATTTCAACGTGCATCCGGGTCGGCGCTCGGCCCGGCTTGCCGCCGTGCAAGCGCTTTACCAGATGGAATTGACCGGCAGCGACGCGGAAACAGTCGCACAGGAATTCTGCGAGCATCGGTTTCGGGACGGGGAGGAGTGCGCCGATGAGGACCTCTTCCGCCGCATTGTAGCCGGCGTCCCGCATCATCAGATCGACGTTGATCGCGCCGTTGCGTCCTCGCTCACGAGGGACTGGAAACTGCAGCGCATCGATTCCATCCTGCGCGCCATTTTGCGGGCCGCCACGTTCGAACTGATCGGACGGGAAGACGTACCCGCACGCGTTGTGATTGACGAATACATCGAGATCGCCCGCCGTTTCTGCGACACCGACGAGTGCGGTTTCGTCAACGCAGTGCTCGACCGGCTTGCTCATGCCCATCGACCCGCCGAATTCGGCTCTGCCGAGGATGAAAGCAAGACCTGAGGAATCCGGGCGGCCAGGCGAATTCGAGCTTATTGCCCGGATTTTCGCGCCGCTCGCCCGCAATGCGCCCGGCGCATTCGATCTCACCGACGACGTTGCCCTTCTTACCCCCCCGCCCGGACACGAAATTGTTCTCAAGACAGATTCGCTGATCGAGGGCGTGCATTTCCGCCGCGACGATCCGGCTTCGACAGTCGGTCGCAAGGCTTTGCGGCGCGCGCTTTCGGACCTCGCGGCAAAGGGTGCCGAACCGGCAGGTTATTTGCTCGCACTGGCTTTGCCGCGGTGGCCCGACATGGCGTGGCTGGAAGAATTCGCTCGAGGCCTGGCGCTCGATCAGGAGGAGTTCAAATTATCGCTCGTGGGCGGAGAAACAAATGCCACGCCGGGGCCTGTTACGCTTACGATAACCGCGCTGGGATTTGTACGTAACGGCGCGCTCATCCGGCGAAAGGGAGCCAAACCGGGAGATGCAGTTTTCGTTACCGGTAAGATCGGCGATGCCGGAGCCGGACTCGCGGTGCTTGAACAGTCGCAACACACCCGGCAAACAAACCTATCGTCCCCGCGGAACTATAAATTTCTGATCGCCCGCTACCGCCTTCCAGCTCCGAGGCTCGGATTCGGACGTTCGCTCGCCGGACTGGCGAGTGCCTCCATAGATGTTTCGGACGGGCTTCTGGCCGACCTCGAACACATTGCCGATGTTTCCGGAGTGCGGATCGAAGTTGAAGCAAACGCGATTCCCTTATCCGCCGGGCTCCGCGAACTTTGGGGTGATGGGCCCGAGGTACGGCTGCGGGCTGCGACCGCGGGCGACGATTACGAAATCGCTTTCACGGCACCGTCGGCAGCCGGGGCAATGATTCGCAGGACCGCACGCCAAACGGGAACGGAGGTGACCCTGATCGGCCGCGCCGTCTCGGGGCGCGGCGCGGCATTTCTTGACGGATCCGGTGTGGAGATTCCGGTCAAACGCCGCGGTTACACGCACTTCTGAGAGCGCCCGCGCGGGCTCGCTTGGGGCCGCTCTGGCTCAACTGTCGCATCTTGCGCTGCGGCGTTGCCTCGCCTTGCAGCTTTTGGCATGTTCCGCCGCTTTTTTGGCCGGCCAGGCCGGTATCCGGGCAGGGGAATTCGCGCGCGCCGATCGGGCATCCGCGCGGTGCGTATCCGCTCAAATGAAGGAAGAAACGATGAGCCTGCAGCTTATTCTCATCCTGGTCTGCGGCGCGTTGGCGCTGCTTTACGGGGCATGGACCGTCCGCGACGTGCTCTCGAAGAGTGCGGGCAACGCGCGCATGCAGGAAATCGCCGCCGCCATCCAGGAAGGGGCTGCCGCCTATCTCAATCGTCAGTACACGACGATTGCCATTGCGGGCGTTGTCATTCTC
>Ga0335074_10009669_pt1 | contig 13472 bp, 9 predicted proteins | sample Lox_Sample_23_FD_206715 | JGI IMG/M metagenome (GOLD analysis project Ga0335074, IMG submission 206715) | Soil microbial communities from Loxahatchee National Wildlife Refuge, Florida, United States - Lox_Sample_2.3 | ecosystem: Environmental > Terrestrial > Soil > Wetlands | place: USA: Florida...
CCAACGCGTCCGCCTTTGCTTTTCACTTCTTCAATGAAATCCGTCATGTCGTATTTCGATTGTTCCGGAATCAGATTGAGCCGGTCACGACGGACGATATACATTCCGGTATTCACCAGAAAGCTGTATTGCGGCTTTTCTGAGATCCGTGCCAGGCTTCCCCCCTTTTCAAGTTCACAGATTCCGTAAGGAATGTGATAGTCCTTTAGTGAAGCAACCAGCGTGAGATCATACTGGTTGTCCTCATGAAATGAAACGAGCTCGGCGAGATCAGCCTGAATCACAATGTCGCAGTTGGTGACGATCAAATTCTGCGGGACTGGCAAATAGAGATCTCGCAGACTGCCTGCCGTCCCCCGTTGCTCTCTTTCTTCGAGGAAGGATACAGAATACGACGGCGCCAGTTCTTCAAAGTACGATTTGATGATCTTCGACTTGTAATTGATCGACAGAATGAAATGGTCAAGGCCAAAGCTCTGAAGTTGATCAATGATGATTTCAATGACCGTACGATCGCCAACTGGAATAAGCGGCTTGGGAAGAACATTCGTAAACGGCGCGAGACGCGTCCCCAGGCCTCCTGCCATAATCACGACCGGGAGGCTCAAACGGCGTTTCTGCTTTGCAACAGCATCGCTCTGAAAGAGATCCTTCCAGAACACCAGCCGTACAACTTCTTGCGCCGGATTCACAACTGGGATGCAAATGATGTTCTTCACCAGCATCTCAGCGCGAATTCTGTCTGTTCCAACACCTTCGTGAGCGACAGATGGCTCCCGATTGCAGATATGAAGCACTTGCGCCTTCAGGTCTCCATCAGAGAGAATCCACCGTCGTATGTCACCGTCGGTAAGTGAGCCGACCAGGCGCGACTCGGCATCGACAACAAACACGATCTTCTCCTCGGTCTTCTCCAACTGCTCCATCGCCTGGCGGATTGTATGCGTTTCGGGGACCAGGAATAATTTGACGTCTTCATTCACGCGGCTCATTGACGTTGTTCCATTAGGAGTTGACATAAGTCTCGGTTAGATCCTGCGCTTCTTCAGTTCGGCAGGTCGTAAAAACTCTTCTTCAGAAAGTTGTCTGAGATGGCCACATCGCTCAAGACATTCTTGATACGTTCGCTGGTGCGGCCGTCGCGGTACCGGTCGTATGGATTGCGCATGCCGTGTAGCGAAGCGCGAAACCCCGATGATATTGCACGCCTGATTGCACTCAAGATTGCGTCTCTATTGCAAGGAACATCAATGACATTTCTTGCCCGGATGCGACCACGCTGGCGATCTCCAACATTGACCACAGGCATGTGAAATGAGGGTGCTTCGATCAAGCCGCTTGAAGAATTGCCGACCATAACTGCAAGATGCCGCAGGCAACTGAGATAGCGAAGATGACCGAGGTGCGGAAACCACTTGAATCTTTCCGGCCGGGCAGCGCAAGCTGCCCTCAGATACGCGTTGATCGCCGCACCGTTCGCATCGGCATTTGCCATGGTGAGAATTGCCCTCAGACCGCTCGCCTTTACTGCTGCCATCAGCTGACGGATTTGTACCTCGGTGGAACAAACATCTCGTGTTGCGGGGTGAAAAGTAACCAGACCGACCGCGCCCTTCAGTGAGAAGTCCAGTTCTCGTTCCAACTGCGGTCGTGTCAGAAGTGTCGCGTGATGGACTTGGTCCAGCCCAGGCGCGCCAAATGCGAACACCGTTTCCGGAGTTTCTCCCATCTGGATGATACGGCGACGATAGCACTCAGTTGCGGCAAAATGAAGCGACGACATTTTTGTGATTGCGTGCCGGACCGCTTCATCGACGGCGCCTTCGCTGCGCTCACCTCCATGAATGTGCGCAATCGGAACTCTCAACATCAATGCAGCGATCGCGGGCGCAAGTAGTTCGAATCTGTCTCCTAGCAGAACCACAATATCCGGTCGCAGTTCCCTGAGAGCCGTGGCGAACCTGCATAACCCGCGTCCAACCGATTCCGCGTTCGCGAGTCCGCTCTTGCCTTTTAGTTTTAAGTCGATCCGCCGGTCGATTTTATGGCCGTCGGCTTCAATTTCGCGCACGGTGAACCCAAAGTCCCGCGCTAGATGCGTTCCCGACGCAATCAATTGCAGCCTGAGATGCGCATCGCTACGAATGCATTCGATAAGGTTTCGAAGCAGTCCGTATTCAGCTCGGCTGGTTGTAACAACACAGATCTTTCGTCGACCCATTCTTATTTGCCAAAGTAATACGTCTTCGAACGTGATCGGAGCGAGGACACAATGGCGCGAGACACTGTTTAGGACCCCATCGAAACCGCTGTTATTACAGGCTCGGCCTCGCGCCATATGCGATCTCTACCCATTTGCGCCATGATTCGCCCGATTCCTGTCGCGGTTGTGCCATACCTCTTGATCTGCGCTGCCATTTCTTCCTTCTTTGCGTCAGAAAACCGGAAGCTATATTGGACTGGCTGATCGAACCTGTACTCTGCAATTGGCGTTCCAAGCGGGCTACGCAGCCAGCTCGCGACATCATAATTCATCAAAATGCAGGGATTGCTTTCATTTCGGTCAGCTCCCCAAATGTTGTGTACCCGGCCCGAGCAATATGCCCGAATGTCCCTAAGGCTGTCTGCCTCCGCCGCATCATATGACAATCGATCTTTGAACATCTCTGCAACTGTTTGAAAGACGTAGTCAACCCATTGATCCATGACAGCCAGACTCATTGCGGTATGCGTCTGAATAAGGTTGATTCCGATCTCCCCTTTCAACAATTTGTCGTAGTTGTCTTCCGCATAGATATACTGGCGCAACTCTTCTTCCGAATCCCACAACTCCTCCCGCGTGAGCCGGATAAACGAATCAAAGACGGCCTTAACCTGTAGCGGGGCCGCACCGATATCTGCGACGAGCTTTTGCAGAAGGTCAATAATCGGAATATTGTTTTGACGCATGAGCCTAAGCAAGCCGTTGAATCCCCCGCCGTTGTACACCACGGCCACCATGAGATGCACCTTGCGCGCGTTCTGGTAGTCTTCAAACGACATCGTGCTTGTTGAACTGACCACCTCCTCAATCTCGACAGCAATGCGACCATTCCCAAGCTTCGCAAAGTCACGAGGCAAAATGCGAAAATGCGATCCGATTTTATGCGTGGCGCGGCTGAACGCCGTATTAAGTTGGGTGCCATTGAGCAGCATGCATGTGTACACTTCTACGACGTTGATGCCGGATTCGAGTACCTGTGAGATCGAGTTCATGTGCCGTTCATACGAGTCTCCCGGCAGACCAAGTATGAGTTCGGAAAAGGTCGGCAGGCCGAATTCCTGATAGACACTCGCCAGCGCCATCATTTGCGAGGTGCTGATGTTATCGCGATGAATCTCCTTTAGGACCACCGGATCCATCGATTGAACGGACATCCACATTGACATGGACCCCTTCAGTTTTCGGAGCGCTTGCGCGATGCGCTCTTTTTTGTTCTTTCCGGTTGAGGCAAATATTGATCGCGGCCAGTTTTGACTCTCTTGAATTTTGGCAATATGCTCGACGATCTCGTAGTCCCGTTCATACATGGCGAAGTTTGGGTCCGCGAACGTTAAATTGGAGATAAGAATTGGCGCATTTCGCACGGTCGAAGCAATATAGTCCAGTTCTTCCTTCACTCGCTCCGTGCTAAAAAAGTTCACCTTCGAGATCAGCTGGTTGCCCTCATGGCAGAATGCGCAGGAAAACGGGCATCCGCGATTTGTCTCCATCATCGGGGAGAGCTTGCCATCGAAGAATTTATCCATGAAGCCCGTCAGATAAGGCGATGGAATTTCGTCGAGCAGGCGCCGCCGGGGGAGCAGGATCCCTTTCACGACCTCGGAATCACTGATACGATGGATGAAGCCGTCGATCGGCGCTGCCTTCATCTTCTCCCGGTCGAGGCCAGAATCCATTGCCCGTTTCAGCAATGCGGAAAATGCCTCCTCGCCTTCCAGGTACGCGTAGAAGTCAATAAGGCTGTGGCGCTTGATGAACTGCTCTCGCCCCTCATCTTCCAACGGGATATTTGGACCTCCCATAACGCAGATCGTCTTTGGTGTAAGCGCCCGAACCATGCGAAAGAATTCCAATCCCAAGTTGAAATTCCACGGATAGTTACTCATGCCCAGGATATCTGGCGGCGCATCCTGAATGGCCTGTTCCAGATCATCAACATACTTGAATAATCTTATGTCGATTTCTGAACCAAAGACCTTTGAAGCATAGGCTGCGACGAATCCAACATTGAGCGGAAACGCGTCGGTCGCGAGAGACAACGTTGTATAAGTAAGGTCACCTAGATAGATCTTCAGCGGCGCACTCGTTCTTAACTGGCCATTTGTCATATTCGCCTCCGTGCTGCGACGGCGTTCATGGGGAAGCCGTCAAATGGAATATTGAGATACTTACGCACACCGTTGCTGCGTGGCGCGTCACTACGCTTCGTCATGCATACTCAATCGGCGCCGCGCAACTCAATGCACTCAGACTGTCAAGCAAGGTCGTTCCAACGAATTATCTCGTCCTCGTTTACGCCCCTACGGAGAGTGTGCCCACTCAGAAGTTTAAGAAACTTTGGGGCAATTCCGTTTCCGGGGCGTTTAATTGCGAGGTCCTCAGCGCGCAGCTGGTGCCCGGCGGGCAAGTCGCGTGTCGCGATCACGCTCTTTCTCGCGACCTGGATATTCGGCATCTCGCAAGGCGCTGGGCCCTTGATCCCGTCGCCGAGAGCGGATTCGACGTTCCGGATGGCTGCGACCATTTGCTTCAGCGCAGCGGGTTCGAGCGATGCTGCATGGTCTGGACCGGGGAGCGATCGGTCAAGGGTAAAATGCTTTTCGATGACTTGAGCGCCCAAAGCCACGGCAGCCACGGCAATCTCGATGCCTTCCGTATGATCGGAATAGCCGACCGGTAGACGAAAGGCTGACTGCAGCGTCTGCATCGCACGGAGATTGATTTCGCCAACGGGCGCCGGGTATTCTGTAACACAGTGCAAAAGCGTGATAGGAACGGTTTTCGCACCCTGGAGCGCAGAAACAGCTTCCTCGACTTCTCCAAGCGTTGCCATGCCCGTGGACAAAATGACCGGCCGGCCCTTTTCTGCGATATATTGAAGAAGCGGAAGATTGGTGATTTCTCCTGATGGCACCTTAAACTGCGCTACACCAAGCGCATCAAGAAGATCGACGCTTCCCTCATCGAACGGGCTCGACAGAAAGTCGATGTTGATTTGCCGGCACCTCTCGATGAGTTGCTGATGAACCTCGGCACTCAGCTCCAGTCGCTGCAGCATCTCAAAGTGAGATTCTGTTTTACTGGTTTGCCGTTCTTGATACTGAGCCTTCATGGTTGACTTCGAAGCGATGCGATCCGCCCGAAACGTCTGAAACTTGACCGCATCGGCGCCACAGTCCTTTGCCGCTTTCACAAGCTGCAAGGCGAGATCAGCCGATCCATTGTGGTTTACACCAGCTTCGGCAATAACGTAGACACGCGCCATAAAGTTACGCCTTAATGCGGCGAGCGGGACAGCCCACATACACACCTGGCTCACTAAGGTCAGATATCACAGTGGCTCCGGCGCCAATAAAGCAGTTGGGAACAATCGTCTTACCTTCAATGATCGTGGCGCCCGCTCCAATCATCGAAAAACGGCCCACCTTCACTCCGCCGGAGATGGTAGCGCCCGATGCGGCATGTACCCACTCGTCGAGGGCGACGTCATGCTCAACTGTGCAGTTGGTGTTCACGATTGCACCTCGGCCAATCCGGGCCCCGCTGTTTATAACTGCACCGTCCATCACCACCGCACCTTCGCCGAGAGAAACATCCTCGTTCACGATCGCGTTTGGAGAGACGATCGGCGGGAAGGAAATGGGAAGACGATGCAACTCCTCCCACAGTGATCGGCGAACATTCCCAAATCCCACCTGGCCAATGCCGAGCACTGCATTGAGGCCTGTATGCTCAATTGCCAATTGCGACAGCCTGTCATCGAGACCGAGAAACGGGACGCGCATCAGATCGCCGCTATTCTCCAGAGCCGTGTAGCCGAGAATATTGAACCAACCCAGCTTATGAAGAATGCTGACAATAACCTTCGCATGACCGCCGCCTCCGACGACAACAATGGATTTCATAACAGACTCGCTGAGTGCTCTCTCGACTCAATCATGTATGAAGTCGCTCGTTCAGAAATGCAGGTAGGCTGCTCGCTTGTTCGGCGCGCAACCGTGCAGTGCTTCGGATGCGGTTCCGCAAACTCTCGCCCTGTTCCAGGTAAGATCGCGCCAAAATCATCATTTCGTCAATCTCCCCGTCTCCGGGAAGCGCGTCGAATTGCCGCGTCACTTGGTAGTTCAACACTTCGGGAAGGCTGCTCATCTTCGAAGCGCGAGATCCCAGGAAAATGCAGGGAGTCCCGCCGAGCGAAGCAAGAATTGATGGATGGTAGCGGCCTGTAATAAAGAGCCGGGCATTGGCCAATACTGCTCCGCACATGAGGATTGGAGCATTCGCGGGCACGACGCCAATCTCCTTTTCCGCAGCAACCCGTTCTAAGAACGAATCCGGCAAGTCGCTTTCGACGAGATAAATACTAAGACCCAGCTTCCTTGACGCGTCCACCAGGCGGCCATAACTTTCCACGGCCCTGTCAGGACTCCATGAAGCCAGTGCTCCGCCGCCAATGCAAATATACGGTTGAGAAAAGTCAAGCTTTCCCCAGTACTGTGCCGCTTCAGGGTGTGGCAAGATGAAATCGCCGTCGATCGGCGGCCGAGAGCTTGCTCCTTCGTAGCGCGAAAACCAGGAAAAGAGCGAGTCCGGAATGACGCTCGCCGTTACCTGTGGCATTTCTTCCTTGACGTACCGGAGAGATTCATAGTCCCGTAAAGCAACCCCCTCGCAGCCGGCGAACAGTTCGCGGGCCGTTTTCAGGGTCTCTAAGTTTCTGCCTGTTACCGGGCAGTCCGAAATCATCGAATTCACAAGGAAAACAGGCTTCTTCAACCTCCGGCCTAATTCAATCATGGCGAGAAGAAAGAGAGTTGGCCGGTGCGGCGGGGTGGAAAAGGTGATATCGCCATCGCCGTCGATCACAACAACGTCAGCTGCCGAGGCTTCCTCGTAAATGCGATTTAATGCAGGATAGCGATGTCTTTCTTGAACCAGGTTGTCAACGCTGGTTCTTGGATCCTCGGAAATGAAATCATGGGCGCCCCACAAATGTTCGAGTTTCATGTACCAGCGAATAAGCGGCCTATTACGTCTTTCAAAGAGGTAGCGAAAATGATGGTAAAACCTTGGCGGCATCAGCGTATGCACGTAACCAGCCTCCGCGAGCGGCAAATAGAAGAAGTTGCCACTTACACAACCGCGGATTTCAAACGCTTTCGAAAGAACCTCCCGGAGAGCGATGCTGGCGCCACGCCCCCAGTTGAAGCTTAGCCGATTATCTCCAACGAGAAATACCTCCTTTCGGTTCGATGCCGATCCACGCGTTTCTGTCGGATCAAGCATCACCGATTCCACACGATCTTCCGGTTCAATTAGCATTGTGGGGCGAATTGGGCCTCAGCGCGCATTAACTAGAGCTTTGGAAGTGCCGGGCGATTCAAGCCAACTCTGGCGATAGATCCGTCGGGAAGCACCCAGCTATACGGCACGACGACTGGAGTGGAGTGGCGGGCATATTTAATAAAGTCTCCCTTATAGCCGTAATCTGACAGGTCCCCGGTTACGTCGAAGGAGGCGACCTCCTGATAGGAGACGATCGTTTCACTAGGGTCTGCTCCCTGGATTCTCATCTTCACGGTGTAGCTTTGCGGCAACAGAGGAATCGAGCGGAACGTGCACGACAAGTTACCTGCTCCCATAAGGAAGTCGGGTCTATGTCCATCGAGAAGCATGTTGGCCGTAAAGCAAGATCCGCTGATTCCGACGATTCCGAGTGCAATTGTCGGCCTCGCGATTCGTTTTTCGGCCTCATAGGAGATCTCGACAACGAGATCATCGCCCGGCTGGAATTGTCTTGAGTCGACACCCTGGTCATTTTTCAGCGCCACCTTCGTGATCTTCAGGCCTTGCGCAGTGTGTATACAGGAGAAGTTAGCTTTGCTTGAAACGCTCTCAAAATATCGATCTGTCACTTCCTCTGCGCCGCCATCCTGAAAAACCTCGCCGTCCTTGATCCAAACCCCCCTTTGACAAAGACTGCGCACTGCCTCCATATTGTGGCTGACGAACAAGACGGTCCTTCCGCTCTGTGCGAAATCTCCCATCTTGCCGAGGCACTTTTTTTGGAACGCAGAATCGCCCACCGCGAGTACCTCATCAACAATCAGGACTTCCGGATTAAGGTGGGCTGCCACTGCGAACGCCAGGCGAACGTACATCCCCGAAGAATATCGTTTAACCGGGGTGTCGAGAAACTCCTCAATCTCCGAGAAATCGACAATCTCATCGAATCGCCTGGTAATCTCCGCGCGCGTCATCCCCAGGATTGCGCCATTGAGAAAAATGTTTTCGCGACCTGTGAGTTCCTGATGAAAACCGGTGCCAACCTCAAGCAAACTCGCCGTTCTTCCGTTGATGCGAAAGCGGCCTTCAGTGGGAACAGTGATCCGGCTAAGAAGTTTCAGCAGGGTGCTTTTACCCGCTCCGTTCTTTCCAATAATCCCTACGACTTCTCCTTGGTTGATAGTCAGGCTCACATTCCTGAGAGCCCAAAAGTCAGTCTGCTTCAGTTTCGATTCTCGGTGAGACTTGAGCCAGACTCCTGGTGAGCGAAGCACGCCCTCAAGCGCGTGACGCATTCCGTCGACCCCGGCTCTCTGCCGGCCAATTGTGTATCGTTTGCCAAGAGCTTCGACGACGATCGCAGTCTGAGACATACTTCGATGTGGGAGTGCCTACCAGTCAGATGACATCAGCAAACGTGAGCTCGGTCCGGCGAAAATACAGAATTCCCGTAATAACGATTGTGGCAACCTCAGCAATCGATATCACAAGCGCAGGAAGATACATCGTGTTCTGTCCCCCGAGTAGTGACCAGCGAAAGCCGTCAATAATGCCAACCATAGGGTTGAGTGAATACAAGAGCCGAAAACGAACAGGGACGATGCTGCTTCGAAAACCTACGGGAGAAAGGTAAAGACCAAATTGTGTGACAAACGGAACAATGAAGCGAAAATCGCGGTACCTTACCATGAGCGCAGCGATCCAGAAACCGGTCCCCAGAGAAGCACAAAACGCCAACAGAACAAAGAACGGAAGAAAGACGGCCTCTATAGGAGGGATGAATCTGTACCAAGCCATGAGAACAAGGAGGAAGGCAAAGGAGATCAGGAAATCAACGAAACTTGTAATAACTGAGCTTGTCGCCAGGATAAGGCGAGGAAAATAGATTTTTGCAATCAGGCTGGAATTTCCTACCAGGCTGTTGCCGCTGTCTGAGATTGCTGTTGAGAAAAACTGCCATGGGAGCATCCCGCAAAGGACTAGGAGTGGATAGGGTGATCCTCCCGACGGCATTTTTCCAAGTTTTCCGAAAACGAAGGTGAGAATCATCATCGTGAGCAACGGGCGAATCAGCGACCAGCTCACGCCAACTACGGTTTGTTTATATCGAACGAGAAGATCGCGCCAAGCAAGAAAGAAGAACAGTTCGCGATATCGCCAGAGGTCTTTCCAGTACTGGCGCTCGGTTCGGCCCGCCTCAACCACTATCTGAGTCATTCCTGTTTTCTCAAGATCGTGCTCGTCAGGTTTGTTGACGCCCCCGTGCGCCACTCTAGGTTGTCGGTTGCCTAATAACGAAGCGTGACTATTGGGCTTAGAAGTTTCTGAATTCACAGTCGCGTGCAGGGCAGTTCCGGCGGCGCGCGGACGAAGCAGGTCAGTGCGTCCCGGCGCCTACCGCTTGATGGATCCTCAACCACTCCTCGAAAACCATAAGGCTAAAAAGTATTTTGTGGTAATCGTTCTGGCCGGATCGATGTTCACGAAGAAGCCGCTGGACCGCCTCCGGCCTCAAGTATTGATACATCATCGATCCTGAATCCATAAGAGTCGACGCCATCTGAGCGTTTAGGGCGCCTCGGAACCAATCGTCCACCACATTTACGGCAAACCCGCGCTTTTTCCGTCTTAGTATTTCTGCTGGCAGAAGCTCCGCGCATACCTGTCGATGGGCCCACTTCTGTCTTCCATGGCGGACCTTGAAGCGCGCCGGCAATCTTTCGACATACTCAACAATCTCCCGATCGAGGTAGGGGACTCGCGCCTCGAGACCGTGGACCATTGAAAGCTTGTCGCCAAACATTAGAAGTTCGTCAGGGAGAGTAGACCTCATCTCTAGGAACTGGAATCCGCCAAGTTCATCGGTTTCGGTCGAAAGGCTGCTGAGCTCTCTCCAGCATTCGATCAGGTCATCCCCGGAGTCCCGCTGCAATAGTCCCTCACGGAACAATCCGTGGATCTCCTCGCCCCGCAAAAGAGAAAGCACCTGCTGATATCGTTCTGTGCGGCCGGATACGTCTAGTGAATGGAGCCCTCTCTTGAGCATCTCGTTGCGAGGGAGTGCCGCGATCAAGGACTTCATTGGTGCGCGCATCCACGTCGGCAGCTTCGACCAATATTGACCATAGCGAACTCCGATGTGGCGGCGATAGCCCGCAAACAGTTCGTCCGGCCCCTGGCCAATAAGAGCAACCTTTACGTCTTGACGAGCTCTCTGGCAAACGAAATACATGGGAACAATCGATGATGATGCGATAGGTTCTTCCAATTGCGCGACTATTCCCTGCAGCGTTTGCTCGAACCTATCCCGGCTGAGCACCACGGCCGTGTGCTTCGCCGCAAATATCTCAGCGGTTCTCTGTGCATCGATCAGCTCATCGTCAGAGAAGCTCGCGCCATAACCAACGGTGTAAGTTCTCCAGGTGTCGCCGTAGAGGTTCATTAAGGCCAGCAACAGACCGGAATCCACCCCACCACTCAGCAGGAGCCCAACCGGAACATCGCTGAGGAGATGTCGCTTCATCGACTGTTTGTACAGCTCGACTAGCTCATCCTGTACCTCGCTATCGCTTTTCGGAGGTGAAAAGGGCGTTGGCCGAAACCGATACCAGTGCTTGACACTCGCCTTGCCTCCTTCGCAAACCAGCATCGTGCCGGGAGCCAGTTTGCGCACGCCTCGGAAGATGGTGTGGGGGGAAGGAGTGAACCGATAGCGGAGAAACAGGCTAAGAGAATCGGGATCCGCACCGGGGCTTTCGCTCAATGCTGCAAGAACGGCGCGAATCTCCGAGCCAAACAGGAGCTCGCCATTGTTTAAGTGATAGTAGACGAGTTTAATGCCGAACGGATCGCGTGCAACAACCAGCCTTTTCTTTCTCACGTCCCAGATAGCCAAGCCGAACATTCCATTGAGATGATTCAGGACATCGTCGCCCCACTGCTTGTAACCGTGCACGATAACCTCTGTGTCAGATCTCGTGCGAAATACATGACCGAACGATTCCAGCTCGTGTTTGAGTTCCGGGAAGTTATAGATTTCCCCGTTGAAGACGACCCATACAGTCTCTTCGGCATCGGCCATGGGCTGATGACCACCGGATAAGTCGATGATTGAGAGCCGTCGAAACCCGAGGCCGACGGAACCGCCAAAGAAATAACCTTCGTCATCGGGGCCACGGTGCGCAATGCTTCGTGCCATCCGTTCGATGGTTTGACGACGCACAGGCGCATCATACCGAAAATTAAATTGACCGCAAATTCCGCACACAATATGTCTCTGTCTTAGTTGCTCGATTCGCTTCCGGCGCACTGTAGATCTCGATAGAGGAGGAAACAGAGGCTCCGAAACATCTGCGACTGCGCCCAGCGGTGCATGGGCGTGTCATCCCACCCGATCAGAAGTCTCCTGCTTCGGAACGAACCGTCGCGTTTTTGCCAACGAGAAAGGTGGTTTGTCAATCGCCTCAGAATATTATCGAGTGCAGCAAAGCGTCCGCGCAGTAAGACCGCTAGATTGAGGCACTCGGCATAATCGTACAGTTCATTGCGATAGACCGTAAGCCGCGGCCTGCGCGAGAAAGGCTTCGGCAGCCCCTCACCATCAAATAAGTTCTGTATGTAGTAATGAATTCCGCGCTCTATGCTCAATGTGCAGCCGCGATTTCCCGTGAGGTGTTCGATTTTAGTCAATGCCTTGAGCACAAAACAAGTATGAAAATGGTCAACAAAGTCGCGCTGTCCGTCCATTGAGTAATACCAGGATCCGTCTGGATTCTGCGACTCCAGCACGAAATTGACATTGCGTTCCGCCGCTTTCCAGTACCTGTCGTCACGGAAGTCCATTGCCGCCTGTGTGAGCAAGTAGGCGCGATAGGCACTGGCATTCACTACACCTCCTTGATCAGTTGGGTCCGGGGTATAAGAACAGGTTGACGCGGACTCCGACGTTACACGATCGTGGTAATCGAAAAGAGCATGATCGGCAATCGATTGCATAACTGCCCGCCACTTCTCGTCGCCGTCGAGTCGATGCACCTCGCGAAACGCTTCGTAGGCATATGGGAGCGTCGTGATCATCGGCTCACCAGCGCGCATCGTTCCAGTGCGCGTCTCCCAATGAAAAGGATATCCCCAGCCGTGGCGCTCGTATCCAGGTGAGCGTGTCTCCTCCAGAACCTCGAGGAAGTGAACAGCGCGCCTGGCGTACTTATCGTCACGAAAGACCGTTGCGAGAAAAGCAAACCCCATTGCGTAATGAGCGTCTGCAATCGGAAATCTCTGCGGCTTCCAGAAGAGACGGCGCGCGGAGGGCACGAAAGCTTCCGCAAAGATCATCGGCGCAACTGCTAGCTTGCCGAGAAGCGGCCGCCGGTAATAGAGAGCCTTTGCGGCTCGTCCCACCCCGCTCGCGAAAAAACTTTGATGATCGTAGGATGTTTCCCCATAACCATCCAACCACTTGACAAACCGTAACACCGCTCCCCGAACGGAAGCGATCTCGGGCCCCAAAGATGCGGAACATGCTACTTCGCTGGCGGCCATAGATAACTAGTCACCGGCCTTCCGCGCAGCCAGCGGCTGGAAGTTGTCAACGCGCTTGTGCTTAAGCAGCGAGGCGACTATCGCCCGCAGCTTTTGCATCTGTTCTTTACGGTGGAACCGCATGAGCTCTTCTGAGACAACTCGCCTCTCTCTGCTGACGAATGCCCACAAGTACCCCAGGCCCAATGCAGCGCCATCAAGGACATAAGGTGGCTTGGTCATTCTGAATACGACTCGGAAAAGCTCCCATAACGGATGCCCTCCGAGATAATAGTCTTTCTCTCCATAGGAAAAGCTCGAGGCCAGACGACCGCGTTCTGCCGTGCCAAGCCTCCGGTGATGAAATAACGACTTCTCCTGAAACGCTCGCGTTTTCCAGCCT
>Ga0335074_10009670_pt1 | contig 13471 bp, 9 predicted proteins | sample Lox_Sample_23_FD_206715 | JGI IMG/M metagenome (GOLD analysis project Ga0335074, IMG submission 206715) | Soil microbial communities from Loxahatchee National Wildlife Refuge, Florida, United States - Lox_Sample_2.3 | ecosystem: Environmental > Terrestrial > Soil > Wetlands | place: USA: Florida...
TCTGGGCCCGCCTGGCCAGCGAGACGCCGCGCCAGACGGCGAACGCCTCGGTGGCGGCCCGCACCGCCGCGTCGACGTGACCGGCGGTGGCGAAGTCGACCGTCCCCGTCACCCGGCCGGTGGCCGGATCGTAGATGTCGCCGTGCCGTTCCGCCTCGCCTGTCCAGGGCTTGCCGCCAATCCAGTGCGTGACGCGCTTCACGATGCTGGTGCCTCCTTCGCCGCCTCCGCGTCGACGGCGCGCAGCGCGTCGGTGAGCAGGCCGAGCCCCTCGCGCGCCTCCGCCTCGCTGATCGTCAGCGGCGGCGCCATCCGCAGCGTGGCGCCGTACAGGCCGCCCTTGCCGATCAGCAGTCCGCGCTCGCGGGCGGCCTCGAGCACCTTGCCGGCCAGCGCCGGGGACGGCCGCTTCGTCGCCGGGTGGACGAGATCGACGGCGAACATCAGCCCGCGGCCGCGGACGTCGCCGACGGTGCTCAGCGACGCGGCGGCCTCCTTGAGCCCGCTGATGATGTACTCGCCGTTGACGGCGGCGCCGCGCTGCAGGTCGTGGGACAGCACGTAATCGAGGGTGGCGTTCCCCGCGGCGGTGGCGACCGGGTTGCCGCCGAACGTGGAGATGCCGTTGCCGCGGATCGAGTCGAGCAGGTCGCCGCGGCCGACGACGCCGCCGATCGCGAACCCGTTGCCAAGGCCCTTGGCGAACGTCATCATGTCCGGCACGATGCCGTGCGCCTGGATGCCCCAGAAGTTCGCCCCTGTGCGGCCCCAGCCGGTCTGCACCTCGTCGGAGATGAACAGGATGCCGTGCTCGTCGAGCACCTCCTTGTACGCCCGGAAGAGGCCGTCCGGCGCCATCGTGAACCCGCCGACGCCCTGGATGGGCTCGGCGATCAGCGCGCCCACGTCGGCCGGGTGGATGCCGCCGGCGAACAGTGCCCGCAGGTCGCTGACGCAGGCGTCGATGTACTCGGCGTCCGACATGTCGCGGTAGTGCGGCAGCTGCCGGTCCGCGCCATGCAGGTACTGGGTGCCGAACGGCTCGTTGCCGCTCGCCTTCCAGGCCGCGTTGCCCGTGATGGCGACCGTGCCGAAGGTGCGGCCGTGGTAGCTGCCCCGCATCGCGAGCACCTGGTTGGCCTTGCGCGCGACGAGGGCCGCGGCGAGCGCGGTCTCGTTGGCCTCGGAACCGGAGTTGGTGAAGAACACCTTGGCGCCCGGGATGCCGGAGAGCCTGGCGATCTTCTCCGCCAGCTCGACCTGGTTCCTGATGAGGTACAGCGTGGAGGTGTGCACCACGCCGCTCGAGATCTGCCGCTCGACCGCCTCCCGCACCTCGGCGACGTCGTAGCCGAGCATGTTGGTCAGGATCCCGGCGAAGAAGTCGAGGTAGCCGCGGCCCTGGGCGTCGGTGACGCGGCAGCCTTTGCCGCTGACGATCTCGATCGGCTGGTCGTAGTACAGGCCGACCCAGTTGGGGATGACCGCGCGGTGGCGGGCGAGTAGATCAGACATAGCCCTAGTCTGCCCGCTTCGCCGGCCTCCCAGTACCGTGGTTTTCGCTACCCCGCGCCCCCGAGCTGGCCCCGAATGCCAAGGCCGCCGAATTTGGCGGCCTCGGGGCGTGACGTACGCTGGGCCGGTGAGCCGATCGGGAGCGCGGTAGTGGCCGAGAGGCGGGTGACGCTGCGGGACGTGGCCGCGGCGGCGGGGGTGTCGCGCGCCACCGCGGGGTTCGTGCTCAGCGACGCACCAGGCATCTCGATCTCCGCGGCGACGCGGCAGCGCGTCCGGGAGACCGCCGAGGGTCTCGGCTACGTCCCGCACTCGATCGCGCGGGCGCTGCGCGAGGGGTCGTCGCGGATCATCGTGCTCAGCATCGACTCCGGCTACGACGGCAACTACCTGCGCACGTTCACCCGGGGGCTGGACGGCGAACTGGCCGCGCACGACTACGTCCTGCTCGTCCGGCACGGTCATTCGGCGCCCGGTTCGCAGCAGCGGCTGCTCGACGCCATCTCGCCGCGCGCGGTGCTGCGGATGCCGGACTACCTCGCTCCGGGTCACGAGTTCGACGACGGCGGCTGGACCGGCGGCCTCGCCGGGAACGTCGAGGTGCAGCTGCGCTACCTCGCCGACCGCGGCCACTCGGGGATCGCGATCCCCATCCCCGACGGCGACCCGCCGCTCGGCCCCGTCCGGCTGCGCTTCGCCCGCGAGGCGGCGAGCCGGATCGGGCTGCCCGCGCCGCCGGCCCTCACCGTGCCGCGGGACCGGCCGGGCGGCGGCGCCGCGCTCCGGGCGTTCGTCGGCGCCCACCCGGACGTGACGGCGTTCGCCGCCTTCGACGACGACGTGGCGCTGCGCGTCCTGGCCGGCGCCCGCGACATCGGCGTGCGCGTGCCTGATGACCTGGCCGTCATCGGGTTCGACGACACCGCCTACGGCGCCCTGTTCACGCCCACGCTGACCACCGTGCACATCGACGCGGAGGATCACGGGCGCCGGACGGCCCGCTCGATCCTGGGGCTCGACGGCGACGGGTTCCTCGCCGCGCCCGCGCGGGTGATCGTCCGCGAATCCGCCTGAATCCCGGTCTTCCGCTGGTGGAACGGCACACGCAGACCACGATCCGCGCGACCGTGTCGCGCCGGCCGGTCAGGCGAGCCGGGCGGGGAAGCCGCCGGTGGCGACCGGGCCCCAGCGGTGCGGGGTGATCCTGAGCAGGGACTTGCCCTGCTCGACCATGGCCGCGCGGTACTCGGCCCAGTCGGGGTGCTCCCCCGAGATCGCGCGGAAGTAGCCGACGAGCGGCTCCACCGCCTCCGGCACGTCGAGCACCTCCGCGGTGCCGTCGACCTGCACCCACGGGCCGCCGAAGTCGTCCGACAGGAACAGCACGCTGACCGCCGGGTCGCGGCGGGCGTTGCGGGTCTTCGCCCGCTCCGGGTAGGTGGCGACGACGATCCGGCCCTGCTCGTCGACCCCGCAGGTCACCGGCGACGCCTGCGGCCGGCTGTCCGCCCGCGTGGTGATGACGATCGCGTGATGCCGTGTCCTGATGAAATCGAGCAGTTCGTCCTTGCTGACCGCGGTATTGGTCGCGATGTTCCTGGCCACGTCACGACCCTATACAGAATTCGCCCAGATGGCTTCGGCCCTGACCCGCGACTGCCACTATTAGGGCATTACGCCACAAATGGACGGGGAGGGCCGGTGGAGGGGGATTCGCTAGCCGGCTTCCGGCTGGAGGAGCAGATTGGCGCGGGCGGAATGGCGGTGGTGTTCCGTGCCCGGGACGATCGGCTCAACCGAACCGTCGCCCTGAAAGTCCTGGCGCCCGGGCTGGCTCGGGACCAGGAATTCCGCGAGCGTTTCATCCGCGAGTCGCGCGCCGCGGCGGCCGTCGATCACCCGCACATCATCCCCGTCTACGCCGCTGGTGAGGCCGACGGCGTGCTGTACATCGCCATGCGGTTCGTGTCCGGCGGCGACCTCCGCTCGGTTTCGCTCCGCGAAGGCCCGCTGCCCGCCCAGCGCGCGGCGTTCCTGCTCTCCCCTGTCGCTTCTGCGCTGGATGCCGCGCACGCCGCCGGGCTGGTCCACCGGGACATCAAGCCGGCGAACATCCTGGTCGACGCCAGCCACGGCCGGCCAGACCACCCTTATCTGTCGGACTTCGGGCTGGCCAAGGGCACGGCGGCCGCGAGCCTGACCGGGACCGGGCAATTCCTCGGCACGCCCGAATTCTGCGCGCCCGAGCAGATCTCCGGCAAGCCAACGCACCCGCAGACCGACCAGTACGCGCTGGCGTGCGTGGCGTTCACCTTGCTGACCGGCAAGATGCCGTTCACCAGGGGCGAGCAGATGGCCATCCTGTGGGCGCACATGTACGACCCGCCGCCTTCGGTGGCGGACCTGCGCCCCGACTTGCGGCCTGCCGTGGACCAGGTGCTCGGCAAGGCGCTGGCCAAGGTCCCGCAGGACCGGTTCGCCAGCTGCGGCGAATTCGCCGACTCCCTGCGCAGTGCGCTGGGGGTGGCGTCGTACGCCCTCGCGCCCGCTCCGGCCGTTCCGGTAAGCCCGGGCGTCTTCGGCTCACAGGCCGTGCGCCCACCGGACCCTTTCACCTCTGAACGGCCGGGACAGCCGCCATGGGCATCGGTCCCGCCACCGACGCCGGTTTCGCGGGGCCCGCTGACGGCAAGCGTGGTGCGGACCACCGATTCGGCGCGCACGAGGTCGGGGGGCGCCGGCGGCGCTTCCCAGCCGCCGGCGACCGCGCCCGGGCACCGGGCCAGGCGGTCGCGCGGCCGGTGGTTCGCCGTGGCCGCCGCGGTGGCGGTCGTGGCCGCCGGCGCGGTCGTAGCCAGCATGGTGCTGCTCAGTCCCGGCACCAGCACGGGGAAGGGCGCGGCCGCCGACGGTAGCAGCAGCAGCAGTCCCGCCAGCGGCGCGAGCACCGCGATAGCTAGACACAGCGGCATCGCGACGCTGACCGGCTGGTACCTGGACCCTGACAGCAAGGGTATTCAGTCGGTGGCGGTCGAAGGCGCCCCCACGCCGGATGTGACCTCTGTCGACAACAACGACCACGTGTACCTTTTCCACCCCGGGTCGCGGTCCCCGGCCAGCAGCTTCTCCCTCGGCAGCCTCGGCGCCGGCGGCTCCCTGCTGGATCCCTACGGGGTCATGCTCGCCGACCCGGGCAATGACTGTGTCACAGGGGGCCAGTCCACCTGCGGCTATACGTTCTTCAGTATCGAGTCCTCGCACTCGGTCGGCACGCTGTCCATGGACAACCTGCTGGAGGGCGTGGGCGATGACTCGGTGATCACGTCCGCGGGTGACAGCACGGACGTCGCGGTCATGAGCCCCACGAGACTGCAAGACCACTTGATCGACCCGGACCACAATCTCGTCGCGGGCGCGGCGCTCAGCGGGAACACCAAGGTCGCGGTGACCGGCAGCGGCACCAGCGGCGGGGGTACGCATACCGAGTACATCTGGAGCGTCGCATCCGGGACGGTCACCGCGACGCTGACGGTGCCCGTGTGGTTCGGTGTCGGGCAGAATCCGGCCGCCGGCATCGGTTACCTGTCGACGGCGCTCGATCAGGCCGGTAACATGCTCGCGCTCAGCAACGGCTCGAAGACTGACCTCTACAGCCTGCCGACGGGGCAGCTGATCTCCGTGGTGCCCGCCGTCGCGGAGGCGCTGAGCCCCGACGGCAAGCTCCTGGCCGCGGTCCACGATGGCCGCCTCCAGATATGGGCCGTCGCGACCGCGCGCGTCGTCGCGACGCTGACCGCCCCGGGCGCGGGCAAGCCCGCGTCGATCGCGTTCAGCATCGACGGGAAGTTCCTGGCCGCCGGATACGGCAACACGACGTTCGTGTGGGCCATCGCGCGCTAGCGGGTGACGCGGAACGCCCTTACGCACGGTATGACCATCGGTGACCGGCCACACGACCCGGCTTCTCGCTGTTATCAGCGTGGAGGCCTGTGCGGGCGCGTAGCGTTCTCCCGAGTACCCGGGATGATGGGTCACCAGGCACACCAGAGGGTGCACGCTGACCCACTGTCTCGGCGAGGCCGCCGGTTCTTGCTGTTATCAGTGTGCGGCTGCGGTTTTCCGAAGATAGTGGATTGTTAGGCACACCAGGCGGTGCACAACTATCCACGATGATGGCGCATGGCCCGCTTCTTGCTGTTATCAGCAGCGTCTCGCGGTTGACCCACTACCGCGCGAAGGTTGCGCGGATCGGGGGGTGGCGCGGGGTCTGAGGTGGGGCGGGCCGTGGATGGCGAGGTCTGGGAGTGGGCGGGTCCCCGGTGGCGCGGGTTGAGAGGAGCCGCGGGTTAGGAGGGGCGGGGGGTTAGCGTGGAGCGGGTGATCGCGGGGATGTCGGGGGTGCCGGCGAGGATCATCAGGGTGCGGAGTTCCTCGGTGAGGAGCTCGAGCGTGCGGCGGACGCCGAACTCGCCGGCGGCGGCCAGGCCGTAGGCGGCCAGCCGGCCGATGACCACCGCGCGGGCGCCGAGGGCGAGGGCGAGGAAGATGTCCGCGCCGGTGCGGACGCCGCTGTCGAGCAGGATCGGAACCCGGCCGGCGACCGCGCCCGCGACCTCGGGGAGCGCGTCCAGGCTGGCGGGCGCCGGGTCCACCTGGCGGCCGCCGTGGTTGGAGACCAGGATCGCGGACGCCCCCGCGTCCAGCGCCGCCTCGGCGGATTCCCTGGTGAGGATGCCCTTCGCGATCCATGGCAGATCCTGGCGGGCGGCCGCTTCGGCGAGCCGGTCCCAGGTCCAGTTCTGCACGATGCGGTTGCCGTAGGTCTCGGTGATGTTCGGGGTGCCGTCGTGGACGACGTTGCCGCCCCAGACCGCCGGGTCGGGACGGAAGCGGGCCATCCTGGACTTGGTCCGGAATCCCATGAGCGCGCAGTCCACCGTCACGCACAGCGCGCTGTAGCCCGCGGCGCGGATCCGCTTCGCCACGTAGTCGAAGGACTCGTACGGGTGCAGCTGGCCGATCCGCGCCGCCGCGGGCGCCGCGGCGGCGACGTCGGCGTAGGAGAACGTGCCCACCTCGGGCACGATCGAGGCCGTGCCGCACGCGGCGTTCGCCCGGGCGACCGCCAGGTGGCCGTCGGTGGCGAACAGGCCATCGCCGCCGAACGGGGCGGTCAGGACCGGAACCGCCAGCGGGATGCCGAGCACCTCGGTGCTCATGTCCGGCGCGGTGACGCCGCTCAGCGGGCGGGGCTTGATCACCCAGCGGGTGAACGCCTCGCGGTTCGCGCGCAGCGTCTGCTCGGTGCCCGCGCCGCTTTCCAGGTAGCCGGCCACGTCCTGCGGCAGGGCGCGCAGCGCCGCGGCGTGAATCTCCGCCAGGGCCACGAAGTCGGTGTCGCGGGGGTACATGGGCGTCGTCACGAATGCACCTTACTGGGCGTCGGGCTCGGGGGTGGCCCCTGGCCTGGCGAGGAAGCCGAAGTCACAGCCCTCGTTCGCCTGGGTGATGTGCTCGCTGTACAGGGCGCCGTACCCCCGGCCGTAACGCGGCCCCGGGGGGAGCCACGCGGCGCGGCGAGACGCCATCGTACGTTCGGAAATATTGACAGAGAGAGTGCGGGCGGGGACATCGAGCGTGATGAGATCGCCGGTCTCGACCAGGGCGAGCGGGCCGCCGACGGCCGCCTCCGGGGCGACGTGCAGGACGCAGGCCCCGTAGCTGGTGCCGCTCATCCGCGCGTCGGAGATGCGCACCAGGTCGCGGACGCCGCGGGCGAGCAGGTAATCGGGGATGGGCAGCTGGCCGTACTCGGGCATGCCGGCGCCTCTGGGGCCGGTGTTGCGCAGTACCATGACCGAGTCTTGCGTGATGGCGAGGGACGGGTCGTTGACGCGCTTTTTCAGGTCGGCGTAGTCGTCGAAGACGACGGCGGGCCCGGTGTGCGTGAGCAGCCTGGGGTCGGCGGCGATGTGCTTGATCACCGCGCCGTCGGGGGCCAGGTTCCCGCGCAGCACGGCGATGCCGGCCTCGCTGGCCAGGGCCGCGAGTGGGGAGCGGATGACGTCGTCGTTGTAGACGGGCCTGGCGGGGAAGTCGCGGTGCAGCGCGCCGGGGACCTTCGCGAGCTGGCCGAGCAGCGCGGGCAGGCCGCCGGCGTAGTAGAAGTCCTCCATCAGGTACGCCCCCGACGGCCTGATGTTGGCCAGCCACGGGACGCGGCGGGAGATGGCGTCGAAGTCGTCCAGGGTGAGCGGCACGTGGGCGCGGCCGGCCATCGCGATCAGGTGGATCAGGGCGTTCGTGGAGCCGCCGAGGGCGAGCACGGTGGCCGCGGCGTCCTCGAACGCGTCGGCGGTGAGGATCGTGGCGGGCGTCTTGTCGTGCCAGACCATGGCGACGATCTCTTTGCCCGCGTTGACGGCCATCCGGTAGTGGGCGGAGTCGACGGCGGGGATCGACGCGGCGCCCGGCAGCGTCATGCCGAGCGCCTCGGCGGCGCTGGTCATCGTCGACGCGGTGCCCATCGTCATGCAGTGGCCAGGCGAGCGGGCGATGCCCTCTTCGAGGTCCCGCAGGTCGCAGTCGGTCGCCGTGCCCGCCCGGAAATCGTCCCAGACCCGCCACATGTCCGTGCCGCTGCCGACCGGCTGGCCCCGGTAGTTGCCCCTGAGCATGGGACCGGCGGGGACGAGGATCGCGGGGATGTTCGCGCTGGTGGCGCCCATGATCAGGGCGGGCGTGGTCTTGTCGCAGCCGCCCATCAGCACGGCGCCGTCGAACGGGTAGGAGCGGAGGACCTCCTCGGTCTCCATCGACAGCAGGTTGCGGTACATCATCGGGGTCGGCTTCTGGAACGTCTCGCTGAGCGTCGCCACCGGCATCTCGACCGGGAAGCCGCCGGCCTCCAGGACGCCGCGCTTGACCTGGTCGGCGCGCTCGCGCAGGTGCATGTGGCAGGGGTTGATGCCGGACCAGGTGTTGAGGATGGCGATGACGGGCTTGCCCTCGTGCTCTTCCGCCGTGACGCCGAGGCCGCGCATCCGGGACCGGTGGCTGAACGCCCGGACGCCGTCGGTGCGGGCGCCGCCGAACCAGCGGTGGCTTCTGAGCTGCTCTGGGGTCTTCATGCCTGGTATCGTCGGCTTCAGCATGCGGTTGCGTCTAGGGTTCCGCTGGCTATCCGCTTTCGCGCGTCTGACAACCAGGGTAGCCGGGGCTGGACCGAGCGGCGCCAGGAGCCGGCTGCGGTGCGGCCGGTGAACACCTGACGGGAGAAAAGCCCTGAGGGCTCCTGTTCAGCGCGCCGGTTTTCACCGGCCGAGCCCTGAGGAGCCTTCGATGCACGCGGCCGCCCTTCCCCTGACCGTCACCCTCGCCGTGCTCGCCGCCGCCGTCACGCACGCCACCTGGAACGCGATCGCGCACGGGATCAAGGATCAGGTGCTGGCGTTCGGGCTGATCGGGGTGGGCGCGATCGCGGTCGCGGTGCCGCTGGTGATCGTGTTCCCGCTCCCGCTGTCCGCCTGCTGGCCCTATCTGCTGGCGTCGGTCGTCATCCACGTGTTCTACAACCTGCTGCTGATGCGGTCCTACCGGTACGGGGAGTTCGGTCAGGTGTACCCGCTGGCGCGGGGCACGTCGCCGCTGGTGGTGACCGTGCTGGCGGCGGTGTTCGCCGCCGAGCGGCCGACGGGGTTGCAGGTGGCGGGCGTGCTGGTGGTGTCGGCCGGGCTGGCGGCGCTCGTGCTGGCCGGGCGGCGGGTGGCTTCTGGTTCGGGTTCCGGTTCGCGTTCTCGGGCGGGCCGGGCGGCGCTGACCGCGGCGGTGGCGACCGGGCTGACGATCGCCGCCTACACCACGGTGGACGGGCTCGGGGTGCGGCGGTCCGGGTCAGCGGCCGGGTACATCGGGTGGCTGATGCTGCTCGAGTCGCTGTGCGTGCCCGCCTGGGCGCTGGCGCGGCGGCGGCACGTGCTCGGCGGCGTGCCGCGGCGGGTGCTCGCGTCCGGGCTGCTGGCGGGGGCGCTGAGCGTGCTGGCCTACGGGCTCGTGCTGTGGGCGCAGACCCGCGGCGAGCTGGCGCCGATCGCGGCGCTGCGGGAGACCAGCGTGATCTTCGGCGCGATCATCGGGACGGTGGTGTTCCACGAGCCGTTCGGCCGCTGGCGGATCGCGGCCACCGCCCTAGTCGTGGCGGGCGTCCTGCTGCTCAACGTGAGCTGACCGCCGGGCGGGTACTGGTTGCTGTGGAACGGACCGGCGTGGGGTGTAGAGGAGGCAGGGATGGGGAGCGCTTATCGCGACCGGCCGTGGCTGGGGCTCTACCAGCGGGGCAAACCCGCGGACATCACCCCCGGGCACTGCGACGCGCTCTCGATGTGGCGCTCCGGGCTGGCACGCTTCGGGGACCGCCCGTTCCTTTACTACTTCGACACCCCGGTGACCGCCGAGGCGGTGGAGGCCGACAGCGACGCCCTGGCGGCCGCGTTCGCCGCGCGCGGCCTGGGCCGCGGCGACCGGATCGCGCTGTACCTGCAGAACATGCCGCAGTTCGTCATCGGCCTGCTGGCGGCCTGGAAGCTGGGCGCGATCGCGGTCCCGGTCAATCCGATGCTCAGGGAACGCGAGCTGCGCTACGTCCTGCGGGACTGCGGCGCGCGCGCCATCATCAGCCTGCAGGACCTGTGGAACGCGGTGGCGGCCACGGCGGTCGGGGGCACCGCGGTGCAGACCGCGATCACGACGAGCCCGCTGGATTACCTCGGCGACCTGGACGGGCGGGGACTGCCCCCGGTGCTCGCGGGGTGCGCCCGGCAGGCCACCCCCGGCGCCCTCGACCTCGCCGGTGTCGTGCGCGGCCAGCGCGGCGCCCGGCCGGACCCGGTCGCGCTCGGGCCGTCCGACGTCGCGCTGCTCACGTACACCTCCGGCACGACCGGCGACCCCAAGGGCGCCATGAACACCCATGGCAACGTCACGTTCAACGCCACTGTCTTCCGGGAGTGGATGAGCCTCACGCCGGACGACACCGTGCTCGCGGGCGCCCCGCTGTTCCACATCACCGGCCTCATCGCGCACCTCGCGGTCGCGATGCTCGTGCCCATGCCCATGGCGCTCGGCTACCGGTTCGAGCCTGCCACCATCAACCGGCTCATCTCGCGGCACCAGTGCTCGTTCACCGTGATGGCGATCACCGCGTTCACCGCCATGGCCAACGACCCGTCGATAGCGGACTGCGACCTGTCGTCGCTGACCAAGGCATACAGCGGGGGCGCGCCGATCGCGCCGAGCATCGTCGAGCGGTTCGAGCGGGAGGCCGGGCCGTACATCCGCAACATCTACGGGCTGACCGAGACGACCTCGCCGTCGCACGCGGTGCCGTTCGGCCGCCGTGCCCCGGTCGACCCGGCGAGCGGGGCGCTGTCGGTGGGAGTTCCGGTCTTCAACACGATCGCCCGGATCGTGGACGACGCCGGCCACGACCTGCCGCCCGGCGAGATCGGGGAGATCGTCACCAGCGGCCCGATGGTCGTCCCCGGCTACTGGAACCGGCCGGACGCGACGCGGCAGACGCTGCCCGGCGGGGAACTGCACACGGGCGACGTGGGGTTCATGGACCCCGATGGCTGGTTCTACCTGGTGGACCGCAAGAAGGACATGATCGTCGCCGCCGGCTACAAGGTGTGGCCGCGGGAGGTCGAGGACACGCTGCTCCGGCACCCGGCCGTCCGCGAGGCGGCGGTCGTCGGCGTGCCGGACGAGTACCGCGGCGAGACCGTGTGGGCGTACGTCAGCCTCCGGCCGGGGGCGGCGGCGACGCCGGACGAGCTGATCGCCTTCTGCCGCTCGCAGCTGGCCGCGTACAAGTACCCGCGGCGCGTCGAGATCCTGCCCGAGCTGCCGAAGACGCCGACAGGCAAGCTGCTGCGCAGGGAGCTGCGCTCGCGGACCGCCGGCGGCGGTCAGCGGTAGACGAGCGTCCCGTCATCGAGGTCCGCCTTGGGCAGGATCTCGCGCTCCTGCTCGTGCTCGAGCAGGTGGGTCCACGGCTCGCGGTCGCCCTGCTTGTACATGAGGTGCTGGGAGCGAGTGACGTAGCCCGCGTTGAAGTTCTCCGGGTCGCAGAACGGCAGCTGCGGCATGTCCGCGTCCTGCGGGCGCAGCTCCGGCGTCACCATCGTGGCGCCCTTGTCCCGCATGTGGTCAAGCAGGCGGCATATGAGGTCGTTGACCAGGTCCACGCGCAGGGTCCAGCTGTGCCGGAAGTAGCCGAAGACGTAGGCCATGTTCGGCAGGCCGTTGATCATGATGCCGCGCCAGGTGACGCGCTCGGTGAAGTCGACGGGGTCGCCGTCGACGGTGAACGCGATGTCGCCGAGGACCGACAGGTTGAAGCCGGTGGCGGACACGACGATGTCGGCGGGGATCTCCGCACCGGAGCTGACCCTTATCCCATGCTCGGTGAAGGTGTCGATGGTGTCGGTGACGACGGACGCCTTCCCCTCGCGTAGCGCCGCGAACAGGTCGCCGTCGGGAACGATGGCGATGCGCTGCTGCCACGGGCGGTAGCGGGGGGTGAAGTGCTTGCCGATGTCGAAGCCCTCGGGCAGCAGCGGGCGCATGGACTCGATGAGGAACGCGTGCAGGTCGCCGGGTGTCTCAAACGACATCCGGGCGAGCAGGTCCATTTGGGCCGTGAACTTGCGGCGCAGGATCTCGTGCGTCCACTCCTCGGGGGTGTCCAGGGCGCGCAACTGCACGGCGAGCTCGTCATTCAGCGGCGGGGCGAAGTAGTACGTGGGAGAGCGCTGCAGCATTGTCACGTGCCCGGCGGTGCCGGCGATCGCGGGGATCAGCGTCGCGGCGGTGGCGCCGGAGCCGATCACCACCACGCGCTTGCCGGTCAGGTCGAGGTCTTCCGGCCACTGCTGCGGGTGGATGATGACGCCCTGGAAGCGGTCCATGCCCGCCCACCGGGGCTGGTAGGGCTTGGCGTGGTTGTAGTAGCCAGGGCACATCCACAGGAAGCCGGTGGTGAACCGCAGCCGCTGCCCGGTGTCCGCCCTGGTGACCTCGACCGCCCATTCGCGCTCCGCGGTGGACCAGCTGGCGGCGGTGACCCGGTGCAGGTACCGGATGTGCTGGCCGAGCCCGTCCTCGTCGATGATCTCATCGAGGTAGGCGAGGATCTCCTGGCCCGCCGCGATCGACGGGCCGCGCCACGGCTTGAACCGGTAGCCGTAGGTGAACAGGTCGCTGTCGGAGCGCACACCCGGATACCGGTGGGTCCACCAGGTTCCGCCCCGGTTGTCCTGGGCGTCCAGGATGACGAAGGTCCGGCCGGGGAACTGGTCCCGCAGGTGGTGCGCGGCCCCGATGCCGGAGACCCCGGCACCGACGATCAGCACGTCGACGTGGCCGGCGTCCTGGATCTCCTCGGTTCCCTGGGCGGGCGCGGTCGTCGTCATGGCTGACCTCCGGGACGCGGGCAACTGCTGCTCGCCATGGTAGCTCCGGGAGCCTGACAGAATGGAGACGCGTTTATGCCTGGCGAGCGAAGGGAGCCATGACGCGTGGACGGGCGAGTACTGGTGCCGTGGAAGCGCGTCAGCGACGACCTGGCCGGCCTGAGCAGCGTTGGCGGCGCCGGGCTGACGGTCGAGGTGTTCGACGGCGATGCCCGCGGCCCTGACGACCTTGCCGACGTGGTCTTCTTCACCGTGCCCTATGACCGCCCGTTCGGCACGGAACCGATCCCGCGGCTGTCCGGCGTCCGGGTGATCCAGGCGCTCACCGCCGGATACGACCATCTGACGGCGCTGCTGCCGGGTGGCGGCGTGACCCTGTGCAACGCGCGCGGCTTGCACGACTCCAGCACGGCCGAGCTCGCGCTCGGTCTCATCCTCGCCGCGCAGCGGGAGCTGCCCCGCTGGGTCCTCGCGCAGCGCGAGGG
>Ga0335074_10009671_pt1 | contig 13470 bp, 12 predicted proteins | sample Lox_Sample_23_FD_206715 | JGI IMG/M metagenome (GOLD analysis project Ga0335074, IMG submission 206715) | Soil microbial communities from Loxahatchee National Wildlife Refuge, Florida, United States - Lox_Sample_2.3 | ecosystem: Environmental > Terrestrial > Soil > Wetlands | place: USA...
CCGGCTTGACATAGATCCGCTTGATCTCGGCCGTCCGCTCGTCGAGTCGTTTCAGTCCCGCGCAGCCGACGGCGGTCCCGTCGCGGTAGGCGATCAACCAGCGGCCGCCCGGCGGTTCGACGTCGTGCGCGTTCATCCGCGGTGGGACGTCCGGCGTCCACTCGGGGTACATGGCCTTGATCTCGGCGACGTACTCGGACACGAGCGCAGTCGACGCCGGCGTGTCGAAACGCTCCTCGCGCACGCTCACACCGAGTCCCCGTACGAACTCGGCGATCGCAGCCACGGTCTCGTGGGGGAGCTCGGTCGGCGGGGAGTGCTGGCAGTCGAGGTGCAGACGCTGGACCGGGCCACGAGCGCGCTCCTCGATCGCGTCGAGCTGGGCCATCGTGCCGTACTGGTCGCGCTCGCCCTGGATCAGCAGCAGCGGGCAGGTGATGCGATCTAGCTCGCTCGTGATGTTCCAGGACGGGAACTCCGGATCGAGCCAGACGTCATTCCAGCCGAAGAACGCGGCGTCCGGGTCGCGGTGGTGGCGGGCCAGGCGGTCGCGAAGGCCTCCGGTCGCGTACGCGTCCCGGGCCTTGCGTATCTCGATGAGGCAGATCTCCTCGACGAACACGTGGGGTGCGATCGCGACGACCGCGCGCGCCGGGTGGTGCGCGGCGTAGATCAGGGCGATCGAGGCGCCGTCGCTGTGGCCGACCAGGACGGGGTTCTCGATGCGGCGCGTCGCCAGCAGCTCGGGCAGGAGCTCGAGCGCCTCCTCGTGCATGAACGTCGGGGTGCGGGCCCTCGGCGGCGGGCCCGACTGGCCGTGGCCGTGGCGGGAGAACGCGACCGTACGTCTTCCCGTGGCAGTTGCGAGCGCCTCCGGGAACCCCCGCCACAGGCCCACCGATCCCAGCCCCTCGTGCAGCAGCACCAGCGGCGCTTGCTGGGCGTCGCCGGCGATGTCAAGCAGCTCGAGGTCGCTGCCGCCGGCGGTCAGGGTGCTGTGTGTCGCTTGTTTGGTCGTGGCCGGCGCCAGGTTAGCGCCGGCCACTCTGGGCGCTCAGTCGCCGCCGCGTCACCGTCACCGCCGGCATCGCCGCCGGCGTCGAAGCTGGCGCCGCTGTCGAGGGAACCGCTGTCGTCGAGCGAGCCCGCGTCCAGGGAGCTGGTGTCCGGGGATGGGGCGGTGTCGATCGGATGCATCGGCTAGCCGGTGCGCGTGGTGGGCCCGATTTGCGAGAGCCTTCGGCATGTCGAACCCCACCGCCCTTATCGCCGATCCGTCGAAGTGGTGCGCTCGCGGCGCGGCCTGCGCGGCGGGTGCGGCGATCGCCGGGCCGGCCACGGCGGCGGCCACGGCTATCGACAGCCTGCGGACCAACCCGGCAGGCTGCTTGACGTGGTCCATGTGCACCGCACGACGCTTGCTGACACGACGACGCTGACGCTTGCTCATCGGTCCCGCCTCCTGGACGTAGCGCGCGGGGTGCTGCCCCCCGCTGTGTTTATTTGCCAACAGCCGGCCGAGACGGCCGGCGCTGCCGGTCCCCCTCCGCGTCAGAGTGTGCTGCCGAACTCGCGCGTTGGTGAGTGAATGTGGACGGGCACTCGTTTGGGAAGTAAGTCGGAAATAGTCCGACTTACTTCCCAAGCCCTCACCACCGGGTCATGCCGCCGCCGCGGCGCGAGGCGGACGGGCCGACTCGAGCTCGGCGAAGTAGCCCTGAGCGGCGTCAGACCAGCGTGCGTGCCGACTCGTGAACAACTCGTAAGCACGCCGGCGCGGCCATCCGGGCGCCAGCAAGTCGGCCGGGAGGTCGGGATCCAAGAACGGGAACTTGCGCCACGCGTGCACCAGCAGAGTCTGCATGCGGAAGGTCGCCTCGGCACCGGACGGTCGAAGCGCGGCGAAGTCCTCGATGAACGCGTCGTAGTGATCGCGTACCGCCTCGAGGTCCCACGCGGCCGCCACCACGTCGTCCGCTTGCCCCAGCATCCCGAGCGACGCGACAAACGACGTCGCTTCTGCCGCGGGCTCCTCGGCGATCACCGCGGCAAGCTCGGTCTCGCGCTCGACGTGCGGCGTCAGCCACACGCCGCCGCCCATCGATCCCAGGCCCGCCCATGCCAGGCGGGTGCGGAGCTGGTGGCGCACCTCGCGTCGCGTCTCGGGCACCCGGAGGATCAGCACGAGCCAGCGCTCGTCCCAATCCCACGGCTCTCCGAACGAGTAGATCCGCGCGGCTCCGGTGGCCAGGAACTCCGCGGCCCGGTCACTTAAAGACACGCGCGCGCGCCGGCCGACGCGCTCGGTCGAAAGCCACCCGTCGCGCACACTGCGCGCCAGCGCCTGGCGCGCGGCCTGCTCGGAGTACCCGACCGACACCAGCGCCGCGACCAACGTCTCCTGCCACACCGCCTCGCCCCGGGGCAGGACGAACTCACCCAGGATCGTCAGCAGCAGCGATCGCGCCGCCGGCGCGCCTACCGATCGTCGACGGAGTGGATTGTCCACGTCTCGGCAGCTGTTTCTCTGAAGTCGTCCCGGATGGCCTCGAAGTACGTGTTGCACGCCCGGCAGCGCATCTGAGAAGTGATCATCTGGCCGCCCCAGGGCGCGACCATCTCGACATCCTCCGAGGAGCAGAACGGGCAGGTCATCGGCGCAGCTGCTCGTCCCAGTCCGACCAGTCCGTCGGCTCGTCGAGCGAGACGCCCGCGACCAGCGGCGAGAGCCAATCGCGGACCCGGTCGCGGATCGACAGAGGACTGAACGCGACCATCGAGGACGACATCGCGGCCCGGTAGCCGGCATCGTCATCCGGCCCGGGCCACCGGGCGGCTGCCGCCCACATCTCGTCGATCCGCTGCACGAGCAGCTCGAGATCCGGCCCGCCGACGCCGACGATTCGCCGCGCCCAGGCCTCGGCGTGGACCTTGTGCGCGCCCTCCTCCTGGAGGATCTTGCGCGCCCGCTGCGCCAGCGGCTCGATCGAGCTGTCGCGCGTGCCCGCGACAAACGTGGTCAGGACACCGTCGACGACCAGGTTCGCCGCGATGAGCGACGCCCAGTCCGGGAGCTCGCGAGCGATCACGAGCATCGGCTGGCCGGTGTCCAGTCCAGAATCAGAACGCGAGACACCGAGCTTGTCGAGCACCGGGTAGCTCGAGCGGGCGTGGCCAAGCTCGTCCTGAGCCATCGCGGCGGCGGCCACGGCTGACTCGATCGTCGGTGCGCTCACCGCCCACTCGCCGTAGCGCCGACCGAGCGCGCTCTTGTTGTCGGCGAGCGACCCGATCAGCGAGATCATCGTCGCGGTCGCGGGGTCAACACCTACCGCGTTCATGCGCGGATCGCCTCCCGGATCGCCACTCGCGGCACGATGATCATCTCGATCCAGGGCTGCTCGTCGTAGATCGCGCGGGCCGACACCAGTGCCAGATCCTCATCGTCCTCAGTCACTGTCCCGACGTGGTGCAGGGGCTCCGCGTACTCCTTGCGGGCGAACACCTCCCACACCGTCTCGCCCGCGCGGCTCATACCGCGATTCCGAGCTCGCGCATCTTCGAGCGCGCGTCGTCGCGCAGCCTGGCCTTCGTCCAGACCGGGTCCCAGACAACCTCGATATCCACGGAGTCCACGTCAGGGTCAGCCAGCAGAGCGTCCCGGATGTCGTCCTCGATGAACTCCATCGCCGGGCAGCCCATCGAGGTGTACGTGATCTGGAGATCCGCCCGCCGCTCCGATTCCACGTACGCAACCGACACGATCAGGCCCATGCCGACGACCGACACCGGGATCTCGGGATCCTCGACGTGACGGAGCGCCTCCCACAATCTGGCTTCGATCGGGAGTTCCGCGCCAGCGGAACTCCCAATGGAATCGGCGCCAGCCGATTTCACGCCGCCCTCCGCAGCGACGTGGTCTGATACCCGCGCTGGAGCGTCCGTACGTAGTCGGCGTTCATCGGCCCCCGCGCCCGCCACCGAACCATCACCTCATCCCAGGAGATCGGTCCATCCTCCAGGAGCCACGAGCGCTTCTCCTCGTCGAACGCGGCGGGGAAGGGACAGTCGATCACGTACACCTCTCGCTCGATGGCGTAGTGGGCGGGCACTCGAATCCCGATCTCCTCCATAAAAGGCACAACTTCCGACATCCACCACTGTCGGAGTTGATCGTTCGACTTGCCCTTGAATCCGTAGTCCAGCTGCTCGGAGTGCTGTTTGAGCGAGTCGGGCAATCCGAACCACTCGAGCGTCAAGATGAACATCCAGTCGATCGCGGCCTGGACCTCCGCGCGGCCATCGGCATCGCGGCACAGCTTGCGCAGCCACGTCCGCCCGTGGCGCAGATGGAACGTCTCCTCCTTGTCGACCTTGGCCAGCGCCCGTTTCCACGGCCCGAACGTGCTCGACTGGTACACGTCCGACAACAAAACGAATCCCGCCTGGTCATACAAAGCGTTGGCGCACACCAGCTCGACCCAGGAATTCAACGGCACGTCGAACGCATACGGGTACTTAAAGGCGCCCGCCGGGCGTTCGTACACGAGCTCGTCCATGTCGACCCCTAGATCCGCCAGCAGCCGGTAGCCGATGTGGGCGTGCGCGAGCTCGTCCTGGATGATCGACATCGCCGAGCCGAAGTTGTTCAAGGCGGGCGCGTGCTGGGCGGCGCGCAGGTACGCGGGGGCGCTCACGAACTCGGTGTCGGCCGACACGGTGAGGATTCGCCGCATACCCTCGAGGTACTTGGGCGACATGTGCTGCAGCCCCTCGACCAGCTTGCCGGCCGCAAGGTGCTGCTGGACCTGTTCCTCGGTCCAGAGTGCGAGATCTTCAGAACCCATGTGTGACACTTGACTAACGCCCGCCATCGTATAGTCTCTCCACCGTGAGGTCAAGGCTTGGCCACGATCGTTGAGCTAGACGGCGTCGCGCCGACCATCGGGGAGGACGTCTTTCTGGCCCCGACCGCCGTCCTGGTGGGCGACGTCCGCGTCGGCGACCGCGCGAACATCTGGTTCGGCACGGTCCTCAGAGGAGACGTCAGTCACATCGAGATCGGCCCCGGCTGCTCGATCCAGGACACCGCGGTGATCCACTGCGCCACCGATTTGCCCACGATCATCGGCAAAGACGTCGTGGTCGGACACGGGGCGATGCTCGAGGGCTGCACCATCGACGACGGCGCCCTGATCGGGATGGGCGCGATCGTGCTCCAGCACGCGCGCGTCGGAGCCGGCGCGATGGTCGCCGCCGGCGCGGTCGTGTCGGAGCGCACGGAGATCCCGCCCGGCGTCCTCGCTGCCGGCGTCCCCGCACATGTAAAGAAAGAGCTCTCGGGCTCGGCGCTGGCCTGGACAGGTCGCGCCGCCGAGCATTACCAAGAGCTCCGCGAGCAATATTTGAGAACGGCGTTTCCTAGAGAGGAGAAGCAGCGTGCCTGAGATGCTGATCGGAGGTGAGTGGCGCGAGGCCGCCGCTCACGAGGAACGACTCGAGGTGGTCAACCCGGCCACCGAGGAGGTCGTCGACAGCGTGCCCGCCGGCTCGCCCGAGGACGTCGAGCTCGCGGTGGCGACGGCCAAGCGCGCGTTCGCCGAATGGTCCAAAACGGACGTCGAGAAGCGCGCCGGAATCCTCGCCAAGGCGGCCGACCTCGTACAGACCAACGCCAAGGAGCTCGCGGCCACGCTCACCTCCGAGCAGGGCAAGCCGATCGCCGAGTCGATGGGCGAGGTGAGCCATCTCGCGCACGGACTGCACTTCTACGCCGAGGCGGCGACCAAGGTCCGCGGCGCCTACCAGGACCTCCCGTCGACGCTCGGGCCCGCCTACGGGATGGTGATCCGCCGGCCGATGGGCGTGTGCGCGGCGATCACCCCGTACAACTTCCCGCTGACCTTGCTGGGCACCAAGGTCGCCCCGGCGATCGCTTCCGGCAACACGGTGGTGGCCAAGCCGGCCGCGACGACGCCGCTCGCGACACTCCAGGTCGCAAAATTATTCAGTGAGGCCGGTCTCCCCGACGGCGTACTGAACGTGGTCACCGGCCGGGGCAAGGACATCGGCGACGCGCTCGTCGGGCACCCCGACATCCGACGCGTCGCCTTCACGGGGTCAACGCAAGTCGGCAGGCATGTGGCGAAACTGGCCGCCCCCGACCTGAAGCGCCTGACCCTCGAGCTCGGCGGCTCAGACCCGGTGATCATCTGCGCCGACGCCGACGTCGACGCCGCGGTCAAAGCGGTGATCATCGGTCGCTACTGGAACGCCGGGCAGGCGTGTCTGGGCTGCAAGCGGGTGTTCGTGCACGACTCGGTGTTCGACGACTTCGTGGCGCAGCTGGTCGAGCGGGTGAGCCGGTATGAGCCGGGAGACGGGACGGTCAAGGCCGAGAAGCCGAAGCTCCGCATGGGCCCGATCCACACCAAGCAGGGCCGCGATGAGCTGCTCGAGCAGATCGAGGATGGGATCTCCAAGCAGGGCGAGTTGCTGATCGGAGGCGGGACCACGGAGAACGCGAAGGGCTGGTTCCTCGAGCCGGCGGTCATCGCCGAGCCCGCCGAGGACTCTCGGCTCACGCGCGAGGAGGTGTTCGGACCGGTGCTGCCGGTGTTCCGCTTCAGCGACTTAGACGAGGCCATCACCCGCGCGAACGACACGCAGTACGGCCTCGGTTCGAGTCTCTGGACGCACGACGCACGACTGATACACCGTGCCGCGCAGGAGATCGAGTCGGGCATGACCTGGGTCAACCAGATTCACTACGGCTACGACGAGCTGCCGTTCGGCGGCGTCAAGGCGTCCGGATACGGCAAGGAGCACGGGATCGAGGCGCTCGATTCCTACGTCGAGATCAAGTCCGTCGTCGTGGGAGGGCTCAACTGATGGCTGTCACCTTTACCAGTGAAGGTCCCATTGCCTTCATCACCCTCGAGCACCCGCCGGCCAACTCGTACGACCTGGCGTTCATGACCGAGTTCGCGGACGCTGTAGACGAGGCGCTCGGCGACCCTACGCGGGTGGTCATCGTCCAGAGCGCGAGCGAGAAGTTCTTCTCCGCCGGCGCCGACATCAAGCGCTTCCTCGAGGGCGACGTCGAGGCGAACATGGAGATGATCCGCATCAGCCAGGCCACCTTCCGGCAGATGGCGGCCGCGTCGCAGGTGTTCATCGCGTCGATCGCCGGGCATGCGCTCGGTGGCGGGCTGGAGATCGCGCTCGCGTGCGACATCCGCCTCGCCGCCGCCGGCTCCTACCGGCTGGGCTTGCCCGAGGTCACACTCGGCCTGCTCCCCGGCAACGGCGGTACGCAACGCCTGACGCGGATGATTGGTCCCAGCCGCGCGCTCGAGCTGATCCTCACCGGCCGCACCTACGGCGTCGAGGACGCTCGTGCCTTCGGCTTGATCGCGGACGTGTACGACGCCGGCGAGGCCGATGCCAAGGTCCGCGAGTACGCGGAGCGGCTGGCCGGCGGCGCGGTCCTGGCGCAGACCGCGATCAAGCGGTGCGTCTACGAGGGCGGCGAGCGGACGCTCGAGGAGGGGCTGGCCCTCGAGGGCGAGCTGATGGAGGCGCTGTTCCGCACCCAGGACTCGACCGAGGGCCTCACCGCGTTCGTCGAGAAGCGCAAGGCGGAGTTCGTCGGCACATGACCACCGTCGAGGCCACCTATCCCGGTTCGTTCATCGTCGGCGCCCAGCACCGCAACGCCGGCGATGAGCTTCAGGTCGTCAATCCCGCCGACGGCCGGGCGTTCGCGAGCATCGCGGCCGCCTCGGCCGCCGACGTCGACACCGCCGTGCAGGCGGCCGCCGAGGCGCAGCGCGCCTGGTCAGAGCTCGCGGTGTCCAAGCGCGGCGAGATCCTCGGGCGCGCCGCCCATCGCGTGGAGGAGCACCTCGACGAGCTGATCCCGCTGCTCACCCGCGAGCAGGGCAAGACGCTGCGTGACTCGCGGATCGAGTTGACCAAGGCGATCGACACGCTTATGCACTACGTGGGTCTGTCGAAGTCACTGCGCGGAGCGCACACCCCGAACCTCGACCCCGGCGTCGAGGGCTATGTCCTCAGGCGGCCGCTGGGCGTGGTCGGGGCGATCGTCCCCTGGAACTTCCCGACCACGCTGCTCTGCAACAAGCTCGCGCCGGCGCTGGTGGCCGGCAACGCCGTGGTCGCCAAGCCGGCGGCGACCACGCCGCTGACCACGCTGCGGTTCGCGGAGCTGCTGACGGAGGGCGGGCTCCCCGAGGGCGTGTTCAACGTGGTCACCGGAAACGGCTCGGTCGCTGGCGAGGCGCTGGTAACCCATCCGCTCGTGCGCAAGATCGCCTTCACTGGGTCGACGCCGGTGGGCGAGCGAATCATGGCGTTGTGCGCATCGGGCGTTAAGCGCGTGACGCTCGAGCTCGGTGGCTCGGACCCGATGATCATCTGCGATGACGCCGATCTGGCCGCGGCTGCCAGCGCGGCGTCAATGGGTCGCTTCTACAACTGCGGACAGGCCTGCCTGGCGATCAAGCGCGTGTACGTATTCGAGTCGGTCGCCGAGGAGGTGATCGAGTCCGTGGTCGCCAAGACGAAGCGCTTGAAGGTCGGGCGCGGCGACGCCGAGGGGACGCAGATGGGCCCGATGCACACCAATGCCCAGCGCTCCGAGGTCGCCGGCCAGGTGTCGCGATCGGTCAGCGCTGGCGGTGAGCTTCTCGCCGGTGGCAGCGCCCCCGACGACGCGGATCTGATCGACGGCTTCTTCTATGAGCCGACCGTCGTGATCGACCCGCCGCACGACTCGCCGATGGCGATCGAGGAGGTGTTCGGCCCGGCCCTGCCGATCTGGCGGGTCGCCGACCTCGACGAGGCGATTGCCCACGCGAACGCCTCCCAGTTCGGCCTGGGGTCCTCGGTGTGGACGCGCGATCTGGCGCGTGCGCGCGAGGCGGCGAACCGGATCGAAGCCGGATACACCTGGATCAACTCGCGCACCAAGGTCTACGACGAGCTGCCGTTCGGCGGCTGGAAGTCGAGCGGCTACGGCAAGGAGCACGGCGAGGAGGCGTTCGACTACTACACCGAGACCAAGTCGGTCGTGCTCGGGGCGTCGTGAGCGACTCGCCCGGCCTGTGGGACCGAGCGTCGCTGCCCTCGCCGGTAATCCCCCTCGAGCGCAGCTTCGAAGGATGGCTCGGCCTCGAGTGGATCGAGCTCGAAGCCGACTCCGCCCACGTCCGCTTTGAGGTCCGCGAGAACCTCAAGCAGCCGCTCGGCCTGCTGCACGGCGGTATCTACTCCGCCGTCGCCGAGACCGTGGCCTCGGTCGCCACCGTCAACCGTGTGTGGGAGGACGGTTATGTCGGGTCGGGTCTGAGCAACTACGCCAGCTTCCTGCGGCCGGTGAGGGGCGGCACGCTGGACGTGATCGCCAAGCTGCGCGGCCACGACGACCGCGAATGGACATGGGGGCATGAGTTCATCGACGAGGCCGGGAACCTGTGCGCGCTCGTCGAGGTGACGATCGCGGTGCGGCCGGCGCCGGGTCGCTCGCTTCCTCGTTAGCGGTCGACTACGTTCTCGACCGCGTGGGGGAGGTCCGCGAGCGCGGTGGCGACGGCGCCCATGAGCTCGGCTCGCAGTCCGAGCTCGGCCGCGTGTATGCGGACGGCGTCGGCGGCGGCCGGTTGGGCGTAGCGGTCGATTGACTCCCGGATCCCCGCCAGGAGTGGTTCGCCGGCGGCGCTGAGCTCTCCCCCGACGATGATGGCGTCGGGATTCAGGGCGTTGCACATGTCGGCGAGCACGCGGCCGAGCGTGCGGCCGGCGGCGACGATGACCCGCGAGGCGGCGGGATCGCGGCCGAGGTCGGCGAGCGATGCTTCATCTCGGTCGCTGCTCGGTGATCGTACGAGGGCCAGTTGGCGGCGCACTTCGGTGATCGAGACGACGGTTTCGAGGCATCCGCGGTTGCCGCAGCGGCACAGGGTGGCGACCTCGGGCAGCTGGGTGTGGCCAATTTCGCCGGCGATGCCGAGGGTCCCGCGGTAGGTCTCGCCGTTCAGCACCAGTCCGGCGCCGATGCCGTGCGATGCCTTGACGTAGATGAAGTTCCGGCATCCCCGGGCGGCGCCGAAGCGCTGCTCACCGCGAGCTCCCATGTTGGCGTCGTTGTCTACTCCGACCCGGCGGCCGACCCGTGCCTCCAGCTCGCGCGCCGGGTTCAGGTCCACCCACGCGGCGAGGATCGTCGGCGAGCGCACCACCCCCGTACTGCCGTCGAGTGGACAGGGTATGCCGGCGGCGACGCTGGACAGATCGGAAGCGGCCAGGCCTGCCTCGTCGAGGCCTCGGGCGAGCAGACCCGCGGCGGTATCGAGGGCATCGGTGGCCCGATGGTCGACATCAATCGACTGGCAGTGCTCGGCCAGAATCCGGCCACTCGTCTCCGCGACGGCGGCAAACACATGGCTGTGACCGAAGTCGATCGCCCCCACGAACCCGTCGGGTGCGTTCGGGAAGAGGAGTGTCGACGGGCGGCCGCGACCCGCGGCGGGGTCGGTGCGCCGCTCGGCAACCAGACCGTGGGAGAGCAGGTCCTGTACGGCCTCAGCGGTAGCGCTTCGTGACAGGCCGGTCATCCGGCTCAGCTCCACGCGGGTGACCCCGGTGCGCTCGCGGATCACACCGAGCAGCAGCTGCCTGGTTCGCTGGCGGCGAGGAGACGCGTTGGGGAGGTTTGCTGCCATGTGGCGAGCGAAAACACTACAGGCAGTTCGTCCGCTGACAGGTATAAATCCAGTTGGGTTTTTTCCGCTTGACAGTCGCTCCTTTGAGGAGTAATCCTCCCGCCCCGGTTGCCGGATCTGAGAGGGAGATCTGGACTCGAAGCCTGCTCATATGAGGAGGGGTAGATGAGAGTTCCGCGGCGGTTCGTGGCGGTCCTGTTCGTGATGTGCGTGGCGGCGATGGGGAGGACGGTTCACCTGCGGTCCCTGCGGCGCGTGCCGTTCGTGTGGAAACTCATCACGTTTGGCCTGGCCGCGGCGACGCTGCTCCTCGTCAACGCGCCCGCCGCCGTGTCGTCCACGGCCCTGCCCTCCGATGTGCCGTATGCGCTTCCCGTCACGGCCCTGCCGGGCGCTACGAAGTCGCCGACGGTCGCCGCCGATGCGCCCTATACGCCTGCGGTCCTCAATCTCATAGCCCAGCTCGAGCCGGGTAACCACCCCACCGAGGCGGAGCTGGCTAACGCTGACGCACTGTTTCACGGCGGTACCAACTCGACCTGTTACAACGTTGGCCCAGTGGCGGCGCCAACCGGCACCTCGCCGAGCATCACGCCGATGTGTTGGAGCGACGCGCAGGGCATCAATGTGACCTCCGGACCTAACGTGGCGATGACCACGGGGCCGATGGACCTGATGGGGTTGGGCGCCACCTTTAACCGCTCGCTGGCGAACGTGTGGGGCCAGACGGAGGGCAAGGAGGGACGCGAGCTGATGGTGACCGGCCTGTTTGGGCCGCAGACCGATCTCGACCGCATGCCGGACTGGGGCCGGAATCTGACGACCACCGGCGCGGATCCGTACCTGAGCGGCCAGCTCGTCGCGGCTCAGATCAACGGGATCCAGGGCGTCGGGCTGATGTCCGAGATGAAGCACTTTGCCGCCTACAACGGCGAGGACATGAGTACCAACAGCCAGGTGCAGGACCAGGCCATGCACGAGCTCTACCTGACTCCCTATGAGGCTGGGTTCGTCGGCGGTCGGGCTGCCGCCACGATGTGCTCCTACCAGCTCTTCCAGGACACCGCGACCACTCTCCCGGGGCCCGAGAGCTCGCTCGCGTCGACGTATCCGCTCAGCCCGTTCGGCTCCTCAAGCCAGCAGACCTGGCCGCTCGATGAGTCCCACCAGGCGTGCGAGCAGCCCCTGACGCTCACTTATGCGCTGCGGGACCTCTGGGGTTCCAAGGCGATGGTCGGATCGGACTACGGGGCGTCCTACAGCACCTCCGGGATCAATCAGGGCGAGCAGCAGGAGATGCCCTTCAGTAACACCAACTTCAGTGACTCCAACCAACCGAGCAGCGGCTTTGGCGGCTCCGGCACCGACCCGACCGGGGACACGTGTGCCAGCGCGACCGGCGCGCCCGAGCCGTGCACGACGCCCGGCGCCGTGCACGTGGCCGGGATCCCCGGGCCGGGCTGCCCGGTCGATGGGTGCACGCTCGTGGAAGCGGTCGCCAACGGCACGGTCAGCCTCCCGGTGTTCAACCAGGCGCTTGCGACCATGCTCTATCAGGAGCAGCGCTTTGGGTTGCTGGGCTGCACTTCCCAGCCCGTGGCCGGCACCTGCACCAACCCAAGTGGGGTCGACGGCAACCAGACCGGTCAGGCGCCGCTGCCCACCGGCCCCACGAGCGGGGCCACGCCGGGCGCTGACCTTGGCACCAAGAACGGCGACGAGGCCGTGGCTGAGCTCGAGTCCGAAGAAGGCGGCGTGCTCCTCAAGAACGATCGCGCCACCCTTCCCATCACCGGGTCCGACCTTCGCCAGGGTGTCCTGGTCACCGGGCCTGGGGCGCAGTACACGATCGCCGACCCAACGACCGAGGCCTCGGTCGGCTTCGAGGACCGCGACGTGATCAACCCGCTGCAGCAGCTCGAAGCGTTCAGCGGTCACCCGGGGGCGTTCACCTACGACCCGGCGCTGGATCCCGTGGGCGCGCCGGTGCCGGCTTCGGCGCTGTCGACCTCGTCATCCACCGTGACCGGCAATCTGGCGTTCAACGACAACGGCGCCAGCAAGACCGCGTCATCGGTCGACTACACGACGGTGTCGCCTCAGGGCCAGCTCGCCCCGGGTAAGTACGCGTGGACCGGCTACCTGTACGTTCCGACCAGCGATACCTACACACTGGACTTCCAGTTCAGCAACAACCTCGCCGCCCCCGCGACTCCGCCGATCGTGGCCACGTCGTGGTCGGCGGGCACGGCCACGCTGACGGTTCCGTCGGGTACGCCGGCGCCCGTGGGTACTCAGGTCATCGTGGGCGACGCCTGTCCTTCGGGGTACGACGGCACCTATACGGTGACTGCCTCGACGGCCACGTCTGTTTCATACGCGCTACCCAGCAATCCCGGCACTTGCAACGAGACTCTCAACGTCACCGGCGGGTCGTGGCAGCCGGGCTTGAGTTTCGGGTCCTTCGTCTTCCAGCCGGCGACGGCGACGCTCGACTTCGCCAGTACCGCCACTCCGCCGGCCGTCGGCTCGAGCATCACGGTTGCCGGGGTGACCCCGGCCGGCTATGACGGGACCTTCACGGTCACCGCCTCAACACCGACATCGGTCACCTACGCTCTGAGCACCAACCCGGGCACCTATTCGAACGGCGGGACGATCGCGGTGTCATCGACCGGGCTGGCGTCGATCGGCGATATCCACATCAGCTTCGACGGCAGCCCGG
>Ga0335074_10009672_pt1 | contig 13469 bp, 13 predicted proteins | sample Lox_Sample_23_FD_206715 | JGI IMG/M metagenome (GOLD analysis project Ga0335074, IMG submission 206715) | Soil microbial communities from Loxahatchee National Wildlife Refuge, Florida, United States - Lox_Sample_2.3 | ecosystem: Environmental > Terrestrial > Soil > Wetlands | place: USA...
GCGCCGCCGATAAAGCCGAGCGGGCCACGGTCGATCAGGTCGCCGTTGAATTCGTCGATCGAGGTGTTGACCTGGCCGCCGCCGATAAACGGATTGAATTCGCGATCGTCGAAGAACACCTGCACCGAGCCGCCCTGCTGGTAGGAATAGTTGCGGCCGACCACCCCTTTGCCGGTAAGCGGGTCGTAGGGCGTGCCGATGCCCGACAGCAGCAGCAGCCGCACGTTGCTGAAGCAATAGGCGCCCAGGATGACGATGTCGGCCCGCTGCTCGACCTCGTTGCCGCGGGCGTCGATGTAGGTGACGCCGGTGGCCTTCTTGCCGGTGGAATCCCGATTGACGCGCAGCACGTTGCACAGCGGGCGCAGCTCGAAGTTGGGCTGCCTTGCGAGCGCGGGCAGCACCGCGCTGAGGGGGTTGGCCTTGGCGCCTTGCGCGCAGACATGGCTCGAGCAGAAGCCGCCGCGCGCGCATTCGAGCATCTGCACGCGGTAGAGGTTGCGGTAGTCCTGGGTCATCGCCGCGGTCGGGCCCTGGAACGGCACGTAACCGAGCGAGGTGGCCGCGTCGGCGAACAGCTCGCCCTCATAGGTGCGCCGCGTCGGCGGATTTGGATACTCGCGCGAGCGCGGCCCTTCGTGGGGGTTGCCGCCTGGCTGGATCTCGCCTTCCAAATTGCCCGCCTTGCCGCCGACGCCGAAGATTTCCTCGAACTGGTCGTAGTACGGCTCGATCTCGTCCCAGGTGACGCCCCAGTCCTGCAGATTGCAATCCTCCGGGATGAACGATTGGCCGTAGCGCTCCTCGATGCGCGAGCGCATTTCGAAATCATGCGGCAAAAAACGGCGCGCATTGCCGCCCCAGTGCGCCGATGTGCCGCCGACCATCTCGCCCGGCTTGAATGCGCCCATCTCGCGCATCGGCAGCGCCGTCTGCGCGTTGTTGTTGCGGAATGTGAGGGTGTCGCGCGCCAAGTTCTGGAAGATGTCGCTGTGGCGATCGAACTTCAGCTCGTCGTACACGTTGGGGCTCTTGAAGTCGGTCGTGATATCGAACTGCTTGCCGCGCTCCAAGCACACGACGCTCAATCCGGCGCTGGCCAGCTCCATCGACATGATCGAGCCGACCACGCCGCTGCCCACGACGACGACATCGACGGCTTTCAATTTCGTGGCCGACATCTCAGCGGTCCCCATTGCTGTTGGGCTTGGTGACGACATGCTTCGGAAAGCCTTCCGCGTCGAGCGGCGCTTGCCCGGTCTGGATGTCGAGCACGCTGACGGGTTCGGCGTAATACGGCTCGCGGCTGGTGACCAGCTGGCGGTAGTCGCCGGAGGGCACGCCGGGGAACCCGAGCAGCTTCCAACCCACCTTGTCGCGGTTGCCGCCGTAAAGCGGATCGGCGAAGTACCCTTCCTCGGTGTTGCGCCACAGCATATCGAAGAAGAATTTCGACGACAGCGACGGCAGCGCGATCTCGTCCTTCTCCAGCTCTTGGAGCAGGCGCAATTGCTGGTCGCCCGCAAGCTGCGCGAAGGGCCGGTCGGACGCGACCTTGCAGTGCTGATCGATCTCGCGGATCGCGATGCGATAGACCTCTTGCGGCGTGAAGCGCGATTGGTAGCCTTGCTGCGGCGTGCCCTCCAGCCAGGGGCCGCCGCGATAGTGACGGCCGTGGACGCCCCATTGGCCGGCCAATTGCCGGTCGATATAGACCACGACACCGGCATCGCGCGCCCCGGGTCCCAGCTCGTCGGTGGGGATCAGATGCTCGACCGCGGCCTCCAGAAAGCGAATCTCGGGCTCCAGCAAATAGAGATAGGCAGCCCCGATCGGGTTGTCGCTCAAGGTCATCTCCTCCGTTCCCCACCTTGGGCTGTATAATCCAGAAAGCCTATTATGTGACGCCCGACCCTTGACAGGCTGGTTCTCGGTAGGCGCATGACGGGAGCCGAAACCGGACGGCGCCGTTTGAACCTTTCGCTCTCGGCGCGAGGATGGTCTTGTCCGGCCTCATGACCTTATTCTGATCAAAACCGAATGAGCGACCGTGGCAGCCCCGGCTTCCGCCGCCGGTTCCGATCACGTAGTCTCCACAACAGCTTGCCACGCCGGGGACGAAACGTGCCGCTCAATCCCGAACTCGACAGCCTCAGCGATTATCCGTTCGAGACGCTGCGCGCGCTGTTGAACCCGGTGACGCCGCGGGTTAACGACGCGCCGATCCTGATGTCGGTCGGCGAGCCGCAGCACCAGCCGCCGGCGCTCCTTACCGAGACGCTCGCGGCCCACGCGCATGAGTGGAACAAGTATCCGCCGATGGCCGGCACGCCGGAGCTGCGCCAGGCGATCGTCGACTGGCTGACCCGGCGCTACAAGCTGAGGCCCGGCGCGCTCGACATCGAACAGCATGTCGCGACCCTCGCCGGCACCAAGGAAGGGCTTTACCTCTTTTCCAGCGTCGTCGTGCCGCGCGAAAAGGCCGGGCAGAAGCCGGTCGTGCTGTGCCCCAACCCGTACTACCTCGTCTACAACGGCGCGGCGACGATGGCCGGCGCCGAGGCGGTGTTTCTCGACGCGACGCGCGACAACGCCTTCCTCCCCGATCTCGACGGCATCCCCAAGGCGACGCTTGAGCGCTGCGTCCTGTTCTATCTGTGCTCGCCGTCGAACCCGCAGGGGACGATCGCCGACCTCGACTATCTGAAAAAGGCGATCCGGCTCGCCCGCGAGCACGATTTCGTGCTCGCCGCCGACGAGTGCTATGCCGAGCTTTACGACAGTGTTCCGCCGCCCGGCGCGCTCGAAGCCTGCGCGGCGCTGGGTGGCGACTTCAGCAACGTCGTCGTCTTTCATTCATTGTCAAAGCGGTCGAGCGCGGCCGGGTTGCGTTCGGGTTTTGTCGCCGGCGACCCGAAGCTCGTCGGCCAGTTCAAGCGCCTGCGCGATTTCGGCGGCTGCCAGGTGCCGCTGCCGATCCAGCATGCCGCGACCGCCCTCTGGCGTGACGAGGCTCATGTGATCGAGAATCGGGCGCTCTATCGCCGCAAGTTCGATCTCGCCGAGGCGGCGTTCGCCGGGCGTTACGGCTTTTATCGCCCGGCCGGCGGGTTCTTTTTGTGGCTCGATGTCGGCGACGGCGAAGAAGCCGCGCTGCGGCTGTGGCGCGACGCGGCGATCCGCGTGCTGCCCGGCGGCTACACCGCGCGCGCGGCGAATGCTGGCATCAATCCGGGGAGCGAGTATATTCGCGTCGCGGTCGTCCATGACGAGGCGACGCTCGACGCGGCGTTCGCGCGGATGCGCAGGGTGCTGTAGGCGGGGGTTGCAGCGGCACGGAGCGCTTTGGCCTTTCGGGGGAAGGGCTGAAGCCGGACAGGCGACCCAAAGTGGTTGGGGGACCACGGCATGGCCAAGACGGCACCGCTCGCTCGCGGCTTCGGTCAGCGGGTCAATCGTCAGGTCGACAGTTGGAACGCCATGGTTGCGGCGTTCAAGCGCCGCCTCCGGGAGGGGCTCGGCGCGACACTGGTGATCCTCTGCTTTCTGGTTGCTGCCGCGCTCGTCACCTACAACCCCGCCGACCCGTCCTTCAACACCGCGGGCGACGCGGCCCCGGGCAATTTCCTCGGCCGTGACGGCGCCGTCCTGGCCGACATCCTGGTGCAAAGCCTCGGGCTTGCCGCGTTCCTCTTGCCCCTGATCGTGCTCGGCTGGGCTTTCCGCCTGTTGTTGCAGCGCCCGCTGCAGCGCATGCCGCGCCGGCTGCTGCTGGTGGCGCCGGCGCTGCTGCTCGGCGCCTTTGCCTGTGCGGCGCTGCCCGTCCACCCGATCCCGCTGCCGGCGGGGGCGGGCGGCGCGGTGGGCTGGGGGCTGAGGCATGTCGCGCAGGCCTTCGGTCTCGCCGCGTTGACGCTGCCGCTGGCGATGGGCGCGGCGGCGCTGACCGGGTTGCTGCTGCTGTCGATCATGGGGCTTTCCTGGGGCGACTGGCGCGATGTCGGCAGCGGCGCCGGCCGCAATGCGGCACGGCTCGCGGTTGTGTCGGGGATCGGCGCGGCCGCCGCATTCGGCTTTAGCGCGCGGGTCGTCGCGCGCTGGCGCGACTCCCGCCGCGCCGCGCAAGCGGCGGCCAACCCCGCCCTCGGACCGCACGGGCCGCTCCCCTGGTCACACCCCGACAGGGCATCCGCCAGCACGCCCGGCGGCGCGCGCCCGGCGAACGCGCCGTCCGGCGTGCCGTTCGCCCAGCGCCGCGAGCCGGGGTTCGGCGCAGCGGCGCGCGTCACCCCGCTGCGTCCGGTCGCGGCCCCGGAGCCCGAGCCGGCCGGCAACCGGATCGCCCGTCTGGTGCTTCCGGGCACCCGCTCGGTGAGCTCGGGCCGGCGCGCCGAGCTGGAGCGGCAGTCGGTGCTCGACCTCGACGGCCAGCCGATCCTGCCGCCGATCGACCTCTTGGCGAAGCCGCCGGTCGCCAAGACCGAGACCATCGACGAGGAGGCGCTGCAAAAGAACGCGCGGCTCTTGGAAGCCGTGCTCGAGGATTACGGCGTGCGCGGCGAGATCGTCCAGGTGCGCCCCGGCCCGGTTGTCACGCTTTACGAGCTGGAGCCGGCGCCCGGCATCAAGGCGTCGCGCGTCATCGGCCTCGCCGACGATATCGCCCGCTCGATGAGCGCCATTTCGGTGCGCGTCGCGGTGGTGCCGGGCCGCAGCGTCATCGGCATCGAGCTCCCCAACACCAGGGCCGAGACCGTCTTCTTGCGCGAGCTGCTCGATTCGCCGGCGTATGAGCGGCACCAGGGCCGGCTGGCGCTGGCGCTCGGCAAGGATATCGGCGGCGAGGCGGTGGTTGCCGACCTCGCGCGCATGCCGCATCTGTTGATCGCCGGCACTACCGGCTCGGGCAAATCAGTCGGCATCAACACGATGATCCTCTCGATCATCTACCGGATGCCGCCCGACCGCTGCAAATTCATCATGGTCGATCCGAAGATGCTGGAGCTGTCGGTTTATGACGGCATCCCGCATCTTTTGGCGCCCGTCGTCACCGATCCCCGGAAGGCGGTGCTCGCGCTCAAATGGACCGTGCGCGAGATGGAAAGCCGCTATCAGAAGATGTCAAAGCTCGGCGTCCGCAGCATCGACGGCTACAACGCGCGCATCGTCGAGGCCCGCGACAAGGGCGAGCGGCTGGTGCGCAAGGTGCAGACCGGCTTCGACCCCGAGACCGGTCAGCCGATCATCGAGGAGCAGCCCTTCGACCTCAACGAATTGCCGCTCATCATCGTCATCGTCGACGAGATGGCCGATCTGATGCTGGTCGCCGGCAAGGACATCGAGGCCTCGGTGCAGCGCCTGGCGCAGATGGCCCGCGCCGCCGGCATCCACATCATCATGGCGACGCAGCGCCCCTCGGTCGATGTCATCACCGGCACGATCAAGGCCAATTTCCCGACCCGCATCAGCTTTCAGGTCACCTCCAAGATCGACAGCCGCACCATCCTCGGCGAGGGCGGCGCAGAGCAGCTTTTGGGCCGCGGCGACATGCTCTATATGGCCGGCGGTGGCCGCGTCACCCGCGTGCACGGCCCGTTTGTCTCGGACGAGGAGGTCGAGCGCGTCGTCAACTACCTCAAGGCGCGCGCCCAGCCCGACTACATCGAGGAGATCACCGAGGACGACAAAGGCGGCGGCGGGGGCGGCTTCGGACTCGACGACGAGGACGACGTCAGCAGCGGCGACCAGCTTTACGACCAGGCGGTCGCGCTGGTGACGCGCGAGCGCAAGGCCTCGACCAGCTTTGTCCAGCGCCATCTGCAGATCGGCTACAACCGCGCCGCCCGCATCATCGAACGCATGGAAGAAGAAGGCGTCGTCGGCGGCGCCAACCATGTCGGCCGCCGCGAGGTCCTCGCCCCGCCGCCGCGGTAGCGCCACGGTAGTTTGACCCGCGCACCATCCCGGCGAAGACTGGCGCAGAACGCATGATCGACACCGGATTCAATCAAGCACCCCAAATTGGGCGATGGCTGAGGGTTTTTATGAGGTTCCAGCCGCAGGAGGACGGAACCCCAGTCGTGCCGCCGCCTCCCGGGACACCGACCGTACCTGTGTCCCTTGCGGTTGTAGAATTTCCGAACGAATTTCTGATCGGGCCAAATGATCCACGCCAAGAACTAAAAACAATCGGCTCTTGTATCTACTGCGGTGCTACTGACGAGCCGCTGAGTGAGGAGCATTTTGTCAGCAAGGGTCTTGGATCAAGATTGGTTTTGCTAAAGGCCAGTTGTCAGCAATGTGCGACTAAGACCAGCGCTGTAGAGCGCATGGTGCTCCATCAATCTCTTTTAGTGCCACGCGTTCGTATGGGAATCAGGCGAAAAAAGCGCAAAAGAAATGAAAATCTATTCCCGGTTCCGATCAATCGAACTGACGGAAGAAATATCGTTCATACAACGCTTGATAATCATCCATCTGTACTATTTATGCCGATATTCAATGCCCCCGGTCTGACGATTGATAGACCCATTGGAGCGCATGGTATCCAGGGCGCACACCTGCAAATGCTTACTGAGTTACCTAAACCAGAATTTTCGGAATTTGCGTCTCCATCCGTTGATACTGCAGCCTTCTGCCAATTACTTGCGAAGATCGCTCACGGATTTGCTGTGCTTGAATTAGGAAACGACGGATTTAAGCCGCTTTTACCAGATATAATTCTTAAGGATTATGGGGGAGACAATAGCTTCTCTTGGTTTCATTTAATCGGCGGCGATCCAAGGTCGCTAGCCCCCTCCGACGCTCTGCACGTTCTTGGCTGGGGGTTTTTCGAGAAGGATGGTACGGAATATTTGATCGTGACACTTCGGCTACTCGCGAACGCGGGAACGCCTATTTATTACGCCGTGGCGGGGATGTTCAGCCCGGAACAATCAGCAAAAGCTCACGCTTTAGAAGAAGCTCGCGCACGAGCGCGCGGTACAACTCACGGTCAGCCTTGTTAAGACCATCCCGAATCTAGACGGCGCGCCAATTGGTCAACGGCTTGTCCGCGCCAGGTCATCGGCGGGGCGCTGATTACTCAGCCTCCACCGGCTCGAACGAAATCCGCAATTTCATGCCCGTCGCCGCAGCGAGTCGTTCGAGCGTACGGGTCGAGGGCTTGACCCGGCCGCTTTCGAGGCGGGCAATGACCGCTTGCGTCGTGTGCATGCGCTGCGCGAGTTGCTCCTGCGTCAAGCCGGCGTGCGCTCGCGCCTCGATCATCGCCGCAGCGAGCGCAAATTCGTCCTCGAGGGCCTCGTAGGCCTCGACGTAGTCGGGGTTCTTTCGCCATTCGGCGAACGCTTCTTCGACGGGAATCATTTTGCTGGTCATGTCACCTCCTTGGCGCGCCGCAGCGCCAACTCGATCTCCCGGCGCGGCGTCTTCTGAGACTTTTTCACGAACGTCCGCAGGATCACCACCCGGCGTCCGCTCGCCGTCACGTAGAGCGAGCGGGCTATACCGTCTCTGCCTTTGAGCCGCATCTCCCATAGCCGTGCTTCGATGTGCTTGATATAGGGCTCGCGCACTCGTTCGAGGCCAACCGTATTCACCAGTCGAACGATGCGCTCGAAGCTTGCGCGCACATCCGGCGGCAGTGCCTCAAGTTCTGCCTTCGCTTCGGCATTCACAAAGAGGAAAGACCATGCCATCGGTTGTATACCTTTTTTGCAATATTATCACAATCCCGCGGTAACGCATCATCGTCACATCGGAACTCGGCGTTTCCCAGCGCCCCCGTGTTCCCCGCGCCATCTGCATCCTCTGCGGCCAAAATATTGTTTGCTATTTGTTCTTGACAAAATCGCAATCGTGCGATATCCTTCGCGGTTTGAAAAATCACCCCCATAAAGCCGTGAAAGGAAACCGTCATGCCTGCTGATTCCCAGCAGATGCAGGTGAAACGCAACGATAGCGGTCAGTTTGTCAGAGGCCAGTCGGGCAATCCGGCGGGGCGCGAGAAGGGGCTCGCGCAACCGCGGGACGATGCTCGCGCAACAATTATTCGACGATGCGGCCGAGGCGGTCGTCACCAAGGCGGTGACGATGTCGCTGGAGGGAAATATCGGCGCCCTCGGGATCACGGTCAAAAACATCATCCCGCCGCGCCGCCACCGGCCGTGCGATTTCCCGCTGCCGCCGCTCGTCACCGCCGGCGATGCCGCGCCGGCGATCGCCGCGGTCTTGTCCGCCGTCGCCGGCGGTTTGCTGTCGACCGCCGAGGCGGCGGAGCTGTCGCAGGTCATCGACGCCTTTCTGCGCGCCCTCGAAGCCGGCGCGGTCGAGGCGCGGCTGCAACGGCTCGAACGCGTCAATGGCATCGTCGCGTAGCCCGAGGATCGGCCGCCGCCTCGCGATCCTGACCGCCGCGGCCCGCAAGAAAATCGCCCGCCGCCAGGAGCTGCGCGAACGCGCGGCGGCGTGGGACGTCATCCGCCCGGCGCTCGAAGCGGCGAGGATCGACCCGGCTGGCATCGAGCGCCTGTGGCCGGTCAGCACGGCGGCAAAGGTGCTGGCCGGTTTCGGCGATTCGCCGGTTTTGTGTTCCGCCGACGCCGACTTCATCGCGCAAGACCCGGTACTGGCATCGCGCCAGCCTTATGCCGTCGATATCGCGGAACGCGTGCCGCGCTTTCGCGGCCAGCCCCCGCCGCGTCCCGACGCCGCGCTCTTTGACTGGTACGCCTGGGCGCTGGCGCAACGGGGCTCTGATAACCTGCGACACCGCGCCCCTCCACCGCCATTGACCCGCCACAATCGCGATGCCATTTGCGGCAATGCCGTTTGCCCGGCGGATCAATGCGGTGGAGGCGCCCCTGGGAGGGGTGGTTTGCGATGAACTGGTTCTGGCAGTTTTGCTGCGCCGCGACCGCGACCGTGTTGCTGCTTGCCGGATCGCCCCCTCAGGCGATCGCGGCGCCGCCCCCGCCGCCCGCCGCGCTCAGCCCGCAGGATTCGGCCGAGCTGCAAAAGATCGCCGCCTATCTCGACGGCATCCACACGATGACCGCGCATTTCGCGCAGCAAACCGCCAGCGGCGGCGCCGCGACCGGCGAAGTCTGGCTGCAGCGGCCCGGCAAGATGCGCTTCCAGTACGATCCACCCAACCAGCTCTTGCTGCTCGCCGACGCCTTCTACCTTTATTCCTGGGATCCCGACCTCAGGCAGATGAGCAAGGTCGGGCTCAAATCGACCCCGGCCTGGTTCCTGCTTCGCCAGCCGATCAGCTTTACCGATGGCGTCACCGTTACGCGTTTTGAGCATAGCGGCAATGCCGTGCGGGTTACGGTTGTCGAGACCGCCGAGCCGGACGCAGGCAGTCTCACTATGGTATTTACGGAAAATCCACTGGCTTTGCGGCAATGGACTGTGGTGGACCAACAGGGGAGGGTGACAAACGTGTCGCTAACCGATCAGCAATACGGTATGGCGCTCGATCCCAAGCTGTTCCAGTATCACGATCCATACTAGCGGCGGACGAAATGACCGCACGAACAAGAGCTTGAGCCGACACTGATGTCTTCGCGCGCGCCGCTGGTGGCGATCCCGACTTGTTACCGCGAGCACAACGAACGGCTAATGTACACCACTGTGGTGCGCTACCCGCACGCGGTGGTCGACGCCGCGGGCTGCATGCCGGTGCTGGTCCCGTCGATCGGCGACAAGCTGTGTTGCGACACGCTGCTCGATGCAATCGACGGCGTGCTGCTGACGGGCAGCCCCTCCAATGTCGAGCCCTACCATTACAAGGGGCCGCCGAGCCGTGAGGGCACGCTGCACGACCCCGACCGCGACGCCACCACCTTGCCGCTGATTCGCGAGGCGGTGGCGCGCGATCTGCCGGTTTTGGCGATCTGCCGCGGCATCCAGGAATTGAACGTCGCGCTCGGCGGCACCTTGCATCAGCGCATCGGCGAGCGGCCGGGCGGCGAGGTGCATCGTCGCGGCCGTGACGTCAAGCGGATCATGGAAATGACCATGGACGAGCGCTACGGCCCGTGCCATCCGGTGGAGCTGACCCCCGACGGGTTCTTCGCCCGGCTCGCCGGGACCACCGAGATCATGGTCAACTCGCTGCACGGTCAGGGCATCGACCAACCGGCGCCCGGTCTCGTGGTCGAGGCCGTCGCGCCCGACGGCCTCATCGAGGCGGTGAGCCTGCCGGGGGCACGCTTTGTCGTCGGCGTGCAGTGGCATCCCGAGTACAAGCCGCTTGACAACCCCATTTCGCGGGCTTTGTTCGCGGCGTTTGGCGATGCGTGTCGGGCCGTCGCGGCCGGTGGCTCGCAAAAACGGCGCGCTGCCTAGCACACATTTTTCACGCCTATTTGGTTCCTGCGTTCCCCATGCGTTTTCCGCTGTGGACGCATGCACGAATCGCATTTTGGGCATGCCTCGGCGATCCCCACTTGGGAGTCCAGAAGCGGAGAGGGCGCCAAGTCCTCTTAATTCCGGCCCCGTCTCCCCTGCGGGTCTGGATCTCCCCCAAGCGCTTCTGACAAGCTGGCGCCCGGTGTTCCCCCCACACCGGGCGCTATTTGTTTATAGAATCGCCACGGGCGTCTACTGCGTCAAAGCGTTGCCGTTGGATATCACGCAACTTGTGACCCGAATGGGTACCCCGTTGTTTGGGTTGGTGGTCACTCTGGCGTCGCATGTATTTCCGGCAATGTTGTATATCGTGAGAGTGGTGTCTCCCGAGACTTTAAGCGGCGGTTCCGAGGCGTTGCCAGCGGTCCTCTCGGAATTGCTCACAGCTTCGAGGCTGATATTTTGTCCATCAAATCGGCTAAAACACCTCATCGATAAAGAAAAACCAAAATCTTGATTCCAAGGTCCATTGTTGGAGCACGTACTTGCGCCAGGAGCGCAGCTATAATTCTGTTCGGCGCCGGCTGAGGTGCAGCGACTACCGTTTTTGAGACTGAAAGATGAGGACCAGAAGACATCCCCCTCGCCAGATATGTAAATTACGTAATCCCGATTTATTGAGTTTTCGGAACCAACTTTATATTTGATTGAGATTGACTTTGCACATAAGGAACCAAACACGCACTGATTCTGACAATGTGCGGTATGTATCGAAAGCATACAGTAAAGGGCCACGGTAAAAGAGTGGACAAGCGGTCTACGGAACGTCACGCGTTTCACCATTCGAAAAACGACTGACCGATAGCAATTTGAAGCGAGATCAGGATCGCAGAGCAAACTGAGTGATCTCTTGCGCTGTAGGCGTTAGCTAGACCCATTGCGTCGCTTCGTCGCGGCATGGTCTATTCAACTCGATTTCCAGCCCACAAGTTGATCGGATCGTTAACGCGATGACGCTGCGTCTCGTCACCTGGAACATCAATTCGGTACGGCTCCGGGCTGGCAATGTCTGTCGGCTTTTAAGCGAGGCGCAGCCCGATATTCTCTGTCTGCAGGAGACCAAGACCCCGGACGATTTGTTCCCCCGCGAGCCTTTCGCCGCGCTCGGCTATGAGCACATCCACATCCACGGGATGAAGGGCTACAACGGCGTCGCGATCCTCGCCAAGATGCCGTTTCCCAGCGTCGCGACCCGCGCCTGGTGCGAGCGCAGCGATTGCCGGCACGCGGTCGTCGAGCTGCCGGGCAGCATCGAGCTGCACAATATCTACGTCCCCGCTGGCGGCGACGAGCCGGACCCGGCGGTCAATCCGAAATTCGCTCACAAGCTCCAATTCCTCGACGAGCTGACCGCGTGGTTCGAGACGCATGACCGTCGGCGCAAGGCGATCGCGGTCGGCGACCTCAACATCGCGCCGCTCGAAACCGATGTCTGGTCGCACAAACAGCTTCTGAGCGTGGTCAGCCACACGCCGATCGAGGTCGAAAAACTTAACGCGATGCGCGAAGCCGGCGGGTTTGTCGACGCGGTGCGCCATTTTGTGCCGCCGGACCAGAAGCTCTACACTTGGTGGAGCTATCGCAACCGCGACTGGGCCGCCTCCGACCGCGGCCGCCGGCTCGACCATATCTGGGTGACGCCGGCGCTGGTGGGGTCGCTCAAGAGCGCGCGGGTGTTCCGCGAGACCCGCGACTGGCAGCAAACCTCCGATCATGTCCCGGTCATGGTGGAGTTCGACTTCTAGGCCCGCTGGTAAAGATGGTATCGCCCCTCTGGCACTCCGTCAGGCAGCGGCAGCACTTCGAGCCCGGGCCCGGCCATCGGCTGCTGCGTCGCGAGCACGCCGGCCGCGCGCAAGAGCGGCAGGATCAGCGGACGCAACCCGGCGGCGAGCGCGAGGTTCGCCGCCGCCTCGCCCGTCCCGGCGTCGAAGTGGGCGAGCACGACTTTGCCCCCGAGCAGCTGATGGGCTGCTGGCAGCGTTTCGAACATGTCTCCCCGCAGCAGCAGGCGATCGGGCGGGATGCAAGCGGGGTGCGCGGCGACATGCCGCTCGCAGACAAAGATGTCGCGATCCGGGAACAGCTCGCGCAGATGGTCGTAGGTGCGGCCGTTGCCGAGACCCAGCTCCAGCAGCGGTCCGTCGAGGTTGGCGATCAACGCGGCGGCGCGGTTGAGCACCGCGCGCTGTGCTTCGAGCCGGCGGATGAAGCTGTCGAGCCGGCTCACGCGCTCGGTCTCGCGTCCTTGAGTTCAGGCGGCGTTGGCGGCGATCTGCGCGCGCAGCTGGCTGACCTCCGTGCGCGCGATGCGCAGCTGTCTGTTGGTGTCGTTCACGCGATGCGCCAGCTCCTGCATGATCGATACGGCCATGGTCGGAAATTCGCGCACCATGCGCATGAACGGATCCTTGCCGATGCGCAGCGCGATCAGTCTTCCCTTGGCGCGCACGGTGGCGTTGCGCGGCTCGCTGGTGAGGATCGCCATCTCGCCGACCAACTCGTTGACGTGAAGCGTCGCGACGATGACCGGCCCCGCCACCGGGTCTTCGAGCACGACGTCGGCTTCGCCCTCGATGATGAGATAGGCGGCATCGCCCGCATCGCCCTGGCGGCAGATGACCTTGCCGTCGTCGAAGCCGACCCGCTCGCTCACATAGGCGAGTGCCTTCAGCTTGGGCGGCTCGATCTCGGCAAAGAACGACACCTGCCGAAGCACCTCGTATTCCTGTTGCACTGTCACGGTTTTTCTCCCGGTCCCTTCGGCGTCTTTTTGTTCATTCCGCCGCCATCAGCATGGTGGTCAGTGAGTCCTTGTGGTCGAGCTCGGCGAAGCTGCCCTGTTCCTGCAGCTTGCCGCCGCTCATCACCAGCACCCGGTCGAAATTTCGTGCGAGCCCGGCGCGGTGCAGCACCCAGACGAGGCAGCGCCCCTCGAACTCCTTGAACAGCCCTTCCATGACTTTGGCCTGGGCCGGGCCGTCGAGCGCGGTCGTCGCCTCGTTGAGGATCATGATGTCCGGCCGCTTGAGCACCGCTCGGGCGATCGC
>Ga0335074_10009673_pt1 | contig 13469 bp, 12 predicted proteins | sample Lox_Sample_23_FD_206715 | JGI IMG/M metagenome (GOLD analysis project Ga0335074, IMG submission 206715) | Soil microbial communities from Loxahatchee National Wildlife Refuge, Florida, United States - Lox_Sample_2.3 | ecosystem: Environmental > Terrestrial > Soil > Wetlands | place: USA...
TGATCACCGCGCGGTTGACCGCCGCTGGTTCGAGGTCGCAGACCTTGCCGCCTTCGGCGTCGAGCCAATCGAAAAACCCGGCATCGGCGATGAGCCCGTATTTCACCGTCTCGGCATAGCCCGCGAGCAGCTCGCGCCGCGGCAGGGTGGCGAGCGCACCGCCGTCTGCCAGCACCAGGCGGGGCTGATAGAACGCGCCCAGCAGGTTCTTGCCGGCATCGGTGTTGATCGCGGTCTTGCCGCCGACCGAGCTGTCGACCTGCGCCAGGAGGGTCGTGGGAATTTGCACGAAGTCGATGCCGCGCAGCAGCGTCGCCGCGGCAAAGCCGCAAATGTCGCCGACCACGCCGCCGCCGAGCGCGACCAGCATCGTGCCGCGCTCGATGTTACAGGCCAGCACGTCGTCGACCAGCCGGCCGAAATGCGCGAGATCCTTGGTGCCCTCGCCGGGCGGCAAAACAATCTCGTGATGCGCGATCCCGGCCCCGTCGAGGCTGTCGACAAGCGGATGCAGATACGCCCCGGCGACGGTCGTATCGGTGACGACCACGGCCTGCTTGCGTCGCATCAGCGGCAGGATGTGCTGACCGGCGGTCGCTATCAGTTCCGGCCCGACGAGGATGTCGTAGCCGCGGTCGCCGAGCTCGACGCGCAGCCGTTCGCCGGAATTGGGGCCGACCGTGCCGCTCATGGCCCACAAGCTCCGTCGGCCGAGAGCCGCGTGCGCGGACAGCGCGCCAGCGCGGCGATGACCCGGTTGGCCGTCGCATCGGGCGGGCCGTTGCCGCTGTCGATCGTGATGTCGGCCTCGGCGTAGATCGGGTAGCGCCGGTCGATCAGCTCGGCCAGCACGGCGCGCGGGTCGGGCGCCTTCAGCAGCGGTCGGTTGGAGCGGCGCGACACGCGTGCAAACAGCACGTCGAGATCGGCGCGCAGCCACACCGAGACGCTGCGCCCCGCGATCACCCGGCGGGTCGCCGGGTCCATGAACGCGCCCCCCCCGGTCGACAGCACATGCACCGGGCCGCTGAGCAGCCGGGCGATGACCCGGCGCTCGCCGTCGCGAAACACCGCCTCGCCGCGATTGGCGAAGATTTCCTCGATCGTCTCGCCGGCGGCGTTTTCGATCTCTTCGTCCGAATCGAAGAAAGGCAGGTTGAGCCGGGCCGCGAGCCGGCGGCCGATCTTGGTCTTGCCGGCGCCCATCAGCCCGACCAGCACGATCGAGCGGCGCGGCTCCAGAATTCCCACCGCGCTGTGCTTCACCGGCTCGATCGCTGCCTGCGGCTCGGTTTGGACGTCCATCCTGCGCCGCCCCTTGTCGGCCTCTTGTCGCAACCCATCTCGCGGCTGTTTCTCGCCGCGCCAACACAGGGTACTAAACGTACTAAACCATTTTTATGGTCTGCGGAATCGGTTCGACCATTTTTATGGTCTGCGGCGTCGCTTCGGGTGGTGGGGGCGGGGAACGCGAGTCGAGACATGACAAGAGTAACCCTGGTCCTTGTTCTGGTGGTGCTGTTGGCTGCTGGGGGGGGCTGCCTGTTTCTCGCCACGTGGCATTTCAACGTACCGCGGGTGGCGGTCGAGAAGGTCCTGCCGGATGCCCGTTTCCCGAGGTGAGCGGCCGGCCGCGGTCGCAATCTCGCCGCGGCTCGAAGCGTTTCTCGAAATGCTTGCCGCGGAGCGCGGTGCCGCGCGGCTGACGCTCGCCGCCTATCGCAACGATCTCGTCGATCTGTCTGGCTTTCTCGCCACGCGCGGCGTGTTGCTCGACGCGGCGGATGCCGCGGCGCTGCATGATTACCTCGCCGCCAGCGGCACGCGCCGACTGGCGCCGCGCACCCTGGCGCGGCGGCTGTCGGCGATCCGTCAGTTCTACCGCTTTCTCTTGACCGATGGCGTGCGCGCCGACGACCCGACCAGCGGTCTCGACACGCCGCGGCTCGGCCGACCGCTGCCAAAACTCCTGAGCGAGGCCGAGGTGACGCGGCTGATCGACACGGCCGAAAAATGGCCGGACGAGGAAGGGGCGCGGCTGCGCTGCGTCCTCGAGCTGCTTTACGCCACCGGGTTGCGAGTTTCTGAGCTGGTGACCCTGCCGCTCGCTGCGGCGCAGCGCGAGCCGCGCTTCATGCTGGTGCGGGGCAAGGGCGGCAAGGAACGGTTGGTGCCGCTGAGCCCGCCCTCACGCGAGGCGCTTGCCGCCTATCTCGCCTGCCGTCAGGCGTTCCTGTCCGACGGGCAGGCGTCGCGCTTCCTCTTTCCGTCGCGTGGTCGCGAAGGGCACCTGACCCGCCAGCGCTGCGGCCAGCTGTTGAAGGAGCTCGCGCTCGGCGCCGATCTCGACCCGGCACGGCTATCACCGCACGTGCTGCGCCACGCATTCGCCAGCCATCTGCTCGACCACGGCGCCGACTTGCGCAGCGTGCAGCAGATGCTCGGCCATGCCGATATCGCGACGACGCAAATCTACACGCACGTCCAGGGCGAGCGGCTGCGCCGCCTGGTCGAGACCGCGCACCCGCTGGCCCGCCGGAAATAACAGCGCGGCCTACATGCGGCATTTTCTCGAATTCGAACGCCCGATTGCCGAGCTCGAAGGCAAGATCGAGGAGCTGCGCCATCTGTCGGCGGAGAACGGACTCAATATCGCCGAGGAGGTCGGCCGCCTCGCCGGGCAAGCCGACCGCTTGCTGCGCCAGACCTACGCCAAGCTGACGCCATGGCAAAAGGTGCTGGTGGCGCGTCACCCGGAGCGGCCGCATTGCCGTGACTATATCGCTGGCCTCGTTGCCGACTTCAGCCCGCTCGCGGGCGACCGCACCTTCGCCGAGGATCACGCGGTGGTGGGTGGATTGGCGCGGTTTCGCGGCCGCAGCGTCGTCGTCCTCGGCACCGAGAAGGGCGCCGACACCGAAGCGCGCGTGAAGCACAATTTCGGCATGGCGCGACCCGAGGGCTATCGCAAGGCCAAGCGGCTGATGCGCCTGGCCGAGCACTTCCAGTTACCGCTCTTGACCTTCGTCGACACTGCCGGCGCCTATCCCGGCATCGATGCTGAGGCACGCGGCCAGAGCGAGGCGATCGCCCAGGCGATCGAGACTTGCCTCGACATCCGCGTGCCGGTGGTCGCGGCGGTGATCGGCGAAGGCGGCTCCGGCGGCGCCATCGCGCTTGCCGCCGGCAACGCGGTTTTGATGTTGGAGCACGCGATCTACTCGGTGATCTCACCCGAGGGCTGCGCCTCCATTCTGTGGCGCAGTGGCGACAACGCGCAGGAGGCCGCCGAAGCGCTGCGTCTCACCGCGCAGGAGATGTTGCACTTCGGTGTGGTAGATCAAGTGGTTGGGGAGCCGCTTGGCGGCGCACACCGCGCACCGCAGGAGGCGATTGCACGCGTGGGCGAGGCGATCGACGAGACCCTGCGGCCCCTGGGCCGGCTTGACGGCGATACGCTGCGCCGCCAGCGCCGCCAGAAATTTCTGGCAATGGGGTCAATTGTCCCTCAATAGCCTGAATTTTCAGGCGCGACGTTCAACCAACATTAGGGATTGGTCGCGTATCACCGGTGTCAGGCTTCAACCTGAGCGCGGTGATGAAGAGGCTTCGCAGCGCCCTCAAGGCGTTTTTTCAATCGCCCGAAGGCAACGGCTGGATCGGCATCCTGCTGTTTTCGGCGGCGCTGGCTTTTGTCGCGGCCTACGCCTTCTATCAGGTGAGCGTGCGCTCGTACGTCGCCAACAAGTCCGATGAGAAAGCCACTGCGGAACAACTTGTCGATGCTTTCGTCACCACTTATTCGCACTCGCTCGGACAGAATGCGGGCAAGGGCGCACCGGTGCCGGCCACGTTCCGCGCGCACGCGATCGAACGCTTCAACAACTCCCGCGGCGACAAAAATTCACTCCACCTGAGCTTTGTCGGCCGGAAGGGCAAATCGATCGTCACGCCGCCATCCGACTCGGAGATGGCGCGAATTACCGAATCGTTTGTCGGCCAGACGTCGCCGCAGCCGGTTGCTCAGCTGCTGACGCTCAACGGACAACCAATCTTTCGCACGATGTACCCGTCGATTGCGAACGACCAAAGCTGTGTCGATTGCCATAACGCCCTGCAGCCCGGCGAGAACTGGAAGCTCGGCGACGTGGTGGGCGCGTCCGTCATCGACATACCGACCGGGGAGTTCTTCGCGACGCTCAAATGGGAGTGTTTCGGGATTGCCGTCGCGGTGTTTGGGCTGATCGGCGGGGTCGGGCTGTGGATGTCGGTCGAATACTACCGCGGCATCCGCGAGCGGGAGCGCGCCAAGGATCAGGCGGAGGCCGCCAACCGCGCGAAATCAGATTTCCTCGCCAATATGAGCCATGAGCTGCGCACGCCGCTGAATGCGATCATCGGCTTTTCCGAAATGATGAAGCAGGAGGTGCTGGGCTCGGTCGGTAACGACCAGTATCGCTCGTATGTCGGCGACATTCACGCCAGCGGCACACATCTGTTGCAGATCATCAACGACATTCTCGATCTGTCGAAGGCCGAAGCCGGCAAGCTCACGCTCGACGAGGGCATTTTCGATGTCCGCGACGCGATCCGGTCGGTTGTCCAGCTGACCAGCGTGCGCGCCCAGGAATGCGAGCTCGAGCAGGCGGTCGATGTCGCACCCGACGTGCCGCTGCTGCGCGGCGACGAACGCAAGACGATGCAGATGGTGCTCAACCTCGTCACCAACGCGATCAAGTTCAGCTCCGAAGGTGGGCGGATCGGGATCGTCTGTCGCGCCGATCCACACGAGGGTCTGTCGGTCGCGGTCACCGACACCGGCATTGGCATCGCCACCGATGATGTCGGCCGCGTGCTCGAGGCCTTCGAGCAGGTCGATTCCTCGCTATCGCGCAAACAGCAGGGCACCGGCCTCGGCTTGCCGCTGGTACGCGCGATGATGGAGCTGCACGGCGGCACATTCCAGCTGACAAGCGAGCTCGGTGCCGGCACCGAGGCCAAGATCGTCTTCCCGCCCGAGCGGCTGGTCTATGCGGCCGAGCAGCTCGCTGGCGTGGGCATCGCGGCCTAGGGCGTCCGACAGGCTCGCCACCGGATTGCAACTGGCTCTAACATCTCCCGGGGCAGGGGGATGCGAGCATGCCGTTCCGTATCGAGGAAGCGACGATCGACGCGCTGCATCGCGCGATCAAGGCGGGGGAGACGAATTGCGTTGCGGTTGTCGAGCAGTATCTCGCGCGGGCGCGTGCCTATAACGGGGTTGCCAGCCGCCTGGTGACCAAAGAAGGCGCTGCGGTCGAGAAAGCCACCGGCGCCGTGCGCGCCGGCGCGCCGCTCGAATTCCCGACCGACACCGTCGCGGCGGCGACGACCTATCCCGATCTCGACAAATATCGCGGGCCGCCACTGGAGTTCGGCCGCATGGAGGCAACCGCCTCCGACCCCGAAGTGCAGCAGCAATACGGCATGATCGCCGGCATCCCCAATGCCGGGCAGCTGAACGCGCTGTCGACGCTCAACATCCGCGGCGAGCGGTCGGTGACCTGCCAGGGCGAGTACGACCGCCATCCCTTGCAGGGGCCATTGCCGGCGGGCGCGCCGCCGGTCTGCGACGAGTTCCGCCATCTGCCCGACGCGCTCGAAACTGCCGCCGCGCTCGATGCCCGCTACGGCGCCGCCCCGCCACTCGACGAGCTGCCGATGTACGGTATCGTCTTTTCGTTCAAGGACCCGTTCGACACCAAGGATATGCGCACCACCGCGGGCGGGGACGCGGCCTACGATATCGATTTCCCCGCGCGCGACCATATCCTTGTCGAGCAGCTGCGCAGCAAGGGCGCGATCATTTTCGCGAAGGCGGTATGCACCGAATATAACGGCCGCGCCGGCAATCCCGGCGGCCGGCATAAGCCGGACAAGGTGCTGCCCTCGGTGCTCGGCTATCAGCGCAGTTCGTGGGCCGGAAACCCAGCGAACCCCTACGACACGACCCGCGCCGCCTCATTGGGGTCCAGCTCGGGTTCGGGCGTATCGGTCAGCGCCAATCTGTGCATGGCCAGCCTTGGCGAGGAGACCCGCGCCTCATGCCGCGGTCCCGCCAACCACAACGCCGTCGCGCTCATCCTGCCGCACAAGGCGATGCTCGGCTTCGACGGCGGAGCGATCGGCGCCGACATCTATTGCGACCGCACCGGCATCCTCGCAAAGACGCTCGGCGATTGCGCCAAAATCCTCGACGCGCTGACCGATAACGGCACGCGCTATTACGACCCGCGCGACGTCTATACGACGGTGCCGCGTTCATCGCTGCTGGCCGGTGGTTACGCCCAGCACGCCGCGCCCGAGGCTTCGTTGAAGGGCATGCGCATCGGCATCGTCCGCGAATCGATGCGGCTGCGTCCCGGCGATCAAGCCGCCGAGCCGATCTCGCGTGCCGCCGCGGCCGAGATCAAGGCTGTGCTCGCCGGCAAGCTCGGTGCGACCCTGGTCGAAAGCGGCGATCCCGATTGGGAACGCGATCCCGAGATTGAGCAAATGGCTGTCGATTTCCGCGCCGGGCTCGCGCGGCTCGTGCCGGTGTTCATGCCCGACATCCTGTTCCGCCTTGCCCGCGACGGCGCGCCGCTGTTCAAGGAATTCGCCGACGCCATTCGCCCCACCGAGTTCCAGCCCGGCAAGTTCTTCGGCGACGGCGACATGGCGCCGATCGATTACTGCGTCGCGCTCGCCGAAGGTCGCGTCGCGCCGCCGCGCGACCTTGATATCTCGACGATCCAGGATCAGGAATTGGCGATGAGCTTCCGCTTTCACATCCCGCAATATTTGTCGCGGCGGGCGGCGGACTGGGCGGCGCGCGGTTTCTTTGAGGGCCTCGACGATTTCGCCCAGCTCAACCGGCGCTCGAAATTTTGGGGCGATGACGGCCGCGCCGCCTTCAAGAACTGGGAGGAGGTCGCGGACCCGCGCAATCCCTTGGGCGGCCGGCAAGGCGTCGACGAGCGCATTATGCTGCGCGAGCTCCTGCGCCGGCTCGACATGCTGGTGATGCTGGAAAACCGGCTTGATGCGCTGGTCCGGCTGCACACGCCGCTGCCGCCGGCGATCATCGGCGGCGCCAACGATCCGCAAGGGGGCGGCAACAACCTCCGCCCGGAGACGCTGTACGGCCCCAATGCCGGCCTCACCGAAATGCTGGTGCCGGCGGGTTACGTGACAGAGGTTTACGACCCGGTCTTCAAGCTCTCCGACGACGGCATGCGCTATGTGTCTACGCCTGCTGACCATGTGACAAAATTGCCCGCGCCCGGACTTCCGTTCTCGCTCGTCTTCCGCGCCGAACCCGGCCGCGAGGATGTCGTCTTGAAGATCGCCGCGGCCTACGAAGCCGCCTCTCGCCGCCGTATTTCCCCACCCGCATTTCCCCCGCTCTAAGGAAAGGGACGCGCAGATGCCCGCTTATGTCCGCCCGACCAAGTCGATGCCGCCGCCGATCCCGCCGCTGCTGTCGCCGACCCCGCCGGTGGCGCCGCTGATCCCGCCGGCACATGTCGTCGATCTGATGACGCAGGAGGGTTCGGCCGCGTTTGGTGCGGTCTGGCGATGCAAGGAGGCGAAGATCATCGAGGTGCCGGCGCTCAGCGACTCGCGGCCCGAATACAAGACCACCTACGATGTCGACCCGCATGCCGAGGTGACGGGCTTTGACGACCGCGGTTGGGAATTGGTCGACCCGACCGATCTCGGCGGGCGGCGCGGCGGCGGCATCCTGTCGTTCGTCTGGTACCGCGCGACTTTGACCATTCCGACCGAGGCGCTGGGCTTTGCCACCGCCGGCGCCAAGGCGGTGCTGCGCGTCAATGTCGACGACTACGCCGAAGTTTGGGTCAATGGCGAGCTGCCCCGCGCCGCCGGACGCCCCAGCGCCGCCTGCATCCAGGGCTTTAACATGCCGAACCGTCTGGTGCTCGGCGACAACATCGTCCAGCCCGGCGACAAGTTCGAGATCGCGGTCTTCGCGATCAACGGTCCGCTCTCGGCCGGCCCCGCCAATTTCCTGTGGTTCCGCGAGGCGAAGGTCGAGTTCTTCAAATAGGGCTGGCGCCATGGGACAGCAAATAGAAACCCTGGCGCGTTTCGTCGCCGAGACGCGGGCCGCGGACATCCCCGAGGCGGTGCGGGAGCACGCAAAGATCACCCTGCTCGACACGCTGGGGGTGATCCTCGCCGGGTCGACCCGGCCTGAGGTCGCGGCGCTGCGCGGACGGCTCGGTGGCGGCACGGGGGCGACGGTCTATGCTGTCGGCTGGCCCGCCAGCGATCCGCGCACCGCGGCTCTCCTCAACGGCATCGCCGGACGGGCGATCGAATTGTGCGAGGGGCTGCGCCTCGTCTCCGGCCAGGCGGCGATGCAGGTGCTGCCCGGCGTGTTGGCGGTCGGCGAAGCGGCCGGCGGCTCGGGCCAGGAAATTCTCGCCGCCTTCATCCTCGGCTACGACGTCGCGGGCCGGCTTGCGACCGGCTTCACGCCGCGACCGCTGGCGCATCAGAACGGACAGGTGTCGCTCCTCGCCGCGGCGGCAGCGGGCGCGCGGCTGCGCGGCCTCGACGCGGCCGGCATCAGCCTGGCGATGCGCATCGCCACGACCCTCGTGCTGACGCCGAGTTACACCAACGCCGTTGCCGGCGCGACCGCGCTCAACGTCGCCGGCGGGATGAGCGGCTTTGCCGCCGCGCTCGCGCCCGATCTGGCGCTGGCCGGCTTCGCGGCGCAGCCGGATGCGGTCGAGGAGGCGCTGTCGCAGCTGGTCGGCGGCGGTTTCGTCACCGACAGCCTCACCGAGGGGCTTGGCCAGGAGTGGCAGATCGCCAAGAATTATTTCCGCCTTTACGCGTGCTGCAACCCGATCCACCCGGCCCTGGACTGCCTTTCGGCCGCGCTCGCCCAGCTGAAGCCGCGCCCGGAGGAGGTCGCGCGGATCGATGTCGCGACCTATCGCTTCGCGTCGGTGATGCGCAACCCCAACCCGCCCAATTATTTCGCATCGAAATATTCGCTGCCGCATGCCGCCGCGGCGATGGTGGCGCGCGGCGGCGCTGGCTACGCGGAGCTTGACGACGGCGCTCTCGCCGATCCCGTCATCGCCGCGCTGCGCCACAAGGTGCACATCGCGGAAGATCCGGCGATGAGCGCGCTCGCGCCCAGGCTGCGCCCGGCCAAGGTCACCGTGACCCTTGCCGACGGGCGCAGCGCGACGGTCGCGCGTGACAGCCACCGCGGGGATTTCGCCGAACCGTTCAGCGAAGCCGAGCTGCGCGCCAAGTTCCGCGAACTGGCGGGCGTCGTGCTATTACCGCAAGGCGTTGCCGCGGTCGAGCGCGCGGTCGATGATATCGAGGAATGGCCGGATGTCGGCGATCTGACCGGGCTTCTGCGCCGCTACGGGAGAGGTTGACGATGAAATCTGCGGTCGGGACTTGGCGGCTGGTCAAGGCCGAGGCGCATGACGCCAGCGGCAAGCCATTGCCTATGCCTTATGGCGGGCAAGGGATGGGCCGGCTGACCCTCAGCGCCGAGGGACGCATGGCCTCGGTCGTCGTCGATCCCAGGCGCGAATTGCCGCCTGGGACGGTCCGCGATTACTCGTCCTATTGCGGCAACTACACCGTCGACGGCGGCACGCTCACGACGCGGGTCGATGCCGCCTCCGATCCATCGCGGCTCGGCTCGGATCAGGTGCGCGAGGTGAGCTTTGATGGCGATTTCATGGTGTTGCGTCCGCCGCCGCGCGCCGGCGGCGAATACCGTGTGCTGACCTGGGAGAAGATTTCGGATGTGTAGGGGGATCACGATGAGAGCCTGTTCTCGGCTTCTTATTGTTTATGCCCTCGTCACCTTCTTCTTCGCCAGGATTGCAACGGCGGACGAGCCTGCGTTTTACGCGCAGTGCCACGCATTATTACCCATCGCAGATGACTTCGCTCACGACTGCTTGCAGCAGGCGCGACCATTTTCCCGCACGTTTTACCCCGGCGGCGGTAGCAGGGGCGAAATTGAATCCTTTAGCGCTTATTTTCGCCCGCTAAGTGCTCCGTCACATTTCGTTTTGGGCTGTGTTCTTGACTTTAGGCATCAAATAGCCTTTGCCGGCCTTTATTATACGCCGAGGTTGCTAGATATGAATGGATTCTCCAATTACAAAATCGTCTTTATTGATTTTCAAGACAATGTCGGACTCGACGTCGATGGTGTTCAAACGACATTCGTCGCGGTCCGCCAGTTTGTGACGGATGTGATTCCGCCGCGATACAACGGCAGGCCGAAGGACTGTGAGGAAGCTGGTATTGAAGATATCAAAGGGGTAAAAGCCACTTCATATTATCATATTCGCGCTTTAGGGCATGATGAATTTGAATTTTGTGAAGGCGATTTCTGCAAGGTCTCCTCGTATGCAATCTTACTTGGGAAACATAGTGTTCCGGTGGTTTACGCTGACTGGTTTCCAGCTCCATGGGTTCTTTTTATTGACGGAGAGGGTTCCTTAATAATTGAAGCAAACGAATTTGCGGAAGCATGCAAATCCTGGCGACGAAATCTGACAAGCGTTTACGATCTCATCACCGAGGTCTGTCCGAATCCGGAAGTGAGATAGCTGCGGCTACTCCCCCGCCAGCGCCTGGCGCTGCGCACGGGGAGACGGCACCGGCGCGAGGCCGAAATGCTCGCGCAAGGTGGTGCCTTCGTAATCGCGGCGGAAAAGTCCGCGGCGCTGCAGCTCCGGCACGACGAGATCGACAAAATCGGTAAACGCGCCGGGGAAATAGGCGGGCAGGACATTGAACCCGTCGGCCGCCCCCTCGACGAACCATTCTTCGAGGATGTCGGCGATCTTCTTGGGCGTGCCGGTGATGACCCAGTGGCCGCGCGCCGCCGCCGTCAGATTGTAGAGGTCGCGCAGGGTCATGTTCTCGCGCTTGGCCATGTCGTAGAGCACCCGGTGGAAGGTGCGGCCGCCTTCGCTCGCCGGCGGCGGCGGCACCGGGCCGTCGAGGTCGTGGCCGGTCACGTCATAGCCGATGCGGCTGGCGACCAGGGTGATGGCGTTGGTCGGGCTGATCCAGCTTTGCAGCTTGGCGAGCTTGGCGCGGGCTTCCGCCTCGGTCTCGCCGATGATCGGCATCACGCCCGGCAGCACCGCGATCTCCTCGGGGGCACGGCCGTATTTCACCATGCGGCCCTTGAGGTCGGCATAGGCGGCCTTGGCCGGTTCCAGCTCCTGCACCACCGAGAACACGACATCCGCCGTTCGCGCCGCCAGTTCGAGGCCCGAGGGCGAGCCGCCCGCCTGGATGATGACCGGCTGGCCTTGCGGGCAGCGCGCCATGTTTATGGGGCCGCGCACCTGGAAGAAGCGGCCCTTGTGGTTGAGCGGCCGCACCTTCTCGGCGTCGACATAACGCCCGGTTGCCTTGTCGGCGACGATCGCGCCGTCCTCCCAGCAATCCCACAACCCCTTCACGACATCGACGAATTCCTGAGCGCGGGCGTAGCGCAGCTCGTGCTCGATATGCTCTTCACGGCTGTAGTTCTGCGCGGCCTTGGTGTTCGACGTGGTGACGACGTTCCACGCCGCGCGCCCGCCGCTGAGATGGTCGATCGAGCCGAAGATGCGGGCGACGTTGAACGGCTCGTTGAAGCTCGTCGACACCGTCGCGCCGAGCCCGATATGCGTGGTGCAGCCGGCGAGCGCGGTAATGAGGGTCGTCGGCTCGAAGCGGCAGAGGAACGACGGGTGGTCGGTCGGGTCCATCACCATCGAATCGGAGATGAACAACAGGTCGAACTTGCCGCGTTCGGCGATGCGGGCGATCTCCTGGATCACCGGAAGCTGCATATGGCTTGTCGCCGCGCCCTCGTAGCGCCAGCCCGCCTGATGATTGCCCGTGCCGAGCACGAACACGCCCATGTGCATCTGACGGTCTTTGTCCATACGCGTCGGCCTCCTTCGCCGGCCATCTTAAGAAAATCACAAGCCGGCCATAAGCGAAAATCGGCGGCGCCGCAAAGTCTTCTGCGGCGCCCGGGTGTACGCCGGTCTCCATCAGGAGCCGGGAGCACAACCGATGACCGACCACCAGATATCCACGCTCACCGCGGCATGGCTTGTCAGCCTGACCGCGATCATGCTGTTGTTCGTCGCGCTGGCGATCGAGCCGATCTGGAATACGAATGTTTACCTGCAAGGGTTGGCCGAAGCGATCATGATCGATCATTTCTGAGGCGGACGGCCGGCTTCGCAGGTCAATTCGCTATTCTAGCCGGCGGCGTCCGGATAACATCGGGCAAACCGAAATCCGGAGTCGGGAATGGCGGCACAGCGGCAATTGCGCCTCGGCGCCTTTATGCGCCCGGTCGGCATCCATACCGGCTGGTGGCGCTATCCCGGCGCCTATCCCGACGCGAACTTCAACCTGCAGCATCTGATCCGCTTCGCGCAAAAACTCGAAGAGGGAAGGTTCGACGCGTGGTTCATGGCCGACCACCTCGCGGTGCTCAACATGCCGATGGCGGCGCTGAAACGGAGCGCCACGGTGACCTCGTTCGACCCGCTGACTCTGCTGCCGGCGCTGGCGATGTTCACCCGGCATTTGGGGCTCATCGCCACCGCGTCGACGACCTTCGAGCCGGCTTACATGATCGCCCGGCGTTTTGCCTCGCTCGACCACATCAGCGGCGGCCGCGCGGGGTGGAACCTGGTCACCACCTCGAACCCCGATGCCGCGCTCAATTTCGGCATGACCGAACACATGGAGCACGGCGAACGCTATCGCCGCGCCCGCGAGTTCTACGATGTCGTGACCGGGTTGTGGGATAGCTGGGCTGAGGACGCCTTTGTCCGCGACGTCGAGGAGGGACTCTATTTTGACCCTGCCCGCATGCACGTGCTCGACCATAAGGGCGAGTTTCTGTCGGTGCGCGGGCCGCTCAATATCAGCCGGCCGATCCAGGGCTGGCCGGTCATCGTTCAGGCCGGTGCGTCGGATGCCGGCCGCCAGTTGGCCGGCGAGACTGCCGAGATGGTGTTCGCCAGCGGTGGCCGCATCGAGGACGCCAAGGCGACCTATGCCGACATCAAGGCACGCGGCAAAGCGGTCGGCCGCGATCCCGATCACATCAAGATACTGCCCGGCTGCCTTGTCGTGGTCGGCGAGACCGAGGACGAGGCGAAGGCCAAGCGTGCGCTGCTCGACAGCCGCGTCCATCCCGATAGCGGCCTCGCCTCGTTGTCGATTGCCTTGGGCCACGATGCGTCGCAATTCGATCTCGACGCGCCGCTGCCCGATATTCCCGAGAGCAACGCCTCGAAAAGCGGCCGCGAGCGGGTCATCGCCCGCGCCCGGCGCGACAACCTCACCGTCCGCCAGCTGGCGCAGATCGCCGGCAGCTACGGCGGGCTCGCGATGGTCGGCAC
>Ga0335074_10009676_pt1 | contig 13465 bp, 10 predicted proteins | sample Lox_Sample_23_FD_206715 | JGI IMG/M metagenome (GOLD analysis project Ga0335074, IMG submission 206715) | Soil microbial communities from Loxahatchee National Wildlife Refuge, Florida, United States - Lox_Sample_2.3 | ecosystem: Environmental > Terrestrial > Soil > Wetlands | place: USA...
GCGCCTGCTTGAGGTCAGCGCCGAGGGTGCAGCAGAGCATGAGCCCCGCTAAATCGGCATGGAGGATGGGGGTTGTGTCCGACTCGGCCCTGCTTCCCGAGTTTTGGGATGGTCTGGGCGTAGCGTCGGGCCTGGGTCCCGGTGTCCGGTTCCTCGGCTGGAACCGCCCCCTGGCAAGCGCACTGTCCCATCCGGCCGGGCACGCCCTGGCCAGGTGGGTCGCGGCAGCCCTTCGGCCCCAGGCCGGGGCACCCGTCTCATGGCAAGCAGCCCGCACGCTAGCCAACCCCGGCCCGGACGGGTTCATCCCGCCCGGTGCCGTCGTGAACTCGGCGGATGAAATGGAGCACCTGCTGAGCGGCTGGCTGCGGGTCTCCCGGCAGCCCACGATCGGCGACATCGGCCGGTTCGGCGGGTCACCCTGATCAAGGTCGCGGCGGACGGCTGGGAGTTCGTCCTCAACAGGGACACCAAGCGTTCCGCGGTCACCAGCTTCACCGAGGCCGCGGCGAGCGCCGGGGGAGCGGGAAACCTCTCCTGGCACCTCGCCCCGAACGCCAGAGGAAGCCGCAACCGAATGTCATACCTGCCAGATGACAGCCCACGCCCGGCTGGTACGCCTACACCCGTCACCCGGACACAGCCCAGCCGTAGCCACATGAAGCGATCGCGAATCGCCGTTCGGCGCCCTCGGAACGTTTGAGGCTCCCCGGCTAGGCGCGTACGGGAACAGATGTTCTGCGTTTAGATACTCCAGCCGCTTCCAGTCCGGCTATTGCCTCTAGTGTCGTCAGACCCTTTCACGGCCATTTTGTGCCGACCGAAGAGCTGCGGTCAGGTCTGTCGTGCCGGGATGGCCCATGATTTCCGGGCGGGCGAACAAGACCTTGCCGTTAACGTGCTGCCGGTAGGTCGCGGAAGATTCGACCACGTGGCGAGGCACTTTCGACGCCCGCGACACGGCGTAGTCGGCAGCCGACAGCAGCACGATTACCGCGGAGTCGAAGCCGAACGACCTAAACGGAGACAGCTGCAACTGCCCGGTTCGGCCGCGTTCGACACGACACGAGCTTTCACCTGCAACTTCTCGCCATCGCTGCCGAGCACGTCCCATGCCTTCTCCGAGTTGGGCGCCAGCTGGCCGCCAAGCGCGGCCGCCACCAGGTACTCGGCGTAATCGCCCATCGGAGCGTTCTCGGTCCGGATCACGCCCCGGCTCTTCAGCTCACGCAGAATGGCCCGGTACAACGCGAAGAGACCGGACTCGCTCAACGCCGACAAGTTCGGCGGGTATTTGGGGAGCACGATGCCCAGTATGATGCAACGGCCCCCAGCGGACTCGCCCGCTTCCTCAACGAAGGGCCGTTCCAGCGCGGTCCGCCAGGTCGCGCCGTCCGAAGGAACGCTCGACTGGCTGAGACCGGATGCGGCGATCGAGTTACCCGGCCAGGGCGGCATCGGTGTCGAGAGTGGCGTGCCGCGCGTTCCCATGTCGTCGCCCGTCGCTAATGATGATGCCATGAAGTGAGCATTTATCAGTGCGTCAACCACGTTGCTGAACCTACGCCGACGGTTAGCGCGCGCCTTAACCCAGCGGCGACAGCCCTTCGTCAGCGGCATGCATCCGCGCGTCCAACTCCACAACGGTGGTCGCCTGCACCCAGAGCAACGGCACCTCCGGCCCAGGCGGACGGGAGCCAGCAGGCCGCAAGGCAATCCAGCCTCGGCCGTCTGCGGGCGGCCACACTGCCCACAGCGGGTGATCCAAGTGCAGCCAGACAATCTCAGCGAGTACCTGCGAGTCCGACGCACCGAGCTCTTCCAGCACGTCGCGGAGCACGGAGATAATTCCACCGTCGTGGGATGGGGCATCCGACTCTCCCATTGGCTCCTCCCTTCCAGGCTCACCGTGCCGGATTGATGCCGGAGCCCAACCGCTAGAACCGCTCGGTGGCCTTACGAGCGACCCCGCACCACATCGGCAGCGGTCCCGGGGCCGGGGCGTCAGGCTCGGGACGCCACTGCGGCAGTTGCACCACACCGGGCTCGACTATCTCCAGCCCGCCGAACAGCGCAGCAACCTCCTCGCGCGTGCGCAGCACCACCGACTCGGCCATCGTCTCGTTGAGCCGGCCGAACGTCTCGGTCAAGGCGTCACCCGCCACGTCACGGGCCAAGTGGGTAATCGCGACGTAGCTGCCGGGCGCAAGACGAGCGGCGAGACGCGCGACGACACCGGCCGGGTTGTCGTCGTCGCTGAAGAAATGCAAGATGCCGAACAGCAACACCGCAGCCGGCTGCGCAAAGTCCAGTGTCTCGGCGGCCTGGGCGAGGATCGCCTCGGGATCGCGCAACTCCCCGGAGATGTACCGAGTCAGGCCCTCCGGCGTGCCGCGCAGCAGCGCATGCGCGTGCGCCAGCACGATCGGATCGCGGTCCACATAGACGACCCGCGACTCGAGCGCAGCCCGCTGGGCGACCTCGTGGACGTTGTTCTCCTTCGGCACCCCGGTCCCGATGTCGAGGAACTGCCTGATGCCGGCGTCCCCGGCGAGGTAGCGGACGACGCGGCCGAGGACGGCCCGGTGCGCGCGGGCGTCGGCCTGCACCCCGGCTAGGCCCCCGGGCCAGGCGGCATAGGCCCGCTCGGCGGCCTCCCGGTCCACCTTGAAGTTCGCCTTGCCGCCCAGCAGGAAGTCATACACCCGCGCCACGTGCGGAACGGAGGTGTCGATCTCCGGAATCTCCCGCTCAGCGCCGTTCCCAGCAGCCACGTTGCCCTCACAGTTTTGGCGGTGATCTTCTCAGAATCTTGTACAGTTCAGAATTAAGGAATGTTCCGATTATCTAGCGGCCCAATGCGGTCTGCAAGAGGAGCCGCCCGATCATGTGGTTACGGATCGGATGTCGTCCGAACGTAAGCGGCCGACTCCGAGAACCGAACCCTGCTCTCCTTGAGCGATCGGCCCGGCGCGTCGGTGGACCGAGTACACGAAGAGCCGACATTTGGCTAAGCTGGCCGTGCAGAAAATCGGAACGTTCGCGAAATGCCAATGCACAAGAAACCCCGATGATTAGTCCCTACGTACGCCGACTGCGGCTGTCGAGAGAGATCCGGGCGTTGCGGGCCGATGCGGGACTGACCGCAGCCCAGCTCGCCAAGAAGATCGGCCGATCCCGCGCGGACATTTCGCGGCTGGAAACCGGCCAAGTGGTCAACCAGGCCGACGTCCTGAAGATCCTCGACGCGCTCGGCGTGGACGGCGACCGCTGGACCAAGATCATGACGATCGCCCGCGAGGCCAGCGAGACCGGCTGGTGGGAGTCGTTCAAGGATATGGGCGACCGCCAGGCCATGTTCGCGGACCTGGAGGCGGGCGCCACCGCAATCCGCGAGTACCAGCAGATCATTGTCCCTGGTCTGCTCCAGACCCCGGACTACGTGCTGGCGCGCGCTGACACCAGTGCTGTACTGGAGCCCCTCTCGAACGGGACTCCTGATGGGATCGTCGCCGGGCGGATGATGAGGCAGCGGATGTTCCGGCGACCGGACGGGCCGGATTACGACGTGATCGTCGACGAGCTCGCTATCCGGCGGCTGGCAGCCCCTCCAGAAGTGGTCAAAAAGGCGCTGTACCACATGGCTACGCTGGTAAACGACAACCCCAAGGTCACGCTCCGCGTGCTGCCGGTCGAGGCCCGGATCGAGGGCTACGCCATCCCCCGCACATCTTTCACCATGTACAGCTTCGCCGATCCGGATGACCCGAGGGTCGTGGCGATCAATACCGGCACGGCCGAGCTGTTCCTTACCGAGCCCGCCGACGTGGCTCGGTATGACCTTCTCTTCGACCGGCTCCGCAAGGAAGCCCTGCCGGGATCGCAGAGCCTCGACCTCATCACCGAGACGGCCGCAAGGCTCGCAGACCAATAGCGAATAGCACCAAGGAGGAGCGTTCCTCATGAACGACGAGTTCACTGGCTGGCGCAAATCCAGCCGCAGCGCTGCCAACGGCGGCTGCGTGGAAGTCGCCTCCGGCTACTGGCGAAAGTCGAGCCGTAGCGGCGGGAGCAACGACTGCGTCGAGGTGTCATCGGTCGAACGGGTCATCGGCGTCCGCGACACGAAGCAGCACGGGGCTGGGCCCGTGGTGGAATTCCCTGCAGCCGCTTGGCGGGCGTTCCTCGAGGAGACCAAGACGGGGCGACTCCACTCTTAAGCGCAGGGACACCAAGGCCTGCCTGGCGACGGGCCGCGCGCCGCTGATACCGGCGGCCCGCGGCCCGTCGCGGTTTCATAGCACCCCGTCGATTTGCTTGCATCATCCTCTGTGCAGACCAATACTTAGGGCATTCCAAGTATTAGTACAGAACGTCTTTGCGAGCAGTACATGACTTGGAGGACGGGATGATCAGTCCCTACGTACGCAAGCTGCGCCTTGCGACCGAGATGCGTCGGCTGCGGGCGGACTCTGGCCTGACCGCCGACCAGCTCGCCAAGCGCATCGGGCGATCCCGCGCGGACATCTCCCGCCTGGAGAACGGCCACGTCGCCGACCAAGCCGACGTGATCAGGATCTTGGACGCGCTCGGCGTGGACGGCGATCGGTGGACCGAGGTTGTCACGATCGCCCGCGAGGCGAGCGAGAAGGGCTGGTGGGAATCGGACAAGACAATGGGAGACCGCCAGGCACTGATCGCGAACCTTGAGGCAGGCGCGGCGGCCATCCGGCAATACGAGCAAACTCACATCCCAGGGCTACTGCAGGAGCCGGGCTTCGTCCGCGCCCTTGCCGGTTCCTTGACTCTGGAGCCGCTGGTCGGAACTGTCGAAGGCATACTCATTGGCCGCGCTGGCAGACAGCGCATGCTCCGCCGCCCAGGCGGCCCGACACTTGAGGTGGTCGTGGATGAGTTGGCCGTTGATCGGCTAGCGGCCCCACCGAACGTGGTGAAGAAGCAGCTTTACCACATGGCCACGATGGTGAACGCGGAGCCAAAGACCACTCTCCGGGTGCTGCCCGTGCGCGCCAGGATCAAGGACTTCACCGTGCCGCGTTGCACGTTCTCGATCTATACCTATCCCGATCCCGGCGATCCTCAGGTTGTCGCTGTCGACACCGTAACTTCCGACCTGATCCTCACTGAGCCCGATCAGGTCGCGTCATACGACCGGCTCTACGAGCGCCTGTGGGATGCGTCGTTGTCGCCCGCCGAGAGCCTCGAGCTCTTGACGAAGGCCGCCGCCGACCTTTCCGAGGCGTAGCTTCTCTACCTCATTAGGCCTCCTCCTGGTCCCACAGTCTGGTCTGACGCCCTGCTGGGTCTTCGCGGTCGATTTCCGTGCAACACGCGCGTTCCGTGGTCCCTGTATGGCGTTACGGCTGGGATGCAGAGTCGGCCGCGGGCCGTTCGGGATGACGAGCGCGTTCAGCCGTGGGCGGCCGACGCCCTTGCGCATTGGCCAGCCAGCAGGATGCCTGGCTTGCCGCCGTGAATTCGTGCCGCGGAGTCGCGCACCGCTTTGCTGAACCACTTGCGTTCCACATTGTTTCAGCCCAATACTTAGTTCAGTTCAAAATTCTGTGCTGTACAGCTTCTTGGACTGATCAATGAACGAAGCGGTACGGTGCCCTACCGGCTAGGGGCGGCACATGCATGAACAGCGCGAACCCGAGACCTATCGCGCGCACGCCGAGGACGTGGCGAGCCTGCGGCGGTGGCGGATCTTTCCCGGTGAAGGCGAGCAGCTCCGCGAGCTGCGGCAGTGGCTCAGGGATCTGCTGCCAAAATGCGAGGCCCGCGACGACGTGATCCTGGTCGCAAACGAACTGGCGGCGAACGCCGTGTGCCACACGGCTAGCGGTCGCGGCGGGCAGTTCAGCGTCGAGGTGACCGTGGCCGGCGATCTGCTCCGCGTGCGGGTCGGCGACGGCGGCGGCCCCTCGCAGCCGCGGATCATCGACGACCCGGCAGGCGAGCGCGGGCGCGGGCTGCGCCTTGTCCAAGAGCTGTCGGTCGGCATGGGAGTCAGCGGCGGCGAGCATGGCCGGTTCGTGCACGCCGTTCTGGAGTGGACGGAGCCCGGTCCGGATGAACCCGAGGAGAGTCACGGGCAGGTGACTTCCCTCCGTGCGCTCCAGGAGCAGTTTCCAAGGGTGCCTATGTGGTTCGGGCGAGCGACGCGGCGATGGTGGGCGCTGGTGGTGATCGACGGCGAGGGCGGGCTGGTTGCTGCAGCCTCACCCGGGGAGCTGGCCGCGGTGCTGACCGCGGTCTACCGGACCATTCCGGCTCGGGGGGAAAGGGGAACGGCCCAGCGGCCTGCCCCGAATAGCGGTCTCGCCGAGTTCGCAGAAGCGTCGACGTCATGAGCGGCCGGACTAGACCGATTGGCGCGACCGCGCCCGGTTGCCGCGCGAGGAGGGGGGTCGCGTGAGCCGCACGCCAGGTCGGCGCAGCTGGGAAATCCCTCATGACCAGTGCGTCGTTATCGGGAAGAACATTCGTGCCCTGCGCCAGAGCAGGGGATGGACGCAGCAGACGCTGGGCGAATTGATGGGTTGGCCGACGGCGTCCACTGTGTGCGCGGCCGAGGGCCACCGGGGTGATCGGCAGCGTGGCTTCACTGCGGACGAGGTCGTACGTCTGGCGACCATCTTCGACGTCACCGTGTGGCGACTGATGAGGCAGTGCCAGAACTGCGGCGGCCGCCCGCCAACCGGGTTTGCCTGCCTAGCGTGCGGCGCCGCGCTCACTCCGCGCAGGAACGTGATGACGTCCGATTGCATAGGCCACCGCCACGAGGCCGAGATCACCGCTCTGCCCGACGGAATCGGCGGATTCCGATGACCGTTCACCCAGGCCTCGGCCGCGCAACATCGCTTGCGCGCTGACCTCACAAAGCCCCTGGAGCAGCATCCGGCGGTTGTGCTGCTCCAGGCCTTAATGGAACGCGGCGTTTCCGGCCAGCCACATGGCAGTGCCATGAGGCCGGTCACTCCGCGATTCACCCCGCGCCCAGGCTCAGCCGGATGTTTGCCCGGAAATCGACACCGTTGCGGAGACCGAAGTGAACGAGCTGACCGTGGCCATAACCCTCGACCTGGACCGATACGCGCCAGCCACAGCAGCATGAACGCAAATCAGGATCGGGGACGTCGTACCACGGTCCTCCGCGCATATCAGGCCGAGGCTGTGGACGCGGTCGTCGCGGAACTGGCCGACGGGGGGCGGGCGCAGGTACGGATGGCGTGCGGGACGGGTAAGACGCTGGTCGCGGCAAGCGTAGCGGCACGGCTTGCTGCGGCCGGGCTAGCGGTCGTCCTGGTCCCGTCGATCTCGCTAGTAGCACAGATGATCAGGGAGTGGGGCAGGGGCTGCCCGACAGACCGGGTGCTAGCGGTGTGCTCTGACCGGACGGCCGGGCACGGTGGGGTGTCCCGCGCCGACCTGGCGGTGCCGGTGTCGACCGACCCGGAGTTCATCGCCAAGTGGGTCGCGGGCACAGCGGGGCGCGCGCTCATCGCGGGCACCTACGACTCGGCTGTTCGGGTCGCCGACGGCTTGCGGCTGGCCGGCCAGGAGGCGGAGCTGGTGGTGTGCGACGAGGCGCACCACCTGGCCGGCGCGGCCGACAAGGTCACCGCGGCGGCTGTGCGGCCAGGGTTCCTGCCGGCCCGCCGGTTCCTGTTCGTCACCGCCACGCCGAAGATCGCGACCGGCATGCGCGCGGGCGGTGAGCTGGCCATGGCGTCGATGGACGACACGGCGCTGTTCGGGCCGCCGGTGTTCAGCTACCCGGCCGGCCAGGCGATCAGCGATGGCTGGCTGAAGGACTACCGGCTGGTGGTCGCCGCGATGAGCGACGCTAGCGTCGCCGCGCTGCTGGAGGAGAGCGGGTCACTGCCGAGCGAGGGCGGCGTGCCGCTGCGGATGGCTGCCGCCCAGGCCGCGCTCGGGATGGCTGTGGCTGAGCTAGAGCTACGCCGCTGCGTTGCGTTCGTGCGGACCGTCGCCCAGGCCCGGTTGTTCGCCCGCACGTTGCCGGCCACGCTGGCGCTGCTGCCCGCGGAGCGTCGGCCATCCGGGCCGGTGTCGGCCGGGTTCGTCCACGGGAAGATGACCACCGCCCAGCGGGAGATCGCGCTGGGCCGACTGCGCCTACCCCCTGAGGGCGGCTGGTCTGTGGTCGCTAACGCCCGGTGCCTGGGTGAAGGCGTCGACATTCCCGAGATCGACTCGGTGCTTTTCGCCGCGCCCAAAGACAGCGTCACCGACATCGTCCAGGCGGTCGGCCGGCCGCTGCGGCTGTCCGGCGAGGCGGATACCGCCGCGATCATCGTGCCCGCCGTGCTGCCCGACGACAGCGCCAACGCGGCTGGCGGGGCGGGCCAGTGGGAGAACGTCGTGCGGGTGGTCCGCGCACTGGCCGCCCACGACGACCGGCTGGCCGCCAGCCTCACCGGCATCCGCGCCTCGCGCCCCGTCGGCTCCCGTCACGGCGGGCCGGAGCCGGCGCTGCCTGCCTGCATCGCAGTGCAGGCCCCGCCCGGCACCGCCGCCCGCGTCCTGAACGCGCTGCGCGTCCGCATCATCGAAGCGACCACTTCGTCCTGGTGGGACTGGTACGCCCTGCTGCGCGCCTACCATCGCGAGCACGGCCACGCCGACCCACCCGCGAACTACCGTGCGCCTGGCGGTCAGTTGCTTGGCAGGTGGCTGGCCGGGGAGAAGAACGACCACGCCCGTGGTGTCCTCGCCGCCGAGCGGGCCGCGGCCCTGGAGGAACTTGGCGTCACCTGGTCTCTGCGCGAGGCTGCCTGGCAGCGCGCGCTCGCCCACGCAGCCGCCTACCTCGCCGCTCACCGGCACCTGAGCGTGCCGACGAGGTGGACCACCGAAGACGGCTTCCCCCTGGGCCAGTGGCTCGTTGACAACCGTGCCCAGATCAGGTCAGGCACCCTGGCCCCCGGCCATGCCGCGGACCTGAAAGCACTCGGCGTCAAAGCCGAAACACGAGCGCAGGCGGCCTTCCAACGCGGCCTCGATGCCCTGGACGCCTACATCACTGAGCACAACCACGCCCGCGTGCCCGTCACCTACGTTGCCCCCGGCGGGTTCCGACTCGGCCGCTGGATCGCCTACAAGCGCACATGCCGGAACCAGATGCCCGCAGCCGACAAGGCCGCGCTCGACGAGCGCGGCATGATCTGGGACCCGCACGCTGCCGCCTTCGCCGAGGGCCTCGACCACTTGGATGCGTACCTCACCGCTAACGGGCACGCCCGCGTCCCTAGGGCGTATATCGCTCCCGACGGATACCGCCTCGGCTCGTGGCTGAGCCGCCAGCGGCAGCGTCGCGGCAACCCCGGCCGCGGGCAGCCCCCGCTCACCACCGAGCAGACCGCGGAGCTCGACAAGCGAGGCATTTCCTGGAACCCGGGCACCACCGCTTAACGAGCCCCACAAGGCTCGAGCATGCCGACCAGGACCGCAGAGCGGCCGACCCGAACCGGCACGGACTCACCAGACGGCGACGGGCCCACCGCGCAGTTGGGACCTGAACGTGGCCGACAACATCAGTCCGACCCGCTCAAACACTGACCGCGCCAAGGAAAGAGAACCGATGACCCCACAGAAAACCGGCCTCACGCTGTACGGGGCACAGGTATCCGTAGTTGCCACGCGGATGTCGGTGGCGACCGGTACGGTTCACCATTGACGAGGCCGCTGCCTCGTCGGGCCGCTAGCGGGCAGCCGCCTTCTTCAGCGACCTGGCAGCTGAGGAAGCACCCGCCCGTTTTCTTCCGAGTAGCCCGGATTCGGCCGCCGCGCAACGAGGGCGAGGCGGCGGAGGCCACTCGCGTGGGCGGCGCGCGCTTGCCCTGCGAGTGCCGCTGTCTTGCGGCCGTTGAGTAGGAGGGAACCAGCTGTGAACGGTGGCACCACGCGACGCCGACCGGTAGTCCACCGTCGGCCGACTGCTTCGACAGTGCGCGAGTTGTACGGCACGGCGCTGCGGTGCGGGCGGCCTGGCTGTATGCAGGCGCTGTACCGGGTCAGCGACACCGGCGCCCGGGTACCGAACAGCCAGGTCGCACATATTCACGCCCGCCGGGAGAATGGCCCGCGCTGGGACCCTGCGATGACTGAGGAAGAAAACCGCAGCTACGGCAACCTGATCTTGCTGTGCCTCGGTCATGCCTCGGAGATCGACGCAACGCCTGACCTCTACCCGGCCGAGGTGCTGCGCGAGTGGAAGCGGGTCCAGGTCGCAGCGCAGGAGCAGGCTGCGAAGTCGCTCCCGCCAATGACGAGTGCCGAGGCTGACGAGGTGATCCGGCTGTCGTTCGGGCCGGACGACCTGGCTGCCGCCGTTGCCACGGCTGTTCCCACCTCCGCCCGTTCCCGCAGCCGCGACCAGGCGCTCGACCTGGCGGTCCGGCAATCGACCTCGCGGCGGACATCGCGGCTGCTCGCTGTCCCGCCAGATCGGCAGGACGCCGTGCTCACCTGGATGTCCGAAAACGCTGATTCCGTGGTCGACGTGCCTGAGGGCCAGGTCCGGGTACTCGCCGGGCCGATGGGAGCCGGCAAGAGCGAGCTTGCCTCCCGCTGGTGGGACGAAGGTCTGTACGCAGCGCAGGCCGATGGTGAGACCGAAATTCCAGTTTGGCTCGAGGCGCGCCGGGCCACGGCCGGCCTTGAAGCCGCCGTCACGTCTAGCATCGGCCGCGATCCCGAACGCCCGTGCCGCGTGGTGATCGACAACCTCGACGGTGTGCCGCCCCGGGATGCCAACTGCCTGCTGGACGAGGCCCGGCAGCTGGTCCGCACCTGGCCGCGGGCACGGGTTCTGGCTACCTCCCGGCCCGGAACTCCAATAGGAAAGGCGGAGCTGATCAAGGTCGCGTCCTGGGCGCCCGGCCGCGGCATGGGCCTAGTCCGCGTTATCACGGGCAACGTCCGGTGGTATCCGGAGACATTGGAGACCGCTGACCTGCTCACCAGCCCGCTCACCGCGATCGCGGTCGCCGCACGGCTGCTGGAGGGCCGCGACGTCCAGGTACCCAGGTTGGTGCTGCTGCGAGACCTGGCACAGTCCATCCTCGAGCAGAAACGACCGGACCGCGCCGTGCCCGCTGTGTGGGACGAGCTTGCCCGCCTGGCGGTCCGCGTCCTCAGTTCGCCCGCACCGGTGACCGCAGCGTCGTTCGGCAGCGAGGCGCTGGTCTGGCAGCTCACCGACACGGGCCTCGCAGTCAGGGATGGTGGCTCCCTGCGTTTCGTCCTCCCACTGTTCGAGCAGCACTTCGGCGCTCAGGCTCTCAAGAGCGGGCTGATCATGCCAGAGACTGCGGCAGGTCCCGAGGCATTTCCACGCTGGCGCTACGCCGTCGCATTCGCCGCGGCCTCCAGCGAGCCGCAAGAAGCCGACCACTACATGCAGCAGATAGCCTGCGCGAATCCCGGTGCGGTGTCCTGGGTGCTGAATGAGATCACCGACGACAAGCACCCCAGGTCCGCAGGTACGCCCGGCCCGGCAGCGGCTGTACGGCCCGCTGACGGCGCTGACCCGGCGGTCGCGGAGGCGGGGCGGCTGCGCGAGGCTCTCCAGTCGCTCACCAGCGGGTTCGGGGCATGCGGCCCCCTACTGTCCCGGCACCGCGACGGGCGCCTAGTGCAGTGGGGTGCCCAGCTCCACGGTGACATGCTGGCCCTCAGCGAGGCACGGTCCGCGATCCCTCCGCCTGCCGTGGTGGTCGTCGAAGACCAGCCGGGCGGCAGGATGGGCCCGGAATGGATACGGCGGACCCTGTTTCCCGTTCCCCGCGGGCCTTTCGGCCGGTGGTCATGGGCGCGGAACCGGCTCCGCGAGCCTCTGGCGGAGCTCATCCGAAAGCGCAGGCTCCCGCTGCCGCCGGACTCGCCACTGGCCCGGGAGCGTCAGTGGGTATTGGCGCGGCAGGTGATGCGGGTCGCCCGCAGGTGGGATGAGACTGTAATCCCGCTCGCCGAGTTGCGCCAGGCACTGGACCCGATGATGGAGAAGGTCGAGTCATCTGTCCTAGCCAGGTGGTCCGGCGGCGGGGTGGAACTCGACTCGCACGACATCCGCTGGCTCAAAGCGCGGGTCGACCGAGAGAACGGCGACCACCTCTGCCGCCCCTGGCCAGCACCCGACCGGCCGAACCCAGCCGCGAAGTGGCAGTGGCAGCTCTACACCCCGGAACTGACCTTGGCGATCATGACCGAGGTGCTTCGCGCCGCGGTCACCGGCTACCAGGACCTGGTTCAGGAGAACTTCGCTGGGTTCGGCCGGGCACTCGGCCTTAACAGCGTAATGCCCGCGTGCGTCGAGGGCAGCGTGATCATGCCCGCTGACGACACCGACGGGCAGAGAAGCGGCTTGCGCTACCAGCTGAAACCCAGCCCGGCTGCAATCACGCATGTCAACCTGAACCTCTTGACTCAGCCGGAAGTCTGGCAGCCGCCCCGGTTCGCCGATATGGCAGACGACCGGATAAAGGCTCCCTTCTATATGCCGGCCCAGCACAACCCCATGCTCCCCACAGGACAGACCAGGCCAGCGACGAACCTCGCGTACGAATGGCTCGCGTCTGACCTGCTTGCTCTTGGGTGGCTCGACCGTGTCGTCCGATTCTACGACTGAAGTGCTGCGAGGAGCCTCCGCCTGGTCGCTGTACGTCACCGCCAGCGGAATGCCCCGGCGCCACCGCCATCCTCGTCCGGCAGATGGCCGACAGGCACCGGCTGCCCGACGCGCTACGCCGAGCCGACACATTCCGTGAGGAGGCTGGCCGCCACCGGGCACTCCCTCATGGCCGCCTGTGGGCAGATTTCCATGGCCGCTGACACACCCGGAGGCTGCTGCCTCGCTGCAGCAGCTAGCTGCTCTCGGATTGCGACTTCTTCTAGCGTCCAACGCAACCGCGAAGGAGACTCGCTGGCCTGCTCTCCAGACGGCTGGAGTGCATGACCTGTTTGCAGATTACTGCGGCACAGTGCCCGCGGCATGAGGTCCTCTTCGTCGGAGACAGGATCGACTGCGACATGCTTGGCCCATGAGCGCCGGTATGCAGGCGTGCCTGGTTCGGCCTGATGGGCTGCGGCCGGGCGAGCGGCTGCCGGACGGGGCGCTCCTGATTGGTCATGCTCGAGAGCCGCCCGGACTGCTCGCGGCCGGTTAAACCAGGGCCGTATCGAGGCGCGCCTCGTGGCGTATCAATGCTCGCCGACGCGCTCTCAGGGCGTTGGCGGGCAAATACGGAACGCTGCTGAGACAGAAACCCGCAGAAGCAAGATATGCATAAACCCGACTTATGTATGGACCGGGCGCGGTCCATACATACAATTGCTCGTGTAAACCGACTCCGGCTAAATCCCCAGTGGAAAACCTCGCGCCAAAGGGGATACCGGGGTGATTCTGCGGCCGTGGAGT
>Ga0335074_10009678_pt1 | contig 13463 bp, 10 predicted proteins | sample Lox_Sample_23_FD_206715 | JGI IMG/M metagenome (GOLD analysis project Ga0335074, IMG submission 206715) | Soil microbial communities from Loxahatchee National Wildlife Refuge, Florida, United States - Lox_Sample_2.3 | ecosystem: Environmental > Terrestrial > Soil > Wetlands | place: USA...
CGCCCCGGTGAAGCGAGACGTAGCAGTCACAGCCGGCGATCAGGGCATTCTTCTCGGCCGGTTCCAGGTAACCCTCGTGAACATGGACGTCCGGGTGCCGGCGTGCCTCGGCCAGCAGCAGTGCGTGCGCTTCAGGTCGCTGCTCTGCATTGATGACCTTGATCAGGAGAGACGCACCGGTTCCGGGTGAAAACGCCTCGGCGAATGACCAGATGAGTCCGAGCGGGTTCTTGCGCTCGAACACACTGAGGTGGTCGAACACGAACAGAAACTTGAAACCCCCAGGCCGGCTGATCGTGCCCGGGTCCCGGGCGGAGGGGGCATCGGGCACGACCGGAATCGTGATCCGGGACACCCGCGTGCTCGAGCAATCGCGGAGTGCATCGGCGATGTGCTCAGAGCCGACCCACACCTCGTCCACGTAGGCAAACGCCGGTACCAGGTGCTCGGGGAAGGTGGACACCTCCCACTGCCACAGTCCGATGGTGAAGCGGTTGCGGAAGAATCGCTCGCCCGCCGCCCGTCTCCAACCGGCAAACATGTCGGCGTTGAAGCAGACCAGGTTGACTGGGTAGCGGGCATCCGCCAGCGAGCCGGCCGGGTAGGCGTGGCCGTTGCGGCTGTGCAGCGCCGGAACCCCGATCGGCTGGACCGGCATGCCGGACGCCTCCAGTGCAGCGCTGGCCTGACGCGCCACTTCCCCGATCCCCACCTCTCCGGTCAGATAGCCAACGACGTTGACGCCGACGCTCCCCGCCTCGGGTTTGCGGGCAAAGCGGCGAGCGACCTGATTCCCCAGTCGCATGCGCGGGAGCGGATTGAGTGCCCGAGCCACCTCGGATGCGATCGCTGCGGTCCCCGCGTCGTGCAGGCGGAGATCGTCGATCAGGTTCTCCAGGTCAGCGATCCGGGTGCTGATCCGGCGTCCGTGGATATTCGGTCCGAGACCGGCGGTGGCGGACCGACGCGAGGCAGGAGGCTGCCGGCCCAGGGAGCGCCGCGAGGTCCCGCTCGGCCAGCGGCTGGTCTCCTCGAACCCTGCCGCCAGCAACTCGCTCCGGTAGCGGTCGCAAAGCTCCCTGATCGCCGGCTGGCGGTAGAGCTGGACTCGGTTCTGATCCAGGCTCAGGTGATGGGGAGCATCCGGGTCGTAGCCGGCGAAATGGAAGAAGCCCAGCGGGCGACCGCTGACGGAGTAGCTTCCCTGCACTCGGGTGATCTCACGCTCGTGCAGGTTCCAGTAGCCGACGCCGTAGCCGACGTCGCGGATGATTCCCACGGGGAAGAAGGCAGGGAGGAAGTCGATCCACACCCCACCGTCGCCTCCCGCCGCCCACCACTCGAGAAGGCGGTCAGTCTGCGTCCCGGGCCGGAGCCCGAGAAAGCCTCGGTTGTAGGCTCCGGCGGTGCGGAGGTCCCGGTTCGCGGGATACCGACCGTCGTCCGGGACAGGCCGGATCATGCTCGGAACGAGGAGGACTTCCGCGCCGCTTCCGCCACCGTGGGGGGCCGAGTCGGCCTCAACCAAGGGGCCGTAGACCCGGATCCGCGAATCCAGGTAGAGCACGGTGTGTCCGGCACCGCCGGGCTCGAGCAGGGAACGCATGAGCCAGGGTTTCACCACCTCCGCGAGCTCGCCTGGCCCGAGACGATCCGCCAGCCGGTCAAAGCCGGGAATCCCCACGTCGGCGGGGCCGAGCACGTCGAAGCGCTCGGATGGATCGAGGAATCCCTGCCAGTCGTCGAGCAGGAAGACCGCGAACGGGCTCCCGGGGTGGTGCGCCTGCCACGAGCTGGCGAGCACGCGCGCGAACGCGATCCTGTCCCTCGGGACGATGGTGCAGGCCCGTATGGCCATCAGACCGAAGCGGCGGTTGCTGACGCCGCCAGGTGCTCGACTCGCTCGGCGAGAAGCGCTCCGGCAGTCGCCGGATCGTGGCGATCGTGGAGGTCAAGCGCCGCCCGCGCTCCACGCTGCGCCGCTGCGGCGGGATCACCCACCACGGCACGCATAAGTTCCGCAGCATGATCGAGATCCGGCTCGGCCCACTCTCCGTCCTGTGCGTAGGGCCACGCTCCGTGACCGACCGGCGTGAGGCTGTGGCCGACCAGGTAGCTGTTGGTCTCGGTCATGAACTCGCGGTTGCCCGACCATCCCGTGGCGATCACGGGCTTTCCCAGGCGCATCGCCTCGGCGAGGACCAGTCCGAAGCCCTCCGCTCGATGCAGCGAGATGTAGCAATCAATGTGCCCGAGCATGGCGTGGCGCTCCGGGGCCGTGAGGTGGAGATCGACGATCCGAATATCCCGGCGGCCGGCCGCGGCGCGGGCCAGCAGGCGGCGATGGTGCCTGTGGCGGCCGGCGTTGAGCGACCTGATGACCAGGTGCGGCCCAGAGCCGTCCGGGAACGCCCGGCGGAACGCCTCGACAACGCCGACTGGATTCTTCCGGAGGAATGTGCTCGCGTAGTCGAACACGAAGTGGAACAGGAAGCCCTCCGGTAGATCGAGCGCTCGCCGGCTCATGCTGCCGGGAATCGGCATAGCGACCGGCTGGCGCACCTTGACGACCGGGACGCAGGCGACGGGCGTGACGGTCTTTAGGACGTGGTCTGAGCAGACCCAGATCTCGTCCAGGCCCGCGCTGGCATCACTCCATCGAGCCGGCGCCGGAGCGACCTCCCACCACCACAGGGCAACCGAGTGGCGGCCGGAGAGGAGGGTGCGCTGCGCCCGGCGCCTGATGCCCCGAACGCCGTCGCCGTTGGCGCAGATGAGATTGAGGCCATACGGCGCCTCGGCCGGGGGGAGAGTGGTGAAACCGGGTTCGGCCTGCGGCCCGGGCGCAGCTCGGACGGCGACCGGAGCGACCGGAACGCCGGCGGCATCGAGGCCGATGAGCATGCCGCGGGCCGCCTCGGTTAGACCCAGCGCCGCGTTGAAGTATCCGACCACATTGACGCCGACCCGGATGTCTCGGTGGACCGGAGCCGGTGGGCGCTGGCGCGCCACCGCGCCCGCGACGACGTCGCACAGCCCCCACCACCGGGCCTGCACGCCGCGCGCTCTATCTCTCAGTGGTGCGCCGACCACCTCATCGACCACCTGTGCGGACCACCTCGCCGACCACCTCAGTTGCCGTCCCCGGCGAGGCGTCTCTCCAGCGCCACGATCTGCGATCGGAGCTCATCGGCGGCCGCTTCCTGCCGGCGTATCCGGGCGAGGAGTGCCCACGTCTCCAGATCGTGGCCACCAGGTGTCGCCGTCGCCGTCGCCGGCGCTGTCGCCGGCGACGTCCCGGTACGAGGCTTCACAAGTGGGCGCCGGCGGCTATCCAGCCATTCCCCTCCAAGCTCACGCGCGGCGCCCAGGACCGCGGCGGCGAGAGCGCGGCGCTGGCCCGGGAACGTGCGCGCCGTTGTGAGCGTCCGTGTGAGCGACAGCCGTCCCGTCAGCGGATTTCTCCACGCTTGGATCGGTGGCCCCGGATCGCTTGCCGGCCGCCGGATGCGGGGCGACCACGACCCCGCCTGCACGTCGGCGTGGATCGCGCGCAGGCGCGACTCCATGGCCTGGCCGGTCGCCGTCGCTGAGAACGCTGCCTGTAGCTGCTGAGCCCCGATGGCGGCCCGGCGCCGTGCCGCGCGAGGATCGTCGAACACCTGCCGCATGAGTGTGGCCGCGTGCTCCGGGCTTGGATCCGCCCACGTGCCATCGGGTGGATAGAGCGGGTTGCTGACCCGAATCGGAGCCACCGAGTAGTCGACCAGAAAGCTGTTCTCGTCGCTCATGAACTCGAGGTTCCCCGAATAGCGGGTCGCCACGACGGGCTTACCCAGATACATGGCTTCGGCTGGTGTAAGGGCGAACCCCTCTGCGCGATGGAGTGACACATAGCAGTCGCAGGAGGCGACCAACGCGTCCTTCGCCTCGCGCGACATGTAACGGCTCACCACGTGGACACCGGGATGCAGTTCCGCGGCGGACAGCAGGCGGGCGTAGTTATCCGGGTCCGCGCCATGGTTGATGCTCTTGATGACCAGGACGGCACCGTCGTCGGGTGAGAACGCCCGGATGAATGCCTCGACCACTGCCAGCGGGTTCTTGCGCTCGAAGATGCTGTTGAAGTCAAACATGAACAGGAACAGAAACCCGCCGGGGAGGCCGAGCTGCTCTCGGGTTAGGTGGGAGGGCGTGGGTGGCATGACCGGGATCCTCATCTTGGTCACCGGGACGGGGCTGACCGGTTGCAGGTTCCGGGCGACGTGCTCGGTGCCCACCCAGACCTCGTCGACCAGATCAAAGGTCGGGATCCATCGTTCAGGAAAGGCGGCGACCTCCCACCACCAGAACCCGATCGTGTAGCGACCGGCGGTGAAGCCCGGGCCGGCGTCCTGGAGGAAGATCGGCAGCTCCTCGGGGTTGATGCAGATCAGGTTGATCGGGAACGGCGCCGCCTCAGGACGAGCGCAGAGGAACTCGACCCCCTGGCGGTTGCCGGGGACGTAGCTGCCGTGTACCGGCAGGAGGGGCGTGCCAACCGCATCGAGCGCGACGACGACGCTGCGTGCTGCTTCGCCGATCCCCATCTCGGAGCGGAGGAAGCCAGCGACGTTCACGCCCCACGGGGCGCCGTCGCTGGCAGCTGATGGTTCGGGGTGGGTGTGCATCGCTCGGCGGCCACGAGATTTGACCACATTAGTTAGCCGTCGAATGGGCCGGGCTTCCCCGTAGACTCCGGTGGGTATGGCCGTGTCACGGATGCGGGTCGCGCACGGGTCGAACGTTTACGACTCGGCGGTGCGCCCGCCAGTGCTGCTCGCTGCCCTTCAGGGTCTGTGGGGCTACCGGCGGCTGATCCGCCTGCTCGTCATGCGCGATGTGCTGGCGCGCTACAAGCGGTCGCTGTTCGGGATCTGGTGGGCGTTGCTCAACCCGCTGCTGACGATGTTCGTCCTGTGGCTCGTCTTCTCGCACCTGTTCCACTTCGATCACGGCATCGTCCAGGTGCCGTATGTGGTCTACGTGCTCTCGGGCGTCGTGCTCGTGCTGTTCTTCCAGCAGGGGGTCGAGATGGTCTCCACGGCGGTCGTGCTGAACGCGGATGTTCTGAGGAAGGTCTACGTTCCGGCGGAGATCTTCTCGGTCTCGGCGGGACTCGCTGGTGCTGTCAACCTGGCTCTGGGGATGATCCCCCTCCTGCTGTTCCAACTCGCTCTCGGTGTGGGCATCCCGTGGACTGTCTTGCTCGTGCCACTCCCTGTGCTGGCCCTCCTGCTGCTGGTGGTGGGTGCGGGCCTGGTCGTCGCGGCCGTCGCGGTCCGCTTCGCCGACATGCTCGACCTGAATCGGGTGGTCCTGCTGCTGATCGGGTATTTCACGCCCACGTTCTACCCGATCACGATCGTGCCGGAGGGGATCCGCCGCTTCTTCGAGCTCAATCCGGTCTACCAAGACCTGAACCTGTTCCGCAACCTCGTCTACGGTGGCACCCTCTCGACCTGGCAGCCGTGGGTCGCCGCGTTCTCCAGCGGCTTCATCATGCTGACGCTCGGCCTGTGGGTCTTCGGGCGCGGCTGGCCGACAGCGGCGGCAATGCTGTGATGGCAGCTGCTCCGGTGATAGAGGCGAGCGGGGTCTCCGTCGCCTACCGGCTGCAACGCGATCCGACGGCGAGCGTGCAGGAGTTCACGCTGCGAATGCTCAAGCGCCAGATCCGCTACGAGCACCTGTGGGCGCTGCGGGACGTGTCCTTCACGCTCGAGCGGGGCGCTGTGTTGGGGATCCTGGGCGCAAACGGCGCCGGCAAGAGCACGCTGCTCAAGGTGGTCGCCCGGGTCTTGTCGCCGAACCGCGGCAGGATCGTGGTCCGCGGCCACGTCGCGCCGCTGATCGAGCTCGGTGCCGGCTTCCACATGGACATGACCGGCTACGAGAATCTGCAGCTGTACGGCGCGATCCTCGGTCATCATCCCGCCGAACTCCGACGCGACGCCGATGCTATCGCCGAGTGGGCTGAGGTCAGGGAGTTCATGGACGTCCCGGTCCGCTCCTTCTCCTCCGGGATGCTGGCACGGCTCGGATTCGCGATCGCCACCTGGCACCGGCCTGATGTCCTGGTCGTTGACGAAGTGCTGTCGGTCGGCGACGCGCGATTCCAGAAGCGCTCGAGGCAACGGATCCTCGAGCTGCTTAGCCACGGGACGTCGGTTCTGTTCGTCTCACACCAGGAGCGGATCATCCGGCAGATGGCGGTGACGAGCCTCTGGCTTGACCACGGGCGCGCCGTCATGTTCGGCGACACCGATGAGGTGTTCGACGCCTACCTAGCCTCGGAGGGCGTCGTTTCGCTCGAGCCCGCACGCCGTCCCGAGGCCGGCGGCGTGGCCGACGCCAGCAGTCGCTCAGGCACCGGATCCGCGGCGTAGAAGCGACCGATCACGGATGTCTCGCATTCGGCCAGCCGGATCGCCAGATCCGTCGGGTACAACGCGTCTAACTGCGTGTAATCGTTGACGTTGGCGGGCTCGCAGCGGCGCAGCGCCCGCTCGTCGAAGGGCTCTCCGGCCTGCTTGAGCGCTCGCACGAGATCGTCGGCCAGATGCTCGAAGCGGCCGATGAAGTCGACCGGCTGCGACGGTGGACCGATGAAGCGCTCGAGACGCTCACCGAAGTGACCGGGCAGGTTCTCGATCACCTGTTCGATGAACGCTTCGAAGTCGTTTGAGCAGGCGCGGGAGTCGATCTCGTGCTCCGGATCCCAGGCCGTGCGCATGCGCGTCGCCCAGCGGGACCGCCACCAGTCCAGCGGGTGGCGGACGAACGCAATCGTGAAGCGGTCGGCGAAATCCTCGGTCTGAGCAAGGCCGGCGTGTGTACCGCGCATGAGCTTCGACGGCCGGTCGATAGTCACAAACTCCACACCGGCGCTGTCGAGCGCCTGGCTGACCCAGGTGCCACCGGTCTTGGGCACGTGGAGATAGCGGATCCTGTCGGTGACAAGAGCAGGCACGTTTGCTCAACCGGTCCTTGATGCGAGCCTGCGTTCAGGCCACGCCGAATTCGATGAACTGCGTCGACTCATGCGAATCTGGGCCACAGCTCGAGGTCGATCTCGGGAGCGATCTCGACCAGCTCGCGGACGTCGTCGGCCAAGAACTCCGCGAGCTCCTCCTCGGCCGTTTTCGATAGCCGGGGCTTGCCTTCGGCAGGGCCTGGGTCCTGCCGACTCATGACGTCTATGACGGCGGGAGAAACGTGATTGACGCCGAGGTGGGCGAAGGTGCGCGAGAGCTGGCCCAATGGATCACGGCGACAGCTCTCGTACTGCAGCACCAGGATTTGCGCGCGAGGAAACCAGCGCATTAGCCGTTTGAGCTGCTGGCCGTAGAGACCTCGCGATGCGGCGTCCGTCGCGCACAGGCAGCCGACTTGATCGGAGCCGTGATCGTCGGTCGCGCTGCGGTGGGTGGGGAGCGCCCCGCCGCCCGGCGGCAATGCGCCAGTCAGGACCTGGGTCACGTGCGCCACCCCAGACCGATATCGAGCGATCGGGTCTTTGACCATGAACAGCAACTTCGTCTCCGGGGCGGCCTTCCTCAGCAGTCGTGGAGTCCAGAAGTCGTATGCGTACCGCGGTGTCCACTCGCCTCGCAGCATGCCGGCGGGACGGGAGAAGAACTCGTGGTAGCGGATTACGTCGGCCGGTGCAAAACACCTCTGGTGGAAGCCGTCGAAGTAGTGCAGCTCTTTCGCGGCGCCAGCGGGATGGTGGATGCTCGGATGCTGCGTGATCAGGCGGTACCACCAGGACGTGCCGGAACGCTGAGTGCCGACGCCGACGAAATCGGGCGGAGCGGGCTCCGATGCTGCCATTGCAACAGGGTAGGCTTTCCGCCGCCAACGAGCTATGCGCCTCGCTCGAACACTCACGGAGCGTCGGTTAGCAAGCAGGGACGGATTAGATGGGGAACGTCAACCGACCGCCGGTGCGTGAGCGGGACCGCATCGCGGCAATGCTGCGCGAGGTTATCCTCACAACCTGGCCCGGGAGGTTCCACGCGGCCGAACTCAGCGACGCCGTCCCGCTTGGCAGCGAGGGACTCGGACTTGACTCGGTGGAGATAGTCGAGGTGTTGCTCGCCTCCGAGGACGAGGTTGGAATCGAGGCTGGCCCGTCGCTGGTGAAGCTCTCGCCGCTAACGATCGCTCAGGTGGCGGACCATCTCGCGCACCTGGTTGACTGACCGCTCATCCCGGTGGCCGCCGGCGATGGCCGTGCGGTGGCCGCGTCAGGGATACGTGGCCGCTGCTGGGGCTGACGTGCTCCGCAATGTCGGGCGGCGGATCGCGCAGATCGAGCCTGACAGGAACGACAAGTACCGGGCCCGCCTGCTGCGCGCCGCTTACCTCGAGCCCTCCCAACCTCGACCATATCCACGGGTGCATTTGGGACTTGACACCAACCTGCTACGGCCGCCGATGGTGTTGGCGACCTTTCACGTTGGCCACCCGCTCGCTCTGATGGCCCTTGCCAAGCAACTGCCGGGAGAGATCCTGGTGCCGTTCCACGCCAACGAGATCAGGCGGGGCGTCCAGTTCATCGACGTGCGGGTCGATGACGATCTGCGTATGACGGCGGTTTACGAGGGTGTGCGGACATTGCGGCACGGTGGCTTCGTGATGACCGTGGTCGATGGTGTGGGGAGCAGCCGGTTGTCGGTCGATCTCCTCGGCAAGCGGGTGCCGTTGTCCCGGGGGGCTTTCGCCATGGCGCGACTCGCACGTGCGCCGATCCTGCCCTTGATCGCTTACTGGCGCGGGTCTGCGATTCAGATCATCGCGGGACCTCTGACCGAGTCCGCCGACGAAGCCGAAATGGCTGCGCGTGTCGCAGCGTGGCTCGAGCGGTATTTGATCAAGCATCCCGGGCAACTGCGGGCCCTGCTGGCCGAGGTGCTCGCCAGCGCACCTCGGCTGATGCTAGATGGCAGCCATCAGGATCGCGCGCAGCGCGGGGTAGCGGACCTTGCCGTTGTGCGTTCGCGGGATCGTCTTGGACGGGAGGATGACGACACGGCTGGGAGCGAAGCCGACGGCAGCACTCGTGCGCGCTGAGACCGCAGCCGTTATCCGATCGTCCGGATAGCGATCGGAGCGCTTCTCGACCGCCACCACGATCCGGTCGCCGTGGCGATCGTCGCCAGGAAGCCCGGTCGCCGCTGCCAGTCGCACACCCTCGACCTGCTCGGCCGCCTCTTCGAGCTCCCTGGGGGCGACCACGGATCCCAGCCGCTTGATCATGCCGCTGCGGCGACCCAGCACGAACAAGCGACTGTCGGCATCGAGGTAGCCGACGTCGCCGGTGTGCAGCCAGCCGCCGCGAAGCACCTGCGCGGTCTCCTCGCGAGCCTCGAAGTAGCCGGCGAATACGGCATCCCCTCTGACAAGGATCTCGTCGGGAGCATCGATCGAGCTGCCGGCGTGCAATTCGCAGCCGGGCATCGGCCTGCCGTTGCTGACATTTCCGCGCCCGTCGGTCGATCTCTCATCGCCCGGCCGGTGGGCTGTTACCGCGAGTGTCGCCTCCGCCAGTCCGTACCCAGGCGTCAGGATGCCAGGCGCAGAGAATCGTTCCTCGAAGCTCTCGATCGTGGACTGGCGCACTGGCTCGCCACCGCTCCACGCCTCCCGCAGCGATGAGAGGTCGACGTGGTCCGGCTTGACGATCCGCGTCGCGAGGCGGTAGGCCGTGTCAGGACCTCCCGTCAGGGTGGCTCGCACGCGCGAGATCGTGGACAGCCATTCGGGAATGCTCCAAATCGCCGGCGGGAGCAGGTGACAGGTGACGCCGCTCCAGGGCGACGTGAGCACGAACCTGACCAAGCCGAAGTCGTGCCACGGAGGCATCCAGCTGACCAGCACATCATCAGGCCGCACGTGTTCGTCCCGATCGCTGCCGCGGAGGAACGCGGTCACGTTCGCGTGTGTGATCATCGCTGCGCGAGGCTCTCCGGCAGTTCCCGACGTTAGCTGCATGAACGCCAGCTCCTGGGGGGAAATCTCGGGGGGCTCAGCGACGGTCGAAACGCTCCGGAGCTCGTCGGCGCTCTCGTCGGTGATGGTGAGGGTAGGGCGAACTCGCGCGATCCGTCGTCGCTGGGTCGGGCCGGGAACCGCAGGATTGAACGCGCACGGTACGGCACCGATCAGCTGCGAGGCCCAGAAGATCTCGAGGAACGGAAGTCCAACCGACATGGCGATCGCCACCCGCTCTCCGGCCCCCACCCCGAGCCGCTGCAACGCGGCTGCGCGTCCGCTCGCCCGATCCGCCAGCTGGGCGAATGTGAGCTGCGCTCCGGCGAACGTGTAGGCGACGCGGTCCGGTGTGATGCGCGCGCGACGGATCAGCGCCTCGCCGAGCGTGCTCGGCATCGTCGATTCGTCGAGGTCCATCCCAGCGGGCGAGTCTACGTGTCACAGATTAAGCGGGACGACGTGACGTTGAGCGGGGCGACAGGCCCGTTGGCCAGCTATCGCCGGGACGTTCCGGCCGTAGCTACCATCCGCGACGCATGGGTGAGCTCGGCGCATTCCTCAAGATCCACCGGGTCGGCTTCGACAAGCGCGACCCGCGCGAGCGCGTGCTCGACTACAAGCAGTACTTCTCGCTCCCCGAAGACGAGGAGCTCCGGCGCCAGGGAGCGCGGTGCATGGACTGCGGGATCCCCTTCTGCCACGAGGGCTGCCCGCTCGGGAACCTGATCCCGGACTGGAACGATCTCGTCTACCGCGACAAGTGGCGCGAGGCGATCGACCAGCTGCATGCCACCAACAACTTCCCCGAGTTCACCGGCCGGATCTGTCCGGCCCCGTGTGAGTCGGCCTGCGTCCTGGCCATCAACGACGACCCGGTCACGATCGAGCAGATCGAGATGGCGATCGCCGAGCGTGCCTTCGCCGAGGGCTGGGTGGTGGCCGACCCGCCCGCGCGCCGCTCCGGCAAGACGGTGGCGGTGGTCGGAGCCGGTCCCGCGGGAATGGCCGTGGCCGCCGAGCTCAACCGCTGCGGACACAAGGTGACGGTCTACGAGCGCGACGAGGGCCCCGGCGGGCTCATGCGCTTCGGCGTGCCGGACGCGAAGCTGGAGAAGTGGATCATCGACCGGCGGGCCGCCATCCTGGAGCAGGAGGGAATCGAGTTCGTCTACGACGTCGACGTCGGGCATACGGTGAGCGTCGATGAGCTCCGCTCCGGCTACGACGCCCTGGTGATCGCGATCGGCTCGCGCGTCTCACGTGACCTCCGCGCGCCGGGCCGCGAGCTCCGGGGCATCCACCTCGCGATGGACTACCTCTATCAGCGCAACCGCTGGGTCGCGGCCCAGGAGGGGCGGCCATACCGCGAGACGCCGCCGGAGGAGGAGATCACCGCGGCCGGCAAGCGCGTCGTGGTCATCGGCGGTGGCGACACGGGGATGGACTGCATCTCCAACTCCAACCGCGAGGGCGCGCGCAGCGTGGTCATGCTCGATGTCTACCAGGAGCTCAAGGATGGGCACGATCCTCGCTCCCCCTGGCCTCTGCCACCCAAACGGACGGCCAGCACATACGCGCTGGAGGAGGGCGGTAAGCGGCGCTGGGGCACCGAGGTGACGGCCTTCGGCGGGGATCGCGGCGGGGTCAGCCATGTCTATGCCCGTCAGGTCACCGGCACCTCCTCCCGCGATCTGACGCCCGTGCCGGGCAGCGAGTTCGTGCTCGACGCCGACCTCGTGCTGATCGCGATCGGCTTCGAGCATCCCGAGCAGGACGGCCTGGTCGAGGAGCTCGGCGTCGTTCTGGACCGTCGCGGCAACATCCGCACCCTGCAGACCTACCGGACCTCCGTGGCCGGAGTATTCGCGTGCGGAGACGCTCGCATCGGTCAGTCGTTGATCGTCACCGCGATTGCCGAGGGCCGCAAGTGCGCCCGCGTGGTCAACAAGGCCCTCGGCGGAACGCCGATGGATCAGGATCGTGAGCTGCTGGCCATCGGTGCGTGGAGCGGCGAGGCGGACCGAACCCTACGTCACGAGGCGGAGGCCGCCGGGACCGTCCGGCCGGGCGAGGAGTTCTTCAGCGGCCCCGGGAACCGGGCCGCGTAGCGGGATCGGGAACCGGCCCGCGTACCGGGATCGGTGGATCCAGGTTTAGGAGACCCTGCGCGGGGGAATAATACGCGCGTCCGGTCAGGGAACTGCGCCCCCACTTCCCTGGCCTGTTGGGGGGGCCCAGAAAGATTCTGGGTCCCCCCAACACTCTCTTTCATCGCTTCTCAGGGAAAACTTGACGCCCTAGTCATCTTTTCCTAGCCTGCAGCCCACGCGGCCGGGCAGGGCTCAATTGCGTGCTCTCGTGCCGGTGCCGCCGGGATCGCCGCTGGACGGCGCCCAGAGCCAAGCGAGACGAGGAGCCAGCCGATGACCGAACTGCCCACCGCCTGCGTGATCGGAGCCGGATCCTCGGGCATCGCGGCCCTCAAGGGCCTCCACGAGCGCGGCATCGCCGTCGACTGCTTTGAGAAGTCCGATCGCGTCGGCGGGAACTGGGTCTTCGCCAACAAGAACGGGATGTCGTCCGCTTACCGCTCGCTGCACATCAATACCAGCCGGGCGCGGATGGAGTACGCGGACTTCCCGATGCCGGAGTCCTATCCCGACTTCCCGCACCACTCGCAGATCGCCGCCTACTTCGACGCCTACGTCGAGCGCTTCGGGCTCCGCGACCGGATCCGGTTTGAGACCGGAGTCGAGCGGGCCGAGCGTGACCCGGCGACCGGACTCTGGGAGATCACGACCGACACCGGTGAGACCCATCGCTATGACGCGCTGCTCGTGGCCAACGGCCACCACTGGGATCCGCGCTGGCCGGAGCCGGCCTTCCCCGGAGAGTTCGACGGCGAGCAGATGCACTCGCACCACTACATCGACAACTCGGGGTGGCGCGACAAGAACGTGCTGGTCGTCGGAATCGGCAACAGCGCGATGGACATCGCCGTCGAGGCGAGCTTCGTCGCCCACCGCACCTTCCTCTCCTCCCGGCGCGGGGCCTACATCATCCCCAAGTACCTGTTCGGCCGACCGCTGGACCAGATCGGCGTCAACGTCCTGACCCCGCGCCTGCCGTTCGCCTTCCGCCGCGCGATCCTCGGCACGCTGTACCGGATCGGCGTCGGCCGGGTCGAGGACTACGGCCTGCCCAAGCCCGATCACAAGCTCGGCGAAGCGCACCCGACGATCTCCGCGGACTTCCTCAACCGCATCGCCCACGGGGAGATGACCTGGAAGCCCAACCTCCGCGAGCTGGCCGGCGACCGCGTGGTCTTCGAGGACGGCTCCGCCGAGCCGATCGACGTGATCGTGTGGTGCACCGGCTACAAGGTCAGCTTCCCGTTCTTCGATCCGGGCTTCATCTCGGCGCCC
>Ga0335074_10009679_pt1 | contig 13463 bp, 10 predicted proteins | sample Lox_Sample_23_FD_206715 | JGI IMG/M metagenome (GOLD analysis project Ga0335074, IMG submission 206715) | Soil microbial communities from Loxahatchee National Wildlife Refuge, Florida, United States - Lox_Sample_2.3 | ecosystem: Environmental > Terrestrial > Soil > Wetlands | place: USA...
CGTCGCTGGTGCCGGGCAACGAGACCGCGGTGTCCCGGATCATCAACGACCTGACCCGCCTCGGCGCGGTGGTGGTGCACCGCGGCAACGCGCTCGTGCACGTGTCCGGGCACGCCCCCGCCGGGGAACTGCTCTACGTGCTGAACCTGGTGCGGCCCAGCAACTTCATCCCGGTGCACGGGGAGTGGCGGCACCTGCGCGCGCACGCGGAACTCGCCGCGCTGACCGGCGTGCCGGACAAGAACATCGTGATCGCCGAGGACGGCGTGGTGGTCGATCTCGTCGACGGCCAGGCCGCGGTGGCCGGGAAGGTGCACTGCGGGTACGTGTACGTGGACGGGCTCTCGGTCGGCGAGGTGACCGAGGCGTCGCTGAAGGACCGGCGCATCCTTGGCGACGAGGGTTTCGTGTCCGCGGTGGTGGTGGTGGACTCGACCACCGGCAAGCTCGTGGCTGGCCCGGAGATCCACGCGCGCGGTTCCGGCATCGATGACGCCGCGTTCGGCGCGGTCCGGCCGCTGATCGAGGAGGCGCTGGCCCGGGCGGCCGCCGAGGGGATCAGCGACTCTTACCAGCTGCAGCAGCTCGTCCGCAGGACCGTGGGCCGCTGGGTCAGCGAGAACTACCGCCGCCGGCCGATGATCATCCCCGTGCTCGTGGAGGTCTGAGGGCTCGGGTAGGCGGTGCCGTGAACGGAGCGCAGATCGCCGTCGAAGCGCTGCGGCGCGAAGGGGTGCGGCACATCTTCGGCCTGCCCGGCACCACGATCATGAACTTGATCGACGCCGCGGGCCAGGAGCCGGACGTCCGCTACACCTCGGTCCGGCACGAGCAGGTGGCCGCGTTCATGGCCGACGGCTACGCGCGGGCCAGCGGCGGGGTGGGCGTGTGCATGGCGTCACGGGGACCGGGCGCCGCCAACCTCGCGATCGGCGTCCACAACGCACGCGCCGAGTCGGTTCCCGTGCTGGCCCTGGTCGGCCAGGTGTCCGACGGCATCTACTACCGGGATGCGTTCGAGGAGATGGATCTGATCCGCTTCTTTGAGCCGATGGCGAGCGGGCGCCCCGCGGTCGTCGACGTGATTCAGGACCGGCATGAAGGGCTGCCGGCCGACCTGGTCCCGCCCGTGGCCAGGTGACGCGTCCGCGAGACCCACCTGCCCGACCTCACGGAGTTGGACCCGGGCTGCCGGGTCCTCGTCGCACGCTGCCGGGCGCGGAGAGGCTGCGGAGGCGGTAGCGCTGCAGCTTGCCGGTGTTGGTCCGGGGCAGCGACGGCAGGAACTCCACCGCGCGAGGGTATTTGTACGGCGCGATCCGCTGCTTCACGAACTCCTGCAGCTCGGCCGCTTTTGCTTCGCCGCCGGACTCTCCGTCCGCCAGCACCACGAACGCCTTGACGATCTGGCCGCGCGCCTCATCGGGCACGCCCACCACGCCGCACTCGGCCACGTCCGGGTGACCGAGCAGCACCTCCTCGATCTCCGGCCCGGCGATGTTGTAGCCGCCCGAAATGATCATGTCGTCGCTGCGGGCCTGGTACCAGAAATAACCGTCGCCGTCGCGTACGTAGGTGTCGCCGGTGAAGTTCCAGCCGTCCTGCACGTACGTCCGCTGCCGCTCGTCGGCGAGGTACCTGCAGCCGGTCGGTCCCTTGACGGCCAGCCGGCCCGGGGTGCCGTCCGGGGCCGGCTTGCCGTCGGCGTCCAGGATCGCGGCCTCGTAGCCGGGGACCGCGCGGCCGGTCGAGCCCGGCCGGATCTCGTCGTCGGACGAGGAGATGAAGATGTGCAGCATCTCGGTGCTGCCGATGCCGTCGATGATCTTCACCCCGGTGGCGTCGTAGAACGCCTGCCAGACCGACGCGGACAGGTGCTCGCCCGCGGACACCGGCCGGCGCAGCCCGCGCAGCTGATCGGCCTTGCCGGCGGCGAGCATCGCGCGGAACGCGGTCGGCGCGGTGGACAGCACCGTGACCCCTTGCGCGGCGATCTGCTCCGCCAGCTCGGCCGGGGTCGCCTTCTCGAGCAGCAGCGTCGAGGCGCCCGCCCGCAGCGGGAACACCAGCAGCCCGCCCAGCCCGTACGTGAACGCGAGCGGCGGGGTGCCGGTGAAGACGTCGTCGGCGCGCGGCTTGAGCACGTGCGCCGAGAACGTGTCGGCGATCGCGAGCAGGTCGCGGTGGAAGTGCATGGCCGCCTTGGGCCGCCCGGTGGTGCCCGAGGTGAACGCGATCATCGCCACGTCGTCGGCGGCGGTGTCCACGGCGGAGAAGTTGCGCGGCATCGGCTCGACCCGCGCCACAAGGTCCTCGGGCCCGGGCCCCCCGTAGCTGACGATCGGCAGGCCCGGCACGCCGGCGGTGAGCTCGTCGGTGAACCGGTGGTCGCACAGCGCCACCGCCGGCCGCGACACGTCGCAGATCGTCGCCAGCTCGCCGGAACGCAGCAGCGACATCGTGGTCACGGCCACCGCCCCGGCCTTGAGCACGCCGAGCCAGCACACGGCGAGCCACGGGTTGTTCGGGCCGCGCAGCAGCACCCGGTTTCCCGGCACCACGCCGAGTTCGTCGGCGAGCACCCACGCCACCTGGTTGGAGAGCCGCACCACGTCGTCGTAGCTCCACGCGGTCCGGTCCTCGGCCAGCAGGCACGGCCGCGCGCCGCCGAGCCTCTCGGCCGTCGCGTCCAGCAGTTCGGCGGCGGCGTTGAGCCGCTCCGGGTACTGCAGTTCCGGCAGCGTGAACTCCAGATCCGGCCACAACCCGTCTGGCGGCAGGTTGTCCCGGCAGAACGTGTCGGCGTGCGCGGACGGCGAGAGCCGCATGGCCAGACCTCCCTCGTCGCGGCGGGCTAAGTCAACAGTAGTCCGCTATGTTCCTTGGATGACGACCTTCACCGGGGCGGCAGACGGCGGCGATCCGTGGCTGGTCCAGCCACGGGCCCTGATCGTCACGATCTACGGTCTCTACGCGCGAGACACCGGCGGCTGGCTCTCCGTTGCGTCGCTGATCCGGCTGCTTTCCGAGCTCGGCGTCGAGGAGCCCGCCGTGCGCTCCTCGGTCTCCCGGCTGAAGCGACGCGGCATCCTCGACCCGCGCCGCGACGAAGCCACCCGGGCCGCCGGCTACGGGCTGTCCCCGCGGGGGCAGGACATCCTCGCCGAGGGCGACCGGCGGATCTTCGACCGGCGGCGGGCCCGGCTGGCCGATGGCTGGGTGCTCGCGGTGTTCAGCGTGCCCGAGGAGCACCGGCGGCGGCGGCACGAGCTGCGCTCCCGGCTGACCTGGCTCGGCTTCGGCACTGTCTCGTCCGGGGTCTGGATCGCACCCGCGCGGCTCGCATCCGAGACCGCCCGGGTGCTCGGGCGCTGCGGCCTGTCGGGCTACGTGACGCTGTTCAGGGCCGACTACCAGGCCTTCGGCGACCTGCGCGAGCAGATACCGCGCTGGTGGGACACGGACCGGCTGCAGCAGCTCTACCAGGATTTCCTGGACGCGGCCGGGCCGGAACTCGCCCGGGCGGACGCCGCCTCGCCCGGCGCCGCGTTCGCCGGCTACGTCAGGGCGCTCACCGCGTGGCGGCGGCTGCCGTTCCTCGACCCCGGCCTGCCCGCCGAACTGCTGCCGGACGGGTGGAACGGCCTCGCCGCCGACCGGGCATTCGGCGCGCTGCGCCAGCGGCTGGCCGATCCAGCGCGCGCCCACGTGCTCGCGGTGACCGGCGTCAGCCGATGACCGCATGGCCCTGGATCTCGACCAGCGCCGCGGGCTCCCACAGCCGGCTGACGCCGATCGCCGCCATCGCCGGGTACTCCCGGCCGGCCAGCCGCCTCCAGGCCTCGCCGATCTCGCGCCCGTGGGCCCGGTAGTCACCGAGATCGACCGCGTACACGGTGAGGCTGGCCAGGTGCTCCGGCCCGCCTCCGGCCGCGCGCAGCGCCTCGAGCAGGTTGGCCAGGGCCCGCTCGAACTGCTCGGCGACCGTGCCGCCGGTGATCGTGCCGTCCGGCTCGAGCGCGACCTGCCCGGCCAGGAACACCACCCGCCCACCGTCGGCGATCACCGCGTGCGAGAACCCTGACGGCCGCGCCAGTGACGGTGGATTCACCCGTTCGAGCGCCATGTGTGGTCCTCCTTGCTCGAGAGCCGACCGCGAGGGTCGGCTTGCCGGCCCGAGCGGGGGGCTGGGGGTCCGGGGGCCGGCCCCCGGGGCTAGCACGGTCGCCAGCGGGCGTGGCGGGTTGCCGGCTCGCCTTCCCTGATGGGGGTGGGTGAGGTGGGTGGGCGCAGCCGTGGCCGCGGGCCGTCGGTCCGGCCGGTCTGCGGCGGCCTGCTCCCGGCCCGCCACGGATCGGGCCAGGCCGCGGCCGGGCCATCGTAGCCCTGGTCGGCGGCGGCGTGCAGGGTCCAGTTGGGGTCGTAGAGGTGCGCCCGGCCCACCGCGCACAGGTCGGCGCGGCCGGCTTCGATGATCGAGTTCACGTCGTCGTAGGACGAGATCACGCCGACCGCGATCGTGGCGATGCCGGTCCGGTTCCTGATCGCGTCGGCGAACGGGGTCTGGTACGACCGGCCGAACGCCGGCTCCTCCTCCGGCGTCACCTGCCCGGTGGACACGTCGATCGCGTCGGCGCCCGCGGCCTGGAATGCCCGCGCGATCTCCACGGAGTCCTCGCCGGTGATCCCGCCGGGGTACCAGTCGGTCGCCGAGATCCGCACGGTCATCGGCTTGTCGGCCGGCCAGATCTCACGCATCGCGGTGAACACCTCGAGCGGGTAGCGCAGCCGCCCGGCCAGCGACCCCCCGTATTCGTCGCCCCGCCGGTTCGTGACCGGCGAGATGAACGACGAGAGCAGGTAGCCGTGGGCGCAGTGCAGCTCGAGCACGTCGAAGCCGGCCCGGTCAGCGGCTCGCGCCGCGTTGAGGAAACTCTGTTTGATCCCGGTCAGGTCGGCCCTGGTGAGCTCCCGGGGGACCTGGCTGACGCCGGGCAGGTAGGGGAGCGGGGACGGCGCGGTGACCTCCCAGTTCCCCTCCGGCAGCGGCTCGTCCATGCCCTCCCACATCAGCCGGGTGGAGCCCTTGCGGCCGGAGTGGCCGAGCTGCAGCCCGATCTTCGCCGTCGAGTTCTCGTGCACGAAGCCGGTGATCCGCCGCCATGCGGCCTCGTGTTCGGGCGTGTACATCCCGGCGCAGCCCGGGGTGATCCGGCCCTCCGGGCTGACGCAGACCATCTCGGTCATCACCAGGCCCGCGCCGCCGAGCGCCTTGCCGCCGAGGTGGACCAGGTGGAAGTCGGACGGGACGCCGTCGGCCGCCGAGTACATGTCCATCGCGGACACGACCACCCGGTTCTTCAGCTCCAGGCCGCGCAGGCGCAGCGGCTGGAACATCGGCGGCACCACGTCGCCGTTGCCCATGCCGCGCTTCTTCTCGTGCCCGGCGAACCAGGTGTCGATCCGCGCGGCGAACTCCGGGTCGCGCAGCCGCAGGTTGCCGTGGGTGACCCGGCGGCTGCGGGTCATGATGTTGAACGCGAACTGCTCCGGCTCCTGGTCGGTGTACTGGCCCAGGTTCTCGAACCACTCCAGGCTGGCCTGCGCCGCGCGCTGCGTGGAGGCCACGACGGGCCTGCGCTCGGCCTCGTAGGCTTCCAGCGCCGCGGGGATGCCCGGCTGCTCGTGCAGGCTCGCGGCGAGGGCCAGCGCGTCCTCCATGGCCAGCTTCGTGCCCGAGCCGATCGAGAAGTGCGCGGTGTGCGCCGCGTCGCCGAGCAGGATCACGTTGCCGTGGCGCCAGCTTTCGCAGCGCAGCGTGCCGAAGCTGATCCACTTGGAGTTGTTCGCGTGCACCGCGTGGCCGCGCAGCACGCCGGCGAACAGCTCGCGGATCCGGCCGATCGACGCGTCGTCGGAGCGGCCAGGGGGAAGGTCGGCCGGCGCGAGCTCGGCGAAGCCGGCGGCCTGCCAGACGCTGTCGTGCATCTCCACGATGAACGTGCTGCCGGTCGCGTCGTAGGGGTAGCCGTGGATCTGCATCACGCCGCAGCGCGTCTGCTCGATGTAGAACTTGAACGCGTCGAAGACCAGGTCGGTGCCGAGCCACATGTACTTGCACCGCCGCGCATCGACAACGGGCCGGAACGTGTCGCGGAACGCGGCTCTGGCTGCCGAGCTCGCGCCGTCGGCGGCTACCACCAGGTCGTGGCTGGCCGCGAGCGCCACGGGGTCCGGGGCCTCGGCGCGGAAGTGCACGGTCACGCCCAGCTCGGCGCAGCGCTGCTGCAGGATCTGCAGCAGCCGGCGCCGGCTCAGCGCCGCGAAGCCGTGCCCCCCGCTGGTGATCACCTGGCCCTTGAAATGGACGTCGATGTCGTCCCAGCGGGCGAACTCGCGCTCCATCGCGCGGTACACGGCGAGGTCGGCGTGCTCGATCCCGCCCAGCGTCTCGTCGGAAAACACCACGCCGAAGCCGAACGTGTCGTCGGCCGCGTTGCGCTCCCAGACGGTGATCTCGCTGGCTGAGTCCAGCTGCTTGGCCAGGGCGGCGAAGTACAGCCCGCCTGGGCCGCCGCCCACGACCGCGATCCGCACGCCGCCTCCTGCCGTTTGTCCCGGCTCCGACAATATGTCGTTCAGACAACGATCGTCAACATTACGCGAGGATCGGTGATCCCCGCGCGAACACGATCGAGGCCCGGTTCGACCATGGCGTACCACCAGACCTGCCAGCCCCAGCTGTCCCAGCCGTCCCAGCCAAGATTCGCGCAGGAAGCGAAACGGCCCGCCCGGGCCCCGCCACTATTGCGCCCGTGGGGTGCGATGGGCTGCTGAGCCATTGCGGCGGACGGGCGACACGCCATTCGCGCTGATTGGCTGTGCACCAATCGGCCGGTACCGTGGGGATCATGGCGACTCGTGCGCCCAGTGGTACAGCGCGCTCCAAGACCGCTACCGCGCGTTCGAAGGGCGCTACCACCACGCGGTCGCGCTCGACGGGGACGGGGAAGCGGCCGAGCGGGTCCGGCCGCAAGCCGCCGCCGCGGTCGCGCGGCCGGTCAAAGGCCAAGTACAGCGGCAGGACCGGCGGGCGCCGGTACAGCCGGGCGCCGTCGCACAACCCGATCGTGATCCTGGCCGGCTGGCTGATCGCCGCGATCAGCGGCGTGTGGATGGCGCTCGCGCACACCGTGGGGACCACGGTGCGGGCCTTCGGGCGGCACGCGCGTGACCTGGACCCGGCGCACCAGAGGGACGGCGTGGGGCTGGCCGCCCTGGGCCTGGCGATCATCATGGCCGCGGTCACCTGGTTCCGCCTCGGCGGCGCGGTCGGCCACGGCCTCTCGGCCCTGGTGCGCAGCGGGTTCGGCTCGGCCGCGTGGCTGCTGCCGATCCTGCTGGCCTTGCTCGCCTGGCGGTACCTGCGGCATCCGGACCGGAACGCGGACACGGCCCGCATGATCATCGGCTGGACGGCGCTGATCATCGGCGTGCTCGGGCTCGTGCACATCGCGCACGGCACGCCGAGGCCGGCCGACGGCGTCGCCGCGATGCGCGGCGCGGGCGGCCTGATCGGCTACGCGGTGTCGGCGCCGCTGGTGGCCGCGGTCACGCCGTGGGTCGCGGTTCCGCTGCTCACGCTCGTCACCGGCTTCGGCCTGCTGGTGACCACCGGAACTCCGCTGCACCGGGTGCCGAGCAGGCTCGCCGAACTGCACGGCTTCGTCCGCGGCGGGCCGGCCGAGGGCGGCGAGGCGGAGCAGGCGGTCGAGGAGACCGGCCGCGCCCGCGGCCAGCTGCCCAGGGGCCGCAAGCGCCGTGAGGCCATCGAGGCCGGCGCCCGCGACGTGGCCTACGACACGCCGCTGATCGGCGGGATCCTGCCCAAGGGCGCGGGGACCGGCCAGGGCGCCCAGCCCGACGCGGCGCCCCCCATACCCGGCGACGACGCCATGGCGAGCGACGCGCTCGCGTTCAGCCCGGCTTCCGCCGGCCAGCCGGCGGGCCCGGGCACGCCCGAGCCGCCGTGGGCCGATTCCGCGGCCAAGCCGGGCGAGCCCGCCCAGGGCGGGTCGCTGCCCGCGCCGGGCGGACTCAAGGACGCCAAGCCGGAGCAGCTCACGCTGACCGGCGCGAGCGACGCCAGCTACACGCTGCCGCCGGCGGCGCTGCTGCGGCCGGGGACGGCGCCGAAGGCGAAGAGCCGGGCGAGTGACCTGATGGTCGACGCGCTGCAGACGGTGTTTGAGCAGTTCGGCGTCGAGGCCCAGGTGACCGGGTACACCCGGGGGCCGACGGTGACGCGGTATGAGATCGAGCTGGCGCCGGCGGTGAAGGTGGAGCGGGTCACGGCGCTGTCGAAGAACATCGCGTACGCGGTGAAGAGCGCGGATGTGCGGATCTTGTCGCCGATCCCGGGGAAGTCGGCGATCGGGGTGGAGATCCCGAACTCCGACCGGGAGATCGTGAGCCTGGGGGATGTGATGCGCTCGCAGGCGGCGGCCAGTGATCATCATCCGATGGTGGTGGGGCTGGGCAAGAACGTTGAGGGCATGCACGTGGTGGCGAATGTGGCGAAGATGCCGCACATGCTGATCGCGGGGGCGACGGGCTCGGGCAAGAGCGTGTGCCTCAACGGGCTGATCACCTCGATTCTGCTGCGGGCGACGCCGGATGAGGTGCGGATGATCCTGATCGACCCGAAGCGGGTGGAACTCGCCGCCTACCAGGGGATCCCGCACCTGATCACGCCGATCATCACGAACCCGAAGAAGGCCGCGGCCGCTCTGGAATGGGTGGTCGGGGAGATGGAGCGCCGGTATGACGACCTGGCGGAGTCGGGGTTTAGGCATCTGGACGACTACAACAAGGCGGTGCGGTCCGGGAAGCTGACCGCGCCGGCGGGCAGCGACCGGGTGTACGAGCCGTACCCGTACCTGCTGGTGATCGTCGACGAGCTCGCGGACCTGATGATAGTGGCGCCGCGCGACGTGGAGGACTCGGTCGTGCGGATCACCCAGCTCGCGCGGGCGGCCGGCATCCACCTGGTGCTGGCGACCCAGCGGCCGAGCGTCGACGTGGTCACCGGGCTGATCAAGGCGAACGTGCCGTCACGGCTCGCGTTCGCGACCTCCAGCCTGACCGACAGCCGGGTGATCCTGGATCAGCCGGGTGCGGAGAAGCTGGTCGGCCAGGGTGACTCGCTGTTCTTGCCGATGGGTGCGAGCAAGCCGCTGCGGCTGCAGAACGCGTTCGTCACCGAGAAGGAGATCCGCGAGGTCGTCGCGCACTGCAAGAAGCAGGCCGAGCCGTCCTACCGCGAGGACGTGGCGGAGCAGGAAGGCCAGAAGCGCGAGATCGACGCGGACATCGGCGACGACCTCGAGTACCTGCTGCAGGCGGCGGAGCTGGTCGTCAGCACGCAGTTCGGGTCGACCTCGATGCTGCAGCGCAAGCTGCGCGTCGGCTTCGCCAAGGCGGGGCGCCTGATGGACCTGCTGGAAAGCCGCGGCGTCGTCGGGCCCAGCGAGGGCTCCAAGGCCAGAGACGTGCTGGTCAAGCCCGACGACCTGGCGGCCCTGATGGCCTCGCTGCGGGGCAGTCCCGAGAATTAATCCGCAGTTTCCCGGCGCAGCGGGGGAACCACCGCAGACGGTTCGGGAGTCGTAGTAAGGGTAGGGACGCGGATACAAACGCGGCTGGTCCTCGCCGGTCCGGCTGACGGATGTCTACACTTGGTGACCGGTCCCTCACGCAGGGACGCGAGAGAAGATCTTGGTAGCTGTCACCGCACCCCCGGGCGGCGCGCAGTGAACTGTGGAGTGGAGGCACGGCGTGAGCATCGGTGACACCCTGGCGGAGGCACGACGCCAGGCTGGTCTCACCGTTACGCAGGTCAGCCAGCGGACCTGCATCCGGGAGACGATCATCCGGGGGATAGAGCGCGGTGACTACTCAGCGTGCGGCGGCGATTTCTACGCGCGGGGGCACATCCGCAGCGTCGCCCGCGCCGTGGGGGTCGACCCGGAGCCGCTGATCCGCGAGTACGACCAGACACAGGGCGCGCCGCGGGCCATCTCAGCCGCCGACGTCTTCGAGCCCGCCACCCCGATCAAGATCCGGGAACGACGCAGGCCGAACTGGAGCGCGGCCATGGCGCTTGCGCTCGCCGCGGTCGTCGGCTTTGTCGTGTACCACTTTGTCTCGTCGTCCGGCTCGCCGGCGGCTTCCTCATCGGGATCGCAGCACGCGAGCACCACGACGAAGAACGCCAAGCATCACGCCAAGTCCGCCGTGACGCCCGCGCCGACGACGCTCGCCGGCGACGTGGTGATCCGGCTGTCGGCCACCGAAAACTGCTGGGTCATGCTCACCACCGCCAACGGGAAGCAGATCTACGAGGGCATCGTCTCCGCTGGGACCTCGAAGCACTGGACGGAGAAGCAGGCCGTGAGCCTGATGCTCGGCAACCCGGAGGGCGTCGCGCTGAGCGTGAACGGCAAGAACCCGGTGCCGGCCGGCTCCACCCAGCCGGTCACGCTCAGCCTCGGGCCAGGCCAGAAGACCTCGAGCTGACCGGGGACGCTGGCCCGGCTGAGCCGTCACCGGGTGCCGTCGCACCAGCCGAGTTACCGTAGTCTGCCGATGTGTCATCGAGCCAGCGCCCAGCACCGTCCGCCCCCCGGCGCAGCGTGAACCTGGTTACCCTCGGCTGCGCGAGGAACGAGGTCGACTCGGAGGAACTCGCCGCGCGGCTCGAGGCGGCGGGCTGGACCGTGTCCGACGGCGGCGATGCCGACGTGGTGCTGGTTAACACCTGCGGGTTCATCCAGGCGGCCAAGCAGGAGTCCATCGACGAGCTGCTCAGCGCGGGATCGGGCGGTGCCAAGGTCGTCGCGGCGGGGTGCCTGGCCGAGCGCTACGGGTCCGAGCTCGCCGAGGCGCTGCCGGAGGCGCAGGTCCTCGGCTTCGACGACTACGGCGACATCGGCGCCCGGCTCGACGCGGTGCTGTCGGGGGAGCGGTGGCCCGCGCACGCCCCCGGGGACCGCAGGCGCCTGCTCCCGATCTCTCCGGCCGATCGGCAGGCGGCGGCCGGAGGGAGGCTGCCCGGGCACGCAACGGTCGCTCCTGACCTCCCGCCGGGGGTAGCCCCGGCATCCGGCCCGCGGGTGATGCGGCGCAGGCTCGGCGGCGGCGTGGTGGCCCCGCTGAAGATCGCCTCGGGCTGCGACCGCAGGTGCAGCTTCTGCGCGATCCCCTCGTTCCGTGGCGCGTTCGTGTCCCGCGGCCCGGCCGACCTCACCGCCGAGGCGGCCTGGCTCGCGGACCAGGGGGTGCGTGAGCTGTTCCTGGTCAGCGAGAACTCCACCTCCTACGGCAAGGACCTGGGCGACCTGAGGCTCCTGGAGGCCGTGCTGCCGCAGCTTGCCGCCGTGCCAGGCATTGAGCGGGTCCGGGTGAGCTACCTCCAGCCGGCCGAGCTGCGGCCGGGTCTGATCGACGTCATGGCGTCCACCGACGGCGTCGCGCCCTACTTCGACCTGTCCTTCCAGCACGCCAGCGGCCGGGTGCTCCGTGCGATGCGCCGGTTCGGCGACCGCGAGCACTTCTGCGCGCTGCTGGACCAGGTCAGGCGGGCGTCCCCGCGGGCCGGCGTGCGGTCCAACTTCATCGTCGGCTTCCCCGGCGAGACCGAGGACGACGTGGCCGAGCTGGAGCTGTTCCTGGCAGACGCCCGGCTCGACGCGATCGGCGTCTTCGGCTATTCCGACGAGGACGGCACCGAGGCGGCGTCCCTGCCCGGGCAGCTCCCCGCCGACGAGATCGCGCGGCGGGTCGAGGAGGTGGCCGGCCTCGCCGACGAGCTGATGGCACAGCGAGCCGAGGAGCGGCTGGGCGAGACCGTCGACGTCCTGATCGAGGAGCTGGCCGGCGAGGGCCGCTACGGTGGCCGCGCCGCGCACCAGGCACCGGAGGTCGACGGCGCCACCGAGGTGCTGTCCCGCCGCCGGCTGGCCGTGGGCGACATGGTCGCGGCCGTGGTGACCGGCGCGGAAGGCGCCGATCTGGTGGCGGAAGTGACCGGTGACCCGTCGGCCGATGGCGGCCGGCCCGTCTCGCCGGGGACTGGTGCGGGCCGCATTGAGCCGGCCTGACGCCAGTGCTGCCGGAGAGCGCGAGGCCGCGGCGCCGGGCGGCGTTCCCGCGCCAAGCCTGATCAACATCGCGAACGCGCTGACCGTGGCGCGGCTGTGCCTGGTACCGGTGTTCGTTGTGCTGCTGCTGGCCGGAGGGGATGCCCTGCGGATCGCGGCCTGCGTGACCTTTGGCGTGGCCTCCGCCACCGATTTCCTCGACGGCGAGCTGGCGCGCAGGCGCGGGCTGATCACCGACTTCGGCAAGATCGCGGATCCGATCGCCGACAAGGCGCTGACCGGGTCGGCGCTGATCGTGCTGTCGTCCCTGGGCGAGCTGCCCTGGTGGGTGACGGGCGTGATCCTGTTCCGCGAGCTGGCCGTGACCGGCCTGCGGTTCTGGGTCATCTCGCACGGCGTGATCGCGGCGAGCCGCGGCGGCAAGGCCAAGACCCTGCTTCAGGTGGTCGCGATCGCGCTGTACATCCTGCCCGGGCCGTTCCAGATCGCCCGTGAGCTGGTCATGGCGGCGGCGCTGGTCGTGACCGTGGTGACCGGCGCGGACTACGTGGCCCGCGCGGCCCGGCTGCGCCGGGCGGGCGCCGCCGGCCGGGCGGCATAGAAGCGGCATAAAGGAGCCCCATGGACACCGCGCATGACGGCGGCCGCGCGCTTTCCCAGGAGGCCATCGACCTGCTCAGGGCGCGCGGCGACACGATAGCGGTCGCCGAGTCGCTCACCGGGGGCATGCTGGCCGCCGCGCTGACCGCCGTTCCCGGGGCGTCTGCGGCCTTCCGGGGCGGCGTGGTGTCCTACGCCACCGACCTCAAGGCGGCGCTGCTGGGCGTGCCTGCCGCGCTCCTGGAGCGCCATGGCGCCGTGCATCCCGACGTGGCAAGGGCGATGGCGGACGGCGTGCGCAGCCGCCTGGGCGCGACGGTCGGCGTGGCGACCACGGGCGTGGCGGGCCCGGACCCGCAGGACGGCCAGCCGGTGGGCACCGTGTACATCGCGGTGAGCGCCGGCGGCGGCACGGCCGTGCGCTCCCTGGCGCTGTCCGGCGGCCGGCAGCAGATCCGGGAGGCCACGGTGGAGCGGTCGCTCGGCCTGCTGATCTGCAGATTGCGGGAAGACGACATATGATTACAGCGTTACGTCAGTGAACACGCGGCTATGCCCTCTCCCGCGCCGTCCGTATGGGCAGGTACGGTGGAGGTGTCGGCGGAAGGCTTCGGGAAGGGAGTGTGGCGATGGTCCTGCTTCGTCACTTGCTCGGTGACGCGCTGCGGCGGCTGCGCCTCCGGCAGGGTCGCACCCTCCGCG
>Ga0335074_10009680_pt1 | contig 13463 bp, 12 predicted proteins | sample Lox_Sample_23_FD_206715 | JGI IMG/M metagenome (GOLD analysis project Ga0335074, IMG submission 206715) | Soil microbial communities from Loxahatchee National Wildlife Refuge, Florida, United States - Lox_Sample_2.3 | ecosystem: Environmental > Terrestrial > Soil > Wetlands | place: USA...
CGCCGGCCACTGGCCATGGCTCGACCGGCCCGAGGTGGTGGAGCGCGTCGCGGCGCTACTCGAGATCTAGCCGGCGCGGATCGCGCACCCCGCTCATCCTGCCGCCGTTCCGCCGCGTCCTGCCAACGCTGGCGGCAGCGGTGATCGCCGCCGTGTACCTGATCGTCGCGCCCCGCAGCGAGGACCTGGCGGCACACCTGCTGCGGGCCAAGCTGTTCGCCACCGAGGGCTTCGGCATCTGGAACAACTGGTGGTACGCGGGCCACAACGTGCCCGGCTACAGCGTGCTGTTCCCCCCGCTCGGCGCCCTACTCACGCCGCAGGCGGTGGCCGCGATCGCGACCGTGCCGACCGCGGCCATGTTCGAGTCGCTGGTCCACCGCCGCTTCGCCGACGACGCGTGGCTGGGCGCGCTGTGGTTCGGGGTGGCGACCAGCACCAGCCTGTTCACCGGCCGCCTGACGTTCGCCTTCGGCCTGCTGCCGGCGGTCGGAACCGCGCTGGCGCTCCAGCGCCGGCGTTCCGGGATGGCCGCGTCGCTCGCGGCGATCACCGCGCTGGCGAGCCCGGTCGACGCGGTGTTCGCGGCCCTCGCCGGCGTGGCCCAGGCGGCTGACGCGTGGTTCGAGCACCGCGCGCTGCGACCCGCCCTTCCCGGACTGGGCGTGGTCGCTGCCGCCGCGGCACCCGTGCTGGCTTTGGCCGTCGCGTTTCCGGAGGGCGGCTACGAGCCGTTCGCGTTTTCGGCCCTGTGGCCGCTCGTGCTGATCTCGGTGGCGTTCGTGTTCGTGATCCCGCGTCGCGACGGCGCGCTGCGCGCGGGCGCCGCGCTCTACGCGGTTGGGTGCATCCTCGCGTTTGCGGTGGCGAGTCCGGTCGGCAGCAACGTGACTCGGCTCGGCCCGCTCCTCGCCGGCCCGCTGCTGGCCGCTCTCTGGTGGCCTCGACGCAAGGTCGCACTGGTCGCACTGGCGGTGCCGCTGCTCTACCTCCAGTGGCAGGCGCCGGTCCGCGACGTCCGCGCCACCGCCGGCGATCCCGCCGTCACGAACGCCTACTACCAACCCCTGATCTCGTACCTGAGCCGGCAGAGCGGGCAGCCGTTCCGGATCGAGATCCCGTTCACCCCGTTCCATTGGGAGGCGTATGCGGTGGCGCCGCGCTTCCCGCTCGCGCGGGGTTGGGAGCGCCAGCTCGACACCAAGGACAACGCGCTCTTCTACGACGGCAGCCTGAGCCCGGTGACCTACAAGGCGTGGCTGCACCAGCTGGCCGTGCGCTACGTGGCGGTGCCGGACGCCACGCTCGACTATGCCGCGAAGGCCGAGGTGGCGCTGATTGATCGGGGCCTGCCCTACCTCCACCTCGTGGAGCGCACGGCCCACTGGCGCATCTACGCCGTGGAGAATCCGACGCCGATCGTCCAGGGCGCCGGGCGCATGACCGCGCTCGGCGCGAACTGGCTCCAGCTCGACGCCCGCACCCCAGGAACGTTCCTCGTCCGCGTTCGCTTCAGCCCATATTGGGCGATCACCCAGGGATCGGGCTGCGTCGCGCCGGCGGGCGGCTTCACGCAGCTCCGGCTCCGCCGACCCGGTCCGGTACGCGTGGCGATCCGCTTCTCCCTGACCCGGATCGGCGCGACCTCGCCCCGCTGCACCTGACGCGAACCGGCCAAGGCGCACCGGCAGCCGCCGCCGACAAATTTCTAAATTCGCATAGAGGCACATCCGAAGGCAGTAGTGCGCCCCGATCCGGCCGGGGAACCCGGCTCGGTAGCATCTTCATAACATGGGACGCGTCTTTCGACTCATCGGGACGCGGGTTTTGCCGCGTGGCTGGATCGACCTTTTGCGTCAGATCCTGTTGTTCCTCGGTGCGCTCGGGCTATACGACCTGGTGCGGGGACTCGTCGACAGCGGCAACCCGTACAGGCCGTTCGGCGACGCGATGCGGATCATCGATCTCGAACGGACCTTGCACGTGTTCATCGAGCCAAGCGTCCAGGAATGGGCGATCAACAAGCACTGGCTGATGGACGGCCTCGACTGGATCTACCTGAACGGCCACTTCTTCGTGACGCTCGCGGTCCTGGCGTTCATCTACGCGCGACGCAACCAGTCGTTCTACTTCGTGCGCAACATGTTCATGATCTCGATGTTCTTGGCGCTCATCGGCTACTGGCTCTATCCGACGGCGCCGCCGCGGCTGATGCCGGAGTGGGGTTTCACCGACGCGATTTCCCAGTTCGTGACCGGCGGCAGCGGCTCCGTCGACTTCGGTCCTTCCAAGGCGTTCCTGAACTTCTACGCGGCGGTTCCTTCGATGCACGTGTGCTTCGCGGTCATGGTTGGCGGCTCGATGTCGCGGTTGACCTCCTGGCGTCCGGGTAAGATCGCCTGGGCTCTGTACCCGCTATTGATCACGTTCGTGGTCGTCGCCACCGCCAACCACTACCTCACCGACGTGTTCCTCGGGGCGCTCACGGCCGGTGTGTCCGCACTGCTCGCGCAACGGCTGCTGGCGCGGGCACGGCCGGATGTGTGGACGTTCGGCCACGCCGCCGCGTGAGCACGCCCGAACAGACCCGGCGTCCGCGCCCGCGCCGCAACGGCGCCCCACGCCGACCGCGCTCGCCCCGACTCGGACCGACCGCGCAGGAGATGATGCGCAACCGGCTGATCGAGTCGCGGCTCACACCGAACGCGATCTCGCTGACCGGGTTCGCCCTCAACGTCGCCGCCGCCGCCCTGATCGTCGACCGCATGTTCTTCTTGGCCGGACTCGCGTTCATCGTCGGCTCGATCATGGACACGCTGGACGGGCGTTACTCGCGCATGTCGGGCAAGGGGACGGTATTCGGCGCGTTTCTGGATTCGACGCTCGACCGCCTCGAGGAGGGAATCGTGCTGATCGCGGTCGGCGCCTACTTTGCCTCGCGCCACAACCAGGTGGCGGCCGCCGCCACCGTCGCTGCCGTTCTCGGCTCGCTGATGGTCTCCTACACCCGCGCGCGCGCCGAGGCGCTCGGCGTCGAGTGCAAGGTGGGGCTGGCGACGCGCCCGGTGCGTGTGGTCATCCTCTCGATCGGCCTCGTGTTCGCCAAGGGCGCCTCGCTCGGTCACTTCGAGCTGCTCGCGCCGGCGGTGTATGTGCTGGCCGCCCTGACCGTCTTCACGACGCTCCAGCGCATCTTCCACGTGCGCCGGCAGCTCAAGCGGATCGCTCAGGAGCCGGTGTAACGAACGCGGCCTCGCGGAATACCTGTAGTGGCCCGCCGGACCCACACGCGGGACCTCACAGCTAGAAAGGCAGGCCTCAGACAGTGAGCACCAACGGTTCCACCAACGGCGCCGCTCGCTACCAGGACGGCAAGGTCCGGGTGGCAATCATCGGCGTCGGCAACTGCGCGAGCTCGTTCGTGCAGGGCGTCCATTACTACCGCGACGCCGACCCGCGCGAGTCCGTGCCCGGGCTGATGCATGTCGACCTGGGCGGTTATCACGTGCGCGACATCGAGTTCAGCGCCGCCTTCGACATCGACGTCGAGAAGGTCGGCAAGGACCTTTCCGAGGCGATCTTCTCCGGCCAGAACAACACCTTGAAGTTCGCCGAGTCCGTCCCCAAGCTCGGGGTGACCGTCGAGCGCGGCATGACCCATGACGGCCTTGGCAAGTACCTCAAGGAAAAGATCACGAAGGCGCCCGGCCCCACCGCCGACATCGTCGACATCCTCAAGGACACCCACACCGACGTGGTCGTGTCCTACCTCCCGGTCGGCTCCGAGCAGGCGACCAAGTGGTACGTCGAGCAGGTACTCGAGGCGGGCTGCGCGTTTGTCAACTGCATCCCGGTGTTCATCGCGCGCGAGGAGTACTGGAACAAGCGCTTCAAGAAGGCGGGCCTGCCGATCATCGGCGACGACATCAAGTCGCAGGTCGGCGCCACCATCGTCCACCGCGCACTCGCGCGGCTGATGCACGATCGCGGGGTGAAGCTGCTGCGCACCTCGCAACTGAACGTCGGCGGCAACATGGACTTCTACAACATGCTCGAGCGCGAGCGCCTCGAGTCCAAGAAGATCTCAAAGACCAACGCGGTCACCTCGATCGTGGGCCATCCGCTGCCGGCGGGCGACGTCCACGTCGGGCCGTCGGACTACGTCCCGTGGCTCACCGACCGCAAGTGGGCACACATCCGCCTCGAGGGCGAGGCGTTCGGCGACGTGCCGCTGCAGATGGAGCTCAAGCTCGAGGTGTGGGACTCGCCCAACTCGGCCGGGATCGTGATCGACGCGGTGCGCTGCTGCAAGCTCGCGCTCGATAACGGCCTTTCGGGCCAGCTCGACGGGCCGAGCTCGTATCTGATGAAGTCGCCGATGCACCAGCGCCCGGACGACGAGGCTCGCGAGCTGACCGACAGGTTCATCGCCAAGTACGCCCGTAAGCCCAAGGCGGAGAAGGCGTCGAAGTCGAAGGCCGGCGCGAGCTGACCCGAGGCGCCGCCGAAGGCGCCGCCGCTTTCCTATCAGACGCCGCCGACGAAGTCCTAAACTGCCGCTCGTGCCCGGCGAGCGCCTCGCTATCGCGCAGGTGACGCCGTTCGCCTGGGAGGTGGCGCACGAAGTCAATGACTACGTGAGCCGCGTCTCGCGCGAGCTGGCCCTACGCGGGCACCGGGTACTGATCATCGCCCCGTCCGAGTCAGGCGTGCTCGTGCGCGACAGCCGGCGAGCCATCCGTAACGACGGCCCATCACTGCTCGAGCGCGCCGACGGCGAACCGCTCGTGCTCGGGGTGGGGGAGGTCCTGCCGTTCTCGCCCACCCGCCGGCGTGCCGCCTCGCTGCCGCTTGACGTGGCCAGGACGATCGAGGACGCGCTCAGCAACCTGGCGCTCGACATCGTCCACGTCCACGAGCCGTTTGCCCCCAGCGCCTCCAGCGTGGCGCTGCGCCACTCGCGCGGGCTGAACGTGGGGAGCTTCCACGGGCCGACCGAGCGGATCCTCTCAACGCAGCTGACGCGCCCGCTGTCGCGGCTGCTGTTCGGGCGCCTGGACGCCCGCATTGCCAGCTACGGCGCCACCCGCGATCTGCTCCAGCGCTACTTCCCGGGCGAGTACCGGGTGATCCTGCCCGGCGCCGACGTCGAACCGATCACGGGGCGGGCTGAAGATGGTGCGGCGACGCCTTCGGCGGCGGCTAGCGATCCCGTGCAGCTGCTCTTCAGCGCCGCCGAGGAACGCGCCGCGCTGCGCCTGTTCCTGCGGGCGCTGCGCGCGCTCCCCGCCGAGCCCGTGTGGCGCGCCACCGTGTGGTCTGCGCGCCCGATGGCCGCGCCGGCGACACTCAGCCGCGCTCTGCGCGACCGGGTGCAGTTCGTCGATGCGCGGCAGATTCCCGAGGCCGAGGCCATGGCCGGCGCCGACGTGCTGGTGCTCGCCTCGGAGGGGCTTCGGCCGGCGCCCGGAACGCTCGTGCGCGCGCTGGCCGCCGGTGTCGTGCCTGTCGCCTCGCGGCTGGGTGCCTACGAGGAGCTGCTCGGGCAAGGCGAGTACGGCTTCGAGTTCGAGCCCGGGGACGTGCAGACGCTGTCCACTCACCTGGCCCGGCTGATCGGGGAGCCGGACCTGCGGGCCGCGAGCCGCGCCCGGGAGCGCGAGCTGCGGACGCGGTTCGGCTGGCCCCGCGTCGCCGGTGAGCTCGAAGACGTCTACGCGGGGCTCATCGCCCGCCGGCACGACACCCGCGCCAACGGTCGCGTGAGATCGCGGTTGACGAATCGGCGCATGATCGACGTCGACCTGCACATGCACACCGACCACTCATACGACTGCGCGACGCCGGTCGAGGTGTTGCTGGCCGAGGCGCGCGGCCGCGGCCTGGGGGCGATCGCGGTCACCGACCACAACGAGATCTCCGGGGCCCACGCCGCCCGCGAGCGGGCCGAGGGGATCGCGGTGATCGTCGGCGAGGAGGTCAAGACGGCCGACCAGGGCGAGGTGATCGGGCTGTTCATCGAGGAGAAGATCCCGCGCGGGATGACGCTCCAGGAGACGATCGCCGAGATCAAGCGCCAGGGCGGCCTCGTCTACGTGCCGCATCCGTTCGACCGGCTCCACTCGGTGCCCGACTACGAGCACCTGCTCGACGTCCTCGACGACGTTGACGCGATCGAGGTGTTCAACCCGCGCGTCGCCATCACCGAATTCAACGACGAGGCCGCCCGGTTCGCCGCGAAGTACAGGATTCCGGCGGGGGCGGGCTCGGATGCACACGTGCCCCAGGGCCTCGGTTCGGTGCGGATTCGGATGCGCGAGTTCGACGGGCCCGAGGAGTTCCTGGAGTCACTCCGGGACGCGGACATCGTCCGCAATCCGGCCAGCCTTCTCTACGTTCAGGCACTCAAGTTCCTGCAGACCAAGGCGCTGCCGCCGGGGGCCCGCCGGGCCTCGCGAGAGCGGCGGGTTCGCCGCGCGATGAGGCTCGATCGCCACCGGCCGAACGGTCGCGGAAGCCGCAACTCCTGATGCACCCGCAAGGACAAGCTCGCGAGCCGTCCAATCGGACAGCGATGCCGGCTACCGACGACGAGATCCGAGAGAAGTACCTCGAGCGCGCGATTCGCGAGCTGAACGCGTTCTCCCGGGAGGTCCAGGCGTGCACGCACTGCCCGCGAGGCGCGCTCATGCCGGTGCTGGGCTCCGGCCATCCCCAGGCCGACATCTTCCTGATCAAGCACTCGGCCCGCCCCTCGGAGGTCGAGGAGGGAGTGGCCTTCTACGGCCGCGCCGGCAACGCGCTGATGAAGTCGCTCAAGCGCCTGTCGATCGACCCGCTGGCGGTGTACGGGACGCTGTGCGTCAAGTGCCCGGTCGCGGACCCTGTGATGGCCGATCCCGGCTGCGTGGGCCGGCTGATCGAGGAGATCGCGATCGTCTCGCCCAAGATCGTGGTGGTGATGGGTCCGGATGCGCTGACCGTGGTCAACGAGCTCGACCTTCCGCTCCGGCGCGATCTGCACCCCGTCCCCGGCGAACTCCAGCGGCTGACGCCGTCGATCGAGGCGCTGTACGTGCCCAACATCGACGATTCGCTCGACGAGGAGAACGCCAAGCGGGAGTTCTGGGCGGCCTTCCGCATGCTCGGGCAATGGTGGGCTGACCTTCCGCCGTATTAGGCCCGCGGGGCGGCCCTTTACGATCCTTCAGATGACCAACCCGGGCGACCAGCTCCCGGCGCTCCGCGCTTCCGACGCCGAGCGTGAGCAGACGGCCGAGATTCTGCGGATCGCTGCCGCCGAGGGCCGCCTGGACGTGGACGAGCTCGAGGAGCGGCTGGGATCGGTCTACGCCTTGCGTACCCGGAGCGAGCTCGAGCGCCTGATCGCCGACGTCAACCCCGAGCGGCTCGGGCAGGGTTACGCGGTCGCGGCACCGCGACCGCCCGGCGGCCTCACGGTCAAGGAAGGCCCCGGTGGCGACCGCTGGGTGATCTCGGTCCTGAGCGGGCACGAGCGGGGCGGGCGGTGGCGGATCGGACCGCGCTGCACGGTCGTCAACTTCTTAGGGGGTAGCGACATCGATCTGAACGACGCCGAGCTCGCGCAACCGGTGACGGAGCTGCGCATGTACTCGATCCTGGGCGGCGCCGAGGTTCGAGTCCCTCACGGTGTCGACGTGCGGGTCTCGAACTTCGCGCTGCTGGGCGGCAACGGCGTGGAGCTGGGGGACGAGGTGACGCCAGCCGGCGGTCCCGTCGTCCATATCCGCCTGGTTTCGATCTTGGGCGGCACCGGCGTCAAGCGCGGCCGAAAGCCCAATAAGGAGGACCGCAAGAAGCAGAAGGACCTGGACGAGGCCGAGCAGCAGGGCGAGCTCGAGGCCTAGCTGAAGACCTCGGGAAAACCCGCTCGCGGCCGGGTCTCGAACCCGCTAGGCTCGCGGGTGATGGACCTAGAGGAGAAGTCTCTCGACGAGATCGGCGACCGCTGCGAGGAGTGCGGTGCCAAGCTCACACAGGCAGAGATCCAGGCCGCGCTCGAGTCGGGAGGACCGGCGCTGTGCACGGTCCACGCGGAGGAGTTCGTCTCAGTCGGAGAGGAGGACGACGAGTTCGAGGACGACTGAGACGCCGCCGTCAGGCGCCGCCGGCCTTAGCCGTCCATCGTCAGGATGATCTTGCCGAACTTGCCGCCCTCGGCGAAGCGGTCGTAGGCCGCCGGCGCCTCCTCGAGCGGATAGGTGGCCGCGATCGGGACGTGTACGGCGCCTGACGCGAGCAGCGGCAGCACCGAGCGCTCGACGGCGCGCGCGGTCATCGCCTTCTCCTCCAGCGGCCGCGGACGGAGCGTCGAGTTGTAAATCCGGGCTCGCTTCTGCATGGCCAGGCCCAGACTCAACTCCGCCTGGGCGCCGGCGCTGATCCCGATGACCATGATCCTGCCCCACAGGTCGAGCGCCTGCAGGTTGGCGGGGAAGTTCGGGGCGCCCACCAGCTCGAGGATCAGGTCGAACGGACCGTGCGCCTCGAAGCCCTCGGGGGCGATCACCTCGGCCCCGAGCTCGGCGACTTTCTCACGATGGTCCGGATTGCGGACGGTGGCGGTCACGCGCGCCCCGGTGGCGCGCCCAAGCTGGATCGCGGCGGTGCCGACGCCGCCCGCGCCGCCGTGGACGAGCAGCCGCTCACCGGCCTTCAGCCCCGCCTGCGTGAACACGCCGTCATGGGCCGTGGTGAACACCTCGGGCACGCCGCCGGCCTCCGCCCAGTCGAGCTTGTCGGGGACGGGCATCAGGATCCGCTCGTGGACGACCGCAAGCTCGGCCTGGCCGCCCCCGGCCACGATCCCCATCACGCGGTCCCCGTCGCTGAAGCGGTTGGCGCCTGGACCGCGCTCGATCACCTCGCCGGCGAGCTCCAGGCCGAGTATGTCCTGCGGAGCGCCGGGGGGTGCCGGGTAGAACCCGCGGCGCTGCATCATGTCGGCGCCGTTCAGGCCGGCGGCGCGAACGCGCACCAGGCACTCGCCCGCGCCGGGCGTGGGGTCCGGATGGTCCTCGACTGTCAGGTTCTTGTCTCTGATCGTGACGGCTCGCATCAGGCGCCGGGGAACCCTATTCCCCCGTCAGCTACGACAGAACGGTGACCAGCGTCCCGTAGGTCAGGTACCCCCACGCTTCCTCGGCGGCGGAGTAGGGCAGCTCGATGCAGCCCAGGCTCTGCGGCGACCCGTACGACGCCCGCGGCATGTAGTGGACGGCGTCGCCCCCGTTGAAGTACGCGACCCACTGCACGAAATCCGCGTAGTGCGACCCGTCCGGATTGGTGCCCTGCATGGTCTGGCTGCGCAGGCGTTCGTACACCGGGAAGGTTCCCGGAGCGGTGCTGGAGCCATCGATGCCGGTATTGGCTGGGGTGCGCAGGACGACGCGCCCGTTGTGGTAGAGCGTGAGCGACTCCGGGCTGCCCTCGCTGGCGATCGCGTAGCTGTAGCCAGCCTGGTTGAACTGGCGGCGGAATCGGGCAGTCAGTAGCGCCTGCCACACGGCCGTGCTCGGAACGCCGTCCAGAGCAAGCCCGTGCTGGGCTTCGAAGGCCATCAGCGCGCCCCTGAGCACGGTGGCCTGGTCGTCGGTCCACAGATCGCGCAGCTCCCCCGGCCAGTCGGCGCCGAGCAACAGGTGCCCCGGCGGCGGCTGGAAGATCGCGCGCAGCTGCCCATCGGTGTCGCCCGGACGCGGCTGGTGGCGCGAAGAGCTGAGATGAACGGGCAGGTACCGCAGCTCCGCGAGCAACTGGGTGAGGCGCGCCGTGGACCCGTTCTCCACCTGGAAGGTGACCGTGACAGCCCTGCGTAGCGCGGCGCCGTCCGCGGCCCGCAGCGCCCTGGGGGCGGTGATCCGCACGACGGTCCCCGGTAGGTATCCGCCGCTTGGGGTGAAGCTGAGCGTCGTCGAGTTGGGCTGTGACCACGCGCCCGCGGTCGCCGGGGACAGCCTCGGCTCAGACCGCGTGCTAATCGGGGCGAGCGGCGCGGAGAAGCGCAGCTCGATGGTCGAATCTCCCGGCGCCGCGCTCCTGGGGGACGCCGCGGTCAGCTTGAGCGCCGGCACTTGGGTGGCTGCCGACGCCTGCTCCACGCCACCGACGAGGAGGATGGCGGGACACAGGAGTGCGGCCGCAGCCGTGCTGATTCGACGAATCACCTCGGCCTGACACTACCCCTTCGGATCTGCGGGCTACCCGCGCTCGAGCAGTGCGACGCACTCGATGTGCGGCGTCTGGGGGAACATGTCGACCGGGCGCACCCTGCGCAGTGCGTATCCGGCCTCGACCAGCTGGGCGGCGTTAGGCGCCAGCGTCGTCGGGTTGCACGAGACGTACACGATCCGGCGCGGCCCCGCCTCGATGATGCGGCGAACAACTTTCTGGGAGAGGCCAGAGCGGGGCGGGTCGACGACCAGGACGTCGGGCCGGCCGGCTCGCTCGACGAGCTCGCGTAGCGCGAGCCTGACGTCGCCGGCGAAGAAGCGGGCGTTGTCGATCTCGTTGCGGCGGGCGCCGGCAATCGCGTCGGCGATCGCCTCCTCGACCAGCTCGAGCCCCCACACCTCGGCGGCACGCGGCGCGATCAGCAGCCCGATCGTGCCGATTCCGCAGTAGAGGTCGAACACCCGGTCCGTGCCGGCCGCCTGGGCGTAGTCGATCGCGAGCTCGTACAGGCGCTCGGCCATCTCGGTGTTGGTCTGGAAAAACGCGCTTGGCGAGATGTGCATCCGCAGGCCGCCGATCTCCTCTCTCAGCCGGTCCCGGCCGGCGATGAGCTCCGTCTCGCCGCCCTGCGTCGTCTCGGCCACGCTGTCGGTCTGGGTCCAGAGCAGCCCCTGAAGCGGCTGCGCGGCCTCGCTCAGACCGGCAGTGTCGAGCCGGCCGGGGTTCGTTACCAGGCGGGCCTGGAACTCGCCGGTGCGCCGGCCCTCCCGCACGACAAGGTTCCGAAGCAGGCCTTCGCCCGTGCGGCGGTCATACGCGGTGAGATCCTGCGAGCGGCACCAGGCGACCACCCGTTCGCGAGCGGCGTTCCCCTCCTCCGACGCAAGCAGGCAATCCGTGACCTCGACGATGTCCTCCCAGCGTCCGGGGGCGTGGAAGCCGCACACAAGCCGGCCGGTGTCGTCGGTCCCGAACGAGTACTCGAGCTTGTTGCGGTAGCGCCACTGCTCGGTGGCGGGGAGGATCGGCTCGAGCTCGAACCCATCGAGCCGCCCAATCCGCCGCAGGGCGTCCTCGACCTGCTCGTGCTTGACCTCGAGCTGGCGCTCGTAGGGAAGCACCTGCCAGGGCGCCCCGGGATGATTGGCGCTCGGGGCGATGCGATCGGGACCGGGCTCGAGGATCTCAACCGCTCGAGCCTGCGCATAGGCACGCTTGGCGTTCTGCACCTCGGCGCGCACCCGGTCGCCGGGGACGGCGTCCTGGACGAACACCACGTAGCCATCCAGGCGCGCGACGCCGGCGCCTCCGAAGGCGAGCGAGTCGACCGTGAGCTCGAGGACCTCGCCCCGCGCGGGACGGGCCCGCGTCGTTCCAGGGACGGAATTCATTGGACCTAGGATGACAGCGCCGAGCGGATCGCCACCGGGTCGGCGTCGAGCTGGAACAGGATCCGGGCCGCCGCGCCGTCCGGCTCGCGCACGAGCGCGAGCAGGAGGTGTTCGGTGCCGACCTGCGGCTCGTCGCGGATCGACGCCTCGCGCCGGGCGCGATCGATGGTGTCTTCGGCCCGGCCGGTGAACGACAGCTCGCCGCCGGGGACCTCGACGCCGATCCCCATCATCCGGACCACCGCGGCCCGGACGTCGTCGTGGCTGACGCCGAACGAGGCCATCACCTCGGCCGCCCTGCCCTCGGGCGCGCGCAGGAGCCCGAGCAGGATGTGCTCGGTGCCGACGAAGCTGTGGCGAAGCTCGCGCGCTTCGTCGTGGGCGCGGGCCAAGGCGTCGCGAGCCGGCTCTGTGAGGTGTTCGGTCAGTCCGAGTTGAGGGATCGATCGATGGCGGCGAGCACGGACTTACGGTTGGCATGACGCCGCTCGTAGTCGCGCACCTTACGCAGCTCGGCTGGGGAGAGCCCGTCGAGGCGGGACTGCACCTGCGCAGCCGTGAGCTCGTCGTAGCCGAGGATCGGAAGCGGCGACCCGGCGTTGACGGTCCGCCGCGCCCGGTCCGCACTGCGCAGCAGGAGGTCGAGGGACTCGCTGCGTCGCGCGCGGATCGTGGCCGAGCCGAGCTGCTGGCGCCCGCGCCCGAGCAGGCGCTCGACGTCGGCCAGGAGCTGGTCGGTCTGCTGGCGCCCGCGGTTGACCAGCTCGGCCGCGAGCTCGTTGGCGTCGGTGCGCGTGAGCCGGCCGCGGGTGGCGGCGTCATCGAGGATCTCCTGGATGCGTTCGCGCGAGAGCACGACCAGTCCGAGCGGCCGGATGACCCGGCTCACGAGCTGCTCGGCGAGCCCGGTCAGACCATCGCCGTCGGCGCCGGTCGATGTCGACGCGCCCGCTCGGTGCGAGGTCCTCGAGCCATGCTTAGACGAGTTCGACTTGGTCGGCGCACGCGACGCGCTGCTCGCGCGGGCCCCACCCGACTGGGATTTCGGTGACGGCATGTTCTTTTGGCTCTCCTTCCCGGAAGCTCCGCTGAGCGTACCCAAACCCCGGGACCTCAAGCGCCGGCGTGGCCGTGACGGCCCGCGCCGGCCACGCCTTAGGCGCTGGTCAGGAGCTCGAGCAGAGCCTTCTGGGCGTGGCGCCGGTTCTCGGCCTGGTCCCAGATCCGCTGGCGCGGCCCGTACAGCACCTGCGCGCTTATCTCCTCGCCTGGGTGAGCCGGCAGGCAGTGCAGCGCGATTGCGCCCGGGGCCGCGAGATCGAGCAGATCGTCGGTGAGGGCGTAGGGGGCCAGCATCCGCCGGCGCTCGTCCGCCGATTCGGGATCGTCGCTCATGCTCACCCAGACGTCGGTGTAGACGGCGTCGGCGCCCGTCACCGCCTCGCGCGGATCGTCGGTGAGGGTGCCGTGAGCACCAGGCTCGAGCTGAAACCCGTTGGGCGAGGCGACGCGAACCTCGACACCCGCCGCTGCGCCCAGCGCGGCCAGCGAACGGGCGACGTTGTTGCCGTCGCCGACGTAGGCGACGGTCAGGCCATCGAGGTGGCCAAACGCCTCGCGGAGCGTGAGCAGGTCGGCAAGCGCCTGGCAGGGATGGTGCAGCGGGCTGAGCATGTTGATCACGGGCACGGTCGCGTGCGCGGCCATCTCGATGATCAGATCCTCGTTGGCCGTCCGAATCCCGATCGCCACGGCATGACGCGAGAGCACGTAGGCCGTGTCCCGGACCGACTCGCCGCGCGAGAGCTGGAGCTCGTCGGGGCGCAACACCATCGCGTGTCCCCCCAGTTCGGCGAT
>Ga0335074_10009681_pt1 | contig 13463 bp, 13 predicted proteins | sample Lox_Sample_23_FD_206715 | JGI IMG/M metagenome (GOLD analysis project Ga0335074, IMG submission 206715) | Soil microbial communities from Loxahatchee National Wildlife Refuge, Florida, United States - Lox_Sample_2.3 | ecosystem: Environmental > Terrestrial > Soil > Wetlands | place: USA...
CGGGGTGCGAGATCCTCGGCCAGCATTGCGGCAGCCAGGGGCGCAGCGGCTTCGCTCGGGAGATCGGTTGCCGCAACGAGCCGCAAGACCGACATCCCGGCCCGGTCGGCCGCGGTTGCGATGGTTGCGGTCCCGGCGTCACCCGATACGGCTGGCGCCAGGACGATCACCGCATGGGTCGCCGGCCGGGCAAGCGCGCGTTCCGCCCGCAGGCGGGCGCGCTCGAACAACTCCTGCCATCCCGCGACATCATCGCGCGGCGGCACCGATAGGACCTGTTCGAACCCCTCGCGATCGGCGAGAACCACGGCATTGCCGCCCACCGAGACCGCGATCTCGGCCACCGCGCCTGACGCGTCGATACCGATCGCGGCCCCCGATGCGTCGGGGTCGAGAGGTCCGCCCTCCGGCTCTTCGATCTGGAACAGCTTCACCCGACAAACCTCATTCGACCGAAATTCTACGCACCCGCGCGGCCCGAGCATCCCTTTCTCGGCCGACCCGTGTCAGACGTGAAAGGATTCGCCGCAGCCGCAACGGCCTTTTTCGTTCGGATTGCGAAAGGTGAAGCCGTTCTGCAGCTTTTCGTCGATGTAATCCATCTCCGTGCCGAGAATGAACATGATCGCTTTCGGATCGATTAAGACGGTCACACCCTTATCCTCGACGACTTCATCAAACCTACCCTTTTCGTCGGCATATTCGAGGGTATAGCTAAGCCCGGAACAGCCTCGCGCCCGCACCCCGACCCGCACCCCGACCGACGGCTTGCCGCGTTTGGCAAGCAGTGCCTGTATTCGCTGCGCGGCGGCTTCGGTGACCGTCAGCGCCTGCTTTTTCGCCCTCATCGGTTTCTCCGCTGCAATTCTTGATGAACAGCCAATTCCTGGTGACCAAACCGGGTCGTGACCGGCTAGCCGTGTCGCTGCCCGGCTTTGAGACGGACGGCTGCCGCGGCCAGCGCATCGACCGCGAAATCGACCTCCGCCGCCGTGTTGAAGCGGCCGAGCCCGATGCGGATCGCAGAATTGGCAACCGCATCGGGAAGGCCGAGTGCGCGCAGCACATAGGACGGCTCGACCGTGGCCGAGGTACAGGCTGAACCGGTCGAGATCGCGACCGACGGGCAGGCGTCGATCAACGATGGCGCCTCGATGCCTGGAAAACTCAGATTGAGGTTGCCCGGCAGCCGGTGCTCGGCGTCGCCGTTGAGGCCGAGACCGGGAACCCGGCGCGCCAGCGCGTGCTGCAAGCGATCGCGCAATTGCCGCAGGCGCGCTGCCTCGTCGGCCATTTCGTCGGCGGCGATGGCGGCGGCATGACCGAGCCCGACGCACAGTGGTGTGGGCAAGGTGCCGGAACGCAGCCCGCGTTCCTGGCCGCCGCCATCGATCAGCGGCAGCAGCCGGACCCGCGGGCGGCGGCGGACGTAAAGAACACCGACCCCTTTGGGCCCGTAGAGCTTGTGACCCGAGATCGACAGCAAATCGATGCGCATCGCTTCGACATCGAGCGGGATCTTGCCGGCCGCCTGCGCCGCATCGGTGTGGAACAGCACGCCGCGGGCGCGGCACAGCGCGCCGATCTCGGCGAGCGGCTGGATCACCCCGATCTCGTTATGCGCCGCCAGAACCGAGACCAGCAAGGTGCGATCGCGCAAGGCGGCTTCGAGCTTGTCGAGCCTGACAAGCCCGCTGGGCTCGACCGGAACATAACTCACCGCGAACCCCTCGCGCGCCAATTGCGCGCAGCTTTCGAGCACGCATTTGTGCTCGGTCGTCAAAGTGACGATGTGGTCGCGAAGCCGCCCCGCTTCGGGATGGGCGCGGGCGAAACGCGCCGCCCCCTTGATTGCGAGATTGTTGGCCTCGGTCGCACCCGAGGTAAACACGATCTCGCGCGGGTCGGCGTTGATCAGTGCCGCGATTGCGGACCGCGCGCGCTCGACTGCCGCCGCCGCGGTGTGGCCGTAGACGTGGCTCGTGCTATGCGGATTACCGAAATGCTCGGTGAAATAGGGCAGCATCGCCTCCAGCACGCGGGGGTCGAGACGCGTCGTCGCCTGGTTGTCGAGATAGATCGGCGGCGTGTTGGCGACGGGCTGGTCGGCAATGGGATGGGCGCCGGCGGGATGGGCGCCGGCGGGAGAATGGGCGGCAATCGAACTCATGCGGCGCGCGCCTCCTGCTGAAGGCCGCGCCGGCGGCGGTAAAGCGCGGTCCAGGAATGCATAAACCGGGCGATATCGGACTCGGTCGTGGTCCAGCCGAGACTCACCCGGATCGTCGAGGATTGAATATCGGGCGCCAGTCCCATCGCCGCCAGGACGTGGCTTGGTCCGACCTTGCCCGAGGAGCATGCCGCTCCGGCGCTGACCATGACGCCGTCGAGATCGAGCGCTATGACCTGGGTCTCAGCCGCCATCCCGGGCATCGCGATCGCCGAGGTGTTGGGAAGACGCGGCGCACCGGCGCCGACCACCAGCGCGTCCGGGGCTGTCGCGATGATCTCCGCCTCGAGCGCATCACGCAGTCCGCGCACCCGGTCGTAGATCGCGATCTCTGCGGCGGCCGCGGCAGCGGCGGCGGCAAAGCCGACAATCGCGGCAACATTCTCGGTGCCGGCTCGGCGCCCGCGCTCCTGGCCGCCGCCGCGAAATACCGGTGTCAGGTCAAGCCCGCCGGTCACGATCAGCGCTCCGATACCCGCCGGGCCGCCGATCTTGTGGGCTGACACCGACAACAGATCGGCGCCGATAGCGGCAATATCGAGCGGCAATTTGCCCGCCGCCTGGACCGCATCGCAATGAAACCACGCGCCATGGGCATGCGCCACAGTCGCAATCTCGGCCGTACGTTGCATGACACCGGTCTCGTTGTTGGCCAGCATGACAGAGACCAGCGCTGGGCGATTGTCGGCGGCCAGCTGATCGGCAAGCACATCGAGACGGACGATGCCATTGCGATCGACCGCGATCCGTTCGGCTGTCGGGACCGCGCGCAACACCGAATCATGTTCTACCGCCGATACCAACACCCGCTCCCGCCCGGCGCCGAGCAGCGCCAGATGATTGGCTTCGGTGCCGCCGCTCACAAAGACAACCGCGTCGGGCGCCGCACCGACGAACCCCGCGACCGCCTCGCGCGCGCCCTCCACCATCTGTCGCGCGGCCCGGCCCTGGCGATGAACCGAGGACGGGTTGCCGCAATGTGCCAGTGCCGCCGTGGCCGCCGCCATCGCCTGCGGGCGCAGCGGTGCGGTCGCGTTCCAATCGAGATAGGTCTCGGGCCGCCGCCCGGTTTGCCTTCTCATCGATTTTCCGGGATGGTGCCGGCGCCGGCCAGGTTTGCGCCCAAGTTTTCGCGATCCCGGCGACCGCCGGTGCCGAGAACCCGCTCTTCGCAGACATCGGCGAGCGAGACCGAACTCAGATAGAGATGGATGTGATTGCCAAGCTCCTCCCATAGATCGTGGGTCAGGCAGCGGGTGCGGTTGCCGCGGCAGCCGACCGGGGCACCCGGGGTGCAGCGCGTCGCACGGATCGGTTCGTCGACCGCAAGAATGACATCGGCGATCCGAATGTCACTGCGATCGTGGCCCAGGAGATAACCGCCGCCCGGCCCGCGCACGCTTTTGACGAGGCCGGCTTTGCGCAGCATCGCGAAAAGCTGTTCCAGATAAGACAGCGAGATCTCCTGGCGCTCGGCGACCTCGGCCAGCGCCACCGGCTCGCCGCGGCTATGCTGAGCCAGATCGACCATCGCCATCACGGCGTAGCGCCCTTTGGTGCTGAGCCTCACGCCCCGACCCTCACGAAACCCGCGCTTCGCTCTCGTCGGCGCCATTGCGCGCGGCAGCAACCAGCCGGAGCGCCCGGATGTCGCCCGCCGCGGGGCTGTCGACGGTCAACGCCTGCTGCGCCAGTTCGAGTTCTCTCAGTTGGCTGCGCAATGTCGCGACTTCGTCGATCACCCCGTTGAGCGCGCGGGCAATCGGATCCGGGATGTCGCCGCATACGGCATAGGGTTGGAACGCCGGCCGGGGTGCTGCCCCGACGCTGCCGCGCGCGACCTGGCGCGCGGGATTGCCGACCATCGTGGCCCCGTCCGGCACTTCGCGCAACACCACCGCGGACGCCCCGATCCGCGCGCCGTCGCCGACCCGGAATGGTCCCAGGACCTGGGCGCCGGACCCGACGATGACGCCGTTGCCCAGGGTCGGATGGCGCTTCTCGCCGCGCGCCAGCGAGGTGCCGCCCAGCGTGACCCCCTGGTACAATGTGCAGTCATCACCGACCTCGGCGGTCTCGCCAATGACCACGCCCATGCCGTGATCGATAAACACGCGCCGACCGATCCGTGCCCCTGGATGGATCTCGATCCCGGTCAACATGCGCCCCACATGCGAAACAAACCGGCCGGCGAGCAGCCAACGGTGTCGCCACAGCCAGTGCGCGAGACGATGATAAACGAGCGCGTGAAAACCCGGATAGCACAGCACGACTTCGAGGCGCGAGCGGGCCGCCGGGTCGCGGGCGAGCGTCGCGTCGATTTCTTCGCGCAGGTTCTTCCAAAACATCGCTATCACTATATTAAGATGGCTGTGGCCGATCGCCGGCACCCGCTGCGCGGAGGCTCGAAACGAGCATATAATTGTCCGACAAAAATGATCAAGAATTGCGGGCGAAGACCTGACCCATCCCGAATGCCGATCGCCGACCTGGACGCCCGGATTTCACTGGAATCATCATGCCTGAGGTAATTATCAACGGGCCGGAAGGCCGGATCGAGGCGCGCTATCATCATGGAAGGGGAGCCACCGCGGGAATGGCGCTGGTGCTGCATCCGCATCCGCAGCATGGCGGTACGATGAACAACAAGCTCGTCTATGCCTTGTACCAGACATTTGTGCGCCACGGGTTTTCGACGCTGCGCTTCAATTTTCGCGGTGTCGGCCGCAGCCAGGGCAGCTTTGACCGGGGAGAAGGCGAACTCTCCGATGCCGCTTCGGCACTCGACTGGCTCCAGACCTACAACCCGAACGCCGGTACCTGCTGGGTTGCGGGATTTTCGTTTGGCGCCTGGATCGGCATGCAGCTGCTGATGCGCCGGCCGGAGATCGAAAGTTTCGTCGCCGTAGCGCCGCCGGCGAACATGTATGACTTTACCTTTCTGGCGCCATGCCCATCGTCCGGGCTAATCTTGCAGGGCGACCAAGACAATGTCGTGCCGGTCGACTCGGTGCAAAAGCTGGTGACCAAACTGTCGCATCAACGCGACATCAAGATCGATTTCCGCAAGATTCCCGGCGCCGATCATTATTTTGCCGACCAGCTCGAAGTGATCACGAGCCATGTTGATGGCTACATCCGCGAGCATCTGCGGCAGGGCGGCAGGGCGGTGATCACGCCCCAGGGGCGCGGGGTCAGGTAGAGAGGCGAAACCGCCGCATCGCTAATCGGCGAAAGGATCGCGGACCAGCACCGTGTCGTCGCGTTCCGGACTCGTCGACAACAGGGCGACCGGGGCGCCGATCAGTTCCTCGAGCCGGCGGATGTATTTGATCGCGGTCGCCGGCAGATCGGCCCAGGATCGGGCGCCCCGCGTGCTTTCGCGCCAGCCTTCGGCGACCTCGTAGATCGGTTCGAGTTCAGCCTGGACAGAAGTGCTGCTCGGCAAATGGTCGTAGTTCGTCGCCCCGCGGTAGGCGGTGCAGATCTTGACCTCGTCGAACCCGTCGAGCACGTCGAGCTTGGTCAGGGCGATGCCATCGATCCCACCGAGCCGGATCGCCTGGCGCACCATCACCGCATCGAACCAGCCGCAGCGCCGCGGCCGGCCGGTGACGACGCCAAATTCGCGGCCGCGTTCGCCGAGCATGCGGCCGATATCATCCGTGAGTTCGGTCGGGAACGGGCCGCTGCCGACCCGGGTCGTGTAGGCCTTGGTAATGCCGAGGACATAACCGACAGCACTCGGTGCAATCCCCGAGCCGGCCGCCGCCTGGCCGGCCAAGGTGTTCGACGAGGTCACAAACGGGTAGGTGCCGTGATCGACATCGAGCATCGCTCCTTGCGCACCTTCGAACAGAATGCGGCGGCCGCGGCGCCGGGCATCGTCGAGCACCCGCCACACCGCGGCGGCATAGGGTAGAACCCGCGGGGCTACCGCGCGCAGTTTTTCCACCAACTCGGCACGATCGATTTCGGGCTCATCGAGCCCGCGCAACAGCGCATTGTGGTGTAGCAGCACCGGTTCGAGCCGGGCTTCGAGGGCGGCGGGGTCGGCGAGGTCGCACACCCGTAATGCCCGGCGGCCGACCTTGTCTTCATAGGCGGGGCCGATGCCGCGTCCAGTAGTCCCGATCCGCTGCGAGCCGCTGCGCCTCTCGCGGGCACGGTCGAGCGCACCATGCGACGGCAGGATCAGCGCCGCATTGTCGGCAAGCTTCAGGTTTTCGGGCGTGACCTCGACGCCCTTTTGCCGGATCGCGTCGATCTCGCCGATCAATGCCCAGGGATCGACAACGACGCCGTTGCCGATGATCGACAGCTTGCCTGGCCGCACCACTCCCGACGGCAGCAGGCTCAGCTTGTATTCGATGTCACCGATAACGAGGGTGTGTCCGGCGTTGTGGCCGCCCTGAAAGCGCACCACGATTTCGGCGCGTTCCGACAGCCAGTCGACGATCTTGCCTTTGCCTTCGTCGCCCCATTGGGCGCCGACAACAGCGACATTGGCCATTGGCTGTCTCCCTCAGTCAAGCGCTTGCGGCGCTCCGCCTTCAAGCCCGCCTTCAAGCCCGCCTTCAAGGATGTGGGAACAACCGAGACGCCGCGCCTCCGCCCGCCAATCGGCGACGGGTTCGAGGGCGGCAACGGTGATCCAGCCTTCCTCGCGCAAGGCGGCGGCTCGCCCGCGCCCGGTGCCGGGCGGCAGCAGCAAGCGGCGTTGCGGCGCTGTGTGCGGCAGGGTTCGTAGAATCGTATCGGTGTAAAGCGTGAAGCCGGTCGCGGGCTCGGGCAAGGCCGGATCCCCGGCCTGATAACGGCCGCCGCGCCCCAACTCGCCGCTCGATCCGGGAAGGGCCGCGCCGGCGAAAAAGGTAAAGCTGATCCCGGTGTGATACTCGAACCCGCGGTTTTCAACCGGGTCGACGGTGACTTTGAGGCCGGTGGCGGCGTCACTGAGCCCATCGAGCACGGCGCCCAGCCGCACCCGTTCGGAGCGCGCCTGCGGCGGTAGGTCAAGGCGATCGAGAGCCGCCAGCGCCGCCTCCGCTGGGCCTGCTGCTGCCAGCAACCGGCCCAGCAATTCGCCGGCTTGCCCGGCGATCGCTGCGACCGCGGCGGCATCTTTGTGGTCGAGGGCAGCGCGTAGCGCCACGGCGCGTTCGCTGGAAATGTCGTAGGCGCCGACCACTGCCGGTACCAGGGTCGGCAGGGTGATGTCGACCGACAGATGGGGTACTCCAAGCGCCGCCAATCCCTCACCGGCGATGGCGATGGCTTCGACATCGGCGGCGGGCCCGCCGGCGCCGATCAATTCCGCGCCAACCTGACCGATCTGGCGCTCGGGCCTGATTTCCGAGCCCCGCACTCGCAAGACCTGTCCCGCGTAGCTCAACCGCAGCGGGCGCGCCGCGTTGCCGAGGCGGGTGGCAGCGATGCGGGCAATCTGCGGCGTCATGTCGGCGCGCACCCCGATCATGCGGTGCGAGCCCGGATCCATCGTGCGAAAGGTGGCGCTCGCCATGGCCGCACCAGCGCCGGCGAACAAGGTTTCCTCGAACTCGACAAGCGGTGGCTTGACGCGCTGGTAACCATGTGCCGCGAGTGTCGCCATCAGCCGGGCGACTACCTCGGCCTCGGCCTCGGCCTCGGGCGGCAGCATGTCGCGCATGCCGGTCGGCAGCAGGGCAGGATGCGGGACGTCGTTCATCGCTTCAATTTGCAACAGCTCGCGATCCGGCTCACGGGAGATACCGCGGCGATTTCCTTTCCCCCGGCCCAGTTCATCTCAGAACCGCAGCGACTTGACCTGAAGCACATCGGGCAGAGCGCGAACGCTGTCGAGGAGGTCGGAAGGCAGCGGCTGATCGACTTCGACAAGGCAGATGGCATCCTGCCCCGGCGCCGTCCGGCCCAGGTGAAAAGTCGCGATGTTGATCGACCGGCCGGCCATGGCCTGGCCGAGGGCGCCGATGAAACCCGGCTTGTCGAGGTTGCGCACAAACAGCATGTTGCCGCCAAGTCCAGCCTCTAGCGGGATGCCCTCCACCGAGACGAGCCGCGGTTTGTCGCCACCAAACAGGGTGCCGGCAACCGCGCGTGGGTGGCGTTCGGCAGCGGGACCGTTCGGGGTCACGACAACGCGGATCAGCGTCTGGTAATCGCCGGGCTCGACGCTGCGGGTTTCGCTGACGCGGATGTCGCGCTCGCGGCAAATCACCGGTGCGTTGACCATATTGACACTGGCGAGCTGCGGCGCCAGCAACGCGCTCAAGGTGATCGCGGTCAGCGGTTTGGTGTTCAGCTCGGCAATTGCGCCTTCATATTCGACCGATATTGCGGTAATGCCGCTATCGGTCAGCTGCCCGGCAAAGCTGCCGAGCTGCTCGGCGAGCGCAATATAGGGTCTGATGCGGTTCGCCTCCTCGGCGCTCAAGGAAGGCATGTTGACGGCATTGGCGACGGCACCGGTCAACAGAAAGTCGGCCATCTGCTCGGCGATCTGGACGGCAACGTTTTCCTGGGCCTCGGCCGTCGCCGCCCCGAGATGGGGGGTTGCGACGACATTGTCGCGGCCAAAGAGCGGGTTCTTGCGCGCCGGTTCCTCGACAAAGACGTCGATCGCCGCACCGGCGACATGACCACTGTCGAGCGCCGCGGCGAGATCCTGCTCGACGACAAGCCCGCCACGGGCGCAATTGACGAGCCGCACGCCCCGTTTCATTTTGGCGATCGCGGCGGCATCGATCATATTTTTTGTCGCTTCGGTCAACGGCGTGTGCAGGGTGATGAAATCGGCGCGCGCCAGGAGTTCGTCCAGATCGACCTTTTCGACACCGAGATCGATCGCCCGTTCGGCCGACAGGAACGGGTCGTAGGCGATCGCTTTCATCCGCAACCCGATTGCGCGCACCGCGACACTGGCGCCGACATTGCCGCAGCCGACAACTCCCAGCGTCTTGCCGGTCAGTTCGACGCCCATAAACCGCGACTTTTCCCATTTGCCGGCTTGGGTCGAGTGGTCGGCAGCCGGGATCTGGCGGCACAGCGCGAACAGCATCGCGATAGCGTGCTCGGCGGCGGTCGTCGAATTGCCATAGGGCGTGTTCATAACGACGATGCCGCGCTGGGTTGCCGCGGCAACATCGATATTGTCGACCCCAATCCCGGCGCGGCCGATGATCTTGAGCGAGGGCGCTCGCGACAGGAGTTCGGCAGAGACCTTGGTCGCCGAGCGTACGGCGAGCCCGTCATAACCGGCGATGCGGGTGTTCAGCTCCTCGGCGGTGATGCCGGGCAGCATATCGACTTCGATCCCGCGCGCCGCCAAAATCACCGCAGCGCGCGGGCTCAGATCATCAGAAATCAAAACTTTTGGCATCTACTCACCACGTTGGCATTACCCGATTCAAATTCACCACAGAGACAGCGAGACGGAGAAAAGCAGCTAATCTCGTCACGACTACTGCCGTATTACCTCCGTGTCTCACTGCCTCATTGTGTATTAAGCGGCCTTTGCGGTCAGGCGCTGTTCATCCCAGGCCCAGTCGAGCCACGGCATCAGCGTTTCGACATCGCTGGCCTCGACCGTCGCGCCGGTCCAGATCCGGATACCGGGGGGTGATGCCCGATGGCTGGCGATGTCGTAGCCGGCTCCTTCCCGTTCGAGCCGTGCCGTCATCGCACGCACGAACTGAAAGCGGTCTTCAAGCGGCATCGCGGTGAACCACGGCTCAACGATCTTGAGCTGCGGCGAGGTGCAAGAAATCGTCGCGGGATCCTCAGCCAGGAATTCGATCCACGGGGTGCGCCCGGCCCAGGCGGCAACCACCGCGAGGTTCCTTTCTGAACGCGCGACGAGCCCGTCGAGCCCGCCCACCCGCTCGGCCCATTCGAGCGAGTCGAGCGCGTCTTCAACGCACAGCATCGACGGCGTGTTGATCGTTTCACCCTGGAACACGCCCTTGATCAGCTTGCCCTTTGAGGTCAGCCGGAAGAGCTTGGGCAACGGCCATGGCGGCGTGTAGCTTTCGAGCCGCTCGACCGCGCGCGGCGACAGCGCCAGCATGCCATGCGCCGCCTCGCCGCCCAGCGCCTTTTGCCATGACCAGGTGACGACATCGAGCTTGTCCCAGGGCAGCCGCATCGCAAACACCGCCGAGGTCGCATCGCAGATCGCGAGCCCCCTGCGGTCGGCAGCGATCCAGTCGCCATTCGGGATCCGCACCCCCGACGTGGTGCCATTCCACGGAAACACGACATCGCGTTCGGGGTCGACTTCGCGGAGGTTGGGCAGCCGGCCATAAGGCGCGTGCAGGACACGGACGTCGTGCAATTTGAGCTGCTTGACGTCCTCGACCCAACCCTCGCCAAAATTCTCCCAGGCCAGCATATCGACGCCGCGGGCGCCCAACAGCGACCACATCGCAATCTCGATGGCCCCGGTATCCGACCCGGCAACGATCCCGACCTGCCAGTCGGCAGGTACGCCGAGGATTGCGCGCGAGCGGTCGACCACCTCGACGATCCGCCCCTTGCCGATGCCGGAACGGTGTGATCGCCCGACAAGTGCGGCTTCGAGCGCCGCCGGCGACCAACCCGGCCGCTTGGCGCATGGCCCCGATGAAAAACACGGGTTGGTTGGGCGCCGCGTCGGCTTCATCACGCAATTCCTCGCTGTGTTTGGAAGCGGCCCCCAGGAGAGCCGTCTGCCGCGCCGAACTTATGGACGGCGCCATCCCCCGTCAATGCGGCGCCACCGCATTTACCTTCTCCCGGTACGCCGCCTGGGGCTGTGAGGGGCGCAGCCCGAGTTAGTCAAAGGGATGGTCGAGCGAGTTCCGCGTGCAGCGCGAGAAAGCAGCGCGAGGCAAGCGGCCGTCGCGACCGCCAGGCTCAGAGAGTGCGGCGATCCTCGACAAAGGCTTCCCACCCGGCGCGGCGCAGCACGCAGGCCGGGCACTCGCCGCAGCCATAGCCCCAATCGTGGCGCTGATCGCGGTCGCCCAGATAGCAGCTGTGGCTCTCGTCGCGGATCAGTTCGACGAGACCATCGCCGCCGAGCTCGCGAGCAAGACCCCAGGTCTCGGCTTTATCCCGCCACATCAGCGGGGTATGGATCACAAAGCGACGATCCATGCCGAGCGACAATGTCGCCTGCAACGCTTTTAGCGTGTCGTCGCGGCAGTCGGGATAGCCCGAATAATCGGTCTCGCACATGCCGCCGATCAGGTGGCGCAGCCCGCGCCGATATCCGACCGCGGCCGCCAGCACAAAGAACAACAAATTGCGGCCGGGGACAAAGGTGGTCGGCAGCCCGCCTGCGGCAAGGGCGATCGCCGTGTCGCGGGTCAGGGCGGTGTCGCTGATCCGGCCAAGCACGGCGCAATCAATCACATGGTCGTCGCCGAGCCGCGCATTCCAATCGGGAAATGCGCGGCGCAAGCGATCGATGACCATCAGCCGGCAGTCGAGTTCGATGCGATGCCGCTGGCCATAGTCAAAGCCGACGGTCTCGACCGCGGCAAAGCGCGCCAGCGCCCAGGCAAGACAGGTCGACGAATCCTGGCCGCCCGAAAACAGCACCAGCGCTTTTTCGCGGCGGAGAGTCGGAGCGCGGTGGGCTATGCTCACCGGTCATGACATAGCCGATGCGTCAATGCCGATCAACCGCCGCACCCCGGCACTGCGCCGGGCGGTTCAGCGTTTGATCAGACGCGCCGCCAGAAAGCCGAGGGCGAACGCCGCTGCGAGGCTCGCCAGCGGGTTCTGCCCGACCACATGCGGTATCTTGCCGGTGGTCCAATCGCTTTGCGCTGCCAACCCCTTTGCCACTTCGCGCGCACGGCCTTGCGCCTGCTGTGCCCAGTCTTCACTGACCTGCGTCAAATCCTTGATCGACTGGTTCGCCTGATCGATGACGTTGCGCAGCTTTTCAAGCGCTTCGGTTGCCTGGCCGTACCCGAACACGACGCCATTGTTCTCGCTGCCCGTCGGCTCCCGGCCATTCTGCTTTTCGGCCACGACTAGCCTCCGTTGATCGACATGGACTAGCTACGAAAACGCACCTGATCGCAGATCACTCCGTTTCATTGGCGGCGGCACAGAGGGTGGCCTTCCTACGTCTCTGCCCGCGATCGTTGTCTGAAGCGACCGTCAATCGCGGTGATAGGGGTGACCGGCGAGGATCTGCTGGGCGCGATAGAGCTGCTCGAGCAGCATGCCGCGAACGAGAAGATGCGGCCAAGTCATCGGGCCGAGCGACAAGGTCGCCGCCGCCCGCTCGAGCACCGGCGCGCCGAGCCCTTCCGCCCCGCCGATCGCAAAGACAAGCTCGGCCGTGGCTCGGTCACGCCATGCCGCGAGCCGGTGAGCCAATTCACGGCTCGACCACGCCATACCATGCTCGTCGAGCGCGATGAGCAGCGCTTCCGGCGGCAATGCATCGAGGATCAGTTCGGCCTCGCGCGCTCTCAGCAACGCCGGCGGCAGCCGCTGCCTGGCTTCGAGTTCGACGATGGCGGGTGAGGGAACGATCCGCGCCGCATAGAGCGCCTGCAGTTCCCGAAACGGCCCAGGGCGCGACCGCCCGATTGCGAGGATGCGCAGTCGGATCGATCGCGTCCGTGCTACTGGCGCACCAGTTCGGCGTCGGGAAAGGCCGCACCCCACATTTTTTCAAGATTGTAGTAGGCGCGGATCTCGGGCCGGAACAGGTGGACGATTACATCGCTGGCGTCGATCAGCACCCAGTCACCCCGCTCCTTGCCCTCGATCGAAACCTTGATGACGCCGGACAGGGCCTGTTCGAGATGCTCGGTTAGCGCGCCGACCTGGCGGGCCGAGCGCCCGGTAGCAACCACCATGTAATCGGCGATCGTGGTCTTGCCGGAGAGATCGATCGTCACGATCGCCTCGGCCTTTCCGTCATCGAGGGTTTTCAGGACGAGGTCGAGGATCGTGCTTGCCTCGGGTGACCGGACCGGGTGTTGGTGGGGTCGAGAGGGCAGGGCGGCAATTGTGGCCAATTTGGATTTTTGCTCCGTTAAAGACGTTCTCGGCGGCTTGTTGCACTCGGATCGGATCTGCGTTGCCGATGTCGGATCGAGACGCGTATGAAAAAACACCCAGGCCGGCGGTTTTGTCTCGGGCAGCCGGCGAGCGGCAAGCTCCGGCACGCGGCGTCGCGCAAAACGTTGTGCGGCGATGCCGGCAAGTGCTTGATGAGCGTAGG
>Ga0335074_10009682_pt1 | contig 13463 bp, 9 predicted proteins | sample Lox_Sample_23_FD_206715 | JGI IMG/M metagenome (GOLD analysis project Ga0335074, IMG submission 206715) | Soil microbial communities from Loxahatchee National Wildlife Refuge, Florida, United States - Lox_Sample_2.3 | ecosystem: Environmental > Terrestrial > Soil > Wetlands | place: USA: Florida...
CCTGGATCGACTGGGGGCAGGCGAACGTCGAGGGGAACCTGCTGCAGTTCACCGAGGCCCTGGCCAACCTGCGCCGCGACCACCCGGTATTCCGGCGGCGCCGGTTCTTCCGCGGCCGGCGGGCGCCGGGCGAGGGCAGCGACATCGTCTGGCTGACCCCGGCCGGCCAGGAGATGACCCAGGCGGACTGGGACGTCAGCCACGCCAGGTCGCTCGCGGCCCTGCTGAACGGCGAGGCGATCAGCGAACCTGATCCCCGGGGCGGGAGAATAATCGACGCCAAGTTCCTCCTGCTGTTCAACGCGCACGACGCTCCACTCAGGTTCACCCTGCCCGAGGCGAGCCTGGCACCAGGCTGGCAAGTCATAATCGACACCAGAACGGCGGAGACCAGCGACGACGAGAACGGAGCCGTCCTGATGCCTAAGAGCGAAGTCGAGGTCGGTGCCCTGGCCGCGGTCGTGCTGCGGTCCGCAGACTGATCCCGCGGGCTGATCATGCGCCAGATCTTCGCGGGCTCGGACCTGGGTGAGGCCGACCTGGCCGGGCTGTACGCCTATCCGGCCGGGCCGTGGCTGCGCGCCAACATGGTGTCAAGTGCCGATGGGGCCGCGCACCTCGGGGGCGGGAGCTCGGGCCTGTCCTCGCCGGCCGACCGTCGCCTGTTCGCGCTGCTTCGCACGCTGTCCGACGTGATCGTGGTGGGCGCGGCGACGGCACGGATCGAGAGGTACGCGCCGGTGCGCCAGCACGAGCTGTGGCCGGAGCTGCGCCAGGGAAGGACGCCGACCCCGCCGATCGCGGTGGTCTCGGCGCGGCTCGACCTTGACCCGTCCAGCCGCCTGATCGCGTCGGCCCGGCCGTCGGCCCGCACGATCGTCATCACCAGCGCGCAGGCCCCGCACGACCACCGCGTCGCCCTGAACGGGCTGGCCGAGGTCATCGTGGCGGGCCAGGAGATCGTCGACATGAAGGCGGCCGTCGCCGCGCTGGCCGAGCGCGGCTACCGGCGGATGCTGGTCGAGGGGGGCCCGCACCTGCTGGCGCAGCTGATCGCGGCCGACCTGCTTGACGAGCTGTGCCTGACGATCAGCCCGCTGCTGGCCGGACCAGGCGCCAGCCGGATCGTGGCGGGCGCACTATCCGGTTCTTCACCGCAGCCGCTCTCCCTGGCCCACGTGCTGGAAGACCACGGTTACCTCTTCTGCCGTTACACCAGGAAAGATCATTAATTCCGAACGATCCGTGGTGCGCGCTCCCTTCCATGGACGCGGCTTTTCATGGACGGGGTAGCAGGCCGCGTTCGAACCCGGTGGCCACGGCGGCGGCGCGGTCGTTGACGCCGAGTTTGGCGTAGATGTGCAGCACATGGGTCTTGACCGTGGCCTCGCTGATGTACAGGCGTGCGGCGGCCTCCCGGTTGGAGCAGCCGCGGGCGATCAGGCCGAGGATGTCTAGCTCACGCTGGCTGAGCGGCTCCCTGGCCGGCTCCCTGACCTGGCCGACAAGCCGGGTGGCGACCGACGGTGAGAGCACGGCCTCGCCCCGGGCCGCGGCGCGTCAGGCAGCTTGCTTCCTTCAAGCGCCTGCGGCCGCAGCGCCTGGACCGAACGGCGGGCTTCGGCCAGGCCGTCCCGAGCCAGGCGCGTGGCGGTGCCGATCCGGCGGTCGCGTTCGGCCTCGTTGTGGGTCTGCCGCGCGGCCTCGAGCTGGGTGATGATTCCGGTCAGGCCCTGGGCGAGCGTGTCGTGGATCTCCCTGGCCATCCGCTGCCGCTCGTCCCCGACGCCCGCCTCCCTGGCCTGTACCAGCAGTTGGGCCTGTAGGCCTGTGTTCTCCGCCATCATGTCCTCGAGCCGCTGGTTGGCCTCGGCCAGCTCGGCGATCATCCCCTTGCGGGCCTGGTTCTGCTCCTCGCTTCTCATCCCGAGCAGGGTGAACACCCCGATCAGCAGGACATCCATGCACGCCAGCACGGTCCAGATGGCCACCGTCGACGCAGTCGGCCGGTGGAATCCCCCGGACTGCCCGACGGCGAAGAAAACCGCCACTGCCACCGCGCTGATCCAGCGCCACGCCCCGGTAAAGAAGCGAAACGCGTACAGAAAGCCCAGCCACGTGAAGAACGCGAAAAAAGGGCTGCGGACGGTGAGCACGCCGATGAACGTGACCAGGCCGACCATGAAGAGCCGTGCCGTCCAAGGGTGCTCCATCCGGCCTGGATACAGGACCATCGCCCAGGTAATCCAGGCCCCCGCAGCCAGCACGACGCCGGCCGTTATCGCGAAGGCGCCCGCGTCTGGCATCTGGACGAGCACGTAAGGGAGGAGCGGGAGGACAAGTAGGAGGTACTGGACCACCCGCGCCGCCGACTCGTACCGATGCTCCAGCGACTCGAAACCGCTGTCCGGCGTCCGCACTGTCACCGCTCCCCCTCCCTTACGCCTGCTGCCAGCGGAAGAAGCGGACCGCGAGGGCCCCCGCGATCAACGTCCACGCCGCCATTATCACCAGGTATTCCGGCCTGGGATCAATTCCCATCCAGCTGTCGCGCACCGCATGCAGGGCCGAGCCGAGCGGGGTGAAGTTGCCGACCTGGCGCATCGTGGGGGACATCTCCTCGGTCGGGATGTAGACGCCGGCCAGGAACATGTTCGGGAAGAACAGCAGCCACCCGATCCCGGCCGCGGTCCTGGCGGTCGGCGCCACCGCCGCCGCGAGCAGGCCGACCGCGAACAACGCCGCGATGCCGAGCATGAGCGCCAGGACGAACCAGCCCGCCGAGGCCGGGACCGGCACGTGGAAGGCGATCCGCACCACGGCGATGCGCCGAGGCGAAGTCCCCGATCCCGGTGACCGTGATGTGCGCCCCGTGGCGGCTGACGTTCCTCACGCCCGGCAGCATCGCCAGCGACCGCTCGTCCAGCGTCTGCCCCATCGGCTGGAACCTGACCCGGTACTCTCCCCCGGCGGAGTCCACCAGCCCCGCCGGGGTGTCCAGCGCCGCGATCCGCCCCCGTTCGAAGATCGCGACCCGGTCGCAGAGTTCCTCCACCTCGTCCATGAAATGGCTGACCAGCACGACGGTGACGCCGCTGTCCCTGACCTGGCCGATCAGGTCCCAGGTGGCGCGCCTGGCTCCCGGATCCAGGCCGGCGGTGAGCTCGTCGAGGAACACCACCTCCGGGTCCCCGACCAGGGCAAGCGCGATGAACAGCCGCTGCTTCTGCCCGCCTGACAGCTTGCCGAACCTGGTGTCGGCCTTCCCCGCCAGCCCCCAGCGGTCAAGCAGCTCGCGCCAGCCGACCGGGTGCGGGTAGAACGACGCGTACAGCTCAAGCGCCTCGCGGACCTTGAGCTTGTCCTGCAGCTGGGTCTCCTGGAGCTGCACGCCGATCCGCTGGTGCAGCCGGTGACCGTCGGCCTTCGGGTCAAGCCCGAGGATCCGGACCTGTCCGGTATCGCGCCGCCGAAGGCCCTCCATGCATTCCACCGCGGTCGTCTTGCCCGCACCGTTCGGGCCAAGGATGCCGAAGATCTCGCCCCGCTCCACGCAGAACGAGATCCCGTCCACCACCGCCTGGCCCCCGTACCGCTTGGTAAGCCCCGCCACCTCGATGACCGGCGTCATCTTGTGCCTCCTTAGCTCCGGCCTGGTTCAAGCTTGGCCTCGGGGCTCCTTTCGGCGGATCGGCTGCGCGGCCATGATTCAGGTGCCCGGCGGGTGAGCTTGCCCGCCGGCCGTCTGTCCCTGCCGTATCCACCGTTCGGCTGATCCCCGGCCTGCGTTAGCCTGACCGGTGAAAGGCCCAGTCACCACACTCCGGACAGTCAGGGAGACTGCTATGCCGTTGCACACCAAGGTGCATGAGCCTGCCCAGGATGAAGAACTCGAGATCAATCCCGTTTACTTTCGCGAGAAGAGCTGTGAGATCCCCCGGTACAAGCTGCCGGAGCACGGGGTACTCCCCCGCACCGCGTTGCAGGTCGTCCGCGACGAACTGATCCTCGACGGTAACGCCAGGCTCAACCTGGCCACGTTCGTCACGACCTGGATGGAGCCGGAGGCCGAGCTGCTCATGGCCGAGTGCGCCCAGAAGAACATGATCGACAAGGACGAGTACCCGCAGACGGCCGAGCTCGAGCGTCGCTGCGTGAACATCCTGAGCCACCTGTGGAACGCGCCGAAGAACAGCCAGGCGACCGGCTGCTCGACCACCGGATCGAGCGAGGCCTGCATGCTCGGCGGTATGGCGCTGCTGTGGCGGTGGCGGGCCAGGCGACAGGCCGCCGGTCTTGACACGCTCAAGCCGAACCTGGTGATGGGCTCGGAAGTGCAGGTGTGCTGGGAAAAGTTCTGCCGCTACTGGCAGGTCGAGCCCCGCTACGTGCCGATGGTGCCGGGACGGCTGCACCTGGGCGCGCCCGAGGCCGCGGCCAAGTGCGACGAGAACACGATCGGCGTGGTCGCGATCATGGGCTCCACCATGGACGGCAGCTACGAGCCGGTGCTGGAAATCAGCCAGGCCCTCGACCGGGTGCAGATGGAACACGGCTGCGACATCCCGATCCACGTGGACGGAGCCTCGGGCGGGTTCGTCGCCCCGTTCCTGCACGAGGACCTGGAGTGGGACTTCCGGGTGCCCCGGGTGGCCTCCATCAACACCTCAGGACACAAGTTCGGCCTGGTGTATCCGGGGGTCGGCTGGGTCATCTGGCGGACCCCGGACGCACTACCTGAAGACCTGGTCTTCAAGGTCAACTACCTGGGCGGCGAGATGCCCACGTTCGCTCTCAACTTCTCCCGGCCCGGCGCGCAGGTCGCCGCCCAGTACTACAACTTCATCAGGCTCGGCTGGCAAGGCTACAAGCACGTCCAGCAGACCTGCCAGGACATCGCGATGTACCTGTCCAGCGAGATCGCCAAGATGGGTCAGTTCGAGCTGCTCACCGACGGCAGCGAGCTACCGGTGTTCGCGTTCAAGCTGCGCGATGACATTACCGGCTACTCGGTGTTCGACCTGTCCGAGCGGCTGCGCCAGCGCGGCTGGCAGGTGCCGGCGTACACGTTCCCCGAAGACCTGACCGACACCGCGGTGATGCGGATCGTGATCCGCAACGGGTTCAGCATGGACCTGGCCAACCTGTTGCTCGACGACATGCGGCTGCAACTACGCATCCTGGAGCACCACCCCCAGACCCAGCCGCCGCCCGAGGTCCAGGCCATGCGTGAGTCCTTCAAGCACTGAACCTGCCCGCGGTTCTATGCGCGACGCCTCACGGCGCTGCCGGGCTGGATGCCGACGGTCCGGTCGGAGCCGGTGAGGCGTTCGCCGATGGAGACGTGGCTGGGGTGGGCGATGAGCTTGCGGCGGGGCCGGGTGATGAGGTCGCGGTCGAGGGAGTAGTGGTCGTAGGCGTCGCGGTGGCGGACGCAGACGCCGACGCGGATGGGACCGTGACCGCGGTCGGTGACGTGGTCGGCGTCAGCGCCGCAGGCGCGGACGTGGCGGGCGAGCTTACCCGCCCGGACGCGGCCTGCCCTGAGTGCGCGCCAGTGGTCTGGTGCGCCGAGGAAGCCAGGGCAACCCCGCCTGCGGCGGACGCCGCCATGAGCCCGACGACCATCGACCCGATGACTAGCGGCCGGGCCAGCCGTCGCTCACGTCGGCCCCTGTGCCTCCCGGGCTCGGCCGGGGCTGGCGCCGCAGGCATCACGTCAGGTGCCAGCCGTGCCGACGTGACGGTTCTGGTCGCGCTGCTCGTTTCCTGACGTTCGACGACCGTCGGGGTAACGGGACCTGGTCGCTGCGCCGCGCCCGCTCCGAGCACCAGGTCACGGGCGGTAGGCCGCCGTGTGGGGTCCTTCGCCAGGCAGCGCTGGATCAGACCGCGTATCTCGACCGGCACGCGGTCAAGGCTTGGCTCGTGGTAGACCACGCGGTAGGCCATCGTGGGAGCCGATCCGGTGCCGAACGGCCCTTCGCCCGTGGCGGCGAAGGCCAGAACGGCGCCGAGGCTGAAGATGTCGCTGGCCGGGCCGACGTCGAGGCCTTCCACGTGTTCCGGGGACATGTAACCAGGCGAGCCGACCAGCATGCCGGTGCGGGTCAGCGGGCTGGTCTCGGCCGCCACGGAGATGCCGAAATCGATGACGCGGGGTCCGTCCTTGGCCAGCAGCACGTTCGACGGCTTCAGGTCGCGGTGCACGACGCCGGCCGCATGGATGGCGCTCAGGCCCTCGGCCAGCCCCGTCGCCAGTTCCCGCAGCGCCCCCACGGACAGCGGCCCTCCTTCGGCCACGGCGTCGGCCAGCGACGGCCCGGCCACGTACGCGGTGGCCAGCCACGGCACCGGGCCGTCCACGTCAGCGCCGAGCAACTGCGCGGTGAACCGGCCGTTTACCTTGCGCGCGACGGTGACTTCCCGGCGGAAACGCGCCCGGAACTCGGGATCGGCGGCCAGGTCCAGGCGGATCACCTTCACCGCGGCCAGCTGGCCGTCCGCCGCAGCACCAAGGAATACCCGGCCCATTCCCCCGGTACCAAGCAGTGCGCGAAGCCGGTAGGGCCCGATCCTCCCCGGATCGCCTGGCCTCAGTTCTTGCCACATGACCATCCGCCCCTAACTTCAATGACAGATGCCGACGCGCCCTGTACCCACCGCGCGGCTGAAACCTACGATGGCGACGAGGGCGGGGTGGTTCGGCGGGGGGTGTGGGGGAAACTCAGGGGGGACAGACCGGCACGGCCGAGGGAAGGGACCGACGATGACGGCGCTGCGCAGCTATGTGAGCGGAGCATGGACCGATCCGGCGGATGAGGGACGGCCGGTGCTCGACGCGGTAACCGGCGAGGAGGTTGCCCGGGTGTCTTCGGCCGGGATCGACCTGGCCGTGGCGCTGGATTACGGCCGGTCGGCCGGCGGCGCTGCGCTGCGCGAGCTGACCTTCCACCAGCGGGCCGGGTTGCTCAAGTCGCTCGGCCTGGCGCTGCGTGAGCACAGGCCTGAACTGTACGCGCTGTCGGCCCGCACCGGGGCGACGCTGAACGACGCCAGGTTCGACGTCGACGGCGGCATCGGCGTACTGCTCAGCTACGCCAGCAAGGCCAGGCGTGAGCTGCCGAACGACGTGATACTGCCCGAGGGGGCGGTTGAGCCGCTTGACAGGGGCGGCGCCTTCGTCGGCCAGCACATCCTCACCCCGCTGCACGGCGTCGCCGTGCAGATCAACGCGTTCAACTTCCCGGTCTGGGGTCCGCTTGAGAAGTTCGCCCCCGCGTTCATCGCTGGCGTGCCGAGCCTGGTCAAGCCGGCCACGCAGACCGCCTACCTCACCGCCAGGCTGGTCGAGCTGATGCTCGAGACCGGGCTGCTGCCTCCCGGCTCGCTCCAGCTGGTCTGCGGCAGTGCCACCGGACTGCTCGACCACCTTGGCGAGCAGGATCTGGTCTCGTTCACCGGATCGGCCGCGACCGCGCGGCTGCTGCGAGCTCATCCGGAGATCGTGAGCCGGTCGGTCCGGTTCAACGCCGAGGCGGACTCGCTGAACTGCTCGATCCTCGGCCCGGAGGCCGGGCCGGGGACGCCTGAGTTCGAGCTGTACGTCGGCCAGCTGGTCACCGAGATGACGGTCAAGGCAGGCCAGAAGTGCACGGCGATCCGGCGGGCCATGGTCCCGGCCGCCATGGCCGGCCAGGTGGCCGAGGCGGTGCGGGAGAAGCTGGCCGGCGTGGTGGTCGGCAACCCAGCCGACGACAGCGTCCAGATGGGCGCGCTTGCCAGCCTGGAGCAGCGCGAAGAGGTCCGCCGCTCGGTAAAGGCTCTCCTGGCGGCGGGGCGGCTGATCTCCGGCGACCCGGACCACGTCGAAGTCGCCGGCGCCAGCGCTGAACGCGGTGCGTTCATCGCGCCGCTGCTGCTGGCCAGCGACGACCCCGCCCGGCCGGAACCGCACCAGGTAGAAGCGTTTGGTCCGGTCAGCACGATTATCGGCTACCGGGACCCGGCCGAGGCGATCGAACTGGCGGCCCGCGGACGGGGCAGCCTGGCCGGCTCGGTCGTCACCGCCGACGCGGATTTCGCCCGCGAGGTGGTCCTTGGCCTGGCTCCCTGGCACGGCCGCCTGCTAGTCCTCGACCGTGACGACGCGGCGTCCTCGACCGGGCATGGCTCGCCGCTGCCGATGCTCGTACATGGCGGGCCGGGGCGTGCTGGCGGCGGGGAGGAGTTGGGCGGCATGCGCGGCGTGCTGCATCACATGCAGCGCACCGCGATCCAGGCCAGCCCGCGCGTGCTGGCCGCGGTCACCGGCCGCTGGGTATCCGGTGCCGGGCGGGACGAGACGGGCGGCCACCCGTTCCGCAAGTCCCTGGCCGAACTGCGAACCGGCGACACCGTGGTGGCCGGCCCGCGGCGGGTGACGCTGGCCGATATCGAGCACTTCGCCGAGTTCACCGGCGACAAGTTCTATGCCCACATGGACGAACAGGCCGCCCGGGCCAATCCGTTCTTCGACGGCCGGGTCGCCCACGGCTACCTCGTCGTCTCGTTCGCCGCGGGCCTGTTCGTGCAGCCCGACCCGGGACCGGTGCTGGCCAACTACGGGCTGGAGAACCTGCGCTTCCTGACCCCCGTCTACCCGGGCGACGAGCTGACCGTGACGCTCACCTGCAAGCAGATCACGCCGCGCGAGGACGCCGACCAAGGTGAGGTGCGGTGGGACACGGTGGTAACCAACCAGGACGGTAAGCCGGTGGCGACCTACGACGTCCTCACCCTGGTGGCAAAGCAGTGGCCGCGGTCGTTACCTGAATCCTTCGACGCCGACGGGCGGGCTATCCACCGGCCATCAGACCCAGCATCCGTACCGCCACGCGGTTGTGACGAAATTGTCACGGCTGCCCATGAGACTAGGGCTCCGCGCATGCCCCGGCAAGCGCGTCATACCAGTCATCGGATAAGGGGATCATCCATGGTCAGCAAGAGAAGCCTCGCCATTGCGGCAGCGGGGGTCGTGGTCGCCGCCGGAACCACGATTGGCGCCTTCGGCCTCGTGGCCGGAACAGCTCACGCCCAGGGGACCAGCAGCCTCAGCATCGTCGGGATGGGCGAGAACTCGCAAGATACGGAGGCGACGGTCGAGGTCTCCTTCACCTGCACGTCAACCGGCACGGCAACTACTGGTACACCTAGTTATGAACAAGTCGACGTGACCGCGATCCAGGGCGGTACGGCGACGGGGTCTACCGGGAACACGATATGCACGGGAAGTCCTCAGACGGTGACTATCACCCTCGGGACACCCAGCGGTTCCATTCCGCAATTGGGCACGGGACCGGTCCAGGTCAGTGCCACCGCCAGCTATGAGTACAGAGGTGCCTACCCTTACACGTACAGCTACACCGGCACAGCGGCCACCGTCAGCTACACCGCTGCAACCACTACCAATCCGTGACCTGATGTCCGCGCGGGCGGCCACGACGCCGCCCGCGCCGCCCTTCCGGTGGGTAACCCGTGACCGAAGCTTTAGTCGGCAGGCGCGGTCCACACCGTGACGTGGGCTGGCTCCAGCGCCCGGTCCACGGTGCCCAGCAGGTCCGTGCGGATCGTGCCCAGGTCCACGGCGTCCTGCAGCCGGGCCGCGAACTCGGCCACGGTCTGGTCCGCGTCATACCTGGCCCGGTTGAACCTGCGGTCGACGGCGTGCTGGACGCGATGACGCACCGGGTTGAACAGGGCCGCGGCCGCCAGCGTCGAGACCGCCACCGCCACCGAACTGTGAAACCTGAGCACCTGGGTAGACAGCAGTACCAGCCCGGCGTAAACGCCGATCAGCAGTCCGGTGACGATCGCGTAGGCGACGGTCCGGCTGACGATCCGGTCGATGTCGTACAACCGGAACTTGAGGATTCCGAACCCGATGCTGGCCGGCAGCGCCAGTGTCCCGGCCGCGGCCGCGCCGTCAAGAACCGCCAGCAGACCGGTCGGATTGTTGATCCACACCAGTCCGATCGCGGCAGCGATGAAGACCGTCGCCCCGCTCAGCAGCCATTTCAGCTGCAGACGGCGCTCACCGGCCGAGCCCCGGAAGCTGAACACCTGCCCGGCCAGCCAGGCCAGCCAGCACACAGCGACCGCGGGGAAGAAGACCGCCTGCACCCCACCCCACCAGGCGGTGGATCCGCCAGGGAAGTCAAGGCTGGCGAGCCCGCCGCTTGAGTCGATGCTGACGTGATGACCGATGACGGCGGCGAGCGAAATGGCGAACGCGCCACCCAGCCAGAACGCGCCCAGGGCGAGGTAAGCCCACAGCATCGGCCTCCACCGGCGCGAGGGAAGCCGCCCGTCGGGGAAAAGCAGCAGCGACAGCCCGGCCAGCACGATGGCCGGAGCCCACGACGGCGCCAGCAGTACGGCCAGCCATCCAAGCGGCAGCCGCCCGCCATGCAGCCGGTAGTCGAGGTAGGCATAGGAGGAGGCCAGGTCGTCGAGCAAAAAGAAGAACGTGACTCCGAGCAGCACCCAGCCCATGGGGTTGCGCGGCTGGTGCCAGGCCACGATCACGCCGACGACGGCGAAGGACAGGATCAGCGCGACCTGGCCGACGCCGGAGAGTCTGAGCTGGTGAGTTATTGAGCTGATCACCGCGGCTGAGACCAGCATCACCACGATGAGCACGCCCAGCGCCAGCGCCGCGCCGGGCGTCGCGCCTGCCGTCGCGAAACGAAGGCGCTGCCGACGCGCGCCGACCGGGTCCCTCCCCATGGACCACCACGGTACGCGCGGGGCGTTCCGGGATCGTTACGGCGTGGCCAGGGCCAGGCCGAGCGCGACCGCGTAGCGGTGGCCCAGTGACTCCCCCTCGCATGTGCCGCCGACGTCGCCCCGGCCGACGGCCACGCGGTCCGGCAGCGACCGCGCGACCACGCCGAGCAGTTCCTCGTCACCGGCGGGGCCGCCAACCACCAGGACCTGGCCGAGGTCCGCTCCCAGCGTTCGCACCGCACGCTGGAAATTCGTGGCCAGAACGGCCAGCTTGAGACGCGTCCGGAGAGCGCGCCATTCGCCCGGCCCGTGAAGGCGGTCGAATGGCAGCAAGCCGCCAGGACCTTCGACCGCCAGCATGCCGACGGCAGACGCCGGGGCAGGCACAACCAGGAACCCGCGGCTGCCGTCCTCGGCCTCGAACCGCTGCCCCCCGTCTACCCGCAGGCACGGCCCTCGCTTGACCCAGTCGGCGGCCGCTCGCGGGATGCTCAGCGTTTCCGCGACCGCGGCGGTGAGCAGTTCTCCCGCGCCCGCGACAACGACGTCAGACCCGGCGGCGATGACGTCGATGGTGCCCGCGCCCAGGTCCGCGACAACCACGTCGGGGCGGGCGCCCGGCGTGGTGAGCGCTCCGAGCCTGGCCGCGGCCTGCTCGGTGACCGGCGAGCGGACGGGCACGGCCAGCAGGTCGCCCAGCAGCGCGGCATGCGGGACCTGCTGGCCCGACGCGTGGCCCAGCGATGCGACAAGCACCGCCCGGCCGGCACTGCCCTGCCGGGCGGTCGCCGCCGCGGCCGCGGCGGCCAGGTCCACCGCGAACAGGTCGTCCACCTCGGTTTCCCCTGATGCGGTGCCGAACACCCGCACGGCGCCCGCGGGCCAATCCGCCAGCGACTCGCACGCGGCACGCAGCGATATCAGGGCGTCCGCGGTCCGCACCCATGGCTCGTCCGCAGTGCCGACATCTGGGCCGACCGCTGGGCCGACCGCTGGGCCGACCGCGGCGGCGGGCGGGTCGGGCAGGAGGCCGACCACGGCGTTGGCCCGATCCGCCAGGGTCCGGCCTACCGCGACCGCGTCGGCCGCCTCCTGGACGGCAAGGCCGAGCCGAGCGCCGAGCGCCACCGGGTCGGCCAGCAGCCGGAGCGCATGGCCGGGCGAGCACACCTCTACCGCGAGCAACCGGCAGGCGGCCGCCATATCCGCGTCGACCTGGTCGATGACCGGCAGCCTGCCCGGCAGCCGGTTGGCCACGAGCACACCCTCGTCACCGGCCACAAGCACCGCGCCGACCGGCGTCCCGGCCGCAAGCAGATCCCGCAGCCGGGCGGCGGCCACGTCGTAGCGCAGCCCGGGCGGAACCACCGCCACGAAGGGCGGGCCGGAGGATCGCCCCGCGGCGGACAACCGCGGCCCGGCGGGCAGGTCAGGGCCGGGTAGAAGCAGCGGCGGCCCCACACATGCGCCGGTACCGCCCGGAGTGGCCACGCCGGCGGCGAGCACGCACAGCCGACCGCGCGGCGGCGCCGCATCGGGGACGGTCACCACCGAGGTGTCGACGGCGCGCAGCGGGGCGATCCTGGCCTCGGTCACCACGCAGCCGACCTGGCGCTCCACCCGCCGGACCAGCGCCGCCGCCCCTCTCAGCGAGTCCGCGGAACCCTTCCGTCCACGGGTCGGCACTCGTCCCGCCCCGAGGATCTTCCCGCCGGAGGCCAGCACGACCTCGGTCGTGGCGTTACCGACGTCCACTCCGGCGATCACCGTCACCGGGCCGCCCTCCGCAGTGGCGTCACGCGGTGAGCCCTCGGCGGGCGTAGACGTCGGACGCCTCGGCCACCAGGGCGGCGCATCGCGGCAGCCCCCGGTCGGCCAGCGACCCGGCCAGCGCTTTGAGCTGTTCTGCGGTGGACCGGCCCGGCCGCAGCGCCTCGTAGATGGCAAGCACCTCATCGTCAGGAAGCTGGGTAAGCTCGGCGGCCCGCCGCAGGTTGTCGGCCAGCTGCGGGTTCCCGTGCTCCTCCGCGATCACCGCCTGCCGCTCGAGCGTCTCCGGGTGGATCCGCAGGTCCGCCAGGCCGATCTCGCCCGCCCGGACCGCCTCCACGGTCAGGCTCTCCACCGATTTCCCCGACAGCGCCCGGATCTTAGTCACGTCAGTCACATCAGTCACCTCAACCACGCACCTCGACCAGCCCAATCGCACCGATGGAACATCGGGCCGGTTGCAGGCGGCCCGATGTTCCATCGGGCCGCGGGGAAGGGCCGACGGGCGAGGCGGCCCGCCGCGGGAGAGCGTGAGCCCTGGACACAACGGTCGCGTGAAGTCACGTCAGTCCCTCCAGTGACAACTCTTCGGGGCCGACGGCGGGATCCATCCGGAGGCGTTCCAGTTCCATGAGGGCGATCACGGTGGTGTGGTAGCGGGCCTCGATCGCGTCGTCGGAGTAGGGGTTGCGGGCCGGGTCGGGGGTCGCTCCCTTGGCGTGGCGAGCGGCGTTCGCGCCAAGCAGGCGGTACAGCGACGGCGTCACGGTGGGTGCGACGGAGTACAACTCCAGGTTGGCCAGCGGGGCCAGGTCGCGGCGGTGGATGAGCGCGGTGCCCTTGCCCTGCAGGCCGATGCCGATGCCCGAGCCGGCCATCCGGGCGGCGGCCAGGCCGATCCGGCCCAGGTCCACGGTGTCGTTGAA
>Ga0335074_10009685_pt1 | contig 13462 bp, 13 predicted proteins | sample Lox_Sample_23_FD_206715 | JGI IMG/M metagenome (GOLD analysis project Ga0335074, IMG submission 206715) | Soil microbial communities from Loxahatchee National Wildlife Refuge, Florida, United States - Lox_Sample_2.3 | ecosystem: Environmental > Terrestrial > Soil > Wetlands | place: USA...
GTGGTTAGGGGATCCGGATGGGCAGCGCCCGGGGACCGCGGATCTGGCCGGTGGACCAGGTGACGGCGGACGGGTCGGCCAGGCTGAACTCGGGCAGCCGGTCGAGCCAGACCTCGAGCGCGACCCGCAGCTCCATCCGGGCCAGGTGCGAGCCCAGGCAGCGGTGGATTCCGAGGCCGAAGGCGGCGTGCCGGTTGACCTCGCGGTCGATCACGACCTGGTCGGCCCGGTCGAAGTGGGCCGGGTCGCGGTTGGCGGCCGGGAACGAGAGCAGGATCCAGTCCTCGGCCTTCATGTCGACGTCCCCGAAGCGGATGTCCTCCTTGACCAGCCGGGCCATGGTGACCGGGGCATAGGCTCGCAGGAACTCCTCCAGCGCGGTCGGCAGCAGTTCGGGCGAGGCGACCAGGCGCTGACGGTCGGCCGGGTGCCCGGCCAGGTGCCACAACGAGGCGCCGATCGCGCTCCAGGTGGTGTCGATGCCGGCGATCAGCAGCAGCACGATCGTCCCGACCACGTGCTCCGCCGAGAGCTTGCTGCCGTACAGCTCGACGTTGATGAGGTGGCTGGTGAGGTCGTCGCGGGGGTTGTCGACGTGGTCACGAACCTGGGCGTACAGGTAGTCGAAGAGCGGGGTGAGGCGTTCGCCCCGCTCTTCCGGCGGTAGGTCGACGCCGCCGATCACGTCCTCGACGAACTGGGCGAACCGCGCAGTGTCCTGCGGCGGGAAGCCGAGCATGTCCGCGATCACCCGCATCGGGATGTACTTCGCGTAGTCCTCGGCCGCGTCGACCACGTCCTGCCCGGCGAACCCGTCGATCAGCCCGTGGCAGAACGCCCGCGTGGACTCCTCGTACCGGCTGATCGTCGTCTTGGTGAACGCCGACAGCAGCAGCTTGCGCGCATCGTGGTGGAACGGCGGGTCGGATGAGATGGGCGGCGAGCCGCCGACCGGCGCCAGGTCGAGTGACGGCCGGAAGTTGCTGATGATGATCGCCCGCGAGGAGAAGCGCTCGGTGTCGTGGGCGATCGCGGCGACGTCGTCGTAGCGCGTCGGCAGCCACACGCCGCCGAACCGCTCGGTGTGCGCGATCGGGCAGCGCTGGCGCAGGTCGTCCTGGATCGGGAACGGGTCGGCCGCCCACTGCGGGTCAGCGTGCGAGAAGTCGCTCGCCCAGTCGGCGACCGGGCCCGTGATGACCTCGCTGAGCGTCCCCGTCTCGCTCTCGCGCGCGTTGCGTTCCTCGCGGAGCTCCTCGCTGAAGCGGTTGTCGGTCGTCATGTCAGGTCTCCTCGAGAATGATGACCGCAGACTCGGGGCAGTTGGCGGCGGCCAGGCGCGCCCCCTGCTCCTGGCCGGGCGGAACGAGGCCGTCGCCGAGAACCTGGCCGTAGCCCTCGTCGTCCGCGCCGAACAGCTCGGGGGCGAGGTCATAGCAGCGGCCATGGCCTTGGCAGCGGTCGGAATCAATCTGCACTTTCACCGGGGGGTTCCTCCTCCTGCGTTGGTGTCGTCAGCGTCTTTGAGTCGGGTGGCGCCAGGGCAGCCATCAAGCGCGTCAGCAGCTGCGCCCAGTCGTCTTCGTCGACCGCGTGCGAGTCGGGGGTGACGAGCGCGCTGCCCATCGTGAGCAGCAGGCAGAAGTGGGCGAGGGCCTCGGCCGATACGTCGCGGTCGAGCTCGTCGTTGGCCTGGGCAGCGCGGATCAGCTGGGTCAGCCAATCGGCCCGCTCCCCCATGTAGTCGCGCATCGGCTGGGCGACGTCCTCGTCCCGGCGGGCGGCCACCAGGGCCTCGACCTGGAGGTAGCCGCCTGCGTCGGGCCGATCGCGCAGCCGCCGGCCGATGGCAAGCAGCATCTCGGCCAGCGGCCGGCCGGGGTCGGCCGTGAACATGTCGGCCAGGCCCTTGCGCCCGTGTTCGCGCAGCGCGCCCACCAGCAGCTCCGCCTTCGAGCCGAAGTGCGCGTACAAGGCCCCGTTGCTCACGCCCGCGCTGGCGGCGATGTCGGCCACGCGGGTGCCGTCGTACCCCTGGCGGGCAAACGCGTCGGCCGCCGCCCGGAGCAGCCGCTCGCGGGTTTCGGTGGCGGTGACACCGGCGACGCGTCCCATGGAGCAATTAAAAAACCATTCATTTATTTGGTCAAGGGCTAGCTGCGGGCCAGTTCCTTGAGGAGCGCGCGGGTCCGGGCCCTGGAGGCCGAGCGGTCGGGGCCGACGGGAAACGCGGGCAGCCAGACGTCGGTGGCGCCGGCCTCGAAGAGCCCCTTGACCTGGCGGGTGACGCTGGCCTCGTCGCCGACGATGACCGCATCGGCCGGCCCCGCGATTCCGCCGCGGGCGAGGATGCGCTGGTAGTTCGGGAGCTGCCCGTAGGTGGCGAACTGCTCGGCGGCGGCCGCCCGGGCCTCGGCGACGTCGTCGTGCACGGCCACCGGGAGGCCGGCCACGATGCGGGGCGCAGGGCGCCCGGCCTCGGCGGCGGCCTTGCGGATGAGCGGGGCGATGTGGTCCTCGATCGCCTTGGCGCTGGCCATCCACGGGATCGTGCCCGCCGTGTACTGGCCGGCCACCCGCAGCAGCCGCGGACCCAGGGCGGCGACCAGCACCGGGACCTCGAGTCCGTCCGGGACGGGGAGCGGGCCCGCGTTCACCGTGAACTCCTGGCCGGCGAAGCTCACCTGCTCGCCCCGCAGCAGCGCGGCGAGGATCTGGACGTACTCGTCGGTGTGCCGTCCGGGGGTGTCGTAGGAAAGGCCGAGCCTGCCCTCGATGGACGGACGGTGCGACGGTCCGACGCCGAGCGTGAACCGTCCGGGTGCGCCGATGGCCTCGGCCGCGCTGATCGCGCGGGAGGCCTGCAGCAGCGGGTGGGCCGCGTAGGTCTGCTGCACGGCCGTGCCCACCTCGATCGATGAGGTGGCGCGGGCGGCCAGCGTCATCGGGATGAGCGGGTCGCCCGGCACCGCGCCAGTGAACCAGAGGCTGCTGAAGCCGTCCTCCTCGGCCCGCTGGGCCTGCGCGATCACTCGGTCGGCCTGTGATCCGAGCGCGACTACCCCGATGCGCATCAGGCGACCGCTCCCGGCTGGCGAATCTGGACCCGGCCCCGGTCGATCACCACCTCGCCGTCGGTGCGGGCGGTCTGGAAGAGCGCGGTGTCGCTGCCTTCCTCGCGCCAGATCGAGATCGTCAGCGGCTCGCCCGGCAGCACCGGGCGGGTGAAGCGCCCGGACATCGAGCGGAACCGGGCCGGGTCGCCGTCGCACAGCACCCGCAGCAGGGCCCGGCCGGCGACCCCGTAGGTGCACAGGCCGTGCAGGATCGGCAGGCTGAAGCCGCCGCGGGCGGCGAACTTGGGATCGGCGTGCAGCGGGTTGCGGTCGCCCGATAGCCGGTAGAGCAGCGCCTGCTCCGGCCTGGTCTCCCGGACGACCTGGTGGTCGGGCGCCCGGTCGGGCAGCGACCACGGCGGGTCGGTGCTGCGGGGGCCGCCGAAGCCGCCCTGGCCGCGGATGAACACGCCGCTCCTGCTGGTCACCAGCGGCTCCCCGGTGGCGGCGTCGACCGCGACGTTCTCGGTCACCGCCAGCGCGCCCGACCCCTTGTCGTAGATGCCGGTCACGGTCGAGGTGGTGCGGACGGTGCCCGCCACCGGAAGCGGCCGGTGCAGCTCGAAATACTGCTCGGCGTGCACGAGCATCGCCCGGTCGAAGTCCCCGAGGCTGCGGGTCATCGGGGTCTGCGCGATCAGCACCGCGTAGGTCGGCAGCACCTGCTGGTCGATGCCCTCGCTGTTCTCGGTCGTGAACTCGAGCTCCGCGAGCGGGTCGCCCAGGCCGGCCCCGACGCCGACCGCGTACAGCAGCGCGTCCTTGCTGTCCCAGGACCGCAGGTGCGGTTCGCTCGGTACTCCTACCAGGCTGTGGTCAAGCGCCATGGATGGCTACCTCCGGCGTCGCAGGCGTACTCGATTGCTAGAACGTTGTTCTAGAAATATTCTCTGTAGTGGCGGCGGCCGTGTCAACCGTGGGAGTGGGTCGGATGGGCATCGTGGCCCCGGCCGGACGGGTGCGGGTTGACTGCCACCTGCACACGGTCGCGTCCGGAGACGCGGTGCTGACGCTCGAGGAGCTCGCCGACCGGGCCGGGCAGGCCGGCCTCGACGTGGTCTGCATCACCGACCACAACGTGACCTCGGCGGCGGTGCAGGCGGCCGAGCGTGACCTCGGCGTGCGGATCGTCGTCGGCGAGGAGATCAGGACACCCGACGGCGACGTGATCGGGCTGTTCCTGACCGAGCGGATCCCCTATGTGCTGCCGCTGGCCGACGTTATCGGGCGGATCAGGGCCCAGCGGGCGCTGGTCTACGTCCCGCACCCGTTCGACCTCGCCCGGTCCAGCCTCGGCCGGGTGCTTCCGGGCCTGTGCGCGGACGGCGCGGTCGACGTCGTCGAGGTCTTCAACGCCAAGATCGCCGACGATGCACTCAACCGGCGAGCAGCCGACCTGGCCCGACGGCTCGATCTACCCGGCGGGGCAGGCTCGGACGCGCACGACGCGCCCGGGGTCGGCGCCGCCTACCTGGAGATGCCCGACTTCGACGGCCCGGCCCAGTTCCTGGCCGCGCTGGCCGACGCCGAGCTGACCGGCGAGTTCCGCCCTCATGCGCCGCGCTACCCGCGGCGTCCGCCGGGCGGCCAGACCTTACGCGCTCCGGCGGAACAGTGACCGCGCCCGGTCAAGCTCCGTGGTCAGCTCGGCCACCTCGGCCGACATGGCGCACTGGGCGTGACACCGGTCGGCCGACGGCATGGTGGTGGAGCAGAGCGCCGCGGCGAGCGCGGCCACGATCCGTCCCTCCCGCCTGACCCTGGCCGATATCTCGGCCCACTCCCGCCCGGGCAGCACGCTGGCGGCGGCATCGCTTAGCCGGGGTTCGGATGTCTCGATCGCGGTCAGCACGCGGCCGAGGGCGAATTGAGCGCGTGTGCTGTAGACGTTCCAATCGCCGGCCGACAGGCCGAGCATTGACGGCAGCGAGTCCAGGTGGCGCATCGCGTCCTCGATATAGCGGAGCGTCCGGTCGATGTCGCGCATTCGGTCCAGCGCCTCGCCCCGAACGGCCCGCCTGCTGCGGAGAAGGAACACCTCTCCGATCCGAACGTCCGCGCCCACAACTATGTCCTTCGCACGTGGTCCCGCTACCTGCTTCCCCTGCCAGCCGACAGTCAAACATAGGTTCGATCACGACGCAAGAGGCACCTTGCCTGTTAAAGCAGCGTCTCATGGTGCTTGCGTGGCCATTGGACGCGGTGATTCGCGCTCGACATCGGCCGGCCGACTGATTATCGTTATCGGAAACTATTCAATGCAACGGCGCGCCTCATAGACACAACAGGATGGAAGCAGATAATGCCGCAATCCAGTTATGACATTAATGCGATAGCGCTCGATGCAGAAAAGTACATGGCGCAGACGGAGGCTGAGCTTGAGTACAACTTCAAGGCAGCGTGGATCCGGGTGCGCCCGAGCGAGTCGCCACCGCACCGGGGCGACGACAGCTTCTGGCGGAACACCCGGCAGCGCCTGGTCAGGGAAGTCGTCAAGAACGAGACCACCGGATCGGTCGCGATCGTCTCCGTCGCCGCCACGGTCGTCCAGTGGCTCCAGTCCCCGTCGACGATAAACCTGACCTCGGTCGAGTTTCCGGTCAGCCTGTTCGTCGCGTTGATAACCAAGGCCGCGATGGACGAGCTCAGATCACGCGACGCCAAGAACAAGCAGCAGAGCGCGGCCGACGGCAAGAGAACGCGGAAATGACGACGGCGGGCGTTCACCGGGCCCGGCTCTCGGTCGAACAGGCGACGCCCGGCCGAACGACCTGCACGTTTCTCGCTCCCCAGCAATCGGCCGACGAGGTATCGGCGACGGGGTGCCTCGAGGACGCCGACGAGGCGGCGATCGCCGACTACCGAGCTGATCTGGAGGTCGTGAGCGAGGTAGCGTCACCGCCCGAGTCGGTTCTGGCCGCGCATCGGGAACAGCGCCGGCTCGCGGCCGAAGCCCTCGTCCGGATTGGGCTGCCGCCGGCGATCAACGAGCAGCTCGCCCGACTGCGACGGCAGGCGGCCGGCCAGCCGCTCCTGCTCGAGTTCTGCACCACGACGGCCGGCCTTGAGCTCCTCCCGTGGGAACTGCTCGGCAGCCGAGAACTCGGCCCTCCCGATGACCCGGACCTTGTCGTCTGGCGGTGCGTGACCCGTGAGTCCTACCAGCCGTGGCCGGAGAATCGGATCATGCTGGCCGCCGCCGCGCCGCCGGAGCAGCGCATTTCCCCCAATGTGGACGGCGAGTTCGATGACATCCTCACGCTGCTCGACCAGTCGGGCCGGGGCGACGTCAGGCACCGCAAGATCATGCACAGCTCGAACCCGCTGTTCACGGCCACGCTCGTGGCCAGCAAGCCGAACCTGCTGCACATGGCCATGCACGGCGACGCGACCCGGCTGTTCTTCGAGCGCGAAGACCCGCGCGATCGTGACCTGGTGAACCGGGAGCCCGCGAGCGAGGTCTTCTCGCGCGAGCGCATCATCGCCTACGACTACCTGGCCGGCGTCATCGCGGACGTCGGGACGGTGCGCACGGCGATACTCAGTATCTGCTTCAGCGCCTCGGGCCATGAAGCGAGTACGTCCTTCGCCCGCACGCTGGTGGCGGAGGGGGTGCCGTCCGCCATCGGCATGAACGGCAAGATAACGCCGACCGCGAGCCGGCAGTTCTGCCGGGATCTCTACCGGGGCATCTGCCGCGGCGAGCCGATCGCCGATTGCTACGCGGCTGCGATCATCGGCCTTCGGCGCATGTCATCGTCTGACGAATGCCTCTGGAGTGTGCCCATGCTGCACGGAAGCGACAATGTCATCCCGCTCCCGACCGACGACCACCGGCGGTTCCTCAGCGGCGTGGAGCAGGCGGTCACCTCGGTCGAGGAGCTGAGAAGGAACCTCTCCCGGCTGTCGACGCAGGTCGGATCGCGGCCGGAGAACTGGCGGGTCGACTCGACGCTAACCGCGATGGGACTGGGCAAGGCCCAGCGGGGGCTCCGCTTCCTCGGCGATAACATGACCCCGCACCGGGCCGACTCGTATGTCTGGCGACTCCAGTTCGACCTCGGCCGGACCGACGTCGAGGGGAAGATATCCCTGGTCCAGGCGGCCATGAGCGAGATCAGCGAGGCGTCCGGGCCGACCGCGTTCTCCCGCGCCAGCCGGCGCTTCCGGGCCGACGCCGAGCGCCTGCTGCGCGCGCTCGACAACATCCACGGGCTCGTCCTGGAGGAGTTCCCGGTCCGCGCACCCGCCGCCGCCCGCTAAATGCCGCGGCGATGGATGGGCGAGCGGGCCGGCGCGCCGGCCCTGGCCAGACGCCGGGGAGGTGGGCCGAGGGCAGCAGGCCGCCGCCGGAGACGAACCTCAGGCGTTCCCGGGAGACATTGGAGCGGATCGGCGCGCAAGCCAGCGCCCGACGGTCGGTCGACCCTGGCGACGTAGGGTACGTGCGATGTCAGATCTACTGGCATCTCGCGATCCTGGCGCGGGAACTGCGCCCGATCAGCGACAAGGCGCGAGTGCGACCGCCCAGGAAAGTCGGCGACGTTGATAAGGTCGAGGAGGCCGTCGAACCGCTGCTGACTGATATCGTCGGGCTCTTCGGATCCGAGAAGAACATCGTCTGCTTTGTCGACGACGATGCGGAAACCACCGCCCAGCAGATCAAGCAGGTGGTCGACCTGCAGCAAAACCTGAGCACCGCCATCGCCGACTACCTGGACGTGGTGGAAGGAATCGACGGCGGCGGAACACGGCGGACAAAGGTCAGAAAAGACTTCGTGACCGCGTTTCGGCAGCTGCAGGACAAACTTGACCTGGTGCTCGAGGAACTCCACGAGTGGGGGGCCGGCGGCTGATCACGGCGGCCGAAAGCGTTTGCCGGGCCGTACCGATGGGACATGATCCCCATGGCACGGATCCGGGTGGGCACGGCGGGGTGGACCGACAGGTCGCTGATCGACTCCGGCTGGTACCCGCCCGACGCCGGCAATCCTGAGCAGCGGCTGAGGTACTACGCCAGCCAGTTCCCGCTGGTCGAGGTGGACTCGACCTACTACGCGCTGCCCGCCGAGCGGACGGCCGAGGCGTGGGCGGGGCGGACCCCGGACGGGTTCACCTTCAACGTCAAGGCCTTCAGCCTGTTCACCCAGCACCCCACCCCGGTGCGGATGCTGCCCGCCGACTTGCGGGAGACCGTGGCCAAGGCGGGTAAGGACCGCGTCTACCTCAAGGACGTCGAGCCGGAGGTGACGGGCCAGGCCTGGGACCGGTTCCTGGCGGCGCTCGAGCCGCTGCGCCAGGCGGGCAAGCTCGGCGCGATCCTGCTGCAGTTCCCGCCCTGGTTCCCGATCGCGCGGTCGAACAAGGAGTACATCCTCGCCTGCGCGGAGCGGGTCGCGCCGCGTCGGGTGTGCGTGGAGTTCCGCAACCACACCTGGATGACCGAGAAAAACCAGCAGGAGACCCTGGCGTTCCTGTCCGCGCACCGGCTGCCCTACGTGTGCGTGGACGAGCCGCAGGGCTATTCGAACTCCATCCCGCCGGTGCTGGCCGCCACCAGCGACCTGGCCGTGGTCCGCCTGCACGGGCACTCGGACCAGTGGGAAAGCCACGACATCCAGGAGCGGTTCCGCTACCGCTACGACGCCGACGAGCTGGCGACGTGGGCCGGCAACGTCGAGCGGCTGGCCGCGGACGCCGACGAGACCCACGTCGTGTTCAACAACTGCTACCGCGATTACGCGCACGTCAACGCCGGGCAGCTAGCCCGCGACCTGCGCCTGCGACCGCCAGGCGGCGCTGCTTGATTATTCGATATCTAAGCTTTAGTGTTCTAAGCATTAGATGTCGAACATTCTTAGGGGCAGCCAGATGAACCACGAGCGCCGGTTCCGGTTCGGGGCGGTGGCCGGCTTCGGCCGAAGCGGGCAGGAGTGGGCGGCGAACGCGCGCCACCTCGAGCAACTCGGCTTCGCCACGCTGCTGTGCCCCGACGGCACCGGCACGTTCGCGCCGTTCCAGGCCCTCAGCGCGGCCGCCGCGGTGACCAGCACGCTCCGGCTCGGCACTTACGTACTGGCGAGCCCGCTGCGCACTGCCGAGGAGGTGGCCTGGGAGAGCGCGAGCCTGGACGTGCTCAGCGGGGGCCGGTTCGAGCTCGGGCTCGGCGCGGGCCGCCCCGGCGCCGAGCGGGACGCGGCCCGGCTCGGAGTGCCCTTCGGCACGCCAGGCGAACGCATCGACCGCATCGAGCAGACGCTGCAAGCCGTACGCACTCGCTTCGCCCGGCCGGACGAGGCGTCCGGTCACGACGCCGTCCGAGGCGTGCAGCAGCCACAGCCAGCGGTGCTTGTCGCCGGCCACGGGCCGAGGATGCTGCGCCTCGCCGCGCGCGCGGCGGACACGCTCGCGCTGGGGCTGCCGCCGCGCAGCACCGAGGAAGATCTGGAGGCGAAAGCCAATCAGGTCCGCGCTATCGCCGGCGACCGGTTTGAGCGGCTCGAACTCAACCTCAACATCGCCCTGGTCGGCGACGAATACCCGCCGCAGGCAGCCGCCTGGCTCGGATCGGATCCCCGGGACCTGATCCGCGACGGCTCGATCACCGTCCTGGTCGGGTCCGCTCGGCAGATGGCGGACACGCTGCTGCGCCGACGGGACCGCGCCGCGGTGTCCTACGTCTCGGTCAACGCCATGTTCGCCGACCGGTTCGCGCCGGTGATCGAGTTGCTCGCCGACGCCTGACCGCCAGGAAATGCCGGACGCGTGCACGGCGGCCCGTCCCGGGGGCTACCTTTCCCGAACGGCGGCGGGCGGCTTCCACGGCCCGTCCGCCATCAGCCTGCGCACGTACTCCATCACGGCGTCGATGATCTTATTCGCCTGCCGCCGGGTGCCGGCCGCGGCCACCTCGCGCGCGCCCTCGCCGATGATCGAGGTCAGGATGCTCGCGTAGAGCCGGTCGAACGCGTTCTCCGACAGGTGCAGCAGGGCATCGTTGCGCGCGATCCACTCGTGGCCGCGCTGCCTCTTCATCACCTCGAAGCCGGGCGGGCCGTCGCCGTTGAAGAACAGCAGCACCAGGTCCCGGCGCTGCCAGCTGCCGTCGAGATAAGCCCGCGCGCCAACCGAGAACAGCGCGAACGGGTCGGTCTCGCCCGACCGCTTGGCCTGGGCGACGGCGCTGCTCGCGGCCTCCTCGTGCGCGGCCTGGTGCTCCTGCCAGAGGGCGATGAACAGCTCGCTCTTGCCGCCGAAGTGGTGGTAGAGGCTGCCCACGCTGGAGTCGGCCCGGCGGACCACCTCGGCGATGCTGGCGTCGGCGAATCCCTGCTCGACGAACACCGCGCGGGCGGCGTCGAGCAGCGCCCGCTGGGTGCCCGCGGTCCGCGCCCACTGCCACGAGCCCGCGGCCCTGCTGCCCGCGGCCTTGGTGCCCGGCTGGCGCGGCGCCGGTGCCGGTGCTGGTGCTGGTTCCATCGCCGCCCTCCTGGGAGTGAGGTGTCATTGGGATGATAGGCGGAGTCACGGGTCCGTTCGGAATAATGATTTTGATTCGATTTTCCGCCAGGTGATGAGCGTGTCGAGCGCCTCGACCTGGGATCCTCGGACCAGCAGCGGGTTGATCTCCAGCGCCTCCAGCCGGCCGCCGAGCCGGCCGGCCAGCGCGGCCGCCGCCGCGATGGCGTCGGCGACGGCGTCCAGGTCGGCCTTCTCGGTGCCGCGGGGGCCGTCGAACAGCTCGGCGCCGCGCAGGCTCCGCAGCGCCAGGCGGATCTCGTCGCGGTCGACCGGGAGCACCCGGACGGCGGTGTCGCGCAGGATCTCCACCCAGATCCCGCCGAGGCCGACCGCGAGGACCTGCCCCCAGACCGGGTCGGTGACGATGCCGACCAGCAGCTCGATCCCGCCCTCGCGCTGCGGCTGCACGAGCGCGCCGGACACGTCGGCGCCGACCTCCCGCCCGGCGCTGACGACGTCGGCGTAGGCCGCCATGACCTCGGCCGGGTCGCGCAGCCCGACCTTGACCCCGCCGATGTCGCTCTTGTGCTCGATCTCGTCGGCGGCGAGCTTGACGACGACGGGGTACCCGAGCGCGTTGGCGGCCTCGGCCGCCGTGATCGGGTCGGTCGCGAGCACGCTGGGCACAACCGGGATCCCGTGCTCGGCCACGAAGGCGGAGGCACGGTACTCCGACCAGGACGCGCCGGGCTCGTCCGGCAGCATCAGCGGCGCGGGCACGGCCGCGGGGGCGGGAGCGGCGGCCCGCGCGGCCGACGCCCGGTAGACCTCGGACCAGCGCACCGCCCGGCCGAGCGCGGTCAGCCCGTGGTGGATGCCGCCGAGCACGCCCGGGTAGCCGGTCTGGCGGGCGACGTCGCGGCCGACCGGGGTGATCTCGGTCAACGTGTTGCCCATCACCACGATCGGCTTGGCGCTGCGCCGGATCAGCTCGCCGGTCTGCCGGAAGCCGTCGATGATCAGCGTCGGGTCGGCAGGCAGGGTCCGCGGCAGGTCGGTGACCGCGACCAGGACGTCCAGGCTGGGGTCGTCGTGCACGGCGGTGAGCGCGTTGCGGAGCAGGTCGCGGTCGATGAGGATGTAGCCGGTGACGTCGACCGGGTTCTGGGTGGCGGCGAACTCGGGCACCACCTGCCGCAGCCGCTCCACGGTCGAGGCCGCGAACTCGGGGATCTCGATGCCCTCGTCCTCGGCCCGGTCGGCGATGATCTCGCTGGCGCCGCCGGACGCGGTGACGAAGCCGACCCGGTTGCCCGGCAGCGGGCCGGTCGCGGCCAGCAGACCGGCCGTGATGATGAGGTCCTCCAGGCAGTCGACCCTGATCACCCCGTGCTGGCCGAAGACCGCGTCGACGACGGCGTCGTCGCCGACCAGGGAGCCGGTGTGGGCGCGGGCGACCCGGGCGCCGGTCTGGCTGCGGCCGACCTTGATCGCGACGATGGGCTTGCCCTTGGCCAGCGCCTCGCGGGCGAGCGCGATGAACTCGTCCGGGTGGCGGACCGACTCGATGAACAGCGCGATGACCCGGGTGGCATCGTCGTCGATGAGGTAGCGCATGACGTCGGTCATCGACACCATCGACTCGTTGCCCATCGACACCAGCAGGCTGACGCCGACGTTGCGGGTCTGCGCGAACGTGAGGACCGAGCTGGCGAGGGCGCCGCTCTGCAGCACGACCCCGACCGGGCCGCTCAGCAGCGGGTCGTCGATGGGCAGGCCATAGGGGGTGATGCGGGCGGCGGCGTTGATGAACCCGTTGCCGTTGGGGCCGAGGATCGTGAGGCCCCGGCGACGGGCCAGCTCGACCACCTGCCGCTCGAGCGCGGCGCCTTCCTCCCCCACCTCGGCGAAGCCGGAGGTCAGCAGGACCACGGACGGGATGCCGGCGTCGGCCACCTCGGCCAGCACGCCGAGCACGGCCGAGGTCGGCACCATCACGAACGCGAGGTCGACCCGCTCGGGCAGGTCGGCCACGCTCGGGTAGCTGTCGCGGCCATGCACCGGGACGCCGCGCGGGTTGACCAGGTACACCGGCCCGGCGAAGCCGTGCAGCTGGAGGTTGCCGAAGATGCTCCAGGACCAGCGGGACTTGTCGGTCGCGCCGACCAGCGCGACCGACCGCGGGTTGAACAGCCGGCGAACCTGGTCAGCGTCGGCCGCGGCGAAAACGGGGGCCGCCATCAGTCGCCGAGCTGGCCGAGCTTGACGTGGCCCTTGATGAGGTTTCTGGCGATCGTGCGGCGCTGGATCTCGTCGGTCCCCTCGAAGATCCGCAGCAGCCGCAGCTCCCGGTACCAGCGCTCGATCGGCAGCTCCTTGGTGTAGCCCATGCCGCCGTGGATCTGCAGCACCCGGTCGACGACCTGGTTGGCCATCACCGCCCCGGACAGCTTGGCGATCGAGGAGGCGTGCCGGTTGTCGCGCCCGTTCTGGAGCTGCCAGGCGGCGTGCAGGGTCAGCCACTTGACCGACTCGATCTCGACGTGGGAGTCGGCGATCTGCCACTGGATGGCCTGGTAGTCGGCGATCGGGTGGCCCATTGAGACCCGGTTCTTGGCGTGCTCGATCGCCATCCCCAGCAGCCGCTCGGCCGAGCCGATCGCGCGGGCCGGGATCATGAACCGGCCGTTGCCGATCCACTGCATCGCGAGCGCGAACCCGTGGCCGAGCTCGCCCAGGATGTTCTGCGACGGGACCCGGACGTCCTCGAACACGAGCGACGCGGGCCCCCACTCCCCCATCGTCGGGATCGGCTCCGACTTCCAGCCCACGTCCCGGTCGACCAGGAAGCAGGTGACCCCGCCGTCGGCGCCCTTGTCCGGGTC